>Ga0207678_10000315_pt1 | contig 43614 bp, 47 predicted proteins | sample KBSC63metaG_FD_184319 | JGI IMG/M metagenome (GOLD analysis project Ga0207678, IMG submission 184319) | Corn rhizosphere microbial communities from Kellogg Biological Station, Michigan, USA - KBS C6-3 metaG (SPAdes) (version 2) | ecosystem: Host-associated > Plants > Roots > Rhizosphere > Soil ... | reverse complement strand
ACCGCTTCGCGGCTGGTCCGCACCTATACCGACCGCCACGGACTCAAGGATCTGGTCAAGGAATTGCTCAACGTGGATTTGAGCAAGGCCCAGCAGACCAGCGACTGGGGCGCGGCGGAGATCAGCGACGCGCAGCGCGATTATGCCGCGAGCGACGTCCGCTATCTCCATGCGCTGAAAGAGAAGCTCGACGAGCGCCTCGCGCGCGAGGATCGCGTCGCCCTTGCCCGCGCCTGCTTCGATTTCATCCCGACGCGGGCTTTGCTCGACATCGCGGGCTGGCCCGAGCAGGACATTTTCGCGCACGACGGCTGATGTCAGAGCTCGCCAACCGCGAACGCGCCAACAAGCAGCGCTGGGCCGTGCCGGGAAGCGCGCACGATGCGATCGTGCGCTGGTCGAAGGTCGCCTTGCCGAGCGCGGTCGGGGTGTTGATCGCGGTTCTCGCCTTCGCCCCGCTGCAAAAGCACGGCGATGTCAGCTTCATCCTCGACAAGAAGAAGGTGGCGAGCGCGCCCGAGCGGATGCGCGTCGAATCGGCCCATTATGTCGGCGCCGACAACAAGGGCCAGAAATTCGAGATCACCGCCAACCGCGCGATCCAGCGAAGCTCGGACGTTCCGGTCGTCGACATCGAAGGGATGTTCGCCGAGCTCGGGCTCGCGAACGGGCCGCTGATGATCGCTGCCAATCAGGGCCGCTACGACCTCGACCAGCAGAAGATGGCGGTCAACGGGCCCGTGAGGGTGGTCGGGCCCGACGGCTACCGCCTGGAGACGCGCGACGTGATCGTCGATCTCAAGCAGCGGCAGCTGGCGAGCTCGGGTCCAGTGGCGGGCCAGATGCGGCTCGGACAATTCCAGGCGGGCCGGCTGCGCGCCGACCTCGGGGAGCGGAAAGTGGTGCTCGACGGCGGCACTCGCTTGAAAATCGTTCAAGGCGCGGTCAGATGATGGCGATGCGTTTCTCCGGCATGGTCCTTGCTTCTGCGCTGCTCGCGAGCGGCATTGCGACGACGGCCGCGATCGCCCAGCAGAAGCAGAATGCGGTTTCGGCGCTCAAGGGCCACAACAGCAACGCGCCGATCGACCTCTCCGCCGACCGGCTCGAGGTCCAGGACCGCGCCGACCGCGCGATCTTCGCCGGCAACGTCCACGTGAAGCAGGACGAGTTGACGCTCGATACGACGCGACTCACGGTCGCTTATTCGGGCGGGGCGCAGACCAGCGGCGGAGTCCAGATTCGCCGGCTCGACGCCGCTGGCGGAGTCACTGTCCGCAGCCCGTCCGAGGTCGCCAAGGGTGATTTCGGGATCTACGACCTCGACAAGAAACTCATCACGCTGATCGGCTCAGTCCAGCTCAATCGCGGCGACAACCAGCTCAACGGATCGCGGCTGGTGATCGATCTCGATTCGGGCCGCGCGGTCGTCGATGGCGGCCCGCCCGGAGTGAACCAGAGCGGCGGCCGGGTCACCGGGCATTTCATGGTGCCGCAGAAAAAGCAGCAGCAGTAGTATCTCCATGAACGAAGCGGCGACCCAGCTCAGGCCGGCCACCGAACAGGAGCCGGGGCGCGGCGGGCTCGAAGTCCGCTCGATCGCCAAGGCCTATGATCGGCGCGCAGTGCTCCACGACGTGTCGCTCGACGTTCACCGCGGTGAAGTAGTCGGGCTGCTCGGGCCCAACGGCGCGGGCAAGACGACCTGCTTCTACTCGGTCATGGGGCTGGTGAAGCCGGACAGCGGCCGGATCTTCCTCGACGGCCAGGACATCACCGATTTGCCGATGTACCGCCGCGCGATCCTCGGCCTCGGTTATTTGCCGCAGGAGACCTCGATCTTCCGTGGCCTCACCGTCGAGCAGAACATCATGGCGGTGCTCGAAGTGTCCGAGCCGCAGCGCGAGGCGCGGCGCGAGCGGCTGGAACGGCTGCTCGGCGAGTTCGGGCTCACCGCCCTGCGCGAATCGCCGGCGATGGCGCTGTCGGGCGGCGAGCGGCGGAGGTGCGAGATCGCCCGGGCACTTGCCGCCGATCCGTCGATCATGCTGCTCGACGAGCCGTTCGCCGGGATCGACCCGATCTCGATCGCCGACATCCGCGAGCTCGTGCGCGAATTGAAGAAGCGCGACATCGGCGTGCTCATCACCGACCATAATGTCCGCGAGACGCTCGACATCGTCGACCGCGCCTGCATCATCTACGACGGACAGGTCCTGTTCGCTGGTACTCCCGAAGCGTTGGTTGCGGACCAGGAGGTCCGGCGCCTGTACCTCGGCGAGAGCTTCGCGCTGTAACGAGAGCGCAAGATGGGCCTGGGCCCCTCCCTAAGCATTCGCCAGTCGCAACAGCTGGTCCTCACGCCCCAGCTGACGCAGGCGATCAAGCTGCTCCAGCTCAGCAACCTCGAGCTCGAAGCGTTCATCGCCGAGGAGATCGCCAAGAACCCGCTGCTCGAGGAGCGGTCGGATGAACCGGGCGAGCAGCCGGCGGCGCAGATCGATGCTGAGGAGAGCAGCGACGAAGCGCCCGACGATCCCGGCGCCGACGACCTGATCCAGGGCGCCGCGGAAGACGACCGCCCCCTCGACGTCGACTGGACCGCCGAAGCGCTCGAGACCGACAGCTTCAATGACGTCGTGACGTCATCGGGCTCGGACGAAGCCTTTGATTTTGACCGGGTTCAATATGCGGCGGCGTCGCTTTCCCAGCATTTGCTCGACCAGCTTCACGGCTATTCGGGGCGCGAAGGCGACCTTGCGCGGATGATCGCCGAAATGCTCGACGAGACCGGCTACCTGACCGTTCCGCTCGACGAGATCGCGCGGATGGCCGGCGAAGCGCTTCCCGCGGTCGAAGCCGCGCTGGTCATCATCCAGAGCCTCGACCCGGCCGGAGTCGGGGCGCGCTCGCTGTCCGAATGCCTCGCGCTGCAGGCCAAGGCCGCCGACCGCCACGACCCGGCGATGGCGCGGCTGATCGACAATCTCGATTTGCTGTCAAAAGGCCGGACCGCCGACCTCAAGCGGATTTGCGGCGTCGACGACGAGGATCTCGCCGACATGATCCGCGAGCTTCGCGCCTACGATCCCAAGCCCGGCTGCCGCTTCTCCGCAGTCCCAGCCGAGGACGTCACGCCGGACGTCTTCGTCCGCAAGCTGCGCGCCGGTTATGCGGTCGAGCTCAACCAGGCGACTCTGCCGCGGCTGCTGGTCAACCGCCGCTACTATCAGGAGCTCAAGACCGGCCCGCAGGACAAGGCTTCGCGCGCCTGGCTCAGCGAATGCCTCGCCAGCGCCAACTGGCTCACGAAGGCGCTTGACCAGCGCGCCCGCACCATCGTCAAGGTCGTGAGCGAAATCGTAAAGCGCCAGCACGGCTTCTTCGAGCGCGGCGTGTCGGCGATGAAACCGATGACCCTGCGCGAGGTCGCCGAAGCGATCGAGATGCACGAATCGACCGTCAGCCGGGTCACCTCGAACAAATATCTGCTGTGCGACCGCGGGCTCTACGAGCTCAAATACTTCTTTGGCTCGGGCGTCGCCTCGGCCGAGGGCGACGGGGCCGCGGCGGAGGCGGTGAAAGCCGGAATCCGCGAGGTGATCGAGGCCGAGACCGAAATCCTCAGCGACGATGCGATCGCCGGCCTGCTGAAGCAGCGCGGCTTCGATGTCGCCCGCCGGACCGTGGTCAAGTACCGCGAGGCGATGGGCATCGGCTCCTCGATCCAGCGCCGCCGCCTGCGCAAGATCGCAGGCTAGGCGCTCAACCTGGCCCAGATCGGAAGGTGATCGGACGCGCGTCGCGCAGCGGGGGTCATATGCACGCCCGCGGCTTCGATCGTCAGATCCTTGTGCACGATGATCCGGTCTAACGGCGCAACCGGGTGCCGCGCGTGAAAGCTCGGCCCGGTCGGGGCGAGGTGATAGTCGGGCTCCAAGTCCCGAAGGCAACCCGCGACGGTACGCCATTCGTTGGTGTCGCCCATCAGCACCGTCGGCATCGACTGCGGCCGCGCGGCGATCGCCTCGATGATCGCGCGCATCTGCCGCCGCCGCCACAGTCCCGACAAATCGAGGTGCATGCCGATGACGCGCAGCGGCGTGTCGCCGATCAGGAGCTCGGCCATCACCGCCCCGCGCGGCTCCAATGTGGGCAGATCGAGCGCCGCGCAGTCGATCAGGCCGATGTGATGCTTCACCAGGATTGCGTTGCCGTGCCAGCCGATGTTGCGCGTGTTGACCTTGAGCAGCCGCTCGGCATGCTGCCGCGCTTTCTCCAGCGGACGCTTGTGGCGCACGCCGAGGTGGACCGGCTTGTACATGCCGTGGCTGTCGATGAGCTCGTGCGGCACGGTCGAGCCGCGCCCGCCGACGCGCTTGTCGGCCTCCTGCAGCGCGACGATGTCGGCGTCGATCTCCTGCAGCACCTTCAACACGCGATGCGGATCGCGCCGGCCGTCGAGGCCGACCGCCTTGTGCATATTATAGGATGCGACGGTGATCGTTGGCGCGCTGGTCACAAGCCCGCCAATAGCCGCTGCTCGCCGTAAATTCCTAGACGTCGAGGTTGGCGACGCTCAGCGCATTGTCCTGGATGAACTCGCGGCGCGGCTCCACGACGTCGCCCATCAGCCGGGTGAAGATCTCGTCCGCGACGTCGGCCTGCGCGACCTCGACCCTCAGCAACGACCGGTTCGACGGGTCGAGCGTGGTTTCCCACAGCTGCTCGGCGTTCATTTCGCCGAGGCCCTTGTAGCGCTGGATGCTGAGCCCCTTGCGGCCGGCCGCGAGCACCGCGTCGAGCAGCTCCGACGGGCGCGTCACCGGGACCGGCTTGCCCTTGGTCGCCTCCGCTTCGACAGCGTCCGGCGCGTCTTCGCCTTCAACCGGCTCGGGCCGGGCTTCCTCGGCCGCACCCTTCTTCAGGGTGCGCAGAGTGAGCGGTGCGCCGTAGACCGCCGCCTGCTCGGCAGCGAGTGTATGGAGCTTCCGCGCCTCGGCCGAGATGAGGAAGCTCGGCTCAATGATGTGAGCGTCGGTGACACCGCGCCACAGCCGCCGGAGCAGATACCCGCCCTCGCTGGCGACCTCGCCCGACCAGCTCGCCTCGGTGTCGCCGGCGCCGAGCCATGCGGCGACCCTGGCGATCGCCTTGGCCTGGCCGTCGGCATTGAGGTCCGGCTTCAGCGCGCCGTTGATCGCAAGCGCCTCGATCAGCGCATAATCGTACTTGCGCGGCGCGTAGCGCATCAGCGTGCGCATGCGGCGGGCGTGGTCGACGAGGGCCTTGAGGTCGTTGCCCGAGCGCTGCCCGTCGGCGGTGTCGAGCACCAGCCCCTCGAGGCCAGCCTGCTCGAGATAATCGTCAAGCGCCGCGTCGTCCTTCAAATACACCTCTGACCGGCCGCGGCTGACTTTGTAGAGCGGCGGCTGAGCGATGTAGAGGTGCCCCTTCTCGATCAGGTCTGGCATCTGCCGGTAGAAGAAGGTCAGCAGCAAAGTCCGAATGTGCGCGCCGTCGACGTCGGCGTCGGTCATCAGCACGATCTTGTGATAGCGCAGCTTCTCGAGGTTGAACTCCTCGCGGCCGATGCCGGTGCCGAGCGCCTGGATCATCGTCCCGATTTCCTTGGACGAGAGCATGCGGTCGAAACGCGCGCGCTCGACGTTGAGGATCTTGCCTTTCAGGGGCAGGATCGCCTGATACTTGCTGTCGCGGCCCTGCTTGGCCGAGCCGCCCGCGCTGTCGCCCTCGACCAGGAACAGCTCGGACTTGGCGGGGTCGCGCTCCTGGCAGTCGTGCAGCTTGCCCGGCAGCGAGGCGATGCCCATCGCCGACTTGCGGCTCGCCTCGCGCGCCTTGCGCGCCGCTTCACGCGCCGCTGCAGCATCGATCACCTTCTGAATGATGGTGCGGGCGTGCGCCGGATTCTCCTCCAGCCATTCGGCCATCTTGTCGGCCATCAGGCTTTCGAGCGGCTGGCGAACCTCGGACGATACGAGCTTGTCCTTGGTCTGCGAGCCGAACTTCGGGTCGGGCAGCTTGACCGAGACGATCGCGGTCAGGCCTTCGCGCATGTCCTCGCCCGAAAGCTGGACCTTCTCCCGCTTCATCGCTCCGGAGCGCTCGGCATAATTGTTGAGCGTCCGGGTCAGCGCCGCGCGAAATGCCGCGAGGTGGGTGCCGCCGTCGCGCTGCGGGATGTTGTTGGTGAAGCAGAGGACGTTCTCGTAATAAGAATCATTCCATTCGAGCGCGACCTCGATGCCGATATCGTCGCGTTGCCCGGTCACCGAGATTGGGTCGGGGATCAGCGCTGTCTTCGCACGGTCGAGATATTTCACGAACGCGGCAATGCCGCCTTCGTAATACAGCTCGACCTCTTTCTTCTCGGCGTGGCGCGCGTCGACCAGAATCAGCCGGACGCCCGAATTGAGGAAGGCGAGCTCGCGGAAGCGGTGCTCGAGCCGCTCGAAGTCGAACTCGGTGACCTTGAACGTCTCTGGCGATGGCAGGAAGGTGACCCGGGTGCCGCGGCGGTCGGTCTTGCCGACGACCTTCAGCGGCGCTTCGGCGTCGCCGTGGCGGAAGCGCATGTAATGCTCTTCGCCGTCGCGCCAGATGGTGAGATCGAGCCATTCGCTGAGCGCGTTGACGACCGATACGCCGACCCCGTGAAGGCCGCCCGAGACCTTGTAGGCATTGTCGTCGCTGGTGTTCTCGAACTTACCGCCGGCGTGGAGCTGGGTCATGATGACCTCGGCCGCCGACACGCCCTCTTCCGCGTGGATGCCCGTGGGGATTCCGCGGCCGTTGTCGTCGACGCTGACCGATCCGTCGGGGTTGAGCGTGATCAGGATCCGGTCGCAATGGCCGGCCAGCGCCTCGTCGATCGCATTGTCGGACACCTCGAACACCATGTGGTGGAGGCCCGATCCGTCGTCGGTGTCGCCGATGTACATGCCGGGGCGCTTGCGCACCGCGTCGAGGCCCTTCAGCACCTTGATGCTGTCGGCGCCATATTCATTCTGATTGGGGTCGGTTGCCATAGTCCGGATATAGGGATTTCCCGGCGGAAGTCACGCGCGTGCGCGTAGCGCGCGCACGCATGCGCACGCGTGAGTCGAGCAGCCGTCAGACGCCTCGAATTCAGATCGCGACGACGTGCTTAAGCATGTCAGTTGAGCGCTGAACCCGCGCCGTCCTGCTCCGCCTGGAAATCCTTGTCGTTCTGCTCGAGCGTCGCCTGGATCTGCTGCAACAGCGGCCCGACCGCGCTCTTCGGGAACATCAACTCGACGTAATCATCGTCGTGAGCGAACTTCAGCACCGCCCAGCCCTTAACCGGGTCCTGGGAGATATCGATCGCGTTGGGAACCCAACTGGCAATGCAGTTTTTCATGGTGCCTCCTCGCTCGGCCGGCGTGAGGCTGGACCCACCTTCCGCGAGAGTCCAGCCACAGCCGTAGTGAGGAACGGCGGGTCGCGGCTGATTGCCAGCATGACAAATCGTTGCGGCAGTATCCACGCCCGTCATTCGAGCATATGCTTGAGCGTGGAGGGGGCGCCGGATGGCGGACGTCTTTGTTTCTTACAAGGCCGAGGACCGCCGCCGCGTGCAGCCGCTGGTGCAGGCGTTGCAGGCCGAAGGCCTCTCCGTCTGGTGGGACGAGCATATCGGCGCCGGCGATTCCTGGCGCGAGACCATCGAGCGGCAGCTCAACGAGGCGCGCACGGTCGTCGTCGTCTGGAGCAAAAGATCGGTCGGCCCCGAAGGGGCATTCGTGCGCGAAGAGGCGACCCGGGCGCAGCGCCGCGGCGTCTATGTGCCCATCCTCATCGACGCAGTTTCGCCGCCACTCGGGTTCGGCGAGAGCCAGGCGACGTCCCTGAAGGCGTGGCATGGCAACCGGTCCGATCCGCATTATCTGGCGTTTGTCGAAGCGATCCAGCGGATTTGCGGCTGCGTTCCCACGGCTTCCACGCACGAACGAAAGCGGGCCCCGATCGTGACTCGGCGGACGGCGATCGCCGGCGGGGCCGCGGCGACGGTCGCCATCGCCGGAGCCGGCGGCTGGGCACTCTTCAGAAACAGCGGTGGCGGGGCTTCGTCGGACAGCATCGCCGTCCTTCCCTTCCAGAATCTCAGCGGCGACCCGGCGCAAGCCTATTTTTCAAGCGGAATCGCGGAAGAGATTCGAAGCGCGCTCGCCCGGATCGCGGGCCTGAAAGTGGCTGGCAGCACATCATCCGAAGCCTTGCGCAACGACGATGCGGCGACCGTCGCGAAAAAGCTGTCGGTCGCCAACATCCTGACCGGAAGTGTGCGCCAATCGGCGTCGATCATCCGCATCACCGCCGAGTTGATCGACGGCAGCACCGGCCTCGACAAATGGTCGCAGAGCTACGACCGGAGTCCCGGCGATACGATCAAGATCCAGACCGACATTGCCGCGAACGTCGCCGCGGCACTGAGCGCGGCGCTTGGACAGGTGGCAAGGACGGCGATCAGCGTCGGCGGCACGACGAATAGCGCGGCGCACGACCTCTATCTGAAGGCAAGGGGGCAATACCGCGCCGACGATAGCGAAGTCAGTCTGCGCGAAGTTCTTGGCCTGCTCGATTCGGCAACAACGCTCGACCCGAAGTTTGCCGGTGCCCTGGCGCTCAAGTCGTCGGTGATGACCGACCTCAACGGCTATTACCTCTCCGGCTCCCAGCGATTCGAGCCGGGTTTCGTGAAGGCCGGGGCGGTGGCGCGCCAGGCGATCGCGCTCGCGCCTTCGCTTGCGGCAGCCCATCTCGCTTTGGCCACGGTTACCTTCTGGCAGCTGAACATCGGCGAGGCGGCGCCGGAATTCGAACGCGGCCACGCGCTTGCCGGCGGCGACGTCGACGACCTCCTGGCTTATGCGGACTTCGTATCGACCCTCGACCGACAGGACGAAGCGATCAGGCTTGCCCGCGAGGCGCAAAGTCGGGATCCGCTCAATGCGGCGGGCTTCAGGCTCGAGGCGAACGCGCAATATTGCGCCGGGCGTTTGGCCGGATCGGCAGCCGCCTTCCGCAAGACGCTGGCGCTCGCGCCCAACCGGCAGCTCCCCCGCGCTTTTCTCGCAATGACGTTGGCGGAGATGGGCAAGGTCGACGAAGCTTTCGCGCAGTTGAAGCAGTTGCCGCCGGACTATCTGTTCCGGCTGGTTGTCGAAGCGATCGTCTACGCGCGCCAAGGCAATCGCGCTGCCTCCGACGCGGCGCTGAAGCGCGCGCAGGAGGTCAATGGCGATGCCGCCCATTACCAATATGCTGACGTTCATGCTCAACGGGGCGAACCGGACGAGGCTTTCGCATCGCTCGAGCGGGCATGGGCGTTCCGGGATCCGGGCTTGGCGATTTTGAAGCGCGACGCCCTCATGCGCCCAATCCGGGGCGATCCTCGTTTCGGGGCATTCCTGAAAAGGATGAACTTCCCGGCCTGACGGCACGAGAAGTTCCAGTGTGGCTTAGCCGCGGGCGCGGTGCGGACCGCCCGGACGGCCGCGGCCGCCGTGGAAGGTGCGCTTCGGCTGGCCGCCGATCGGACGATAACCGCCACGGTCTCCGCTCGGCTGAGGTTGGCGCTGGCCCCCCTCGCCGCCGTTGACCGGCCGGCGATCGGACGACGCTTCGCGATATGCCTCGGGCCGGTAGGACGGCTGTCCGTCGCGGCGCAGCTGGCGCTGGCCGCCGTCGTTGCGCTGCCCGGGACGTTCGTCGCGGCGCTGGCCGTTGCGGTCCTGCGCGCCCGAGCGATGCGCCGAATGGCCCTCGCCGCGGTGCGGATGTCGCTGCTGGCCATCGTTGCGGTTGCGGCGCTGCTCACCGTCGTGACGGCGGTCCGCCTTGGTCGACGGACGCTGGAAGCGGTCGCTGCGCTCGGGCTGGGCCTTGGGCGCGGGCTTGAGACGCTTGAACGCCTCAGCCTGGGCCATGAAGTCGGCCGGCAGCGGGGCGACGGGAATGCGCTGGCGCGTCGTGCGCTCGATATCGCGCAAATTGCCGCGCTCGTCGGGAGCGCAGAAAGCGATGGCGATGCCGTCGGCACCGGCGCGCGCGGTGCGCCCGATACGGTGGACGTACTGTTCCGGAACATCGGGCAGGTCGAAGTTCACGACGTGGCTGACGCCGGGGATGTCGATCCCGCGGGCGGCAATGTCGGTCGCGATCAGCACCTTCACCTGGCCCGACTTGAAGCCGGCGATCGCCCGCTCGCGGTTGGCCTGGCTCTTGTTGCCGTGGATCGCGGCGGATTCGATGCCGGCTGCCTCGAGCATGCGGACGACCTTGTCGGCGCCATGCTTGGTGCGGCTGAACACCAGTGCGCGCTCGACGGCGTCGCCGCGCAGGACCATCGCCAGAAGCGCGGCCTTCTCGGCCTGGTTCACCATCGTCACGCTCTGAGCGATGCGGTCGACGGTGGTCGCCGTCGGAGTCACCGACACTTCGGCCGGGTTGGTCAGATATTTGTCGGCAAGCTCCTTGATCGCCTTCGGCATGGTGGCCGAAAAGAACAAAGTCTGGCGCTTGGCCGGGACCAGGGCGACGATCCGCTTCAGCGCGTGGATGAAGCCAAGGTCGAGCATCTGGTCGGCCTCGTCCAGAACGAGGATTTCGAGATCGCGCAACGACAGCGCGCGCTGGTCGATGAGGTCGAGCAACCGGCCGGGGGTGGCGACGAGGACGTCGAGGCCGCGTGCGACCGTACGGACGCTCTTCGAATTGGGAACGCCGCCGAAGATGACTCCGACCGACAGGTGCATGAAGCGGCCATACGTCTGGGCACTCGCCGCGATCTGCGAGGCGAGCTCGCGCGTCGGGGCGAGGACCAGCATCCGGATCTGGCCCGGACGCGGAACGTTGCGCGCGGCGGCCAGGCGGTCGAGCGACGGAAGCATGAACGCCGCCGTCTTGCCGGTGCCCGTCTGGGCGATGCCGAGCAGGTCGCGGCCGGTCAGGACCGTCGGAATGGCCTGCGACTGGATTGGCGTGGCTTGCGAATAATCCTTGGCCGCAAGCGCATCGAGCAGGGGCTTGGAAAGCCCCAGGTTATGGAAAGACATGAATAGTCCAATATGATTGACGGCCGCGCGATGACGCGCGGTCCGAAGGGGTCAAAAAAGCGCCCCGCGTGAATTGGAGAGCAAAATCGATCGAGACGCGGGCCGGGTCCTCGAAAGTATCGAGACCGTTCACGCCGCTTGGAAAGCGCCTCGTGCTGCAGTGCAATATAGAGGGAATATCGATAAAGTCTAGTCCGGGGCTACGGTACCCGGCCGGACGTGGAAGCGAGATGCCTCGCCGATGCCCTCGAACAGTGCAGCTTCGGTCCCCGTCATCCACACCTGGCCGCGTCCTTCGAGCCGGGCGAACAGCGCCGCGCGGCGCTTGGGATCGAGATGCGCGGCGACCTCGTCGAGAAGCAGGATGGGCGCTGCGCCGCGCCGCGCCGCGACCAGCTCGGCATGGGCGAGCACGAGGCCGAGCAGCAGCGCCTTCTGCTCGCCGGTGGAGCAGCGTGCGGCGGGCATGCGCTTGCCGCGATGGGTGACGGCGAGATCCTGGCGATGCGGCCCTTCGGTGGCGCGGCCAGCCGCAGCATCGCGGGCGCGGTTGTGCGGCAGCGCCTGGCGCAGATCGCTCGCGCTCCACCCATCGAGTGCGATTTCGGCTCGGGCGAACTCGTCTTCGGGCGCCGCCGAGAGCCGCTCGTCCAACGCAGCGACCGTGCGCGCACGGGCTTCGGCGACTGCCGTGCCATGCTCCACCATGGCTTCCTCAAGCGCGGTGAGCCACGCAGCGTCGGCGGTCTCCGGCTCGGCGAGGAGCTTGGTCCGGGCGCGCATGGCGGCGTCGTAGCGCGTCGAATGGTGGGCGTGGGTTGGGTCCAAGGCGAGCACCAACCGGTCGAGGAAGCGGCGGCGATCGCCGGCGCTGCCCGCGAACAGACGGTCCATCGCCGGCGTCAACCACAGCACCGACAGCCATTCGCCGAGCGAGTTCACGGCCGCGGGCGCGCCGTTTATGCGCACCTGCCGCCGTTCCGGCGCGGCGGGCTGCGTCCCAGTGCCGATGTCCACATCGCCGAGCCTGGCCGCAACCGCGAACCCCCCGTTCCCACCCTGCCGCGCCATCTCGCCCAGCGCCGCGCCGCGTAAGCCTCGCCCGGGTGTCAGCAGCGAGACTGCTTCCAGCAGGTTGGTCTTGCCCGCGCCATTCTCACCGAACAGCAGCACGAAGCCGGCGCCCGGCTCGATCATTGCCGAGCTATAAGAGCGAAAGTCGGTGAGGGTGAGACGGCTGACGGGCACCGGTCGTCATTTGCGAGGAGCGAAGCGACGAAGCAATCCAGTGCGTCGTTGGATTGCCACGCTACGCTCGCAATGGCGGCTTGGATCGGGAGTTCAGACCCGCATCGGCATCAGGACGTACAAGGCGTTCGACTTGTCGTTCTCACGCAGGAGCGTCGGCGCGGCTGCGTCGGCGAGGTGGACCTCAACCGTGTCGCCCTCGATCTCCGACAGGATGTCGAGCAGGTAGCGGGCGTTGAACCCGATCTCGATCCCGTCCGAGCCGTAATCCGCGGCCAGCTCCTCGGTGGCAACGCCGTTTTCGGGCGAGGTCACCGACAGGGTCACCTTGTCGCGGTCGACGCTGATCTTCACCGCCCGGGTTTTTTCGGAGGCAATGGTGGAAACGCGGTCGACGCCGGCCGAGAAGCTCTTCGGGTCGAGCTTCAACAGCTTGTCGTTCCCGGTCGGGATCACCCGGTTATAGTCGGGGAAGGTGCCGTCGATCAGCTTGCTGGTCAGCACCGCGCTGCCGAGCCCGAACCGGACCTTGGTCGGCGAGAGCGAGATCTCGACCGTCCCTTCGAGCTCCTCGAGCAGCCGGTAAAGCTCCTGCACGCATTTGCGCGGGACGATCACGTCGGGCATCCCGTCGGCGCCGTCGGGCTTCCCGACCGTCACGCGCGCGAGCCGGTGGCCGTCGGTTGCAGCGGCGCGCAGCTGGTCGTCGACCAGATGGAGGAAAATCCCCATCAGATAATAGCGCGTCTCTTCGCTTGAGATCGCGAACCGCGTCTTCTCGATGATCTGGCGGAGGGTCGCCGCCGGAAGCTCGAACCGCGTCGGCAGCTCGCCCTCGGCGATCACCGGGAAATCGTCGCGCGGGAGCGTCGACAGGTTGAATCGCGCCCGCCCGGCGACGACTTGCATTTTGCCTTCCGCCGCTGTGATCTCGACCTGGCTGCCCTCGGGAAGCTTGCGCACGATGTCGAACAGCGTGTGCGCCGAGACCGTCGTTGCGCCCGCCTGGCTGACGTTCGCCGGAACGCTTTCGTCGACTTGCAGGTCGAGGTCGGTCGCCATCAGCCGGAGCGATCCGTCGTCGCGCGCCTCGATCAGCACGTTGGACAGGATCGGGATCGTGTTCCTTCGTTCCACGACCGATTGGACGTGGCCGAGGCTCTTCAAGAGTGTCGCCCGTTCAATCGTCGCTTTCATGTCGCCACAGCCCCTTAGACCACGTCTGCGGGCTCGTTATAGCGAGCCTTCCGGCGCGCGGAAGTGGCTGTTTGACGGAAGTCGCCGCTTACTTGGCGGCGCCCTCTCCCTTTGGCTCCGGCGGAGTCATCACGCCGTCGATGTGGTGCACGACCCCGTTCGAGAACTGATCGTCCGCCTTGGTCACGTGAACCTGGTTGCCGGCGGAGTCGGTGAGGACGATGTTGCCGCCGTCCTTGGTCGCGGTGAAGGTCTGCCCGCCGACGGTCATCATCACCGCCTTGCCCTTGGCGTTGTCGATGGTCTTGCCGATGTCGGCCGCAAGCACCGTCCCCGGCAGGATGTGATAGGTGAGGATCGAGGTGATCTTGGCCCGCTGCTGCGGATCGCTGCTGTTATCGAGCGTGCCCGCCGGAAGCTTCTCGAACGCCGCATCGTCGGGGACGAACACCGTGTAAGGGCCAGGCCCGCCGAGGGTCTTGTCGATGCCGGCGGCCTTGGCTGCGGCCATGAACTTGCTGTCCTGCGGAAGGCCCGCGGCGATGGTCTTCTCGCCGGCCGCCTTGGCCGCTGCGGGGGTTTGCCCGCTCTTGTTCGAAGCGTCGTTCTTGGTGCACGCCGACGCGCAGATCAGCACGGCCGCGAGGCCGAGCGTGAGCGCTGGTTTCCTCATGTTCTGTTCTCCTGTTTCGGCGGATATCGAAACGGCCCCGCAACGCATCGCGGGGCCATCCCGATCCATGAATTCTCGCTCAGGTGAGGAGCGAGGCGACGATCGCCGTGACCAGGCGGGTCGTCGGGTCGACCTGGTAGATGTAGCCGTTGTTGTACCGGTACCAGGCGCTCGGCGTGTCGTAGTAGGTCGAGCGATAGGCGTAGGGCACGTTGTACACGTCGTAGCCCATCGGCAGCGGCTGGCCGACGCTCATCCCCGGCGCCAGCAGCGATGCGACCGCGGTGATCAACTGGCTGCCCGGATCGACCTGGTAGATCGCCCCCGGGGCGTACCAGTAATTGGAATCCGCAGTGTCATAGTAGAGGCTGCGATACTGGTACGGCACGTTATAATAGCCGTAGCCCGCCGGCAGCATCTGCCCGACGCCGTAGCCATAGCCGTATGTCGGGATCACATCCTCGACCATGCCGGTCAGCGGGTCGACGCCGTAGACGTTGCCGTTGAGGTACCGGTAATCGACGTAGGGCGTGTCCGGATAGAAGGCGTTCCAGCCATAATAATCCGGCACGTACGAATTTCCGAAATAGCTCGGGAAAGTCGAGCCCGCGGAATAATATGGCGAGTAGGCCGACGGGAACATCGTGCCCGGGACATAGCCGCCGCCGATCAGCGGAAGCAGTGAGGCGACGAGGTTCGACGTCCGGTCGACGCGGTACATGTAACCGTCGTCATACCGCCAGTAATAGTCGCTGGTGTCCGGATAGAAGCTGGTGAGCGCCAGCGGCACGCTCGCCGCGCGGATCGAGTTGATCGACCGACCGAGCAGCTTGCGCTCCTGCCCCGGAGGCAGGCAGCCGTTGTGCTTCATCCACAGGCCGGGAGGGCACCCATCGACGAGACCGCGCGAGAAGCCGCGGTCCCAGCGATCGCGTTCGCCCCAGTCACCGCCACGAAGGCTGGCGACCCGGTTGGCGCGCAGGTCATTGCGCAGCGCGAGCCGGTCCTCGGCATTGGCGCGAACCTGCTCGCGCGCTGCGAGGCGGTTGTCGAAGCGCAGCTGCTGACGCTCGTTGCCGCGGTCGATCCGCAGCTGTTGGCGTTCGGCGAGGCGGTTGGCGCGCACCTGCTGCCGCTCCACGACCCGGTCGCGCGCCTGGTCGTTGTGGATTCGCATGCGATCGGCCGTGCGGACCTGCTGGCGCTCAATCTGGTTGGCGCGCATCGCCGGTCGTTCATGGCGCTGCGACTGGACCATCCGGAACTGGCTCGAACGCCCGCGGTCGACGCGCGCTTCGGCACGGCCGCGGCTTTGGACTCGGGACTCGGCATGGCCGCGGCTCTGGAAAGCGAAGGACCGGCGGCTCGGCCGCTGTGCCGAATGGCTCGGCCGGCTCTGCATCCGGAATGCCGAACGATCGCCGCCGCCGCGCTGCGCGCTGACGCGCGCTCGGTCGCCGCCGTGGCTTCCGCCCGGGGCAGCAAAGGCCGCATGACCGCCGCCATGTCCGCCACCGTTTCCGCCGGGCTTCGCGCTCGCCGGCACCGCAATCGCCAGTGCGGCGACGCCCGCGGCAAGGAACAGCCTGGTCATCACAATTCTCCTCTCAACACAGTCGTCCAACGGGCCGGCGCACCGGACGTTCCGCCGCCGACCGGACCAAAGGCCCATTCTGCCTTACTGTTCTGAACCTCAGATTTCCTGATTGTTCAGATACTTAGAGATCGGAAAGGAGCTCCAGGAGACGCTCGACGTCGTCTTCGTCCTGATACAGGCCGAACCCGATCCTCAGCACGTCGCCACGAACGTCCGTGATGCAGTTTCGTGCCTTGAGGTCGGCATACCAGCGCTGTGCGTCGGTGCTGTGGAAGGCCAGGAAGCGCGCATGCCGCCCCGAATCGGGCGGGTTGAGCAGCTCAGCGGTGGCGAGCGCCGTGTCGCCGATCCGCTCGAGCAACTGGGCCTGAAGCCCGGCGACGTGCGCCGAGACCCGCTCGGTGGTCAGCCCGTTCTCGGCGAGCGTGCGCTGGACGGCGTTGAAGCGGTACAGCGCCGACGGGTCGAAGGTCGCGCCCATGAACCGGCTCGCGTCAGACGCGTAGCCGACGCTTCCCGGCGGCAGGGTCAGATCCTCGAATTCGGCGAACCAGCCGGTCACCGGCGGCCGCGGCCCGAAGCCGGCCGGCGCGTGGAGAAAGGCACAGCCCTCGCCGGCCATCGCATATTTGTAGCCGCCACCGAGGTAGAAAGCGCTGTGCCCCGACGTCTCGTCGAACGGCGCATCGATCGCCATGAACGCGTGATAGCCGTCGATCACCACCCACGGACCGTCCGGCCTGCCGAGCGCCGCGAGCTCGGCGACCTGATCGAACAGGCGCCCGCTTCCGAACAGCACCTGGCTGACCAGGATCAGATCGTGCGCATCGCTGGCGGCTGCGGCGCGAAATCGTTCGGAAAAGGTCGTGAACGGCTCAACTGGGATTTTTTCGAGCGTGATCCAGCCGGCTTCGGCCCAGCGCGCGAACTGGCGCCGTGCGCTGTGGAACTCGCCGTCGCTGGTCAGCACGCGCAGCGGCCCGTCGCTCCGCGCCGGTGCTGCAGTGATCAGCCTTATCAGGAAATCGTGGGTGTTTGACGCGAACACGATCGCCGACGGGTCAGCGGTGCCAAGCTCACGCGCGACATTGGCCTGCGCTTCTGGCCAGACCTCGCCCATCACCTTGTCCCACTTGCGGTCGGCTAGTCGGGCGGCGTCGTTCCACGCCGCGACCTGGCCGGCGAAGCTGGCGTCGGGCCACAGATGATGGCTGTGCGCTGCGAAGTGCAACCGGTCGGGGTCGGCGCCGAGGCTCCGGCTGAACAACGGCTTGAAGCTCAAAGCTCGGTCCTGAGCGCCCACAATTCCGGGAAGACACGTTTCTCCAGCGTCGCGCGGAGATAGGGCGCGCCGGCGGACCCGCCGGTGCCGCGCTTGTTGCCGATGATCCGTTCGACGGTCAGCACATGTTTGTGGCGCCAGCTGGCGAGCGCATCATCGATATCGACCAGCTTCTCGGCGAGCTCGTAAAGCTCGAACCAGCGGTCGGCATCGCGATAGACTTCGAGCCAGGCCTTGGCGACGGCGTCGACCGACCGATCGCCGAGGTCGAAGCCGGCGCGCTCCAGCGCCTTATGCGACGCTTCGCGCAGGCTCGGCGCTTCGAGCGCCGCCTGAAGCGCTGCGCGCTCGCCGCTGCCTTCCTCGTAATGGTTGACGAAATTGGCGTCCTTCAGCCCCAATCGGAACTCGATCTCGCGGAACTGCTCGGATTGGAAACCGGACGAGGTGCCGAGCACCTCGCGGAACTTGAGATAATCCACCGGAGTCAGCGTCGACAGCACGTCCCAGGACAGCGTCATGACCGCCTGGATCCGGCTGATCCGCGCCATCGCCTTGTAGCCCTCGGCGAAGCGGTCGGCCTCGATCAGCTCGATCGCGAGCCGCAGCTCGTGCAGCAGCTCTTTCATCCACAGCTCCTTGGTCTGGTGGATGACGATGAACAGCATCTCGTCGTGAAGGTCCGACAGCGGCTGCTGCGCGGTGAGGAGCTGGTCGAGCTTCAGATAGTCGGCATAGGTCATGCCGGCGGGCGTCGCGGTCATGCGGCCCGGCTTAGGCGAAACGCTGCTGCTCTGGAAGCGGACCCTTAAGAGCCGTTGTCGCCGCCCTGCGGAGCGACTGCTCCGACCGAGCCGATATTGCCGAACAGCTCGTCGAAGAAGCTGCGGCGGCGGCCGAGCGTCGGGGTCTTCTTCCCCACCGGCTCGACGCCCACGATCAGGTCCTTGCCGGTCTGTTCGACGCCGGTCACGTTCCCCGCCTGGTCGAAGCGGACGTGATAGACCGTCTGCTTGGTGACGCGCGGGTTGCGGAAGGCGAACTGGGTCGTGTCGCGCGACACATAATACCAGTCGTTCGAGGTGAACTCCCCGGCGAACGACGGACGGCCGAGCGTCTTCTCGACCGAAGTCTTGTTGTCCACGCCGGGCTGAATCGCGCTTGCGAGCTGCGGATCGACGACGGCGCCCTTATGCGCCCGCACGCCGGCGCATCCGGCGAGCAGGGCCGCGCCAATCATGGCCGCCGAGAGCTTGAGCAGCGCAACCTTCATTCGTTCCGAACCTCCCGTGGAGCGACCCGACCTTGCGTGGCGGGCCATCGGCCTCATATGCGGCCCGCAAGCAAAGGCGCAAGCTTTCCGCGCCCGAGAGGACCTATGCTGCATTTGCTGTTCCCACGATTAACGGCGACTCGCGAGCGCGGCGCCGAGCTCTTTCGCGCGGTGACGGAGCGGGCCCGCGCCACCCACTGGTACGTCGCCGGCGCGGTCCCCGACACGGTCGACGGCCGTTTCGCAATGCTTGCGACCATAACCGCGCTGGTCCTGGTCCGGCTCGAACGTGACGCCGCGGAAGGCCACGCTGTCTCAGTCGCCCTCACGGAGCGGTTCGTCACAGCGATGGAGGCGGAGCATCGCGAAATGGGCATGGGCGACCCGAGCCTCGGTCGGACAGTGCGCAAGTTGGTCGGGTCGCTCGCCCGGCGGGTCGAGCTGTGGCGCGGCGTTGCCGGCGAAGGCTGGGACGATGCGGCCCACGAAAGCGTTTACGGCCGGGATGCGCTGGCCGGCGCCTTGTCCCACACCGCCGACGCGCTCGCGCGGTTCCGGCGCGATCTTGAGGCCGCGCCGCTCGAGGCGCTGGCCGAAGGGCGTATCGGATGAGCGACCGCTTCGCCCATCATCTGAAGCTTGACCGGATTCACGACGGCGATCGGCTCGAGCTCGTCGCCGACGACGAGGAACGACGCGCGATCGCCGAACGGTTCGGGCTCGTCAGCCTCGATTGCCTGCACGCGCACGCGACCCTCAGCCGCAAGGGCGCGGTGATCGAAGCCGAGGGGCGGATCGTCGCCGCGCTCAACCAGAATTGCGTGGTCACTGGCGAGCCGGTGCCGGCTCACGTCGACGAGCCGTTCAGGCTGGTGTTCATGCCGGAGCCCGATGTCCGCCGTTCGGAGGAAGAGGTCGAGCTCGGCCCGAACGATTGCGACGTGGTGTTCTACGAGGGCGGGTCGATCGACCTTGGGGCGGCGATCGCCGACACGCTTGCGCTCAACCTCGACCCCTATCCGCGCAGCGCGGCTGCTGCGGCCGCGCTCAAGGAAGCGGGCGTGCTGAGCGAGGATGAAGCCGGTCCGTTCGCAGCGCTCGCCAAGCTCAGGAAGGGCAGCGAGGCGTCCTAGAAGGGCCGAAGTCCTAGAAAGGTACGTCGTCGTCGAGGTCGGTGTCGAACGCCGCCGGCTGCGGCCGCTGCTGCGCCTTCTGGGGAGCTGAGGATCCTCCGCCGAATTCGTCATAATTCTCACCGAACGCGCTGCGCCCGCCCCCAGCGCCCTCGCGGCTGTCGAGCAGGACCAGCTCGCCGCGGAACTTCTGCAGTACGATCTCGGTCGTGTAGCGGTCGTTACCCGACTGGTCGGTCCACTTGCGGGTCTGGATCTGACCCTCGAGGTAAACCTTCGAGCCCTTCTTGAGATAGCTCTTGGCGACCCGGCCGAGGTTCTCGTTGAAGATCACGACATTGTGCCACTCGGTGCGTTCCTGGCGGTTGCCGTCGCGGTCCTTCCATTGCTCGGACGTCGCGATGCGCATGTTGACCACTTCGCCGCCGTTGTTGAGCGACCGCGCCTCGGGGTCCGCGCCGAGGTTGCCGACCAGAATGACCTTGTTCACGCCCGCCATGTCATGTTCCTCCAAGCCCCGCAGCGACCGCTATCCAGTACGTCGCTCCAGCAGCGAGATAGGCCAGCGCGAACAGATAAGTCACCATGAAAAGCGGCCAGCGCCAGCCATTTGTCTCACGCCGGGTGACGGCGATGGTCGAGATGCACTGGGGCGCGAAGACGAACCAGGCAAGGAACGCCAGCGCGGTCGCGAGCGACCAGCGATGCTGGAGCTTGTCCTTGAGCTTGGTCGCGCTCGCCTGTTCGTCGGGCGAATCGATCGAATAGACCGTCGCGATGGCGCTGACGGCGACCTCGCGCGCCGCCATCGCGGGCAGCAGCGCAAGCGCGATATCGTGGTTGAAGCCGATCGGTTTGACGACGGTTTCGATGCCGGTCGCAATATGGCCGGCGATCGATACCTCGCTCTGCTTCTGGCCCGGACCCGCCTGCGGAATGCTGGCCAGCGCCCACAGGATGATGGTCGTGCCTAAAATGATGGTGCCGGCCCGCTTGAGGAAGATCTGCGCGCGGGTCAGGAGCCCGATGGCGACGTCCTTGAGCGGCGGCCATTGATATTTCGGCAGCTCCATCATGAACCCGCCGCTGCCGCCCTTGAGGACGCCGCGGCGAAGCACCAGCGCCGCCATCAGCGCGCCGGCGATCCCCGTGACATAGAGGCCGAACATCACCAGTCCCTGGAGCCCGATACCCGGCCCGACGGTGCGATTCGGAATGAAGGCTGCGATGATCAAGGTGTAGACCGGCAGCCGCGCCGAGCAGGTCATCAGCGGGGCGACGAGAATGGTGGTCAGTCGGTCCTTGGGGTCGTCGATCGTGCGGGTCGCCATGATCCCCGGCACCGCGCAGGCGAAGCTCGACAGCAAGGGGATGAAGGCGCGGCCGGACAGGCCGACGCCGTGCATCAGCCGGTCCATCAGGAAAGCCGCGCGGACCATGTAGCCGGTGCCTTCGAGCAGCAGAATGAAAAGGAACAGAATCAGGATCTGCGGCAGGAAAGTAATCACCGCGCCGACCCCGGCGATCGCGCCGTCGACGATCAACGAGCGGACGAGCCCGGACGGCAGCGCCTTGCTCACCACTCCCGACAGCCAGGCGACTGCATCCCCGATCCAGTCCATCGGCGCCGCGCTCCACGCGAACACCGCCTGGAACATGATGAACATCAGCGCCGCAAGGATGAGCGGCCCGATCACCGGATGAAGCAGGACCGCGTCGAGCCGGTGGGTCCAGCGGCGGACGGGAGTCTCGCTGATCACCGCTGCGGTCGCGATCTCCCGGGCGCGGCGCTGGAGGTGGACGATGTCGGACTTGACCTGCTTGTGCACACCGCAGCGCGGAGCCGCGAGCATATCGTAGCGCCTCGTGCAGCTCCGCGATGCCCCGCCGGCGGACGGCGACGGTGGGCACGATCGGCACGCCGAGCTCGCGCTCGAGCGCCGCCGGGTCGAGTTCGAGCCCGTCGCGGCCGGCTAGGTCGATCATGTTCAAAGCGAGGATCGTCGGCAGCCCGAGCTCGATCAATTGCAGTGCAAAGCGCAGGTGATTGTCGAGGTTCGAGGCGTCGACAACGATGACCAGCGCGTCCGGCTGGCGTTCGCCCTGCTGCCGGCCGAGCAGCACGTCGCGCGTAACGGCTTCGTCGGGGCTCGCCGGCTCGAGGCTGTAGGCGCCTGGCAGATCGACCAGCTCGACCGGCCGGCCGTCGGCCAGCGTCAGCCGGCCCGAGTGCCGCTCGACCGTCACTCCGGGATAATTGCCGACCTTCTGGCGCGCGCCGGTGAGCGCGTTGAACAGCGCGCTCTTGCCGGCATTGGGACTGCCGGCCACGGCCACGAGCGGAAGGGGATTCACCTGCCGAGCGGGGTTACGCGAATCGCGCCGGCGTGCCTGCGCCGGATCGCGACGGTCATTCGGCCGACCCGAATCGCGATCGGATCGCGGCCGAACGGACCGAGGTGCAGCGGCTCGACCGTCACGCCCTCATCGAAGCCGAAATGCTGAAGACGCGACGCTTCGCTGGTCTCGAGCATGTGCCAGTCGATCGCGGCGACGCGCGCCTTGGTGCCGACGGTCAGCAGGTCGAGCGAAATCGCTTCGGGGATGAAGGGCGCGTTCATTCTTGCGAGTGATTATCATTAACGTCGCGCGGTGGGAAGGGATCAATCAGCGCGGCGGGTACCGCAGCCGCCCGAAGAAGCGCGACGGGCTGAGATGCTCGCCCGAGCCGCGCCATTGCGCCTTGAACTTCTCGAACTTCATCACGTCGTCGATTCGGCGGTCGAGGAAGGCAGCGGTCTCGCTCCACCCCTCGCTGTCGTCGTCGAGCCACACGAGCAGGGTCGAGGCGTAAACCGCGCCGAGCGTCATCCGCTTGGTGTAATGGTTGAAGTCGGTGCTGGTATCGCCGGCGATGCGCCACATGAGGTCCGCCGTGCGCCACGAGATGCGCAGCGCCAGCGGCAGGTTCTGCGGCATCGCGAGGATCGCCAGCCCGCGGCGCACCGCCTCGCGCGCCGGACCCATGATTTCCACCCGCTGCCACACCAGGGAACGGATCTTCTCGCGGATTTTGAGCCCCTCGAGCCGCTCCGGCGTGAACCAGTCCGCAAGCGCGCGGTCTACCTCCTGGATGTAGCAGTCGATCAGCCCGGCCTGGCCCTTGGGCATCGCCAGCCGGGCCTGCGCAGGCTCGATTCCGAGCTGCGCCGCGGCGGAATCGACCGCCTTCTGCGTCCAGCCGTCGAAAACGGCGTTCTCGCCCACCGCAAGCGCCAGGCGGCGACGCAATTGCTCCAGCGGACTCGGCTCGGCCATGCGCGCTCAACTGGGCTCGTCGTCGGCGACTCGCAAGCCCTTCTCGGGCAGCCGGACCAGCACCAGCGCGCCGGCGATGGCGGCAGCGCCGATGAGATCGGTCGCGCTCAGCTTCTCGCCGTAAGCGAGCCAGCCGACCGTCGCGCTAACCGCCGGCTGCGTCAGCAGCGCGAGGCCGACGACGAGCGGCGGCAGGGTCCCGATCGAATAGACCAGCAACCCCTGGCCGAGCACTTGGCTCGACAGCGCGAAGATCACCAGCGGCGTCCAGTCGGTCGGCCAGATCTGCTCGCCGAGCCCGGCGCTGATCGCGAACAGCATCGGCACTCCGAACAGAGTCGCGAGGAGCAACAGGGGCAGCGGCTGGACCCCGGTGCGGGCGCGCTCGACGAAGATCAGATAGCCGCCGTAGAGCAGCCCAGCGCCGAGCGTCAGCAGGTCGCCGGTGAAATTCTTCGGCGACAGCTCGTAGCTGCCGCTCATCAGCAGCGCAGCGCCGGCGACTGCGAGCGCCAGCGCCCCACCTTGCTTCGCCGACGGCAGCCGGTGGGCGAGCCACAGCCCGTAAATCGCGAAAACGAAGCTGCCGGTGTTGCCGAACAATGTCGCATTGCCGAGCTTGGTCATGCGGATGCCCGCGTTCCACGCTGCGAGGTCAAGCACGTAGAAGACCGCAGCGATGAGGATCGCGATGAGCAGCGAGCGCCTGGGCCAATGCGGCTGCTGCCCGGTGGCCCGCGCCACCACCCACAGGAACGGCAAGGCGATGGTCACCCGCCAGAAGCCAGCGGCGACCGGCCCGACGTCGGCCAGGCGCACCAGCCACGGCCCGAACGCCAACGCGACATTGCCGGCCAGGAGCGCGGGGAAAGCGAAGCGGTGCGGCGGCTGGCGGGTCACCCGCCGCGCATAGCTGCGTCGCAGCGCCAGTCCACTAGGGCGCGTATTGCTCGCGCAGGTCGAACAAGGCGAGCGCGGCCTTGGCCGCGCCGCCGCCCTTGTCGCCCTGGGCCGGATCGGCGCGGACGATCGCCTGCGCCTCGTTCTCGACCGTCAGGATGCCGTTGCCGATGGCGTAGCCCTGCATCGTCAGCTCCATCAGGCCGCGCGCGCTTTCTTCCGAGACGACCTCGAAGTGGTAGGTCTCGCCGCGGATCACGACCCCGAGCGCGACGAAGGCGCAGTAGCGGCCGCTACGGGCAGCGAGCGCGATCGCGCCCGGGACCTCGAGCGCGCCGGGCACGGTCAAAGTCTCGTGCTTGTGCCCCGCCGCTTCGATCGCGGCGCGGGCGCCGGCGAGCAGCATGTCGTTGAGGTGCGGATAAAATCGCGCTTCGACCAGCAGGATCGTCGCCATCAGGCCTCTCCCGAGGTGGAATCGGGCACCCCGATCGGCCGCTCTTCGACGATTGCGAGGCCGTAGCCGGAAAGTCCGACCGGCGAATGGCGCGAGTTGGACAAGAGGATCATGTCGTGGATCCCGAGGGCCGCGAGGATCTGCGCGCCGGTGCCGTAGCCGCGCACCGCATCGCCGGCTTCGGCGGGCTTGCCCGAGCGAAGGTCGATCGAGCGCGACAGCGAGCCGGGCGCGGCGGCATGGAGCGCGACGACCACGCCCGAGCCCTCCTGCTCGATCTGCCGCATCGCGCCCTGGAGCACGCCCGAGCGCGGCCCCGCCTCGCCGAGCACGTCGGCGAACAGGTCGAGGCTGTGCATCCGCACCAGCACCGGCATGGTCGTGTCGAGCGTGCCGTGGACCAGCGCAAGCTGCTCTTCGCCGCTCGACTTGTCGCGAAACACCTGCGCCTGCCACGAAGCCCCGCGCGCCGAGACCATGGGGCTGGTCGCGACCCGCTCGACGAGATGGTCCTTCTTCAGGCGGTAGGCGATGAGGTCGCGGATGGTGCCGATCTTGAGCCCGTGGGTGCGGGCGAAATCCATCAGATCGTCGAGCCGGGCCATGGTCCCGTCCTCGCGCATGATCTCGCAGATCACCCCGCTGGGGTTGAGCCCGGCGAGCCGCGACACGTCGACCGCAGCCTCGGTGTGGCCGGCGCGGACGAGCACTCCGCCGGGCCGGGCGATCAGCGGGAAGACGTGGCCGGGAGATACGATCGCCTCGGGGCCGTGCGCTGCGTCGATCGCGACCGCGATCGTCCGGGCGCGGTCGGCGGCGCTGATTCCGGTGGTGATCCCGTCCACTGCCTCGATTGAAACCGTGAACGCGGTCTCGTTGCGGCTGCGGTTGGTGCGGGTCATCGGCTCGAGCCCGAGCTGCTCGGCCCGCTCCTTAGTGAGAGCGAGGCAGATAAGGCCGCGGCCGTGGCGGGCCATGAAATTGATCGCGTCCGGAGTCGCCATCTGCGCCGGGATCACGAGGTCGCCTTCATTCTCACGGTCGTCGTCGTCGACGAGGATGAACATGCGTCCGTTGCGCGCTTCGTCGATGATCGCTTCCGGCCCGACGAGCACGTCGGTGCCGCGCTGGATCAGCTTCTCGAGCCGAGTGAGGGTGTCAGCGGTCGGATTCCACTCGTCCGAGCCGAGCTTGCGCAACGAGTTGGGGTGCAGGCCCGCCGCCCGCGCGAGGCCGGAGCGACTGACCTCGCCGGTGGCGATGATGGCTTCGAGCCGTTCGATCAAGGTCGTGCTCATGAAGCCGCAGTATCACATTCCGATGTGATGAAAAGTAGAAACAAATCCGTTCCTACTGTGATCTCGCGGCAATCATCCGCTCGATGTAGCGGGCGAGCACGTCGATCTCGACATTGAGCTGTTGGCCAGGCGCAGTCTCGCCAAGCGTCGTCTCGTGAGCGGTGTGGGGGATGATGTTGACCCCGAATCCGACCGATCCGTCAGCGGCGTCGCTCACCGAATTGACGGTCAGCGACACGCCGTCGAGCGTGATGGAGCCCTTGGGTGCGATCATCGGCGCGAGCTCGCGCGGCACGGTGACGTCGATGCGCTGCGAGTCGCCTTCGGGGCGAACGGCCGACACCGTGGCGACCGCATCGACATGGCCGATGACGATATGGCCACCGAGTTCATCGCCCAGGCGCAGCGAGCGCTCGAGATTGAGCTTCGCGCCTTCACGCCAGTGGCCAGCCGCGGTCCGCGACACGGTTTCGCCCGAAACATCGACTGCGAACCAGTCGTCGCCCTTGTCGACCACGGTCAGACACACGCCCGAGCAGGAGATGGAAGCGCCAAGATCGACCGTCGCAAGGTCGTAGCCGGTCGCGATCTCGAGCCTGAGGTCGCCGCGCTGCTCGGCCTTGCGCACGGTGCCGACGTCGGTGACGATCCCGGTGAACATGCGGGCCGCCTAGCCCTCCCGCGCCCGCTCGTAAACTTCGAGGCGGTCGACCCCGAGCCTCTGCTCGTCGACCAGCTTCCACCGGCCATGAGCATCGGCAATCGCATCGAGCCCGACATAGCCGAACGACGACTTGCCCTCGCCGACGATGATCGGCGCCCGGTAGATCAGGATTCGATCGACGAGATCTTCGGTCAGGAATGCCGTCGCAGTCGACGATCCGCCCTCGACGAGCAGGTCGTTGACGTCATGAAGCCGATAGACATCCCGCGGAGAGTGCAGGGCTTCCCAGCCGTCGACGGCTTCGCCGCGCGTGAGCAGGGCGCGGCGCGGCGACTGGTCCTCGAGCCCGGGCAGGCGCACATCGAGCTGCGGCTGATCGGCGAGATAGGTCCCGCGCCCGACCAGGATCATGTCCGAACGCGCGCGCTGAAGATGCACGTGGCGGCGCGCATCCTCGCCTGTGATCCATTTTGATTCGCCCGACGGTAGCGCGATCTTCCCGTCGATCGACAATGCGAGCTTGAGCGTGATTTGCGGCCGGCCGAGGGCGAGCCGGGTCAGCCATCCCGACAGGCACCGCTTTGCAGCGGCGCGGGCGACTCCGAGCTTCACCTCGATGCCGGCGGAGCGGAGCCGATGGATGCCCTTGCCGGAGGTGCGCGGATCCGGGTCCTTGAGCGCGATCACCACCCGCGCGGGCCGCGCTTCTATCAGCAGGTCGGTGCAGTTCGGCCCGCGGACTCTGTCGTGGGCGCAGGGTTCGAGCGTCGTATAGACCGTCGCGCCCTTCGCCCGCTTCCCGGCCTGATCGAGCGCAACCGCCTCGGCGTGCGGCCGCCCGCCGCGCGCCGTTGCGCCGCGTCCGACGATCCGCCCGGAGGATGCGACGATCACGCAGCCGACGTTGGGATTGGGAGCGCTTGACCCGCGGGCGCTCTCGCCGAGCGCCACTGCCTCGGCCATGAACTTCAGGTCGTCACTCAATCCCGAACCGCTTTTCGAGCTCTTTATACTGGCGTTGCTGCTCCTTCGCGATCGCGGCCTTGTCCGCCTGCTCCTTCTTCTGGTCGGCGACGATTTGGGCATCGGTCCGGTTGGACGCGTAGAGCTGGACGTAGGTCGGAGTCGGGGTCGGCATCGCGCCGAACCGCGAATCGATCAGGAATTCAGCGACGATGATACCGGTTGCTAGGAGCGCGAGCGCAGCGCCGATGCGCTGCTCGCGGCTGCTGTGCCGGAGCACCGCCGCAAGGTCGCGCAACGCGGCTCGGGGGCTCGAGGGGCGGGGAAACCAGGACATGCGGCGAAGATAGGGCTGGCGGCGGCGAACCGCCAGCCCGCGGCTCGACGACCCGGGGGCTAGCCGTCGAGCTGGAAGTGAAGGGTGATGACTTCGGTCGTCGACACCGCACGGCCATCCTCGGTCGCCGGGCGATAGCGCCAGTGGGCGATCAGATGGCGGCGGGCGGCGGCGAGGAACACTGGGTCGGCGCGCCCGATCGGGTCGACCGCGGTGACCCGGCCCTGCTCGTCGATGGTCAGGCGCAGGCGCAGCGAGGCCTCTTCCTCGGTCAGCAGTTTCGATGGCGGATAGGGGGGCTTCAGCTCCGCCGCGCTGGTGACGAGCCTCGGCCCAACCATAACCAAATTATGGATGATCTTCGGAATTTCCGGGATGACCACGGCTCCCCCGCCGGCGAGCGCGCCGTCGTCGAAGTGCGCCGGCGGCGGATCGACCGTCTCGCCGAAGTGGACGGGCGTTTCGATGTGGATTGGCGGCTGGTCGATCGTGCGGTTCTGGACCGGCTGCTGCGCGGGATGGGTCGGCTGGGGATCGGGCGGCGGAGTCTTGGGTTCCGGATAGAGCGTCACCCGAATCGGCGGTTCGGGATGCAGCCTTCCGGGCAAGTCCATCTTCGCACTGACCACGACTGCGGCGACGCCGACGTGCAGCGCGATGATCGCGAGCAGCGCGTTGGGATGCGGACGACGATCGAGGGGAGCGGGGCGGCTGGCGGCGTAAGCGAGCATTAGACCCTCCTTCACGCAACGGCGATGAAGGGAATGTTACATCATTACATTTGTTCCGCAAGAGGAAAATTTCCGTCTCTTGCCGGGGCATTCGGTCAACGTTTGGCGGCCGCCTCGAGCCGGCGAGTTGCGCGCTCCTTGCCCATGCGCGCGACCAGTCCCGCCATCTCCGGCCCGCTCTCGCGACCGGTTAGCGCGAGCCGGAGCGGATGGAACAGCTCGCGGCCCTTCTTGCCCGTTGCCGCCTTCACCGCTTCCGTAAGCGCGCGCCACGGCTCGGCGCTCCAGTCGATCCGCTCGGCAATCCCGCACGCTTCCTTGACCAGCAGCCGCTCGTCATGGCTGAGTTCGGGCGGATCGACCTCGCCGTGCAACACCGCGAACCACCCGGCGAAATCCGCCAGGCGCTCGAGATTCGGGCGGAGCAGCAGCCAATCCGCTTCGCTTGCCGCCATGGGAAGCCGGTCGCGGACCTGGTCGAACGGCAGGACGTGGAGCAGCCGCGCATTGACCAGCTCGACCTCGTGCGGATCGAAATGCGCCGGCGCCCGGCCGAAGGTGGCGAAGTCGAACGTGGCGGCGAGCTGGTCGAGGCTGGTCAGCGGCTCCACGGGCTGCGACGTCCCGATCCGCGCAAGCACGTCGAGCAAGGCGATCGGTTCGACTCCTGCCTCGCGCAGATGCGGCGCACCGTATGAGCCGAGTCGCTTCGACAATTTGCCCTCGGCCATCACCAACAGCGCCTCGTGCGCGAACTCGGGCGGCTTGGCGCCGAGCGCCTCGAACATCTGGATCTGGGTAGCGCTATTGGACACGTGGTCCTCGCCGCGGACGATGTGCGTGATGCCAAGGTCCACATCGTCGATCACGCTCGGCAGCAGGTAGAGCCAGCTGCCGTCCTCCCGGCGGACGACCGGATCGCTCAGTAACTTGGGGTCGAACTTCTGCTCGCCGCGGACCAGGTCGTTGAACACGATCGGCGCGCCATGATCGAGCCTGAAGCGCCAGTGCGGCGCCTGGCCCTCGGGCACCGGCGCGCCTTCGGGCTTGCGCTCATAGACCGGCGGCAGGCCGCGACCGAGCAGCACCTTGCGCCGCAGCTCGAGCTCCTCGGGCGTCTCATAGCAGGCATAGACCCGGCCGGCGGCCTTCAGCCGGTCGAACTCGCGTTCGTAGAGGTCGAACCGCTCGGACTGGCGGACGATCCGATCGGGCGCGAGATCGAGCCACTCGAGGTCATCGCGGATCGCCTGGTCGAACTCCGCAGTGGACCGCTCACGGTCGGTGTCGTCGATGCGCAGGATGAACGCCCCGCGGTTCTTCCGCGCGAACAGGAAATTGTGGAGCGCGGTGCGGATGTTGCCGACGTGCAGTCGCCCCGTCGGGGAGGGCGCGAAGCGGGTGACGACGCTCATCGCGGCAGCTGCGTCTTTGGGCCGCTGTGGAAGAAGTTGCTGATCGGATAGCGCCGGTCGCGCCCAAAGTTGCGGTTGCCGATCTTCACCCCGGGCGGCGCCTGGCGGCGCTTGTATTCCGCCTTCAGGAGCTTCGATTCGATCTCCGCGACGAGGGTCATGTCCTCGCCGGTCGCCGCCGCGACCTCTGCCACCGACATTTCCTTGTCGACCAGGCTTTCGAGAATCCGGTCGAGCACCGAATAGGGCGGCAGGCTGTCCTCGTCCTTCTGGCCGGGCCGAAGCTCTGCCGTCGGAGGTTTGGTGATCACGCGGTCCGGCATCACCGGCCCTGCCGGGCCCAGCGCGCCTTCGGGGCGGTTGTGATTGCGCCATTTCGACAGCGCGAACACCGTTGTCTTGTACGCATCCTTCAGCACCGAATAGCCGCCAGCCATGTCGCCGTAGAGCGTTGCGTAGCCGACGCTCATCTCGCTCTTGTTCCCCGTCGTCAGCAGCATCTGCCCGTTGGAATTGGACAGCGCCATCAGCGCCACCATCCGCAGGCGCGCCTGGACGTTCTCGGCCGCGAGCCCGCTCATCTCGGGCAGCATCTCGCCAACCGCCGCGACCGCCGGCGCGATCGAAACGACGTCATGGCGGCAGCCGAGCAGGCGCGCGCATTCCCGCGCATCCTCGAGACTTTCCTCGCTGGTATATTTGGACGGCAACATCACGCCCGTGACCTTGTCCGGGCCCAGCGCATCGACGGCCACTGCTGCCGACAATGCGCTGTCGATTCCGCCCGACAGGCCGAGGATCACGCCGGGAAAGCCGTTGCGCTGCACATAGTCGCGCAAGCCGACCATCATCGCCTGATAGACGTCCTCGGGAAAGGCATCGAGCGTGTGCGTCTCGCGCGTCGTGCAGCGCCAGCCTTCGCCAGTGCGCTCCCAGTCGGTGACCAGCAGCGCCTCGTCCCAGTCGCACAGCTGCACAACCCGCTCGCCATCGGGATGGACGATGAAGGACGAACCATCGAAGACGAGTTCGTCCTGCCCTCCCACCCGATTGAGGTAGGCGATCGGGAGGCCGGTCTGCACCGCGCGACTGCGCACCAGGCGATAGCGGAAGTCGTCCTTGTCGAGCTCGTAGGGGCTGCCGTTGGGCACCAGCAGGATCTCGGCCCCGGCTTCGGCGAGATGGCTGCACACCACCTCCTGCCAGATATCCTCGCAGATCGGCACGCCGAGCTTCACGCCCTTGAACTCGATCGGCTCGGGGATCGGCCCGGGCGCGAAAATCCGCTTTTCGTCGAACGTGCCGTAGTTCGGCAGCTCTCGTTTCAGAGTCCGCCCAAGCACGCGCCCTTCGTTCGCGAGGACCACAGCGTTGAAGTTCAGCCCGCCGTCGTTGATGATCGTGCCGATCAGGATCGCCGGCCCGGGCTCGACCGTGGCCTCGACCAGACGGTCGGTGCATTCGTGGGTCCGGCGCACGAATTCCGGCTTCAGCACCAGATCCTCGGGGGGATAGCCGACCAGCTGCAGCTCGGGGCACAGGAGGAGATCGGCGCCTTCCTCCGCGGCCTTGAGGCGCATAGCGAGCATCGCCTCAGCATTCCCGTCGAGATCGCCGACGCGCTGGTTCATTTGCGCGAAGGCGATTCTGAGGCGGTCGGTCATGCACGCGATTTAGCGATGCGCGAGGGTTCGGCAACCTTTACGGACCGCCATCGTCCTCGCTAAAGCCGACCCAGCGACGGGGAAAAGCCACATGAAATTGCTCGCCGGGAACAGCAACCTGCCGCTGGCCCAGTCGATTTCCGACTATCTCGAAGTGCCGCTGACCGAAGCGAGCGTGCGCCGCTTCGCCGACGAGGAGATTTTCGTCGAGATCAACGAGAACGTCCGCGGCGAGGACGTGTTCGTGATCCAGTCGACCAGCTATCCGGCGAACGACAATCTGATGGAGCTGTTGATCTGCATCGACGCGCTGCGGCGCGCATCGGCGAAGCGGATCACTGCGGTCATTCCCTATTTCGGCTACGCTCGGCAGGACCGGAAGCCCGGCCCGCGCACGCCGATCTCGGCCAAGCTGGTGGCCAATCTGATCACCACCGCAGGGGCCAACCGGGTGCTGTCGATCGACCTCCATGCCGGACAGATCCAGGGCTTCTTCGACATCCCCACCGACAATTTGTTCGGCTCGCCAGTGATCGCGGCCGACATCCAGGCCCGCTACGCCAAGCGAGACCTGATGGTCGTGTCACCCGACGTCGGCGGCGTGGTCCGCGCCCGGAGCCTCGCCAAGCGCCTCAACAACGCCCCCCTCGCGATCGTCGACAAGCGCCGCGAGAAAGCGGGCGAGAGCGAGGTCATGAACATCATCGGCGACGTCGACGGCCGCAGCTGCATCCTGGTCGACGACATCGTCGATTCGGCGGGCACCCTGTGCAACGCCGCCGCTGCGCTGAAGCAGCAGGGTGCCACCGAGGTGTTCGCTTATTGCACCCACGGGGTGCTGTCGGGCGCGGCCGCCGCGCGCGTGCTCAAGTCCGAGCTCAGCGAGCTGGTCGTCACCGACACCATCTGGAGCGGGGAAGCCGACCCCAAGGACGGCAAGGTCCGCCGGCTCACCATCGCTCCGCTGCTCGGTGAAGCGGTGCGCCGGATCGCCGACGAAAGCAGCGTCTCCAGCCTGTTCGACTAGGCCGGTGTGCAACCTCTACCAGATGGAGAAGAGCGTCGACGCCGTTCGCCGGCTGTTCGCCGATCTCCAGATCGAGCTCACCTTCCCAGAGGGCATTCCGAACTTCCAGCCGCGGGACGTTAGGATCAGCGAGCAGGCGCCGATCGTCCGCTGGTCGCACGATCGCGGCGCGGCCGAGCTGGTCCAGCGGCGCTGGTCGTGGCCAGCGCCCAACGGCAAGCCGATCTTCAACATGCGCTCGGACGGGCGCGAGTTCGGCCCCAACCGCTGCCTGATCCTCGCCGACTCCTTCTACGAGTTTACCGCTTCGGCGGACCCGAAGCAGAAGAAGAAGGACCGCTGGCGCTTCCAGCCGGACGGCGATTTCGCGATCGCCGGACTGGTCCGCGCCGATCCCCAAATCGGCGAAGCCTTCACCATGCTCACCGTCCCGCCCGGCGAGGACATCGCACCCTACCACAACCGCCAGATCGCGCTGCTGAGGCCGCCGCAATGGCACGCGTGGCTCGACGGAACGGCGCGCTCGACGGAATTGTTGAAGCCGTGCAGCGCCGGTTCGCTGGAGGTGACGACCGCATGACCAATGTCGATGTCATCCTCAAGCGCTTCGAGCAGCCTGACGAAGTGCGCGAGTTCGAGCTCGGCCGCTTCGAGCTCGTCCACGTCGGCGGCATGACCATCGGCCGAGCGACGTACCAGCCCGGCTGGAAATGGTCGAAGCATGTCGGCGCAGCGTTGGGCCAGAGATCGTGCCAGGTCGAACATGTCGGAATGGTCGTGTCCGGTCGCGCGACCGCGGCAATGGACAACGGCAACGTGATCGAAATGCGGGCCGGAGATATCTTCTATGTTCCGCCGGGCCATGACAGCTGAGTCGTCGGCGACGAACCCTACGTCTCGCTGCACTTCATGGGCGCCCAGGATTACGCGGCGCACGACTGACGGCGCGCTAGTTTGACTTCGCCAACGCGGCCAGGGGCACCGGATCGCGCAACACGCCCCTGCTGGTTTGCCCGCCGACTTGCCAAACAAGCGCCGTTTCCGCCCCGCCGCTATGGCCGAGAATGGTCGGGCAGACTTCACGCATAACGCCGTCATACTCGAACGAGATTCGAGCGTGGTTCTCGATCGCCCAGGCGAATAAGTGGTAGGTTGAGCTGGACCTGGACGCCATCTTAAGCACGCACATGGTGCTTAACGCTCGAAATCGCGGCAGGTGGCGGCTCCGATTGGCCTCGTGCGCGTAATGGCACCACAATGTCGGGAGTTTGGCTATGCCAACGGTGCTCATCACCGGCGCGAACCGCGGCATCGGGCTCGAGTTCGCGCGGCAATATTCGCGAGATGGCTGGGACGTGATCGCCACCGCCCGCCGGTCGAGCGCCGAGCTGGACGCGCTGGACGTCCGGGTCGAGCCGCTCGAGCTCACCGATTTGGACGCCGTTGCCTCTTTCGGTGAGCGCGTCGACGGCCCGCTCGACCTGCTGATCGCCAACGCCGGCACGATGACACCACAGGAAGCGCAAACGGCGGCGGACGGCCGCGCCTGGGCCGAGATGCTCACCGTCAACACCATCACGCCCTACCTGCTCGCCAGATCGGTCCTCCCGCAGGTTGCCGCGGCCGAGGGCAAGATGCTCGCGCTGACCAGCGGCATGGGCAGCATCGGCGAAAGCTCCGGCGGCTACGTGCCCTACCGAAGCTCGAAGGCTGCGCTCAACATGGCCTGGCATAGCCTTGCGATCGACGTGAAGCGGCAGGGGGTCATCGCGGCCATGCTCGATCCAGGCTGGGTCAAGACCCGCATGGGTGGCGCCAGCGCGCCGACTACGCCCGAGCAGAGCGTCGCCGACATGCGGCGGCTGATCGAGCGTCTCGGCCCTGAAGACTCGGGGGCATTCCTGAAGCGCGACGGCTCGCGCCACGGCTGGTAGAGGTTGCGCCGCAGCGCGTCCCCCTCTATAGGCGCGCGCTTTCCAGATCATTGGAAAACCAGTGGCCCGGCCGGAAGGCATGCCGTGGCGATTGGATAAACGTCGTCCTGAGCGGAAGCGAAGGGCACAAAGGAGACGAAAATGCCCAAGCTGAAGACCAAGAGCGGCGTCAAGAAACGCTTCAAGCTCACGGCGACCGGCAAGATCAAGCATGGGGTCGCTGGCAAGCGTCACCGGCTGATCAGCCACAACGCCAAGTACATCCGCCAGAACCGCGGCACAGAAATTCTCGCCGACGCCGACACGGCGCGCGTGAAGGCCTGGGCCCCGTACGGCCTGAAGTAAGGAGGCCGAGACATGGCACGCGTCAAACGGGGTGTAACCACCCGCGCCAAGCACAAGCGCATTCTCGAAAATGCGAAGGGCTATTACGGGCGCCGCAAGAACACGATCCGGATCGCCCGCCAGGCGGTCGAGAAGGCCGGGCAGTACGCCTACCGCGACCGCAAGGTGAAGAAGCGCAGCTTCCGCGCTTTGTGGATCCAGCGCATCAACGCCGCGGTCCGCGCCGAGGGCCTGACCTATGGCCAGTTCATCCACGCGCTGAACCTCGCCGGCATCACCCTCGACCGGAAAGTGCTCGCCGACATCGCGATGCACGAGGCCGAGGCGTTCAGCGCCATCATCGCACAAGCGAAGGGCGCGCTGGAGAAGAAGGCCGCTTAAGCTTTCTCAGCCACGAACAAGGAAGGGCGTCGGAAGCGATTCCGGCGCCCTTTCCTTATGGTGCGACCGGCTCGCGTTCGAGCATCGGGCGGTCCCATTTCGCGAGATCAGCTGCGGCCTCGTAAGCGGAGCGGAGGAACTCGCCGAGCATCCGTGCCGGGCCTTCCGCGGCCCGCACCGCGGCATAGGGCAGAACGAACTCGCCGAACGTCTCGTCAAAACGGCCGTGCGCGACTTTGGCTTGGCGATAGCCGGGCGGCTCGGGGTAGATGTAGCTGTAGAAGAACGGCTCGGCCGCGGTGACCCCGCCGGCCCAGAACCCGCCGCTCGACACTTCCCGGCTGTACGCCTCCCGAGTGATCCGGTCAGGCAATCCCGGAACTCCGCCGGGATGCGGCGGGGCCTTGCGCCCCGAAAAGACGCTCGCCGCGAGATCGAAGCTGCCCCACCAGAAATGGACCGGACTGGCCTTGCCTTCGAACCAGGCGCGGAAATGCTGGAACACCGGGACGACCGCCGCGAGCGTTTCCCGAAACCGGCTGGCCGAATCGCGGTCATAATCGCGCGCGCCGCTGTCCTCGGCGAAGGGAATGGCATCGGGAATCTCGTTCGGCCGGCCGTCGAAGCTCGAGGGAAGGTCATGGCGATCGAGCATTGCGACGAGCCGCTGGTGGAGCGCGGCGATGGTGCCGGCATTGAGCGGTAGCTCTTCGCGCGATTCGTCGCTCACCCACAGCACGATCGCGTGGCGGCAGAGGTCGAGCGTCAACGTAAAGGTCCGGCCGTCGCTCGCTGCCGTCGGCAGGGTCGACAGGCCGCGCGCATTGGGCTGGAGCGCGACGTGCCAACCGTGGTTGGTCCAGGGCGAATGGGCCACCCGGATCTTGCCCAGCATCTGCGCTGCGAGGTGCAGGAGCGCGAGTGTCTCGTGGTCGCGTTCGACAGTCAGCTCGGGCCAATCACTCATGGCTGCTCCTCGGCTATGGCGTGCCTTTGCATTTTGCGGCGCGGCATGGCTAGAGGCTGCGGACCATGTCCGACGCCCTGCTCGACCGCATCGCCGCAGCCACTGACCTCGCCGAGCTCGATTCGGTACGCGTGGCGCTGCTCGGCAGGCAGGGCGAGATCACCGCCAAGCTCAAATCCCTTGGCAGCATGGATGCCAACACGCGTGCCACCGAGGCGCCGAAAATCCACGCCGAGCGCGAGGCGGTGACCAGCGCCATCGCCGAGCGCAAGGCGAAGCTCGAATCCGCCGAGCTCGAGCGGAGGCTCGCGACCGAAAAGCTCGACCTGTCGCTCCCGGCGCGGGAAAGCGTCTGCGGTACGGTCCATCCGGTCAGCCAGGTTATGGACGAACTGGCCGAGATTTTCGCCGACCTTGGCTTCTCCGTCGCCGAGGGCCCCGAAATTGAGACACAATGGTACAATTTCACCGCGCTCAACATGCCCGAGTTCCACCCGGCCCGGGCGATGCAGGATACTTTCTACCTCGAGCCGCGCGAGCCAGGCGAGGAGCCGCGCGTCCTGCGCACCCACACCTCGCCGGTGCAGATTCGCGCCGGCGAGGCGCACGGCGCGCCGATCTACGTGATCGCGCCCGGCCGCGTGTACCGCTCCGACAGTGACGCGACCCACACGCCGATGTTCCACCAGGTCGAAGGCCTTGTCCTCGACAAGGGGATCACGCTCGGCCACCTCAAATGGACTCTGGAGACCTTCCTCCGCGCCTTCTTCGAACGCGACGACGTCGTCCTGCGCATGCGGCCGAGCTACTTCCCGTTCACCGAGCCGTCGGCCGAGGTCGACGTCGGCTGGTCGATGGAGAAGGGCCGGCGCGTCGTCGGCGGCCAGGAAGGCTGGATGGAGGTGCTCGGCAGCGGGATGGTGCACCCGCGGGTGATCGCCAACATCGGCCTCGACCCCGACGAATGGCAGGGCTTCGCCTTTGGCTGCGGGATCGACCGGCTGGCGATGCTGAAATATGGCATGGACGACCTCCGCGCCTTCTTCGACGGCGATATCCGCTGGCTCAAGCATTACGGGTTCCGAGCGCTCGACGTGCCGACGCTGTCAGGCGGGGTCGGCGCATGAAGTTCTCTCTCGACTGGCTCCGCGAGCACCTCGACACTGAAGCATCGGGCGAGGAAATCGCCGACAAGCTGACCGCGATCGGGCTTGAGGTCGAAGGCGTGTCCAACCCGGCCGATGCGCTGGCGCCGTTCGTCGTCGCCAAGGTGCTGACTGCGGAGAAGCATCCGCAGGCGGACAAGCTTCAGGTGCTGACCGTCGATGCCGGCGGCGGGCCGGTGCAGGTGGTCTGCGGAGCGCCCAACGCCCGCGCCGGGATGCTCGGCGTGTTCGGCCCGCCGGGCGCCTACATCCCGGGCAGCGACATGACGCTGAAGGTCGCGGCGATCCGCGGCGTCGAGAGCAACGGCATGATGTGCTCGTCGCGCGAGCTCGAGCTTGGCGACGACCATAGCGGCATCATCGAGCTTCCCGCAGATGCGCCGGTCGGCGCCGCCTACACCCGCTATGCCGGACTCGATGATCCAGTGTTCGACGTCAACGTCACGCCCAACCGCCAGGATTGCATGGGCGTCCGCGGCATTGCGCGTGACCTTGCCGCGGCGGGCATCGGCACGCTGAAACCGCTCGCAGTGCCGCAGATCGAAGGCAGCTTCCCCTGTCCGGTGCCGGTCCGCATCGAGGACCCGGACAGCTGCCCGGCTTTCTACGGCCGCGCGATCGGGGGGGTGAAGAACGGCCCGTCACCGGAGTGGATGCAGCGCCGGCTGAAGGCGGCCGGCCAGCGGCCGATCTCGGCCTTGGTCGACATCACTAATTACCTGACCATCGGCTACGGCCGGCCGGCGCACGTCTACGACATCGCCCGGCTGCACGGCGGGCTGACCGCTCGGCCCGCCAAGCCGGGCGAGAAGGTGCTCGCGCTGAACGAGAAGGAATATACCCTCGAGCCGTTCATGACCGTCATCGCAGACGACGCAGAGGTGCACGACATCGGCGGCATCATGGGCGGCGAGAATTCGGGCGTCGGCGCCGACACCACCGACGTGATGCTCGAGGTCGCCTACTTCACCCCCGACCGGATCGCCCGCACCGGCCAGGCGCTCGGCCTCACCAGCGATGCCCGCAGCCGCTTCGAGCGCGGGGTCGACCCCGCTTTCCTCGACGACGGCCTCGCAATCCTCACCGGCCTGATCGTCGACATCTGCGGCGGCGAGCCCTCGGCCCTGGAGCGCGTCGGCACGCCGCCGGTCGAGAAGCGCAGCATCACGTTCGATTTCGGCCTAACCAAGGCGCTCGGCGGAATCGACGTGCCCGAGCAACGCCAGCGCGAGATCCTCGCCACCCTCGGCTTCGAAATCGACGCGAATGCCGTCACCATCCCGACCTGGCGGCGTGACGTCGACGGACCGGCCGACCTCGTCGAGGAAGTAGCGCGGATCGTCGGCTACGATCAGGTGCCCTCGACCCCGCTCGATCGCCAGCCCGGCGTCGCCCGCCCGACGGCGACGCGGTCGCAGCTGCTAGAGCGGCGCATCCGCCGAGCCGCTGCAGCGCGCGGGCTGGACGAAGCGGTCACATGGAGCTTCATCGGCGAGGAGGAGGCGGGCCCGTTCGGCGGCGGCGACTGGCGCCTGGCCAACCCGATCAGCGAGGACATGAAGATTATGCGGCCGTCGCTGCTTCCGGGGCTGATCTCGGCCGCGCGCCGCAATCTAGACCGCGGGGCGGCGTCGGTGCGCCTCTTCGAAATCGGGCGGCGCTATCTTGGCGACGCCGAACATTCGACGCTGTCGCTCCTGCTTGCCGGAGAGCGGCAGGCGCGCGGCTGGCAGACCGGGAAGGCGCAGGCATTCGACGCGTTCGACGCCAAGGCCGCGGTGCTGGCGCTGCTCGAGGCGGCGGGTGCGCCAGTCGACAATCTGCAGGTGTTCCCCGACGCCGGACCGACCTGGCACCCGGGACGTTCGGCGACCTTGCGGCTCGGCCCGAAAACCATCGTCGCTGCCTTCGGCGAGTTGCACCCGGGTTTACAGAAGAGCCTCGACGCCCCGCCCGGCGCAGTCGCGGCGGACATTTACCTCGACGCGATCCCCGCGCCCCGGTCGGGCGGGCGCGCCCGGCCAGCCTATTCGCCCCCGGCGCTGCAGGCGATCACCCGCGATTTCGCCTTCATCGTTCCCGCCGAGCTCACCGCCGATACCCTGCTCCGCACGATCCGCGGCGCGGACAAGGCGCTGATCACCGGCGTCCGGCTGTTCGACCGGTTCGAATCGGCTGACGGGCTGTCGCTGGCCTTCGAGGTCACGCTGCAACCAAGCGAGAAGAGTTTCACCGACGAGGAGATCGGCGACGTCTCCAAACGCATCGTCGCCGCGGCCGAAAAGCTAGGCGCGCGCCTCCGCGCGTAGCTCCAGCGCGTTGATCGCAGCGTGTACGCGCGCCTCGATCTCACCGCGCTTCAACCCAGCCGGGATCGTCTCCCCAACCATGAACGTCACCGTTCCGCTGCGGTGGACCAGCCCGCGGCCCCATAGCCGCCCGCTGTTCACCGCGATTGGGACCACCGGCAGCCCGAGCGCCCGGTAGAGCGCGGCGAAGCCCGACTTGAGCTCGGGCGTCTCGCCGACCCGGACGCGGGTTCCTTCCGGAAAGATGATCACCGGCCGCCCGGTGGCGATTGCCGCCTCGCCCTCGCTTACGAGGGTGCGCAGCGCCTTGGCTCCGGCCGACCGCTCGACCGGGATGACGCCATAGCGTCGCGTCAGGAAACCGAAGAGCGGGATGTCGGCCAGCTCCTTCTTGAGGACGACCACCGGTAGATTGGTGATCCGCACCATCTCCAGCGTCTCGTACATCGACTGGTGCTTGACCGCGATGAGGTGCGGCCCGGGCGGGATGGCACCTTCGACTTTCGACCGGATGCCGAGCAGTCGGCTCGTCAGCCAGTGATGGAAGCCGGCCCAACTCAGCACCACGGTCAGCGTCGGCCGCCGTCCGAACAGCGTCGCGACCATCCCCGCCAGCACGAACAGCACCGTCCCTGGATAGAAGATCGCCGCGAACAGCAGCGAGCGGATCACCGCCATCAGATGTCGGCCCACACCGCGAGGCGCCGCAGCACATATTTGTTATATTCGCCGAACAGGGTGAGGAAGCTTGGCTCCGTCCGCACCGCGTCGGTGACGAGGCGGTATTTGCCCCCGAGCACCTTGTCGAACTCGTACCGGGCGCGGCGCATGTGCCAGTCGCTGGTGATCAGCAGGACCGAGTTGAAGCGATGCGCGGCAAGCCAGCGCCCGGCTTCCTCGGCATTGGACCGGGTGTCGACCGATTCGCTGCCGAGATCGACGCAGCAGGCGACGATGCGCCGGCTGCCGCCGAGGCGGCGCGCGAGGTCGGCCTTGGTCACTGCCGGATCCGCCCCCGCTATGAGCAGGCGCTTCGCCTTGCCGTCTTTGAGCACGTCGACTGCATGCTCGATGCGGCCAGGCCCGCCGGTCAGGACCACCGCGGCCTCGGTCGCGGCAGCGTCTGCCGGCGCTGGCCGGCCGAGCGTCAGTGCGAACAGGATGAACCCGAGCAGATAGACCAGCGCCACCAGCGACGCGGCGCGCGCGATCACAGCGCGCTCCGCAGCGTCGACAGGACCGCCGCACGGGCGACCAATGTCGCCAGCACGGTCAGCGCGATCGGAACGAGGGCGAGGACGAGGATGTCGACCAGTCCAAGCGTCGCGCCGCCCATCAGGTCTCCGGCAAATGCCGCGCCGGCGGCGAGGGCGATCAGGATCGCTGCGGCGGCGGCTGCGCCGACCACGCTGCCGATCAGGGCGTCGATTGCGATCTTGCGCTGGAACAGGTGCGTGACCTGAACGTCCGTGGCGCCGATGCCATGCATTACGTCGATGGTGAAGCGGTGCGTGTCCAGCGCGCCTCGAGCGGCGAGCACGACGGCCGCAGCGCAGGCTCCTCCGAGAAGCAGCGCGAGGACCAGCGCAATCCATTGCAGCGCGTGCAGCGACTTCAGCACCGGGCCGAGCGCCTCGCGGTGGGCAATCGTCCGCGCCCCCGGGGCGATCCGTCGCACCTGCCGGTCCAGGGCGGCGATGTCGGTACCGTGCCTGGCGTCGAAGGTGATGAGCGCTGGAACCGGCAGGTCGGCGGACGCGCCAGTGGGACCGAGCCAGCGCTCCAGCGTCTGACGCATTTCGCTTTCAGGCACCGCGGCCGCGTTGCTTACTCCCACAGTCGAACGGACGCGGCTCATGACCTGCGGCAAGCTGGTCTGGCCGCCGGGGACCTGGATCGAATAGCGCGCGGCCGCGCCTTCTGAGACGCGATGGGCCGTCTCGGCCAGCGCGAGTCCGGCAGCAGCGATGATCATGATCGAGAAGGTCATGATCGCGATGACCCACGGAGTCGGTCCCTGAAGCGGCCGGGTCCCGAGCAAGCGGCGCTCGGACGGCGACGTGAAAAGCCAGCCGAACATCACGACATCCGCCCCCGCGGCGGATTACGCAACGCTCCGGTCGGGTCCGACACCGCGCCGCCCTCGAGCCGGATCATCTGCGCCCCGGGCGTGGCACTGATCAGGCCGACGTCGTGGGTCGCGACGACCACGGTCGTCCCCAACGCGTTGAGCGAGGTGAACAGGTGCAGCAGCCGCCTCGCCATGTCCGCGTCGACGTTGCCGGTCGGCTCGTCGGCGACGAGCAGCTCGGGCCGGTTGATAACGGCGCGCGCGATTGCGACGCGCTGCTGCTCCCCGCCCGACAAGGTGGGCGGCCTCGCGCTAGCGCGGTCGGCGAGGCCGACCCAGGCGAGCATCTCGCGCACCGGGCTTTCGACTTCCTCCTCGCTCGCGCCGGAAATGCGCAACGGCAGCGCGACATTGTCGAACGCGGAGAGATGGCGAATGAGGCGGAAGTCCTGGAACACGACTCCGATCCGCCGCCGGAACCGGGGCAGCTCGTCGCGCGGCGCTGCGGTCAAATCCTCGCCGAACAGCGCGATGCGGCCCCGCGTCGGGCGCTGGGCGAGATAGAGCAGCTTCAGCAGCGAGGTCTTGCCCGCCCCGGACGGCCCGGTCAGGAAGTAGAACCCGCCCTTGGACAGACGGAAATCGAGGTCGCGCAGGACCTCGCCGCCGGTTCCATAGCGCAACCCGACACTGTCGAACTCGGCAACCGGGGTCAGAACATCCCTCCCTCAAGCGTGCGCCTTGCCATTGGCGGCGCATTCCTGTTTACCCTTCGCTCAACGTCCCGAAAGAGGGCAATTGCAAGACATGATCCTGACCTGCCCGAATTGCGGAACGCAATATGTGGTGAAGGACGGTGCGATTCCGCCCCAGGGCCGGCAAGTGCGCTGCGCCGCGTGCAAGCATAGCTGGCATCAGGAGCCGGGTGAAACTGGCGCGCTCGTCCTCGACCGCGAAGCCGCTGTCGAGGCGCCGGCCGCGGAGGCCGGGGAGGTTGCGGATCGCGAACCGCAAGATGAGAGCCTCGCCGAAGCGACCATGATCGAACCGCGCAGTGGCCCGGAGGCCGAAGAGCGCGCCTATGAGGAAGCCGCTCTGGCGGATAGTTCGCCGGAAGAAGCACCCGTTGTCGAGGAACGGGATGAAGAGGCCGTCGCGCCGGCCGCGGCCGCCGTGCCTGCGGATTATGATGCGCCGCCCGAACCGGAAGCGCAGGTCGACGACGAGTTCAGCCCGTTCGCCGCGCGCGACGCGGTCGAGCGCAAGCGCCGCAGCCCGCTGCTCGCGATCCTCATCCTCGTCGTTGCCATCGCCGCCATCGCGGCGGCCTTCTGGTTCTACGCGCCGACCGAGTGGAAGGCGAAGCTCGGTCTCGCCGAGACGACGACGCCGCTGCAACTTTCGAACCCGCCGCATGTCGAGCGGCGCCCGCTGGCCAGCGGCCAGGACCTGCTGACGGTCGCCGGGCGAGTGATCAACCCGACCGATCAGGCGCATCCGGTGCCGCCGATCTACGCCGAACTCTACGATCACGGCGGCAAGGTGATCTACAGCTGGACCATCGCGCCGCCGACGCCGACGCTCGGCCCGGGCGCCAGCGCGTCGTTCAACAGCGCCGAGATCAACGTCCCCGCGGGCGCTGAGGGCGTGACCATCAGCCTTGGTCCGCCCAAGGCTTAAGTTACTGAAATTCCACGAGTTTCGCGCGCTGTGCCTCGGAATCGGCGGCGCGGATGATCGAGTCGCGAAGCACGTAGCTTACGCTCGGCGGCACCTTTCCGAAATGCAGCTCTGCTCCTGACAGGATGCGGATCGTGGCCCGCGCCTGGACGCTCGCGCCGACCGGTCGCGCCGGCTGGGCGGCCGGTGAAGCTGCGGCAATCATGGCGGCGAGAAACAGCATCGCGATCGGCGTCGTAACGCGGCCGCGGGGGTTTGGTAAACAAGCTCTTAAGCATAGTCCCGCAGCGGGACGAAAAAGGCGAGACGCAGCGGCATTGCGTCGCCACAGGGGCTTTGCTACGGGCCGCGCCTTGCCAGTGCCGGCTCATCGCAAGCCGGTCATCTCATGACGTGCGGTCGTGGCGGAACTGGTAGACGCGCAGCGTTGAGGTCGCTGTGGCCGAAAGGCCGTGGAAGTTCGAGTCTTCTCGACCGCACCA
>Ga0207678_10000314_pt1 | contig 43676 bp, 40 predicted proteins | sample KBSC63metaG_FD_184319 | JGI IMG/M metagenome (GOLD analysis project Ga0207678, IMG submission 184319) | Corn rhizosphere microbial communities from Kellogg Biological Station, Michigan, USA - KBS C6-3 metaG (SPAdes) (version 2) | ecosystem: Host-associated > Plants > Roots > Rhizosphere > Soil ... | reverse complement strand
ATCGGCAAGGACGGCAAGAAGATCTTCGAGACCGGCTGGGAGACCAGCAAGTCGACGCTGACCAACGGCGTCTACGGCCCGGCCGCCTACACCAGCGGTTCCGGCGGCGGCACGAGCCGCCTGTTCGAGCAGCCCTTCTACCAGAAGGGCGTCGTCCCGGACGCGCTGGCGAAGAAGAACCAGACCGGCAACAAGAAGGGTCGCGTCGTCCCGGACATCGCGGCGATCGGCGACCCGAACACCGGCTTCCTGGTCGGCCAGACGCAGACCTTCCCGGAGGGTGCGCACTACGACCAGTACCGGATCGGCGGCACGAGCCTCGCGTCGCCGGTGTTCGCCGGCATCATGGCGGTGGCCGACAGCTTCGACCACTTCCACCACGGCTTCATCAACCCCGTGATCTACAAGCTGACCTCCCGCACTTCGGCGATCAGCGACGTGAAGCACGTGGACGCCGCGGTGGCCCGCGTGGACTACGCGAACTCGGTCGACGCCTCGGGTGGCCTGCTCCGCTCGGTCCGCACCCTGGACTACCAGGGCCTGACCATCCACACCACCCCCGGCTACGACGACGTGACCGGCCTCGGCACGCCCAACGGCCTGCTGTTCCTGCTGCTCGTCTAGTCAAGAAGCACGTGAAGGCCCCCTCGAATCCGCCGAACAATTCGAGGGGGCCTTCACGGCTTTTCGGCGTCCAGGGGGATGACGGCGGTCACCGTGGTGCCGCCGGGTCCGCTGGTGACGTCGAGTTCGCCGCCGAGGGCTTGGACGCGGTCCCGTAGGCCGGCCAGGCCGGTGCCGCGTTCGGCGTCCGCGCCGCCGACACCCGCGTCGCGCACCTCCACCCGCAGTTCCGCGCCAGCCATCTCGATCCGCACGTCGGCGCGGTCGGTCCGGGCGTGCTTCAGGGCGTTCGTCAGCGCCTCCGACGTCACGAAATAGGCCGTCGCCTCCACCGCCGCGTCGAGGCGCGGGACCGTGCCGACCGCCAGCGCCACCTCCATCGGGATCCGGTCGGACAGCGACCGGACCGCCGCGACCAGGCCCGCTTCGGTGAGGATCGCCGGGCGGATGCCGCGGGCCAGCTCGCGCAGCTCGGTGATCGCTGTCTGGAGCTCGTCGACCGCGCCGGCGAGCAGCGTCCGGATCTCCGGCGGCAGCTCGGCGCCGGACCGGCGGCCGGCCATCCGCAGCAGCAGCACGACGCTGACCAGCCGCTGCTGGGCGCCGTCGTGCAGGTCGCGTTCGAGGCGGCGGCGCTCCTCGTCGCCGGCCGCGACCAGCCGAGCCCGCGACGCGCGCACCTCGGCCAGCCGCTGCTCCAGCTCGGCGGTGAGCCGCTGGTTGTCCAGCACCAGCCCGGCGGCCGCGTTGAGCGCGTCGATCGACCGGCTGTCCTTCCACACCTCGTCGTCCTGCACGAGCGCGGCCAGCCCGGTGCCGTCGCGCTCCAGCAGCAGCCGGATCATCTCGGCGTTGCCGACGCGCGCCCGCATCACCCCGGCCAGGAACGCCAGCGGCCACAGGCAGAACAGGATCCGGTACGCCTGCAGCAGCGGCTCGGACAGCGGGTGCGCGTCGCCGAGCGCCGTACCGGCCCCCGACGTCACCGCGCCGGCCAGGGCGATGACGATGACCGGCGACAGCAGCCGCCGCTGCGGCAGCCGACCGGACAGCCACCGGTAGACCAGCACGACGACCACGCCCGCGCTGATCGCCGTCGCGGCCAGGTCCAGGGCGCGGTCGGCGACGGCGCCGCTGCCCGGCCAGAGCGCCAGCAGGTCGCGCGGGTCGTCGTCGACCAGCAGCCCGACCAGGCCCGAGCCGAGCACCACCAGGTAGGCCCCGGCCACCAGCAGCCGCTCCCACCGCGAGCGGAGCCGGCCGTGCGGGAAGGCGAGCACCAGGTGCGCGATCACCGGGCTGGACGCGGCGCGCAGCGGGACGGCGATCGTGTACAGCACCGGGTTGTGCGTGAACTGCAGGTCTTCGAGGAACAGGGCGACGCCGGCCAGGGCGATGAGCACCCCGATCGGGTTGGCCGGGCGCCGCACGTGCGCGACCGCGCCCGCCAGCAGGAAGAGGAACCCGGTCGTGGTGCTGAGCGCGGTGTCGAGCGCCGAGTGGGTGCCTTCGCCCGCCTTGAGCGTCAGCGCGACCACGCCGAGCGCGCAACCGGCAGCCAGGAGCCCGGTCATCACCGACGTCCGCGGGTGCTGCACTTCGGCGACCCTCCCGGTGGGTCTTGACGGGTGTGTGAAGTGGTCCGGCAACGGCTAACCGTGATTCGTCCGTTCGGGCCGTCGCGTTACACCACGCGGCTGCGCTTTAGGGTGATCGTGACAGGAGGCTGGACATGAGCGGACGTGGCCTGGGCGCCGAGGTCTTCGGCGGGCGGATGCCGGCCGGCGGGCGGGACCTGGCGATCGAAACCCACGGCATCAAGCCGGTGCCCGCGGACAACCGGTTCGGGCGCCCGTGGCGGCTGTTCAGCGTGTGGTTCGCGCCGAACCTGACGATGACGGCGGTGTTCACCGGCACCCTGGCGGCGTCGCTGGGCCTCGGGTTCTGGACGGGCCTGGCCGCGATGCTCGCCGGCACCGTGCTGGGGTCGCTGCCGGTGGCGTACCTGTCGACGTGGGGCCCGCGCACCGGCACCGGCCAGCTGCCGCTCGCCCGGCTGCCGTTCGGCGGCGGCGTCGTGCTGCCCGGCCTCGTGCAGTGGCTCGGCTCGATCGCGTGGGACGCGCTGGTCGGCCTGTTCGGCGGCGAGGCCCTTGCCGAACTGACCGGGTTGCCGTTCTGGGCGGCGGTGCTGATCGTGCTGGTGCTGCAGTGCGCGCTCGGCGTGTTCGGCTACGCGCTGATCCACCGCGTGCAGGCGGTGATGAGCGTGCTGCTGGTGCTCGCGTTCGCCGCACTGACCGTGAAGGTCCTTTCCGGACACCCGATCGCCGCCGCCGACACCGCTGCCGGCGCCGACCTGGCCGGCGGCATCGTCCTCTTCACGACGATCACGCTGTCACTGGCGATCTCCTGGGCGCCCTACGCGTCGGACTTCAGCCGCTACCTGCCTGTTGCTGCTTCGTCGCGGGCGGTCTTCTGGGCGACGCTGCTCGGCCTCGTCGTCTCGTACGCGATCGGCGAAGGGCTCGGGCTCGCGCTGGGGTCGTCGCTGGGCGACCACACGGCGTCCGGGATCGCCCAGCTGCTCGGCGGCGGGTTCCTGGGTGCGCTGGCGCTGGCCGTGATCGCGCTGGCGGCGGTGTCGTCGAACGCGATGAACGACTACAGCGGCTCGCTCGCGTTGCAGACGGTCGGCGTCCGGCTGCGGCGCCCGGTGTCGGCGGTGGTCGTCACGGTGCTGGCGTTCGCGCTGATCCTCTGGATGCACAGCGGCGACCTCTCGGCGAAGTTCGAGAACGTGCTGCTGTTCGTCTCGTACTGGATTCCGCCGTTCCTCGGCGTGGTGATCCCGGACTGGCTCGCCCGCACCCGCGGCGGACGGCGCGTCGACGTCCTGGCGTCGGTCTCCGTGCGCCCGTGGGCGGCGGTGGTGGCGTTCGTGCTCGGGTTCGGCGCGGCGGTGCCGTTCATGAACACGTCGCTCTACACCGGACCGGTCGCCGCGGCCCTGCACGGGGCGGACCTGGCGTACTACGTCGGCCTCGTCGTTTCGCTGGCAGCGTACTTGCTGCTTCGCGGCCGAGCCGCGGTTGACCTCGAGTAATGTAGAGGTTTCACGATGGTGTGGTACCCCTCGAAGGAGGAACCATGCCCACCGCACTCGTCACCGGCGCCTCGGCCGGGCTGGGCCGCGCGCTCGCGGCCGCCCTGGTCCGTCGCAAGTGGACGGTCATCGGCGACGCCCGCGACGCGACCGCTTTGGAGCCGGCCGCCCGCGAGGACGGCTTCACGGCCATCCCCGGCGACGTCACCGACCCGGCCCACCGTGCCTCGCTCGCCGAGGCCTGTCCTTCGCTCGACCTGCTCGTCAACAACGCCAGCTCGCTCGGCGTCAGCCCGCTCCCGCCGCTGGCGCGCTATCCCTTGCCGGATCTGGAAGACGTCTACCGCGTCAACGTCTTCGCGCCGCTGGCCCTGACGCAGCTGCTGCTCCCTGCTTTGGCCCGTGGTGTCGTGATCAACATCAGCTCCGACGCAGCTGTCGAAGCGTACGAAGGCTGGGGCGGCTACGGCTCGGCGAAGGCGGCCCTCGATCAGCTGACCGCCGTCCTGGGTGCGGAACACCCGGACCTGTCGGTGTACGCGGTCGACCCGGGCGACCTGCGCACGGCGATGCACCAGCGCGCGTTTCCCGGCGAGGACATCTCGGACCGGCCGCTGCCGTCGTCCGCGGTCCCGGCCTTCCTCAGGCTGCTCGACGAGCGTCCGCCCAGCGGCCGCTACCGCGCGGCCGATCTCCTGGTGACGGCATGAGCGTCCGCTTCGACCTGCCCGCGGACCTGTCGGCGACGGCTCCGCCGGAGGCCCGCGGCCTGTCCCGCGACGAGGTCCGCCTGCTGGTCGCGTCGCCGTCGGGCGTCCACCACACGGCGTTCACCTCGCTCGGCGACCACCTGCAACCGGGGGACCTCCTGGTGGTCAACACGTCGGGAACCCTCCCGGCGGCGGTCGACGCCCGGCGAGATGGCCACCCGATCGTGGTCCACTTCGCGACATCGCTGGACGACGGCTCGTGGGTCGTCGAGCTGCGTGCGCCGGGAGGTCCACTGCTCGACGGCCGTCCGGGGGAGCGCCTTTCGCTGGCCGGGGACGCGACGCTGACGCTGCTGGCCCCGATGGTCCCGGGAGCGGCCCGGCTGTGGCGGGCTGTGTCGTCGGCCGAGGTGCCGTCGGTGCTCGAGGCGGCCGGCCGGCCGATCCGCTACGGGTACGTCCCGCGGGCGTGGCCCCTGGACGACTACCAGACGGTGTTCGCCCGCGAGCCGGGCAGCGCGGAGATGCCCTCGGCGGCCCGGCCGTTCACGCCGGAACTGGTGACGAGACTGGTGACGGACGGGGTGCTGTTCGCCCCGCTGTTGCTGCACACCGGGGTGTCCTCCCCGGAGGCGGCCGAGCCACCCCAGGCGGAGCGTTTTCGCGTCCCCCCGACGACGGCGGCGTTGGTCTCGTGGGTCCGCTCGCGCGGAGGCCGGGTGATAGCGGTGGGCACGACGGCGGCCCGCGCGCTGGAGTCGGCGGCTTCGGGCGGCGAGGTGCACGCGGCCGAGGGCTGGACGGAGCTGGTGCTCGGGCCGGACCGCCCGGCGCGGGTGGTGGACGGGATCGTCACCGGCCTGCACGCCCCGGAGGCCTCACACCTGTTGCTGCTGGAGGCGGTGGCCGGCGCGGAGGTGGTTCAGCGGGCGTACGACGCGGCGGTGGCGGAGCGGTACCTGTGGCACGAGTTCGGCGACGTGTCACTTCTGCTGCGCCGTTGATGGGCCGTTCGGAGGACCAAGCCGCCCGGATCGCAACGACCCGGCGACGGTCGGCGACTCCTCGGATGTCGTGTGGCAGAGGGGTGGCATGGTGATTCGCGATCGGCCCGACCGGACTCGCCGGGGAAGCCGCGCCCCCGAGCGGGCTCAGCGCGATCCGGTCCGGCCGCCCGCCGCCGTCACCGGAATCCTGTACCTGCAGCAGACCGCGGGGAACGCCGCGGTCGTGCAGCGGCAGCAGGCGCCGTGGCCGACCCGGGTCGACAACGCGACGAACCACAACGACCATGCCGCGCTGTTCCGGCTGGCCCGGGAAGCACTGCCATCGGCGATCCGGCTCGTTTCCCGGATCGGCGCCGACGGGTACGCGCCGATGCCCGTGGTGAATTTCGATGCGACGTTCGAGGGCCGCAACGCCGAGGGCGCGACGGTCACGCCGGGCGGGCAGACACCGGTGGCTTCCCTCGACCCGCTCGCGCCAATCCCGGAGCTCTGCGTGGTGCTCGGGCGGGGCGCGCTGCGCCCGTCCTCGCCCGCCTACACCAGGGCGGTGCTGGACCACGAATGGCGACACGTCGCGCACTTCCGCCGGGCGTTCCACCTCGTCGGGCTTTGGCACCGCAGCGGCGGGCAGCGGCCGTTCCCGGACTGGCTGGCGCGCGAGCACCGCGCCGGGCGCGTTTCGATCGAGGACCTGCTCCTGGCGCGAGAACGCGTCGAATCCGGGGCCACCGGTACTTCGGTGCGAGTCGGGATCACCGAGACCTACGCGCCGCTCGAAGCGTTCCTGAACAACTTCAACGCGATACCACTCGATATGCCGGAGCGGGATCTGTTCAGGCAGCTCGCCGACGTCGCCGAGAGGTGGTACGCCCCGCTCGACGCTCGAGGCCGAGCGATGCAGCGCGAAATGCTCGGCAGGTTCCGCCCGTTCCGCGCGCGGCTCGACCGAACCCACCGCGCCGCCTTCGACCGCTACGTGGCGGCCAACCAGGCCGTACCGTTCTACCGGCGGCTCGCCCGCGCGCTCCATTGAGTGACGGAGCTCGATCCGAGACCGGTTGTCCACAGCGTGAGCAGCCTGTGGACAACCTCACCTCACTGCTGCTGACCAGCCTCGACCCGCCGCCGCGAGCGGAGCAGGCCGGCGATCACCACCGCCGCGATCCCCAGGCCGATCCCGCTGACGATCGACGCCACCAGGCTCGCCGTTGCGGTCGCCAGGCCGAACGCGCCGCCCAGGTACACCGGGATCGACATCGCCACCGGCAGCCAGTTGCGCAGCAGGAACGCCCGGTCCGACGCCACCCACAGCACCAGTGTGACCGCCGCGGCCGTGACGACCGGGATCGCCCACACCACCATGCTCGTCAGCGCGTCCATCCCCAGCGACCTGAGCCACTCGAACGACGCCTGGCCGAATCCGATGAACAACACGGCCAGCGCCACGCGGACGCCGGCGCCCTTGCTCGTCATGTCTTCCTCCCGAATGCGTGGTTCATCCTGTACCACGTCCGGGTGACGCGAGCGGTTGCCCGCGACGGCGACTTTCTCGCCGACGCCTTAAGCGCCGCGGCCGCCGATGTCAAGAAATCTCACCGGATGTCCCGGGATGCGGATGGCTATGCGCCTGAGTGGGTGACCGTGCGAACCTCGCCCGGACACCGACGAAAGGCGATGCCGACGTGCGCACCCCCCGGAGATTCCTGGCCTCGGCGCTGGCCGCCCTGACCGCCGTGGGCGCGCTCGCGGGCTGTTCGCGCGCCGACAGCAGCACCGCCCCCGCCGCCAACCAAGGCGCCGCCGGCGAGGTCCGGGTCGGGTTCTTCCCGAACGTCACGCACGCGCCCGCGCTCATCGGAGTCAAGAAGGACTTCTTCAAGAACGAACTCGGCTCGACCAAGCTCACCACCCAGACCTTCAACGCCGGGCCCGAAGAGGTCAACGCCCTGCTCGGCAACTCCCTCGACGTCGCCTTCATCGGCTCCGGCCCGGCGATCAACGCCTTCACCAAGTCCAAGGGCGCCATCCAGCTGGTCTCCGGCGCCGTCTCGGGCGGTGCGCAGCTGGTCGTCAAGCCCGACATCACCAGCGTCGAGGGGCTCAAGGGCAAGAACATCGCGACGCCGCAGCTGGCCAACACCCAGGACGTCGCGCTCAAGAAGTTCCTCGCCGAGAAGAAGCTGACCGACCAGGTCAAGATCACCAACCTCGACAACCCGAAGACCCTCGACGCCTTCAAGAAGGGCGAGGTCGACGGCGGCTGGCTGCCCGAGCCGTGGGCGTCCCGGCTGGTCCTCGACGCCGGCGCGAAGGTCCTGGTCGACGAGAAGACGCTGTGGCCGGGCGGCCGCTTCCCGAGCACCGTCGTCATCGTCCGCAGCGAGTTCCTGCAGCAGCACCCGGACACCGTCCGCGCGCTGCTCAAGGGCGAACTCGCCGCGATCGACTGGGCGAAGGCGAACCCGGCGGACGCGAAGACCGTCGTCAACGGCGCGCTCAAGGAGCTGGCCGGCAGTACCCTGAGCGCAGCGGTCCTGGACCGCGCCTTCTCCGGCATCGAGCTGACCACCGACCCCGTCGCCGCCGAATTCCCGCAGCTCGCGCAGGACTCGGTGACGGCCGGAGTGGTGAAGTCCGCCGTGGCGCTGAAGGGCTTCGCGGACTTCGGTCCGCTGAACGAGGTGCTGAAGGCCAAGAACCTGCCCGCCGTCGACGCTCCCGAACTGACCAAGTGATCCGGAGAGGCAGCCAGCGATGACCACGACCCTCCCGACCGGCCGGTCCAGCTTCACCGGCGCGACCGCGGTGCGTCTCGACGGCGTGCGCAAGACCTTCGGCACGGCCGGCCGGGCGGTCGTCGCGCTCGACGGCGTGGACCTGACGGTCGCGCCCGGCGAGTTCGTCTGCCTGCTCGGCGCGTCCGGCTGCGGCAAGAGCACGCTGCTGAACCTGGTCGCCGGGCTCGACGCGCCGTCGGCGGGGGAGATCACGCTGAACACGTCGCGGCCCGCGGTCATGTTCCAGGAAGCCGCGCTGATGCCGTGGCTGACCGCGGCCCGCAACGTCGAGCTGCCGCTGCGGCTGGCCGGGTTCGGCCGGGCCGAGCGCCGCGAAAAGGCCGCCGAGCTGCTGGACCTCGTCCGGCTGAACGGCGCGGGCGGCAAGCGGCCGCACGAGCTGTCCGGCGGGATGCGGCAGCGCGTCGCGCTGGCTCGCGCCCTGGCCGCGACCCTGCGCGTCGGCGGCGACCCGGAGCAGTCGCTCCTGCTGATGGACGAGCCGTTCGCCGCGCTCGACGCCATCACCCGCGACGTCCTGCAGGGCGAACTGCTGCGCGTCTACCGCAGCACCGGCACGTCCGTGCTGTTCGTGACGCACGACGTGCGCGAGGCCGTCCGGCTCGGGCAGCGTGTGGTGCTCCTGTCGTCGCGGCCGGGCCGGGTCGTGCGCGAGTGGACCGACGTGCCGCTCGCCGAGGCCGAGGAGCTGACCGAGGAAATCACCGGACACCTGCGCGAGGTGATCAGCACCCATGCCGCAGCTTGACCGGTCCGCGGAAGCCGACCTGGACCGGGTCGGCGCCGGACTGGATTCGCTCGACGCCCCGGTGGGCGAACGCCGCCCGGGTTTCTGGAAACGCTTCGCCTGGGGTTTCCTGCCCCCGCTGGGCGCGCTCGTCCTGCTGGTCGTCGTCTGGCAGGTCCTCTGGGCCGCGGCCTTCTGGCCCGAGACGCAGCTGCCCGCGCCCCTGTCGGTGTGGGACGAGTTCTGGGAGCGCGTCGTCACCGGCGACGTGTTCGAGTTCGTCTGGACGTCGGTGCACCGCGCCGCGCTCGGCTTCGTCGCCGGAGTGCTCATCGGCACCCCGCTCGGCCTGCTCGTGGCGAAGGTCCGCGTGGTCCGGGCGGCGATCGGGCCGCTGCTGACCGGGCTGCAGAGCCTGCCGTCGGTCGCCTGGGTCCCGGCCGCGATCCTGTGGTTCGGCATCAACGACGGGGCGATCTACTTCGTCGTCCTGCTCGGCTCGGTGCCGTCCATCGCGAACGGGCTGGTGTCCGGGATCGACCAGATCCCGCCGATCCTCCCGCGCGTCGGCCAGGTGATGGGCGCAAACCGCCTTGCCTCGGCCCGGCACATCCTCCTGCCCGCGGCGCTGCCGGGCTTCCTGGCCGGGCTCAAGCAGGGCTGGGCGTTCTCGTGGCGCTCCCTGATGGCCGCGGAGCTGATCGCGTTGTCGCCGCAGCTGGGTGTCGGGCTCGGCGCCTACCTGAACCAGGGATCGTCGCTGAACAGCATCGAGAAGGTCATCGCGGCGATCTTCCTGATCCTGCTGGTCGGCATCGGGATCGAGCTGATCGTGTTCCGCCCCCTGGAGCGCGCGGTGCTGCGGGCCCGCGGCCTCACCTCATCGCTGTGAAACGGACAACACACGTGATCAGCGAGGCATCACACGTGATTGGAGAGGCATCACGCTGATGCCCGCCCCATCACACGTGATGCCCGTCCGGTCACACGTGATGCCTCGCTGATCACGCTTGATGCCCGCCTGATCACGCTTGATGCCTACCGGGAGCGGCGACCGCCGGCGCGGGTACCGGCCGAGAAGGCCGCGGCTCCGCCGTTGGAACGGCGGTTGCCCGCGGCCGGCGCGCCCGAGCGGCCGGTGCCGCCGGACGTGCCCGAGCGGCCGGTGCCTCCGGACGTGCCCGAGCGGCGGGCACCGCCCGAGGCGGCCGCACCGTCCGAGCGGCGCGAACCGGACCCGGCCGAACGCTGCTTCTCCTGGCCGGCCGCCCGGGAACGCTGCCCACCGCGGTTCTCCTTCGGCGTGGCAGGCCCACCTCGGCGACCACGCCCGCCACCCGGCGCCGCGCCCGTCGCCGACACCTTCTTCGGGCGGTTGTCCACCGCCGGTGCCTTCGAGAACGTCCGCTCGCCCGGGGCCAGCTCCGCCAGCAGCGGGTGACCCGGGCCCAGCTGGGTCGTCGTCGGCTTGATGCCCGCCTTGCGCGTCAGGTCACGCACGTCGCGGACCTGCGCGTCCGTCATCAACGTCACCACCGTGCCCGACGCGCCGGCGCGCGCCGTGCGGCCCGAACGGTGCAGGTACGCCTTGTGCTCCACCGGCGGGTCCGCGTGGATCACCAGGCGGACGTCGTCGACGTGGATGCCGCGGGCCGCGATGTCGGTCGCCACCAGCGTGCGGGCCGTGCCCGAGGAGAACGCCTCGAGGTTGCGCGTGCGCGCGTTCTGGCCCAGGTTGCCGTGCAGCTCCACCGCCGGGACGCCCGAAGCGTTCAGCTTCCGCGTCAGCGCCTTCGCCCGGCTCTTCGTCCGCGTGAACACCAGCGTGCGCCCGGGCGCCGCCGTCAGGTCGACCAGCACCGGCAGCCGGTGGGTCTCCTCCAGGTGGAGGACGTGGTGCTCCATCGTCGCCACCGGGGACTGCGCCGAGTCGACGCTGTGCAGCACCGGGTCGTCCATGAAGCGCTTGACCAGCACGTCCACGCCGTTGTCCAGGGTCGCCGAGAACAGCAGCCGCTGGCCGCGCTCGGGCGTGGCGTCCATGATCCGCCGGACCTCGGGCAGGAAGCCCAGGTCGGCCATGTGGTCGGCCTCGTCCAGCACGGTGATCTCGACGGCGTCGAGCTTCACGTGCCCGGAGCGCATGTGGTCGGCGAGCCGGCCGGGGCAGGCGACGACGATGTCGACGCCGTCGCGCAGCCGGGTGATCTGCGGGTTCGCCGAAACGCCGCCGAAGATCGTGGTCGCCTTGAGGCCCAGGGGGCGGGCCAGCGGCAGGATCGACGCCTCGATCTGCGTCGCGAGCTCGCGCGTCGGCGCGAGGATCAGCGCGCGGGGACGGCCCGGCTTGCGCCGCGTCGGGCCCGCTGCGAGGCGGGTCAGCACGGGCAGCACGAAGCCGTACGTCTTGCCGGAGCCGGTGCGGCCACGGCCGAGGACGTCCCGGCCGGCGAGGGTGTGCGGCAGGGTCGCCGCCTGGATGGGGAAGGGCTCGGTGACGCCCTGTGAGGCCAGCGCCGCCACGAGCGGGGTGGGCAGGCCGAGTTCAGCGAAAGTGCTCATAAGTGCATGCGGGCACGCGAGTGCCCTGGTCTCCGTAACCTGAGAAGGGTTGTCCTGCCCGGCGCAGACCGGTCAACGGCCGCGGCGCGTGGTAGTCGACAACAGCAGCGGGCCGAGGCAGAACTGAGCGGCCCGCAAGATCAGTATAGCGGGAGAGGGTGACGTACCCCCAGTGAGATTGCCCGCACTCGGACGCGCTTGCTAAGTTACCGGTCGGTAATCGAGGAGGACCACCATGCTGCTGAACCCGCGCGAGTACGACCCGGCGCACTTCGACGCCGAGACGCGGCGCCTGCTGCGCGCCACCATCGAGTGGTTCGAGCAGCGCGGCAAGGCGAAGCTGACCGAGGACTACCACAACCGCACCTTCTACGCGGACTTCATCGAGTTCGCGGGCAAGGAAGGCCTGTTCTCGACCTTCCTGACGCCGTCCGCGAACGCCGGCGGCAACCCGGACAAGCGCTGGGACACCAGCCGTGTCGCGGCGCTGTCGGAAATCCTCGGCTTCTACGGCCTGAACTACTGGTACCCGTGGCAGGTCACGATCCTCGGCCTCGGCCCGGTCTGGCAGAGCGCCAACGAAGAAGCACGTGAACGCGCGGCGGCCGCCCTCGACGCCGGCGGCGTCGGCGCGTTCGGACTGTCCGAAAAGGACCACGGCGCCGACATCTACTCCTCCGACATGGTGCTGACGAAGGACGGCGACGGCTACCGCGCCACCGGCTCCAAGTACTACATCGGCAACGGCAACTGCGCGCGCACGGTGTCGGTCTTCGGCCGCATCGACGGCGTCGAGGGCCCGGACCAGTACGTCTTCTTCTACGCCGACTCCGAGCACCCGAACTACCACGTCGTGAAGAACGTCGTGCCGTCGCAGATGTACGTCGCCGAGTTCCGGCTCGAGGACTACCCGGTGCAGGCCGGCGACATCCTCCACGTCGGCGCCGAAGCCTTCAGCGCGGCGCTCAACACCGTCAACATCGGCAAGTTCAACCTCTGCTTCGGCGGCATCGGCATGGCGACGCACTCGCTGTACGAAGCCATCACGCACGCGCACAACCGCGTCCTCTACGGCAAGCCCGTCACCGACTTCCCGCACGTCCGCCGCGAGTTCGTCGAGGCATACGCCCGGCTGACGGCGATGAAGCTGTTCTCCGACCGCGCCGTCGACTACTTCCGCAGCGCCAACCCGGACGACCGCCGCTACCTGCTGTTCAACCCGATCACCAAGATGAAGGTGACCACCGAGGCGCAGAAGGTGATCGGCCTGGTCGCCGACGTCGTGGCGGCCAAGGGCTTCGAGGCCGACACCTACCTCGCGATGTCCAAGAACGACATCGACGGCCTGCCGAAGCTCGAGGGCACGGTGGCCGTCAACCTCGCGCTGATCGCGAAGTTCATGCCGAACTACCTCTTCGCGCCGCAGGAGTACGCGCCGGTCGGCACCCGCACCGACGCCGCGGACGACGAGTTCCTCTTCCGCCAGGGCCCGGCGCGCGGCCTGTCGAAGGTCCGGTTCCACGACTGGAAGACCGCCTACGCCGAAGCCGCGCACATCCCGAACGTCGCGCTGTTCACCGAGCAGGCGGGTTACCTGGTCAAGCTGCTCACCGAGGCGGCGCCGGACGAGGCGCAGCAGGCCGACCTCGACTTCGGGCTCGCGCTCACCGAGCTGTTCACGCTGATCGTGTACGGCCAGCTCGTCCTGGAGCAGGCCCGGATCACCGGCCTGGACGACGAGGTCGTCGACCAGATCTTCGCGGTGCTGGTGCAGGACTTCAGCGCCGCGGCGGTGGACCTCAACGGCAAGGCGAGCTCGACCGAGGCCCAGCAGGCGATCGCGCTGGCCGCGCTGCGCAAGCCGGTGGTGGACGCCGCGCGGTTCGAGAACGTCTGGGCGCGGGTGCGGGAGCTGTCCGGGGTCTACGCTATGCACCCGTGATGGCACGGAAGTACCGGCTGGGCGTGACGCGGAAGGCCGCGAACGTGGTCGTGAAGGCGTTGCTGGAACGCGGGATCCCGGTCAACGGCGGCACGGGGTTCCTGCTGACCACGCGCGGGCGCAAGAGCGGCGTGGACCGGACCACCCCGGTCAACGTCATCGAGGTCGGCGGCGAGCGCTGGCTCGTGTCGCCGTACGGGCGGGTCGGCTGGGTGCACAACCTGCGCGCCGACCCCACCGCCCGGCTGTGGCGCGGCAGGCGGCGCGAGACCTGGGACGTCGAAGAGGCCGACGCCGCGACGGCGGGCCCGGTGCTGCGCGCGTACGTTCGCAAGATCCCGGTGACGGCGCCGTTCTTCGACGCGAAGCTGACCGGCCCGCCCGAGGCCTTCGCCGCGGAAGCCGATCGACACCCGGTGTTCCGGTTGGCAAGATCGCGGACGTGAAGCGAATGCGGGCGGCGGAGCTGATCTGGGACGCGTGGCTGACCGGCAAGCGGCTGGAGGGCCTCCCGGACGACGCCCGCCCGCACGACGTCGCCGAAGGCATGGCGGCGCAGGCGGCGCTCGCCGAGCTGGCCGGGCCGGTGTCGGGCTGGAAGATCGCCGCGACGACCGTGTACGCCCGGCAGTACCTCGAGGTCCCCGGGCCGTTGCCCGGGGCGATGTTCGAGCGGTTCCACCACGTCGAGGGCGAACCGGTGCCGGCCGACACGATGACGATGGGCGTCGCCGAACCGGAGTTCGCCTTCCGCCTGAAGGCCGACCCGGGGTTGTCGCCGTCGCTGGCCGCGGTGCTCGACGCGGTCGACACGATGTTCCTGGCGATCGAGCTGCCGGACAGCCGCTACACCGACCACCGCCACGCGGGCGGCCCGCAGCTGCTGGCCGACGCCGCGTGCGCGGGCCGGTTCGTCGAGGGCCGCCCGGTGCCGGGCTGGCGCGACCTCGACCTGCCCCGCCGTCCGGTGGTCCTGCACGCCGACGGCGAGGAGTTCGCGCGCGGCAGCGGCAGCCTGGTCCTGGGCGACCCGCGCCTGGCGCTGCACTGGCTGGCGATGGAACTGCCCCGCCACGGCCGCGCGCTGCGCCCGGGCGACATCGTGACGACGGGAACGGCGACCCCGCCGTGCCCGATCCACGCGGGCGGCCACGTGGTGGCGGACTTCGGCGAGCTGGGCAGTGTGGAAGCGCGGTTCGTCCGGGATTGAATCGGCGGGTACGGCCACGCCACGGCGATCATGGCGCGGCCGAATTCTCGTTAGAGTTCCCGGGTGACGAAGATCCGGGTCGGTTTCCTGGTGCTCGCGGTGACCGTGGTGGCGCTCGACGCGGGCTACTGGCTGTTCGCGCGCGGCCAGCACCAGACGACGGCCCGCAGCGGCTTCCTGGTCGGCTTCGTGCTCCTGCTGGCCCTCCTCGCGGCGACGGCGGGCGTGGTCCGGTGGGAGGTCGCGGCACCACTGGGAGCGGCCTCGACCTCAGGCTTGTTCTTCGTCGGCGCGGTGGCGATCTTCAGCATCGGTTTCGGGTTGCTGCTGACGGCGGTGGTGGAGGCAGCGCTGGTCCGGCGCCTGGTGCTCGACGCGTCCCCGGTGGGCTGGCGCGGCGGCCACGGGCTGATCAGCTCGGCGGCGGCGGTGGTTCCGGTGGTGCTGTTCGCGGCCGGTTTGTTCTTTCTCCGCTGAAAACCGAGGGTCCGGCCGGGCGGCGCCGGTTTTTGTCGGTGCCTGCCACCATGATGGGCCGGTGACGTCATGGAGAGATCGACTCAGCACCCTCGCGCACGACCGGCTGCCCGCCGAGGTGGCCGGGAAGTGGACCGAGCTGTTCCGGCCCGGCATCCGGCTGACCACCGCCGGTGCCGGGCCGCGCGTGGGCCGGCTCGGCGGTGATCCCGCGCTGCCCGCGGCCGAGGAGTGGCCCACCTGGCCGGGGCAGGGACCGCTCAACTTCGTCGCGGCAGTGGATTGCGCGGCGCTGCCCCGTGAGTTCCTGAGCATTCCGCTGCCGGCGGCGGGCACGCTGTTGTTCTTCTACTTCGACGGGGACAGCCGGTCCGTCCAGGACGACTCGGCCTCGGTCGAAGACGCCGAGGGCAGCCGGGTGCTCTTCGTTCCGGCGGGCGTGCCGGTCGCCGCGCGGGCGGCTCCCGACGGCGTCGTTCCCTACCCGGGCCGGGACCTGTCCGCCGAGGTCGTGGTCACGGCGCCGGAGCGCGAGCACGTCCTGCTCGACCGCACCAGGACCGCGAGCGGCGCTTCCCTGGCCGAGGCGGTCGCGACGGTCCTCGGTCCCGGCCGGACGGGCACCGACGTGTTCGGCGAGCTGACCTGGGAGGTTGCCGGGGAAGGACCGCAGCACCAGGTCGGCGGGTTCGCCGCCCCGGTTCAGGGCGCGGTGGAGGTCGAGGTCGCGTCGGCTGTGCTCGAAGGTTCCTGGCAGGACCCCCGGCTGGCCGAGGAGGCGGCCCGCTGGGTGCTACTCGGCCAGTTCGACAGCGACGAAGCCGCCGCGATGACATGGGGCGACGTCGGAATGCTGTACTGGGTCATCCGGACCGACGACCTCGAGGCGGGCCGCTTCGACCGCGCGAGGTGCACGATGCAGTGCGGTTGACGCGGGCCACCGGTGACGGAGACCCGCGTCTGCGCGCCGGCCGGGCTTCCTGATCGCCCCGGGGCGATCAGGAAGCCGGTGCGGTGACCTTCACCGACCCGGGCTGCTACTTCTTGCCGAACCCGGCCCGGCGAAGAGCCTCCGCCATGGAGCCGCTGCCGCCGGAGCCGGAGTTGCCACCCCGGCCGCCACCGCCGCCGGAGCCGCCGCGCTGACCGCCGCCGCCCGAACCGCCGCGACGCTGACCGCCGCCACCGCCCTGGCCGCGGTCACGACCGCCACCGCCACCAGCGCCGCGCGAAGACGAAGCGCCCGGCTCGTCGTCCAGCCGCAGCGTCAGCGAAATCCGCTTGCGCGGCACGTCCACTTCGAGGACCTTCACCTTCACGATGTCCCCGGGCTTCACGACCTCGCGCGGGTCCTTCACGAAGTTCTTGGAAAGCGCCGAAACGTGGGCCAGCCCGTCCTGGTGGACGCCCACGTCGATGAACGCGCCGAACGCCGCCACGTTCGTCACCACACCCTCCAGGCGCATGCCCGGCTTCAGGTCGCCGATCTTCTCCACGCCCTCGGCGAACGTCGCCGTCTTGAACGCCGGGCGGGGGTCGCGGCCCGGCTTGTCCAGCTCCGCCAGGATGTCCGTCACCGTCGGGAGACCGAACTGCTCGTCCACGAACTCGGCCGGGCGAAGGGCCGTCAGCGTCCGCGTGTTGCCGATCAGCGACCGGATGTCCGTGCCGGTCGTCGACAGGATCCGCCGGACCACCGGGTACGCCTCCGGGTGCACCGCCGACGAGTCGAGCGGGTCGTCGCCCTCCGGGATGCGGAGGAAGCCCGCGCACTGCTCGAACGCCTTCGGGCCGAGGCGCGCGACCTCCTTCAGGGCCATGCGGGAGCGGAACGGGCCGTTCGTGTCGCGGTGGGCCACGATGTTCTCCGCCAGGCCCGTCGTGATGCCCGAAACCCGGGTCAGCAGTGGCGCCGACGCCGTGTTGACGTCCACGCCGACCGCGTTCACGCAGTCTTCGACCACCGCGTCGAGCGAGCGCGACAGCGAAACCTCGGACAGGTCGTGCTGGTACTGCCCGACACCGATCGACTTCGGGTCGATCTTCACCAGCTCGGCCAGGGGGTCCTGCAGCCGGCGCGCGATCGAAACCGCGCCGCGCAGCGAGACGTCCATGTTCGGCAGTTCCTGCGAAGCGAACGCCGACGCCGAGTACACCGAAGCGCCCGCCTCGGACACGACGGCCTTCGTCAGCTTCAGCTCCGGGTGCTTCTTGATCAGCTCTTGAGCGAGCTTGTCCGTCTCGCGCGACGCCGTCCCGTTGCCGATGGAGACCAGGTCCACCTTGTGCCGCGCGGCCAGCGCCGCGAGCTCGGCGATCGACTGGTCCCACTTGTTCGCCGGCTGGTGCGGGTAGATGACGTGGGTGTCGACGACCTTGCCGGTCGCGTCGACGACGGCCACCTTGACGCCGGTCCGGAAGCCCGGGTCGAGGCCCATGGTGGCGCGGGTGCCGGCCGGCGCGGCGAGCAGCAGATCGCGCAGGTTGGCCGCGAACACGCGCACGGCGTCGTCCTCGGCCGCCTGGCGCAGCCGCATCCGCAGGTCGATGCCCAGGTGCAGGAGGATCTTGGTGCGCCACGCCCAGCGCACGGTGTCGCCGAGCCACTTGTCGCCCGGGCGGCCCTGCTGGGCGATGCCGAACTTCGCGGCGATGCGCTGCTCGTACTGGGTCGGCCCGACCTGCGGCTCGTCGGAAGGCTCGTCCGGCGCCATCGTGAGGTCGAGGACCTCCTCCTTCTCGCCGCGCAGCATCGCGAGGATCCGGTGCGAGGGGAGCTTGGTGTAGGGCTCGGAGAAGTCGAAGTAGTCGGAGAACTTCGCGCCTTCCTCCTCCTTGCCGGACCGGACCTTGGCGACCAGGTGGCCCTGGCCCCACATCTTCTCCCGCAGGTCACCGATGAGGTCGGCGTCCTCGGCGAAGCGCTCGACGAGGATCGCGCGGGCGCCGTCGAGGGCGGCCTGCGCGTCCGCGACGCCCTTGTCCGCGTCGACGAACACCGCCGCGGCGGCCTGCGGGTCGGTCGTCGGGTCGTTCAGCAGGCCGTCGGCCAGCGGCTCGAGACCCGCTTCGCGCGCGATCATGGCCTTCGTGCGGCGCTTCGGCTTGTAGGGGAGGTAAATGTCCTCCAAGCGCGACTTCGTGTCCGCCGCCAGGATCGAAGCCTCGAGGGCCTCGTCGAGCTTGCCCTGGCTGCGGATGGACTCGAGCACGGCGAGCCGGCGCTCGTCGAGTTCCCGCAGGTAGCGCAGCCGCTCTTCGAGCGTGCGCAGCTGCGCGTCGTCGAGCATGCCCGTGACTTCCTTGCGGTAGCGGGCGATGAACGGCACGGTCGACCCGCCGTCGAGCAGCTCGACGGCGGCCTTGACCTGTCCTTCGCGCACGCCCAGTTCTTCGGCGATCTTCTGCTCGACCGACACGCTCACTGCAACACGCTCCTGCTTCGCCTGGATCCGATCGTCACATTCTGCCGTTTCGGGCGCCCCGACTTTCGGATGGGGTTCCTTGACATTCAGATTGGTCTAGTCCATTTTGTGGTGACCTGCCTCACCAGTGTCGTGGAGGTCGCCCGTGGTCCCCAAGGTCCGCTTCGCTCTGCTTTCGTTACTTTCCGTGGTGACACTGTGCCTCGGCGTCACCTTCGTGCTCGCCGGCAGCGCTTCGGCGGCGAACATCCTGGCCAACCCCGGCTTCGAGGCCGGCACCACGGGCTGGACGTGCACCGGTGCGTCGGCCGCGGTGAGCTCGCCGGTCCACGGCGGCAGCCGGGCCCTGAACGCGACGCCGTCGTCTTCGGACAACGCGCAGTGCTCGCAGACGCTCACCGTCTCGCCGAACACGGCGTACAAGCTGTCGGCCTGGGTCCAGGGCAGCTACGTCTACCTGGGTGTTTCCGGCTCGGCGACGACCAGCACGTGGACGCCCGGCACCAGCGGCTACCAGCAGCTGTCGCTGAGCTTCACGACCGGCGCGAGCACGTCGCTCACGGTGTACCTGCACGGCTGGTACGGCCAGCCGGCGTACTACGCCGACGACGTCAGCCTCGACGGCCCCGGCACCCCACCGACGACGACGCCGACCACGCCGACCACCCCGCCCACCACAACCACCCCGCCGACGACGACCACCACGACGCCGCCGACGCAGGGTGACCTGCCGAAGCACGTCCTGACGGGCTACTGGCAGAACTTCTACAACGGCGCGAAGGCGCTGAAGCTGGCCGACGTCCCGGCGAAGTACAACATCATCGCGGTGTCCTTCGCGGACGCGACCGGCACACCCGGCGCGGTGAGCTTCACGCTCGACCCGGGCCTGTCCTCACAGCTCGGCGGCTACACGGACGCCCAGTTCAAGGCCGACGTGAAGACGATCCAGGCCCGCGGCCAGAAGGTGATCATCTCGGTCGGCGGCCAGAACGGCACGATCAGCGTCGCCGACTCTTCGTCGGCGAACAACTTCGCGAACAGCATCAAGTCGCTGATCTCGAACTACGGCTTCGACGGCGTCGACATCGACCTCGAGAACGGCATCAACGCCACGTACATGGGCCAGGCGCTGCGGAGCATCTACAACGGCGGCGGCAAGGTGATCACGATGGCGCCGCAGACGATCGACATGCAGTCCACGGCCGGCGGCTACTTCCAGCTGGCGCTGAACATCAAGGACATCCTGACGATCGTCAACATGCAGTACTACAACTCCGGTTCGATGAACGGCTGCAACGGCAACGTCTATTCGCAGGGAACGGTCGACTTCCTGACCGCGCTGGCCTGCATCCAGCTCCAGGGCGGCCTGCGCGCCGACCAGGTCGGCCTGGGCCTCCCGGCCTCCCCACAGGCGGCGGGCGGCGGCTACCAGGCCCCGGCCAACACGGTGTCGGCGCTGAACTGCCTGGCCCGCGGAACGTCCTGCGGCAGCTTCAAGCCGTCGACGACGTACCCGTCGATCCGCGGCGCGATGACGTGGTCGATCAACTGGGACGCGTCGCAGGGGTACGCGTTCGCCAACACGGTGTCGGCGGGGCTCGCGGGCCTGCCGTGACCGTGCGCTGAGCGGCCCTCCCGGCGGCGCGGTCCGGGAGGGCCTTCTCACGTGTCCGGCGTGCTTTGTGGTCTGCAGGGAGCCGGGTATCGTGTGGCGACCGTTGGCCCGGTCGGGGGAACAGCGGGGCGCTGGAAGCGGGAACCATGACCGGACAAGTTCGCCATTGGGATGGCTTGCACAGCGCACACGACGTGGGAACGAACTCCGACGGCCCCTCGGTGTTGGCAAAGGAGACCGCGCGATCTCTCGACGCGCGCGTGAGGGTGCTCGAGCTCGGCTGCGGCGTGGGATCGGACGCGGCCCACTTCGCCCGCGAAGGACACGAAGTGGTGGCTTTGGACTTCTCCGCGGTCGCGATCCGTCGAGCTTCGCGCCACTACGCGGACTCGGGGGTGGAGTTCCGGGAGGCGGACTTCTCACGGCCGCTGGATTTCCCGCCCGGGTCCTTCGGCTTGGTCTATGCACGTCTCTCATTGCACTACTTCACGGATGCGGTGACTCGCGCGCTTGTCGGCGAGCTGGCCAGGGTCCTCGTCCGGAACGGTCGTCTGGTCGTCCTGTGCCGATCCGTCGCGGACCCCCTCTGGGGGCGAGGCATCAAGGTCGAAGAAGACATGTTCCGCCTCGACGACCACGTTCGCCACTTCTTCTCCGTCGGCTACCTGCGCGAACTCATCGCCGACGGGTTCGGGCAGGCGGAGGTGACCGAGTTCGAAGGAACTGCCTACGGCCACGAATCCGCCTTCGTCAAGGCCGTTGCCCGGCGGAAGTGAACGTCATGGCCTGCGGATCCGGGCGAGAGCGACCTGGACCAGAATCACCACCGCGGTGGCGATGAAGTTCGGCGCGAGCTCCGTCGCGGTGTGTTGGCTGCTCAGCGCCCAGGTCACGGACGTGTACCCGGCGATCACGGCCGCGGCCAGCCACAAGACCACGTTGGCGAGGCGTGCGTGGGCCAGCTGGGTCGCGGTGTTGATCGTCGTGCCGACCGCTCGCATGCGCGGCACGGTCGCCAGGCTGACCGAAATCAGCCGCATCAGCTCGCAGGTGATGCCGTGCGTCCGGGTGGACTGGGCGTCGCCGGACGACGGGTAGGTGAAACCCGCCGGGGATTCGATCAGCTTCGCGGCCGCGAGCAGCGGCTGCTGCCAAAGGAAGGAAAAGAACTTCGTCGACGGGAACAGGCGCAGGGTCAGCTCGATCAGGTAGAGCTGCCACGGTATCCGGACGTAGTACTGCCGCCGGCCGGCGGTGTACTCGTAGTTCGCCTCCGCGGGCGAAGACATCTGGGGGCGGAGGGCGGCGACCAGCCTCCGGTGTTCTTCCTTGAGGAACGCGCGATGGGCCCTGAGCCTGATCGTCGCGACGACCGTGAGGGCGAAGATCCTCCAGTACGGGTTTTCCTCGCCGGAAGTGGATCGAAGATGCCGGACCAGTGCATCGACGTCGCTCTCCTTCGCCGGAATGGCCGCGGCCGACAGGGCACGCAGGACGTGCGCGGTGGCCAGCGGATCGAACGAGCTCGCGCTGTTGTCGAGACGAGTGCCCCAGCCTCCGCCGGACAGGCGTGCGGATTCGATGCGCCCGATCAGCTCTTGCAGGTGGACGTCGCGTCCGAGCACGGTGACCGGTACGCGGGAGAGGGCGAAGACGACATCGGCCGACTTGAACGTGTCGAGCCGTTCCACGGCTATGCGCCGGGAAACCTCGATCGCCTCTCCCGGGTCCGTGGTCAGGGCCGGCTCGATGGTCTCGCGGTGGCGAAGGTAGTCGACCAGTGCTTGCAGCTTCCGCACCCCGTCCGAGTTCGGTGTGCAGCTGAGCACGAGCACCGCCGCGGCGGTGCCGAAGAGGCCGCGTTGCTCGAATCCGAACCGGTCGAGGTACTGACCCGCCGCGATCATGCCGTGGGGTAGTCCACGGATCTGGGCGCCGCTTTCGAGGAGCAGATCGAACCTGGCTCGGATAGCGGACATTGTGGCCTCCGCCAGGTCTTCGTCGATGCACCGGTAGCGTCGAGTTGTTCGAAGAAGTTCCGACTTCATCCGGCCGCCTGGTTCGCGAAGCCGCGAAACAGCGCCAAGGTGGCTCTGACGTTGGCTTCGCCGGGGAACGCGGCGTAGTCCCAGAGATGCGGCTGCCCGATCGCCGCGGCCAGCTGGCGCCGGAAGTACTGAGGTGTGCCCACGTCTTCGACGAGGGCACAGGTGCTCCCGGTCGAGCCCAGCATGAGGTAGGGCCGCTCCCGCCAGCCGTCCGAGTGCTCCGTCAGCATCGTGGGAGCGTCGGACGAATGAGCCGCTGCCGGAGCGGGGAGCCGCAAGCCGTACGAGCCGGGGACGACGTGGAGGTGCGCGTGGTCGACGCAGGCTGACGTGGGAAACGAAGGAGTCGATACCCCTCCGTGTTCCCAGTAGGTCAATTCTCCCAGGTGACCGCTGAGGCACGCGAGAGCTTGCCCCAGGAAATCGGCGAATCCGGACTCCGGGGAAACGGCGCACAGGTTGGGCACGTGATCTGCGGGGCAGATGAGGACGTAGCCCGCTACGAGAGCGCCCACGCCGGGCAGGACGCAACCACGCTCAGGCTGGAGCAGTACCGGCTGATCGGTCCACGGCGGCTCTCGGTCGTGGAGCGCCCGGCAGATGAAACAGTCATCCCGTTGCACTGTGCTTCACCGCCTCGAACCGGTTTCGAGAAGTGCTTCGAGACGGCGCATGAGCACTGGCTGGAAGTCCCGGATGCCGGCGTCGGATGCTGCAATGGACGTCTCGGCGATGTACGCCGAGTTGTCGATGTGCAGGTCGAACAGCGTCGGGTCGTAGTCGAACCGGACGCCGTACAGCCGCGCGAACTGCCTCCGCGCGAAGCCGTCCTTGCGGTGTATCACCTTTGCCGCCTGGCGTCCGGACAGGTGTTCGTGGTGACGCAGGCCGGAGACCGCGCATTTCTTCGTGCGAGCTGCCCGGCTGGAGCCGAGCCACAACCGCACGGCCGATGCCGACCGGTAAAGCCAGGGCTGCAGCCAAGCGTCCACGACGATCGACGAGCCGCTCGAGACCATTTCGAGCATGCGGCGGTCCGCTTCGATGTCGATGGCTCGGTTCCGCCGCCGGATGTCGTCCTGCTCGGGTGTCCAGTCGCGGGAACCGCTCACTGCGGTCAGCTCTCTCATCACCGGCGACATGTCGAGGTATGCCCACCCGAGCTCGGCGGCGACCAGCCGCGCATGGGTCGTCTTCCCGGCCGCGGTCCACCCGGAGATGAGAACCTTGTTCTTGCGGGCCACCTTTCCCCCTCTGGTCGGCTACGCCCGGAAGTTCGCGACCTCTTTCACGACGTACTCCTGGTCGGAGATCAGGGGTAGGTCGAGTGCGCTCGACAGCGGAACCCACCGGACGTCCGAAAGGAAGTCCTCGGCGTCGTTGTTCTCGCGGCTCACGGTGCCGGATTCGACCTCGCAGAACCGCGCGACGGCGACGACCTTCACCGGTTCGCCCGCCGTTCGCATGTCCCATTCCCACATGTGCACCAGGCGTCCTGGAGTGACCTTGAGCCCGACCTCTTCCCAGACTTCGCGGCGAAGTGCGTCATCGAGCGACTCGTCGCCGTTCAAACCGCCGCCGGGAAGCTCCCACAGGTTCGGGTTGTTCGGGTCGAGATCGCTTTTCCGCACGAGCAGCAACTCTTGCTGTCTGAGGATGACCGCTTTTTGGGCGAACCGGAGTTTCATGGCGTCTGATCCCTTGGTCGTCAACTTCACGTCGTCGGCGGGCGGGTCGGTGCCCTGACTGAGTCGTCTGGTCCGTCGAGAATGTTGCACCCTACCAATGCTTCGTTCGGGTGTCTTCGGCCCAGTGATCACCGCGAAAGGTGCCTACCGCCGGTGAGCGGGGACGTCAATCGGGGCGTGCGGTACTCCGTCAGCGGCGCTGTGCCCTGGTCAGTGGGTTGAGGAGGCGACCTGGTCGCGGTGAGGCGCGCCGCTTCAGGTGGCAATTTCCGTACAATTCGAGCATCTCGCCTCGAAATTCGAAATGCACACCGCCAGGTGAAGACAAATCAGGTCGGAACTACTGACCGTACTCGATGAGCCGTATTGAGGGGGTCAAGCGATCGTCGGGTCAGGTAGAGGTAGCGGGCCGGCGACTGAACCTCGGTCACCGTTCGTAGGCGGTCGTGATGAATGCCGCTACGCCGGGGTGATCGGAAGCCGCAAGGCGCCGGGCGCGTCGGCGGGGACCAGCGGCTTCGAGGGCGCCACCGCCGCCACCCGCCGGTAAGCCGCACCCAACGGCGGCCGCTGATCCACCACCCCGGTGTCCGGGGAGTCGCCGATCGTGCAGCCGCCGATGAAGTGGCCGTGATCGGGATGTTCGCCAGGTCCGTCCACGCGCACTGCGGCAGCCCGCCGATCTTCGCGGCCACCCGGCGCGGCACCCGGTCATGCACTCGCCGCACAGCGTGCAGGAAGACCGCAGGGGGCGGCCCCGCCGAAGAACGAGTCCACTCCGGACTGTCCGAAGTGGACGCCGATAGGCGTGAGCCGAAGCCGGAGCCGGAGCCGGAGCCGGAGCCGCTCATCACGAAGGTGTTCTTCAGCAGCGTACCTCCGCGCCGCCGAACCCCGAACCGATCACCAGGACGTCGTAGTCCGTCAGCCCGCCACGCGGTAGTCGGCGACGTCGAAGCGTCGCGTCCGGCGGTCGTACTCGGTGACCAGGCCCGGCCAGTTGGTCGTCACGCGGCCGTCGGCCTGGCGGTACCAGCTCGTGCAGGCGCTCCACACGCTGTGGCCCAGCCGCTGCTGCACCTCCCGGTCGTACCGCTCTTCGACCTCCGGCCGTACATCCAAATAGGACACGCCGGGCCGGGCGAGCCGTTCCACCGCCTGCCGGATGTAGCGCGCCTGCCGCTCGATCATGTAGATGATGGACCCGGCGCCGAGGTTCGTGTTGGGCCCGTAGACGCAGAACAGGTTGGGGAAGCCGGGCACGGTCATGCCGAGGTACGCCCGCGCGCCGCCGGACCACTCGTCGTCCAGGGACCGCCCGCCGAGGCCGCGCACCTCCATCCGGCCGAGGAACTGCGTCGCGGCGAAGCCGGTGCCGTAGATCAGGACGTCCGCCTCGATCTCGGTCCCGTCCTCGACCCGGACGCCCTTCTCGGTGATCTCGGCGATCCGCCGCGTCTCGACGTCGACGTCCGGCTGGGCCAGCGCGGGCAGGTAGTCGTTGGTGAAGAGGATCCGCTTGCAGCCCAGGGGATAGGCCGGGGTCAGCTTCGCGCGCAGCTCGCGGTCCTTGATGTGACGGCGGCGCAGCTGCGCGGTGCGCAGTTCGAACATCTTCGCCAGCACCTGGTGGCGCGTCATGGCGTACGTGGCGTACTCGGCGAGCAGGAAGATCCGCAGCCGGCCGAGCAGCTGGGTCGGCGGCAGGCGCTCGAACAGCCAGTGCTGCCACCGCCGGTAGCTCGGGTCGGACTTCGCCATGACGTACGGCGGCGTGCGCTGGAAGACGGTGACGTGCCGGGCGTGCTTGCGCAGCTCGGGTACGAACTGCACGGCGCTGGCCCCGGTCCCGACGACGGCGACGCGCTTCCCGGTCAGCTCGACGCCGTGGTCCCACCGGGCGGAGTGGAAGGTGTCGCCCGCGAAGCTCTCCCGGTTCGGGATGTCCGGCAGCACCGGCCGCGACAGCTGCCCGACGGCGGGCACGAAGACGTTCGCCTCGAACGTCTCCCCGCTCTTCGTCTCGACACGCCAGAGACCGCGGTCTTCGTCGAAGGCGGCCCCGGTGACCTCGGTGCGGTACCGGATGTGCGGTTCCAGGCCGTACTTCGCGATGACGCGCCGCAGGTAGGCGAGGATGTCGGGCTGGGGGGAGAACCGCTTCGGCCACCGCGGGTTGGGCTCGAAGGAGAACGAGTACAGCGGCGACGGGATGTCGCACGCGGCACCCGGGTACGTGTTGTCCCGCCAGACGCCACCGGGTCCGTCGGCGCTCTCCAGGATCGTGAAGTCGGTGAACCCGGCGCGCTCGAGTTCGATCGCCGTCCCGATGCCGCCGAACCCGGTGCCCACGATCAGCACCGACGGTCCCTTCGCCGAACCAGTCATGCCGGAAAAGCTACGGACTCGAGGCCTGTGACAACAGGCCACGAACGGTCACTCAATCGAGAATTCCGGCCAGCCTCACTCCGGCGCGTGGACGCGCACCTCGTGCGTCTCGGCGGCCGCCTCCGCCCACTCCACCAGTTCGGCCGCCGACTTCTCCAACGCCGCCAGGTCCCGCTTCGGCAGTTTGTCGAACGGCGACAGCTCGATGACCGCGGCCTTCTTTGCCGCCTTGATCTCCCAGAACCCGCACACCTGCCCGCCGGCCAGCAGCGTGCCCTTGACCAGTCCGTTGTGCGAGATCACGCGCTTGCGGTAGGCGTCCGAGATGACCCGCGTCCGGTCCGCGTAGGAGAGGATCGTCTGGTCGAAGGGGCCCAGCAGGCGCGGCGGCGCCGGGACGTCCTCGTCCGGCACGGTCAATTCCGGCAGGTCCAGCAGTTCGCGGCCGTCCGGGCCTCGGTAGCGCCGCAGGTCCATCCCGGCCGCCACCTCACCCAGGCGGGTGATGCCCGCCCACGTCTGCACGTCCGCCACCGTGGCCGGGCCGAACGCGCGCAGGTACCGCGAAATCAGCGAAGCCGGTGAAGGCGGCGAGAGGGGAGCGCCCACCCAATCGTCCAGGCACGCGTACGTCGTCTGCCCGGCCTTGCCCCAGATCGCCCGCGGCGGGGTCTGCACCAGCGGCAGCCGGCCCCGGGCCAGGTGCGTAAGGGACGCCTTGGGGACGTCGGGCCAGCGCGCCGCCAGCTCGGCACCCAGCGCGTTTCCCGGCATCGGGCCGCGGAGGAGCAGCTTCCGCGCGGCCTCGGCGACCTCGTCGTGGTCGAGCGCGGCCAGCTCGTGGGCGTGCAGGGTGTTCTGCTTCAGGTCGCGGTCGTAGATCCCCTGGACCACCGGCCGCCACGCCAGCGCGTCCGCCGCCGTCACCAGGTGGACCGTGCCGCGCATCAGCGCGATCCGCACCACGCGCCGGGTTTCCAGGAGCTCCACGAGCTCCGACGGCCGGAACCCCTCCAGCCGCGACCAGAGGCCGAAGTACGGCGGGAACGGCGCCTGCGCCTGAAGGCCGGCGAGGTGCTCCACCGCGTCGAAGGCGGACATCTTCGCCCGGCGCAGCAGCAGCTGGCGCTCCAGTGTGGCGCGGTTGAGGGCTCGTCGGCTCAAGGTCTGCACGCTGTCACCCTAACGATCATCCAGGACGGTTTCCGTCCTCGATTGGACACGTTCTCCCGGCGTGATCCAGAATTCCGGCCATGGCCGAGCTCGCCGCGCCCGCCGTCGGGGACTGGGACTTCCCGCGCGGCACCGCGAGCATCGAGCTGATGACCCGGTTCGCCGCCGAGCGCGGCCTGCCGGCCGGAAGGCTCCTGGCCGCCACCACGCTGACGCCGGAGCTGCTCGCCGACGCCGGCGTCCAGGTCGACGCACGGCAGGAGCTGGCCGTCGTCCGGGCACTGGCCGGCTTGGACGGTTCGGACGCGGCGGCGCTGGAGCTGGGGCGCCGCTACCGGGTCACCACCTTCGGCATCTTCGGCTTCGCCTGCATCAGCAGCCCGACGCTGCGCGACGCGATGCTGTTCGCTCTGCGCTACTTCGACCTGAGCTTCGCCTTCTGCATCCCGCACGTCGTCGTCGGCGCCGACCGCCTGACGCTGGAGCTCGACGACAGCCGTGTGCCCGCCGACGTCGCCCGCTTCCTCGTCCTGCGCGACCTGGCCGCGATCTTCGCGGTGATGCGCGACCTCCTGCCCGAGATCGCGCTGGACGAGCTGACCTTCCGGCACGAGACGGCCACGCCGGAGCCGTACCGGGCCGCGTTCGGCGTGCTGCCGCGCTTCGGCGCCGACGCCTGCTGCGCGACGCTCGACCCGGCGCTGCTGAGCCTGCCGCTGCCGCAGGCCAACGACCAGACCGTCGCGCTGTGCGCCGCGCAGTGCGAAACGCTCGTCGCGCGACGGCGGCAGCGTTCGGGCATTTCCCAGCAGGTGCGGGAGCGGCTGGTCCGGCTCGGCGGCGTCGATGCCGGGATGGACGAGATCGCCCGGCAGCTGACGCTCAGCACGCGCACCCTGCGCCGCCGCCTGACCGAAGCCGGCACGAGCTACCGGGCCCTCGTCGACGAGGTTCGCCAGACGCTCGCCGAGGAGCTGCTCGACACCGGCGTGCTCTCGGTCGAGGACGTCGCCTACCGGCTCGGGTACGCCGAGGCGTCGAGCTTCATCCACGCGTTCAAGCGCTGGACCGGGCTGACGCCGGCGGCGTTCGCCCGTCGCTTCCGCGCCGCTCGGCAAGCACCGCCGGGTAGGTGATCTTCAGCAGGTTGAGGATCGAATCGGTGAGGAAGGTGCGCAGGGCCGCGCGGTCCAGCGTGCCGCGGATCAGCCATTCCCGCGACGCCGCGCGCAGCATCCCGCCGAACGACCGGATCATCGCGCGCAGCTCTTCGCGCCCTTCGGTCACGCCGGTCATCAGCGCGGCCTCCAGGACCCGGTCGGCGGCGATCTCGTCGGCCTCCAGCATGATCCGCTCGATCTCGGGATCGCGCCCGGCCGCCTCCGGCCCGATCACGGTCAGCCACGCGTCGCGGTTGCGGTCCACGACCTCGATCCACCGCTCGACGCCGATCGCCAGCCGCTGCTCCATCGTGGTGTCCGGCAGCGCTTCGGTGACCGGCGCGGGCACGATCATCAGCTGCCGCACCACTTCCAGGTACAGCTCCCGCTTCCCGCCGAAGTAGTGGTTGATCAGCGGGCGGGCCACCCCGGCGGCCGCGGCGATGTCCGAAGTGGACACCGAGGCGTAGCTGCCCGCCCCGAACAGGTGCCGGGCGGCGGCGAGGATCTCCGCACGCCGTTCGGCGGGTTCGAGCCGGCGGCGCCGCGGCCGGGTCCCACTGGTCATGAACTCAGCCTCGTGCGGGATCGGCACGCTGTCAACAAGTAGTTGACCCATCGTCAAAAGAGTGACTCCGGTGGCGGGCAAGCGGTGTTTCGCGCCAACCTTTGTCGTTACGCAACCGGAACAACCCGCCGGTAACTACTCGGGGGCCGGATGCGACGAGACGGCATGGGGGCCCGGACCGGGGGTAGGAGCAGATGAACGAAGAAGGCGCGCCGACCCGGCCGGCCGGGCGCTGGGTGAGTGTCCGCCTGCAGCATCGCCACGTCAGCTTCGACGACGGCTTCGAAGCGGACGAGCCGCTTCCGGACGGCGACTGCGCGGACGAAGCGTCGTTGTCGTACTCGGGAATAGTGATTTCCAGTTACGACCGGGGCGAGAAGGTCTCGGAACGCTGGATCCCACTGGGGATCGACCCGTCCGAAGCGGACGACGAGCGGTTGATCGGCCAGCTGCGGGAGGCGTTGCTGTGGCAGGCCGGCCGGCCGCCGCAGAACGCGGAGGACTGAGTCCTCACGACCCCGTGCGCAGGCCCTCGAAGGCCACCTTGCACACCGCGTCCGCGACCTCCGCCGCCGACGAACCGCGTCTCGGCCGGTACCACTCGATCAGCGAGTTCACCATGCCGAACACCAGCCGGGCCGTCACCGCCGGATCGACGTCCGGGCGGACGTCGCCCTCCGCCTCGGCCTGCTTCACCAGGTCCGTCACCAGCCGGTCGAACTCGCGTCGCCGGGCCAGCGCCGCCCGCTCCACCTTCGTGTTGCCGCGCACCCGCAGCAGCAGCGTCACGAACGGCAGCCGGTCCGCCAGCACCAGCACGCTGCCGCGCACCAGGTGCTCCAGCCGGTCGATCGCCCGGCCGTCGAGCTGAGCCGTCTCCGACGCCACCTCGAACAGCCCGTCGAGGGCTCGGTCCACCGCCAGCCGCAGCAGTTCCTCCTTGCTCGGCACGTGGTGGTAGATCGCCGACTTCGTGATGCCGAGCTTGCGGGAGAGGTCCTCCATGCTCGTGCCGTCGTAGCCGCGCTCGTTGAACAGCTTCACCGCCACCTGCAGCAGCGATTCGAGGTCGTAGCCGGGTCGCCCGCGCCGAGGGGTCGTCACGGCTGCTGCCGCTGGTCGACGATCCGCCGCATCTTGCCCATGGACCGCTCCAGGGTGTCCGGGTCGACGACGTCCACCGACACCGTCACGCCGACGCCGTCCTTCACCTGCGAAATCAGCGAAGCGGCGGCTTCTTCCCGCGATGCGGCCGAAGCGTCGTGGCGCGCCTCCACCCGCACGGTCAGGTGGTCGAGCCGCCCGCGCGTGGACCGGACGAGCTGGAAGTGCGGGCTCAGCGCGGGCGTCCGCAGCACGATCTCCTCGATCTGCGTCGGGAAGACGTTGACCCCGCGCAGGATGATGAGGTCGTCGGTGCGTCCGGTGACCTTGGCCATCCGCCGGAACGCCGGCCGTGCCGTGCCCGGCGAGAGCGCCGTCAGGTCGCGGGTGCGGTAGCGGATGATCGGCAGCGCCTGCTTGGTCAGCGACGTGAACACCAGCTCACCGGTCTCGCCGCCGCCGAGGACGTCCTCGGAGTACGGGTCGATCACCTCGGGGTAGAAGTGGTCCTCCCAGACGTGCAGGCCGTCCTTCGTCTCGACGCACTCCTGCGCGACACCCGGGCCCATCACCTCCGACAGTCCGTAGATGTCGACGGCGTCGAGCGCGAACCGCTCCTCGATCTCGGCGCGCATCTGCTCGGTCCACGGCTCGGCGCCGAAGATGCCCACCTTGAGCGAACTCGCCCGCGGGTCGACGCCCTGGCGCTCGAACTCGTCGAGCAGCGTCAGCATGTACGACGGCGTCACCATGATGATCTCGGGCCGGAAGTCGGTGATCAGCTGCACCTGGCGCGCGGTCATCCCGCCCGACGCCGGGATCACCGTGCAGCCCAGCTTCTCGGCGCCGTAGTGCGCGCCGAGCCCGCCGGTGAACAGGCCGTAGCCGTAGGCGACGTGCACCTTGTGCCCCGGCCGCCCGCCCGCGGCGTGGATCGAGCGGGCCATCACCGTCGCCCAGGTGTCGATGTCCTGCTCGGTGTACCCGACGACGGTGGCCTTGCCGGTCGTGCCGCTGGAGGCGTGGATGCGCCGGATCTCGTCCTGCGGGACGGCGAACATGCCGAACGGGTAGTTCTCGCGCAGGTCCTGCTTGGTCGTGAACGGGAACTTCGCCAGGTCGGCGAGCTCCTTGCAGTCGTCGGGGTGGACGCCGGCCGCGTCGAACTTCCGCGTGTAGGCGGGCACGTTCGCGTAGGCGTGCCGGAGCGTCCACTGCAGACGTTCCAGCTGGAGGGCGGCCAGTTCGTCCGCGCCGATGTTCGCCTCGATCATGCTTCGTCCCGTTTCGCGGAGAGGACGCGGCTGCGGCCTCGGAACTCGGCGACGACCTCGGGGCCCGCGGGGGTCTCCCGGTGCACCGTGACGTCGTAGATGCCGTTGCGGCCGTAGCGGGTGCGCTCGGTGGCCGTGGCGACGAGGTGGTCGCCCAGCCGGCCGGCCGCGACGAAGGAGATCTCGGCGCCCGAAGCGACCGTCGCGGGACCGTGGCTGTTGCAGGCGAGCGCGAAGGCCGTGTCGGCGAGGAGGAAGACGTACCCGCCGTGCGCGATGTCGTGCCCGTTGACCATCGCGCCGGTGATCGTCATCGTCGCGACCGCGTGGCCGCCGGACGCTTCGACGAGTTCGATGCCCAGCGCGCGGGACGCCTCGTCCACGGCGAACATCGCGTGCGCGGCATTGGGGGTCACGGGCGCTCCTCGACTGACCGAATGGCCGGTAATCGTGCTGGTGCGGGTCAGTAAAGGCAGAGGCCGGGGCCGGTGTCAAGCGTCCGGCCTTCCGATCTTCGGCCGCAGCGGATACCATGCGATTAACTGAACGTACGGTAGGTAATTCGGGGAGAGGGTCGGACCTGATGGCATTGCTGCGCAGCTACGTCTCGGGCGAGTGGCACACGGCGGCGGGCGAGGGTGTCCCGCTGCACGACGCGGCCACGGGCGAGGAGGTCGCCCGGATCTCCTCGGCGGGGGTCGACTTCGCCGCCGCACTCGAGTACGGCCGCACCGTCGGCGGCCCGGCGCTGCGCGAGCTGACGTTCCACCAGCGCGCGGCCCTGCTCAAGGCGCTGGCCTCCCACCTGCGAGAGCACCGCGAGGAGCTGTACGCGCTCTCCGCGAGGACCGGTGCCACGCTCGGTGACTCCAAGTTCGACATCGACGGCGGCATCGGCGTGCTGTTCAGCTACGCCTCGAAGGGCAAGCGCGAGCTGCCGAACGACACGGTCTACGTCGAGGGCAACGTCGAGCCGCTCTCGCGTGGGGGCACGTTCGTCGCGCAGCACATCGCGACCCCGCTGCGCGGCGTGGCCGTCCAGATCAACGCGTTCAACTTCCCGGTCTGGGGACCGCTGGAGAAGTTCGCGCCCGCCTTCCTCGCGGGCGTCCCGAGCCTGGTCAAGCCGGCGAGCCAGACGGCCTACCTGACCGCGCGTGTGGCCGAGCTGGTCATCGAGTCCGGGATCCTGCCCGAGGGCTCGCTGCAGTTCGTCGCCGGCAGCGCCGGTGACCTGCTCGACCACGTCACCGCGCAGGACCTGGTCTCGTTCACCGGGTCGGCGTCGACGGCGCAGAAGCTGCGCGCGCACCCGGCGATCATCCGCAACGCCGTCCGCTTCAACGCCGAGGCCGACTCGCTGAACTGCTCGATCCTCGGCCCGGACGCCGTCAAGGGCACGACGGAGTTCGACCTGTTCGTCAAGCAGCTCGTCACCGAGATGACGGTCAAGGCGGGCCAGAAGTGCACCGCGATCCGCCGGGCGTTCGTCCCGGCCGAGCTGCTCGACGACGTCGCCGCGGCGGCGTCCGAGCGGCTGGCGAAGGTGACGGTCGGCCACCCCGCGGCCGAAGGCGTCCGGATGGGCGCGCTGGCCAGCCTGGAGCAGCGCGAGGAGGTCCGGCGGTCGCTGAAGGCGCTGCTCGACGCCGGGAGCGTCGTGTTCGGCGACCCGGAAAACGTCTCTGTGGTCGACGCCGACGCCGAGCTCGGCGCGTTCATCTCGCCGGTGCTGCTCAAGGCCGACCCCGAACGCTCCGAGCCGCACGAGGTCGAGGCGTTCGGCCCGGTCTCGACGCTGATGCCGTACACGTCCACCGAGCAGGTCGTCGGCTTCGCCGCGCGCGGCGGCGGCAGCCTGGCCGGGTCCGTCGTCTCGGCGGACAAGGAGTTCGTGCGCGAGGTCGTGCTCGGCGCGGCGCCGTTCCACGGACGGCTGCTGGTGCTCGACGCCGAAGACGCGAAGGAGTCCACCGGGCACGGCTCGCCGATGCCGCAGCTGGTCCACGGCGGGCCGGGCCGCGCGGGCGGCGGCGAGGAGATGGGCGGCATCCGCGGCGTGCTGCACCACATGCAGCGCACCGCCGTGCAGGGTTCGCCCGCGGTGCTCTCGGCCGTCACCGGTCGCTGGGTCACCGGCGCACCGCGCACCGAAGATGACGTGCACCCGTTCCGGAAGTCGCTGGCCGAGCTTCGCATCGGTGACTCGGTGGTGGCCGGGCCGCGGGTTGTTTCCCAGGAAGACGTCGACCACTTCGCCGAGTTCACCGGTGACACCTTCTACGCGCACACCGATCCGGAGGCGGCGGCCGCGAACCCGTTGTTCGGCGGGATCGTCGCGCACGGCTACCTGGTCGTCTCGTTCGCGGCCGGGTTGTTCGTCTCGCCCGAGCCGGGCCCGGTGCTGGCCAACTACGGCCTGGAGAACCTCCGGTTCCTCACCCCGGTCAAGGTCGGCGACTCGCTGACCGTGACGCTGACCGCGAAGCAGATCACCCCGCGGATCGACCAGGACTACGGCGAGGTCCGCTGGGACGCCGACGTCACCAACGCCGAGGGCGAGTCCGTGGCCAAGTACGACGTCCTGACCCTGGTGTCGAAGGAGCAGCCGTGACCGCCACTGTGCCGGCCCTCGAAGAACACTTCGAGCACACCATCGAGCGCGACCAGCGGATCGAGCCGCGCGACTGGGTGCCCGAGGGCTACCGCAAGACGATGATCCGGCAGATCGCGCAGCACGCGCACTCGGAGATCATCGGCATGCAGCCCGAAGGCAACTGGATCACGCGGGCGCCGTCGCTGCGGCGCAAGGCGATCCTGCTGGCCAAGGTGCAGGACGAGGCCGGCCACGGGCTCTACCTGTACTCGGCGGCGGCGACGCTGGGCGCGGACCGGGCGGACCTGACCGACAAGCTGATCACCGGCAGGCAGAAGTACTCGTCGATCTTCAACTACCCGACGCTGACCTTCGCCGACGTCGGCGTGATCGGCTGGCTGGTCGACGGCGCGGCGATCTGCAACCAGGTGCCGCTGTGCCGGTCGTCCTACGGGCCGTACGCGCGGGCGATGATCCGGATCTGCAAGGAGGAGTCCTTCCACCAGCGGCAGGGCTACGAGCTGCTGATGACGATGATGAAGGGCACCGACCAGCAGCGTGAGATGGTCCAGGAGGCCGTCAACCGCTGGTGGTGGCCGTCGCTGATGATGTTCGGCCCGCCGGACGCCGATTCGCCGAACACCGCCCAGTCGATGGCGTGGAAGGTCAAGCGCCACACCAACGACGAGCTGCGGCAGCGGTTCGTCGACATGTCGGTGCCGCAGGCCGAAGCCCTCGGCGTCACCTTCCCGGACCCCGACCTGAAGTGGAACGCCGAACGCGGCCACTACGACTTCGGCGCGGTCGACTGGGACGAGTTCAAGAACGTGCTGAAGGGCAACGGCCCGTGCAACGCGCAGCGGATCGCCCACCGGCGTCGCGCGCACGAAGACGGCGCGTGGGTGCGGGAAGCCGCCGTGGCGCACGCCGGGAAGAAGGAGCGCAAGTGACCGAGCTGACTTCCGAAGGCGGCCACGGGGCCGTCCCCCTGGAAGGGGTGCCCGCGGCGCCGGGCCCGGTCAAGCACGACTGGCCGCTGTACGAGGTGTTCGTCCGCGGCAAGCGCGGCCTGAACCACGTGCACGTCGGCTCGCTGCACGCGGCCGACGACCAGATGGCCCTGCACCACGCGCGCGACCTCTACACGCGCCGTAACGAAGGCGTGTCGATCTGGGTCGTGCGGGCGGCGGACATCACGGCGTCGTCGCCGGACGAGAAGGACCCGTTCTTCGCACCCAGCGGCGACAAGGTCTACCGGCACCCGACGTTCTACGACATTCCCGAGGATGTGCCGCACATATGAGTTTCGACAACGTGTACGAGGCCATCACCGAGGAGAACGACGCCCGCTGGGCGTTCGGCACCGGCTTCGAGGACCCACTGTCCGGAATGGACACGTCGGTGCCGTCCGGAGTGGACGGTGCACGGCTGGCGGCGTACTGCCTGATGCTGGGCGACGACGCGCTGATCTTCTCCCACCGGCTCCAGGAGTGGTGCACCAACGCGCCCGAGCTGGAGGACGAGGTGGCGATCGCCAACATCGCCCTCGACCTGCTGGGGCAGGCGCGGCTGCTGCTCGCCCGCGCCGGCAAGGCCGACGGCTCGTCGCGCACGGAGGACTCGTTCGCTTTTCTTCGCGCGGAGAACGAGTTCCGCAACGTCCGGCTCGCGGAGCTGGGCGGCGGGCACTTCGGGCACCTGATCGCGCGCCTGTTCGTGTTCTCGACGTGGCGGCTGGCGCTGTTCCAGCAACTGGAGTCGTCGGTGGACCCGGTGCTGGCGGCCATCGCGGACAAGGGTGTCAAGGAGCTCACCTACCACCGCGACTACGCGGCGCAGTGGCTCGTGCGCCTCGGTGACGGGACGCCGTTGTCGCACTCGCGGATGCAAGAGGGTCTGGACGAGCTCTGGCCGTACGTGGGGGAGCTGTTCCGCACGCACCCCACGGAGTTCGTGGACGCGGCTTTGCCGCGCCCCGAGTTCGATGCGGTGCTGGACCAGGCTCTTGCGGCGGCGACTCTGGTGCGGCCGTCGTCGGGCGAGCTGGCCGGCGTGTCGGGCCGGACGGGCCGCGACGGCGTCCACACCGAGTCTTTCGGGTACCTGCTGGCGGAGCTGCAGAGCGTCGCCCGGGCGATGCCGGACGCGAAGTGGTGACCGCCGCGGCCGTGGCCGCCACGGTCACCGACCCCGAGCTGCCGATGCTGACGCTGGCGGACCTGGGCGTGCTGCGCTCGGTGTCCGAGTCCGGGGGACGCGTGGTCGTCGCGATCACGCCGACGTACACGGGCTGCCCGGCGATGGACACCATGCGCGACGACCTGGAGCACGCCCTGGTCTCGGCGGGCTACCCGGACGTCGAGATCCGGACGCAGCTGTCACCGGCTTGGACGTCGGACTGGATTTCGGCTTCGGGGCGCCGCAAGCTCGCCGCGGCCGGCATCGCGCCGCCGGGTGCGGCGCCTCGCCGGTCGGGTCCGATCCCGCTGACGCTTTCCGCGCCGGTGTCGCGCGTTCTATGCCCGCACTGCGGGTCGGCGGACACCGAAGAGCAGTCCCGTTTCGGCGCGACGGCGTGCAAGGCGCTGCGGCGCTGCCGCGCGTGCCTGGAGCCGTTCGAACACGTCAAGGAGATCTGAAGTGGCGCGGTTCAACTCCCTGAAGGTGGCCGGGGTCGAGCGGCTGTGCGACGACGCGGTCGCGGTGACGTTCGACGTGCCCTCGTCGCTGGCTTCGGAGTACGCGTTCAAACCGGGCCAGTCCCTGACGTTGCGGCGCGCGATCGACGGCCGTGACGAGCGCCGGTCGTACTCGATCTGCGCCCCGGCGGGCGCGGCCCCGCGGGTCGGCGTCCGCCTGGTGCCGGACGGGTTCTTCTCGTCGTGGCTGGTGAACGAAGTCCGCGCGGGCGACACGATCGAGGTGGCGCCGCCGACGGGTTCGTTCACGCCGGACCTGTCCGCGGGCGGCCACCACGTCCTGATCGCCGCGGGCTCGGGCATCACGCCGGTGCTGTCGATCGTGTCGTCGCTGCTGAAGTCGTCCACGGCCACCGTGACCGTGCTGTACGGCAACCGCCGCACGGACACGGTGATGTTCGCGGACGAGCTGGCGGACCTGAAGGACAGCGCGCCCTCGCGGCTCGAGCTGATCCACGTGCTGTCCCGCGAGCCCCGCGAGGCGGAGCTGTTCACGGGCCGCCTGGACGTCCCGAAGCTGCGGACGCTGTTCTCTTCGCTGGTGCCGGTGGAGTCCGTGGACCACTGGTGGCTGTGCGGCCCGTTCGAGATGGTGTCGGGGGCGCAGGAGCTGCTGGCGTCGCTGGGGGTCGCGCGCGAGCGGATCCACCAGGAGCTGTTCTACGTGGACACGCCGCCGGCGCCGGTCGAGCACCTCGACCCGGCGGTGGCGGGGGAGTCGTCGGAGGTGTCGGTGGTCCTGGACGGCCGTTCGACGCCGATGACGCTGCCCCGCTCGACGTCGGTGCTCGACGGGGCCCAGAAGTTCCGCCCGGACCTGCCGTTCGCGTGCAAGGGCGGGGTGTGCGGGACGTGCCGGGCTCGCGTGACGGAAGGCAAGGTGGACCTGCGGCGCAACTTCGCGCTGGAGGAGGCGGAGGTGGCGGCCGGGTTCGTGCTGACGTGCCAGTCCTACCCCGTGTCGGAGACGCTCACGGTGGACTTCGACGCCTGAGCGCTCAGCGGAGGTCGGACTCGTCGGCGTCCACGAAGCCCCAGTCGCGGGCCAGGCGGGTCAGGGCCTTGGCCGCCCAGGCCCGCCGCTCGTCGCGGCCGAGCCCGACGGGGGCGACCACGGTCACCGCGCCCTCGGAACCCGGCCGGCCCGCCGGCTTCCCGAACACCGACAGGTCGAGCAGGTTGCCGTCGGTCTTGACGTGCAGCTCCACCACGGGTGGGGCCAGCAGGGCGGCGCGCTCGGGGTCGGGCACGAGCGCGCCGGGCACCACGACGGTCGCGGCGTCCCAGGCCGCCGTCCACAGGTCCACGATCTCGTTCGCCGTGAGCTGCAGGTCGATCCGGAACTCGACGGCAACGGTGATCGCCGACGTCAGGCTGTCCGGCAGCATGACCCGCGCGCTCGCGCGAGCGTTCTCGTCGCCTGTCTGGTCGTAGCGGGCGTCACGCCCGGTCTGGCGGACGTCGGGCCCGCTCGCCAGCGTCCACCGGAGCCAGGAAAGGGGGACACCCCGTCGCCGGGACAGGGCTGGTATCTGTGCGGTGACCTCGGCCTGCAGCAGCATCGCCTCGATCCGCTCGCGGGTCCGCCGCGTGATTTCGAGGTCGTCGTCGAGCTGCCACGGCAGGGTGGCGATGGCACGCACGGTCAGGTTCGCGGGCCCCGCCACCGGCAACCGGAAGGCCTGCCGGGCTTCCGGGCCGATCCGCGGCCGGGGCTGCCACCGCGGCCCGGGACCGCGGAGCAGGAGGCCCGCGCCCCACGTTCCGCCGTCGAGGTCCACCACGTGTGCGTCCGGGTCCACCGAGCCGATCGGGAACCCGGGGCCGTCCGGGAAACCCGGCAAGGTCGCGAGGTCGTCCCACACCGGCCCGGCGACCGCCACGGCCTGTTTGCCCGCGACGGCGCAGAGCACCGTCCCGTCGGTGAGGTGCTGGACGTAGCCGGGCCCCGCCGGGAAGGCCTGGCCGGCCGGCTTACCCAAGCAAGCCCGTCGGCAGGCGTCCTCGAAAGCTCTCCGGGTCCGCGGATCGGCACCCTCACCGACCGGAACGCCGGGCGGGGAGATGGACACGGATCCGGCGTTCCCCACCTGGATCGAAACCCCGCTGACCTCACCGGCGATCACGTTCCGGACATCGGTGGCGGGCTGCACTTTCGGCGTGACCGGGGCGATCGGAGCGGACGACGGAACACTCCGTGGCGCAAGGGCCGGCACCGGCCCCAGCGGCGGCTGGAGGATCTCGGGCTGGTTCGTGAGCAGCCGCAGGAGCTTGTCGGCGCCGGCGAGGGTGAAGTCCGTGACCGGGTACACCGACGAAGTGAACGGGCCGAAGAAGTCCGGCACGCCGTCTTCGCTCCGGCCGGGCAGGAGGACGGGAACGAACCGGTTCACCGCGTGCTGGTCGGCGTACAGGGCGTCGCGGATCAGCCGGGCCTGGTACTGGACGCCGCGTTCCTCGTGCGCGTCACCGCGGCCCTCGGCACCTCGGCGGTACGCGGGTGAAGCGATGACCAGGATGTAGTCCGCTTCGCGGATCTGCGTGGCCAGCCACAGCGCCCAATCCCGTCGCTGATCCGCCTCGCCGAGGTCGAGCCGGGCGTCGACGCCGCAGGATCGCAGGAAAGTCCAGAGCCGGAGCACGGACTCCTCGTGGGCGGGGTCGTCCGGCTCACGGGCGTAGGAGATGAACGCGGCGGGCGACTGGGTCACGCGCGGCCACCCGCACGCCACGGACGAGACCCGGCGGCCGCCTCACCGGCCTCGAAGCAGTGCCCTGCCACGCGCACCTCCCACCTCGTCCACGCGAGGGAAGAAGTCTACCGACTCGGCGGGCGTGGGTGAGGGTTTGCGGTGGTGGAGGTTGCCGGTTCGGGGGGCGGGGTGAGAGCTTGCGGCGTGGAAGCTGCCGGTTCGGGGACCGCGGGTGAGAGCTTGCCGCGGAGGAAGCTGCCCGGGTCGCGGGTCAGAGCTTGCGGCGCCGGCGGCGGGACCTCGGCTCCGGGGCCGCCGTCGCCTGCTCTTCCGGCGGCGTGCCACCGTCGTCCGGCCCGGCTCCGCGGACCGGATCGACCAGGCCCAGCATTTCCGCCGCCAGCTGCTGGGAACTCGCGAACATCCCCGTCGGTGCCGCGGTCGCCCGGCGCAGGGCCGCCGGGCGGAGGCGGTTGTAGCCCCGGACCGTCACCGGACGGCGGGCGCGCAGCTCGTAGGCCTTCTCGTCCGCCAGCTCCGCGGCCAGCTCGCGGTCGACGAGGATCGTCCCGGGGCGGGCGACCGACGTCAGCCGGGCAGCCAGGTTCACCACCGAGCCGTACACGTCGCCGAAGCGCGACAGGATCCGGCCCGAGGCCATGCCCGCGCGGACCGCGGGCAGGCCCTCGTCCGCCGACGTGCGCTCGGTCAGCGTCAGGGCGATCTCCGCCGCGTCGACCGGCGAGTCCGCCACGAACAGGACCTCGTCGCCGATCATCTTCACCACCCGGCCGTGGTGCTCGGCGATCACCTCCGTCGCCAGCGTCTCGAACGCGTCGAGCACGCGGCTCAGCTCGTCCTCGCCGATCTGGCGCGTCAGCCGCGTGTAGCCCACCATGTCGACGAACCCGACCACCTCGGTGCGGCTCTCGAGGTGTTCGTCCGGGGCCGCGAACGCCCGGCCCGCGTACGCCGCCAAGTGCCTTCGCCAGACGAAGTTCTGCACCCGCTCGAGTTCGGGCAGCAACCGGTCGACCAGCCGGGTCACCTGGCGCTCGCTGCGGCCCAGCTCCGGCTGCTCCTTGATCAGCTCCCACAGCATGTCGACCTGCCACTCGGCCAGCCGCGAAAGGTGCTGCCCGAGCGCTCGGGTCACCGACACCTCGATGCTCGGGTCGATCAGCCCCGACTGCACCAGCTGGTCCGCGGTCCGCATGGCTTCGACGTCCGCGTCGGTGAAGACGACCTCGTCGTCGCGCACGGTCGCGAACCCCAGCGCGCGCCAAAGCCGGCGTGACCGCTCTTCGGGCACGCCGGCCTTCTCCGCCACTTCGAGGCGGGTGTACTTCCGCCTGCCGCCGAGCAGGACGCGTTCGAGCCGCTGCTGGAGTTCCTCGCTCGACTCGGCCACGTCAGGTCGTGTGGACGATCAGCACGTCCACACCGGACTTGCGGGCCACCTCCGACGGCACCGAGCCCAGGATCCGGCCGGCGATCGTGTTCAGCCCGCGGTTGCCGACCACCAGCAGGTCGGCCTCGCGCTCCTTGACCACCTTGCGCAGCGAGTCGACCGGGTCGCCCTTGACCGCGACCGTGTCGATCTTCTCCGCCCCCGCGCGCGCCGCCCGGTCCCGCGCGGACTGCAGGGTGTCTTCGGCCGGCGCCGAGCCGACGACCTGGTACGCCTCTTCGCCGAGGACGTCCTGGGCCTTGTCGACGTCGGACTGGCTGGCCGGATAGAACGCACACGCGATGACGAGCGTGGCGCCCGCGTCGCCGGCCACCGCCGCCGCGCGGTCCACCGCCGCGAACGAGGACTCCGAGCCGTCCGTGCCCACCACCACGGTCCGATATGCCGCACCCATGCGCAAAACCTCCAGGTGATCCCGCGTGAGCAGGGACGATAGCCGGTCGGTACCGACCGCGCAGGCTCGTCCGCGCCCGTGTCGGGTGGAAGGTTACTCGCCAGTCGCTTTCGGCGCTCCGCTCGCCCGGGGTGCCGGCTTCGGCGCGGGCTTGGCGGCGGGCTTGGCCCCCGGTTTCGGTTTCGGCACGTCGGCGGCGCGGATCCGGATCGTCTCCTCGACGTCGGTGACCCGGACCGTCGTTTCGGTGTCGTCCCCGGCTGTCTTCTCCGGCTGCTCCGCGGCGAGGTCCGCCTTGACGTCCGCGGGCACCTTCACGTCGTCGCCGAGGACCGTGTGCGCCTCGGCCAGCACCGCCCGCGCCGCCCGCACCTGCTCGGCCAGCCCGCCGCGCACCTTGCGCAGCGCGTCGACCCGCTCGTTGGCCTGGGTGATCCGCCGGTTCGACTCCTCGGTCGCGGTCGTCACGCGGCGCCGCGCCTCGTCGGCGGCTTCGGCGAGCCGCGCGTTGGCCTCGGTGATCGAGTCCTGACGGCGCTTGTTCGCCTCCGCGACCGACTCCCGCTGCCGCCGGTCGATGTCGGCCTTGGCGGCCTTCTCCTCTTCGAGGATCTTCGCCCGGATGTCGGCGGCGTCCTGCGTGGCCTCTTGGACCCGCCGCGCGGCCTCGGCCTTGCTCGCCGCCTCCTGCTCGGCCAGCACCCGCATCGCCTCGGTGCGGCGCGAGGCCATCGCGATCTCGAAGTCCTCTTCGACCTTGGTGCGGCGCTCCTGCGACTCGGTGTCGAGCCGCTTGCGCTCCGCCTCGGCCTCGTCGGTGATCTTCTTGGCTTCCGCGCGGGCGTCTTCGAGCACCTTGCGGTGCTCGGCTTCCATCTCCTTGCGCCGCAGGTCGAGCTCGGTGAGCAGCTGCTCGTAGCGGGCGCGCATGGCACTGGCGTCCGTCTCGGCCTTGGCCCGGATGTGCCCGGCCTCGGCTTCGGCACGCGCCCGGGTGTCGGCGGACTCGTCCTGCGCAAGCCGCAGCATCCGCTGCAGCCGTTCGGACAGGCCTTCGACGCTCGTCGGCGGCTGGGCCAGCCGGTCGACCTGCCCGCGCAGGTCCGCGATCTCGCCGCGCGCGATCTCCAGCTGGCGGGCAAGGTCGCCCGCCTGCGCGATGGCGGCGTCCCGATCCGCGGTGAGCATCTTCAGATCGGCATCCAGCCGCTCGAGGTGCTCATCGACCTGCGCTCGGCTGTACCCGCGCTTCGCCACGTCGAAGCCGGCTCCCAGCGGCACAAGCTCCCGTTCATCGCCAAGGCTCATGGGGCCTACCGTAGCCGCAGTCCGGTCACGGAAGGGTGAGCACCCGTACCGTGCGCCGAACGCGCCGCCGTCCGCGCCGAAAGGAACCGCCGGAAACGGCTGGTTCTTCGGGGGTTCCCGACGCTGCGGGCGGCACGGCTTTCAGCGCCCGGGAGTGAGCCGGTTTCCGGCGCCGGACCGCGCTCCCGGCGTTGTCGCGGCTCAGGCGCCGCGGAACGCGTTGATGCCTTCGATGTGCTTTGCGCGCTTCTCTTCGTTACGGACGCCGAGGCCTTCCTGCGGGGCGAGCGCGAGCACGCCGACCTTGCCCTGGTGGGCGTTGCGGTGCACGTCCAGCGCGGCCTGCCCGGTCTCTTCGAGCGGGTACGTCTTCGACAGCGTCGGGTGGATCAGCCCCTTCGAGATCAGTCGGTTCGCTTCCCAGGACTCGCGGTAGTTCGCGAAGTGGGAGCCGATGATCCGTTTCAGGTTCATCCACAGGTAGCGGTTGTCGTACTGGTGCATGTACCCCGAGGTGGACGCGCACGTGACGATCGTGCCGCCCTTGCGCGCGGCGTAGACGGACGCGCCGAACGTCTCCCGGCCCGGGTGCTCGAACACGATGTCCGGGTCGTCGCCGCCGGTCAGCTCGCGGATCTTCGCGCCGAAGCGCTGCCACTCCTTCGGGTCCTGCTCGGTCTCGGACTTCCAGAACTTGTAGTCCTCGGCGCTGCGGTCGATGATCAGCTCGGCACCGAGCTTCCGGCAGATCGCGGCCTTTTCCGGGCTGGAGACGACGCAGACCGGGATCGCGCCGCCGTTCAGCGCGTACTGCGTCGCGTAGGAGCCGAGGCCGCCCGAGGCGCCCCAGATCAGGACGACGTCGCCCTGTTTCATGTCCGCGCCGTTGCGTGAGACCAGCTGGCGGTA
>Ga0207678_10000313_pt1 | contig 43785 bp, 40 predicted proteins | sample KBSC63metaG_FD_184319 | JGI IMG/M metagenome (GOLD analysis project Ga0207678, IMG submission 184319) | Corn rhizosphere microbial communities from Kellogg Biological Station, Michigan, USA - KBS C6-3 metaG (SPAdes) (version 2) | ecosystem: Host-associated > Plants > Roots > Rhizosphere > Soil ... | reverse complement strand
GGTCACCCGCCGACCGCAGCGAGCCCGGGAACACCTGGACCAGCGCACCGCCGAGCAGGATCGAGACCCCGAGCAACCCGGCGAACAGCACCACGGACTTCCGCAGTGCCGCTTGCCGCGTCCGCCCGTAGAACTCCCGTTTCGCGGCGACGAGCACCACGAGCGCGACGACCGCGATCGCGCAGGACTGCCAGAGCGACCACAGGTCCCAGCCGCGCAGCGCGAGCGGCTGCCCGTCGTCGTCGACCAGGAAGTCGGCCGGGTCCAGCGCGACCAGTAACCCGGTCAGCGCGCTGGCCGCCGCCTGAGCCAGCAACAGGCAGATCGAAATCGTCCTCGCCGCCCGCTTGCGGCTGGCCACCGCACCCGCCAGCACCGCGAGGAACAAGCCGTAGGCGACGTTCGGCGGGGCGGGGAACACGGCGTCGTCGATGAACTGCCGCACCGGCTGGAAGCCTCGGCCCAGCGCGGCGCTCACCGCCGACAGGACGCACAGCGCGGCGATCACGCCCAGCGCGGTGGCGAACACCCGGGGGACCGCACTCAGCCGCGATCGTGCGACCGGCCCGGGAACCCGGACGGAGACGTCATTCATGAGCCTGCTGGACACGCGCAAACACTATCCGGCAGCCGGCTGAACGGCGCTGTCGCCCGTGAGCAGCAGGGTGGCGGCGAATTCGGCGTACAAGGGATCGCCGGCCACGAGCTGGTCGTGGGTGCCGGTCGCCCGGACGGTTCCCTCGTCCAGTACCACGATCCGGTCGGCGCGGGTGACCGTCGAGAGCCGGTGGGCCACCACCAGCACGGTCGTGGTCTCGGCCGCGGCGGTGACCACGTCGCGGATCGCCAGCTCGTTCAGCGCGTCGAGCTGCGAGGTGATCTCGTCCAGCAACAGCAGACGAGGACGGCGCAGGAGCGCACGAGCGAGCGCGACCCGTTGCCGTTCACCGCCCGAAAGCATGCTGCCGCGGTGCCCGACCGGCGTGTCCAGACCGGTCGGGAGCCGATCCACGAGGCCGTCGAGCCGGGTCTGGACCAGCACGTCCCGGATCTCCTCGCCGGTGGCTTCCGGACGGCCGTAGACGAGGTTGTCACGCAACGTCCCGGACAGCAGCGGCGCGTCCTGCTCGACGTACCCGATCGAGGCGCGCAAGGCGGCCAGGTCCCAGTCCGCGAGGTCGGCACCGTCCAGCCGGATCCGGCCCGACGACGGTTCGTGGAACCGTTCGAGCAGCGCGAACAACGTGGACTTCCCGGCGCCGGAGGCCCCGACGAACGCCGTCATGCCCCGGGCGGGAATCTCGAGGTCGACGCCACGCAGGATTTCCGGGGAATCCGGGCCGTACCGGAACCGGACGTCCTCGAACACGAGCTCGGCCGCGCCCTCGCCGCCGGCGGTGCTCCCGGCCGGAGCCGGTTCGGCGGGCAGCTGCTCCACTTCGGACAGCCGGCGCACGGCCGCCAGCCCGATCTGCAGCCTGCTGCCCGCGTGCAGGAGCTGCCCGATCGGCTCCTCCAGGTAGAACAGGTACAGCAGGAAAGCCACCAAAGTGGACAACGGGATGGCGCCGGTCACCACTCGCGCGCCACCGACGCCCAGCACCGCGAGGAACGACGCCTGGATCGCGAGCGCGTTGGAGCCGTGGACCAGCGACTCCCAGCGCGCCGAGCGGACACCGGCGCGCCACGCGCGTTCGGCACCCTGCTCGATCGCCGCGGTCTCCCGGGCTTCCGCGCCCGAGGCCTTGACGGTCCGGAAGGCGCCCAGGACCCGTTCCATCCGCGTCCCGGTCTCGCCGACGGCTTCCTGGGCGGCGCGGGTCGCCTTCTCGATCATCGGCATGCCCGCGAGAGCGAGCAGGCCGATGACCAGCAGCACGGCCGCGGTGACCCCGAGCAGGACGAGGTCCATCGTCCCCATCAGCACGACCATCACCACGGTCGTCACCGCACCGGTGACCAGGCCCACGAGCGCGTGCGTGCACACCTCGCGCAACAACGTCGTGTCACTGGTGAACCGGGACAGCAGATCTCCCGGTTCGGTGCGCTGCACGGCCGGCACCCGCAGCCGGAGCACCCGCCGGGCGAACCGCTTCCGCGCGACCAGCACGACCGACTCCGCGGCGCGCTCGAGCAGGTAGTCACCGGCCATCCGGACCGCCGCACCCGCGAGCGCGAGACCGACCAGCAGCGCCAGCAGCCCGGTGATGACCCCGCCCGTTCCCAGCTCGTCGACGAGCGTCTTGGCCGCGAGGGGCTGGGCGGCCGCGGCCAGCCCGCCCAGCAGGACGAGCAGCCCTCCGAAGAGGACGGTCCGCCGTTGTGGCCGGACGTAGCCCGCCAGCATCCGCCAGGTCGCGCGGTCGATCGAGGTGCGCACGGGAAACAGCTCCATATTCCGTGGTCGTTGCCTGAAGAACTCCTCGATCGTCGACGACGGGACCGGGCGGCCGGTACCGGTGAACCGGCCGGACAGCCCAGCCGGGTGACTGGCCCCGCACCCCCACCCGGCGGCTCGGGCAGCGTCAGCGGCGGGCACCCGGGCGGGTCAGCAGGCGCGTCAGCGGCTTGGCACCCATCCCGTGCAGGACCACGCTGCCCAGGACGCAGACCACGGTGATGACCAGGATCGTGTCCGCGGCGGGCCCCTCGGGCAGCTTGTTGAAGGCCAGGAGCCCGAACACGATCGTGGTCGTGCCACGTGGTCCCAGCGCCCCGACGAGCAGGCGTTCCCGTCCGGCCAGCTTCGACCCGGTCAGCGAGAGGAGCACCGGGACCACGCGGACCACGGTGAGCACCGCGGCGCAGAACAGGACGACCTGCCACGAAACGCCCAGCGAGAACGCGAGGATCGCGGCGACGCCGACGACGAACCACATGGTCGTGGTCAGCACGGTGGTCACGTCCTCCAGCAGGTGCAGGTCCTTGCTCAGGGCGTCGGCCCGGACCTCGGCGCGGTCGGCCCGGCCGTCGCGGACCCGGCGGGCCTTGAGCAGCCGGTGCAGGTAGCGGAAGGCGGTGCCGCAGACGAACGACGCGACGAAGCCGTTGCCGTCGATGGCGACGGTAGCGGCGTAGGTCAGCAGCGGCGCCAGCAGCACGACGAGGCGCCCGGACTGGGGCGTCACCCATCCGGCGTGGTGCGCCCGGTCCAGCAGCCAGGCGAGGAGGCTGCCGATCACGACGCCGGCGACCAGGGCCTTGGCGGCGAAGGGCAGCGCGGTGGCGAGCGCGTCGAGCGGCGTCCGCTGCTGCGTGTGGTCGCCGGCCAGGATCAGCGCGAAGAGGAACAGGGGCGAGACGATCCCGTCGTTGTAGCCGCTTTCCACGTTCAGCACACTGCGGACGCGCATCGACAAAGTGCGGTCGCGCACCAGCTGCTCCGCCGGAGCGAAGTCGGTCGGCATGGTGACGCCGGCGATGAGCAGCAGCACGGCCCACGGAAGGCCGGGGAACAGGAACCAGCCCAGCAGCGCCGCCAGCGCGAGGCTCACCGGAAGAGCGACGAAAAGCACCCTCGCCACGAGCCGGGGGTAACCGCCCCACAGACGTCCTCCGCGCACCTCGGTGGCGTCGACGAACAGCAGCACCGCGAGGATGATCTCCGCGACGTGCTGCACGGCCTCGGTGTTCAGCACGGCCGCGATGGAGTTCTCGTACAGCAGGCCGACCAGGACACCGGCCAGCACCATCACCACCGGCGCGCCCAGGTTCCACCGGTCGAGCCGGGCCGCCGCCAGCGACCGGATGACCATGGCGAGGGCGCCGGCGAGGAGCAGGAGGTTCATGCGCTCATTCTCACGCACGTGTCCTAAAAGGAGCGAGCCACCCGGTGAGTCTTCGTCTTCCACGACCGGCGTACAGGCGAGGACCCCACGCCGCTCAGGAGGCTCTGCGCGGCAGTGCGCAGGCGGCGAGCAGCGCTGCGATCGTCCACGCCGCCGGGCCGACGCCCCACCACGTGGACAGGGCACCCGCGGTGACCGCCCCGATCGTCTGGGCACCGTAGAGCACGACGGTGTACAGCGCCACCGCCCGTGACCGCAGCGAAAGGGCGACCGTCGTCTGCAGGAAGCCGTTGTTGACCGTGACCATCGACGCCTGCGCGGCGCCGAACACGAGGCCTGTCGCGAACAACGCCGGCACCGAGCCGAGCAACGGGAGTGCCGTGAGCGCGAGCGCGGCGAACAGCGCGCACGCCGACCGCAGCACCCGCTCGGGGACGTACCGGCGCAGGTTCGGGTAGGCCACGGCCGAGCAGACCGCGCCGATCCCGAACGCGGCCAGCACGAACCCGAGGTCGCCGGCGGAAAGGTGCCGGACCGTCAGGACGTACACCGGGACGAGCGCGGACATCGCCTGAGCCAGCGAGAAGAACGTCGCCGCGCGCACGAGCAGTTCGCGGTAGCGCGGCGTGGCCCGGAGGAAGGCCGTGGTTTCCCGGAGGGAATCCCGCCACGAGCCCGCGACGTCCGACGCCACGACGGTCCGCGCCTTCCGGAAGCACAGCAGGAAACCGGCGAAGGACAGCGCGTTGGCGAGGTAGACCGGGAAGCCGCCGACCGCGCCGAAGGCGAACCCGCCCGCCGCCGGGCCGAGGGTGCGGGCAAGGTTGAAGGACAAGCTGTTCAGCGCCGAACCGTCCTTCACCAGATCCGCCGGCAGCACCGAGGACACTTCCGCGTTCCACGCCGGGTAGCCGGCGGCCCAGCCCGCGTTGAGCGCGAACGTCAGCACGAGGATCACGACCGGCCCGAGGCCGCCACACAGCCCGAGCACGGCGAAGAGCGCCGCCACCAGGGCACCGGTCGCGTTGGCCCAGAACAGGACCGTGCCGCGGCCGACCCGGTCGGCCAGCACGCCCGCCGGGAACGACAGGACCACGGCCGGGAGGGTGGCCGCGGCCAGCAGCAGCGCGTTGACCAGCGGCGACGGCGAGAAGAGCGCGAGCTGCGCAGCCGCGGCGGTGTTGTGCATCCAGGTACCGAAGTGGGACAGCGCCGAGACGATCCACAGCTTCCGGTAAGCGGGCACGGCCAGCGGCGGCAGCCCGCGCCATGCGATACGGCTCTCGAACACCGCGCCCCCTGTCGACTTCGGTTCGGTCCGCCGAGCATCGCCGCCCCGATCAATGTCGTCAACCTTGATGGAATCAATGTGAGATGCTGGCGGCATGACCGAGCGGACGTTCACCACAGCGCAGGCCGCCCGCCTGCTCGGGGTGAAGGCGGAGACGGTGTACGCCTACGTGAGCCGCGGGCTGCTGAGCAGGACACGGGCCGCGGACGGGCGGACGAGCCGGTTCGACGCCGAGGAGGTCCGGCGTCTGGCGGCGAGGAACCGCAGGGGCACACCGCCTGCCCCGATCGAGACGTCGTTAACCGTCATCCGCGACGGCGCGCTGTACTACCGGGGATGCGACGTCGCCGAACTCGCGGGGACGAACACATTCGAGGCCGTCGCGAGTCTGCTGTGGACGGGCGTGCTGGACGAAGGCGCGGCGTTCGTGGCGTCCGAGCCCGTGCGCGAGCTCGCGCGCGCGGTGATCCGGCCTCTCGTGCGGCACGCGCGACCGGTGGACCTGCTGCCGGTGATCGTCGGAGTCGCCGCCACGGCGGATCCGCTGCGCTACGACGTGGATCCGGCGATCGTGGTGCGCACCGGACGGGCGCTGATCGCGGTGATGGTGGACGCGCTGCCCTCGTACGGGAGCGCCCGGCCGGAGGATCCGCTCGGGGTGCGCCTGTGGTCGGCATTGACCACGAAGCAGCCGCACGAGGACGGGATCCGCGCGCTCGGCGCCGCGCTGGTTCTGCTGGCCGACCACGATCTCGCGGCGTCGACGATGGCTGTCCGCACGGCCGCGTCCACCCGAGCGCATCCGTACGCGGTGGTCGCCACCGGGCTCGGGGCCTTGGACGGTCCGGCGCACGGGGCGGCCGCGGAAACGGTGCGCCGCTTTCTGCGTTCGGCGGCCGAGCAGGCCGATCCGATGGCCGCCGTCGCCGACCGCGTCCACGACACCGGCCGGGTGCCGGGGTTCGGGGAACCCCGCTATCCCGAGGGCGACCCGCGGGCGGCGAGGCTGCTCGAACTGGTCCACGCCCCTGACCCCGTTCGATCCACAGTGGACAACCTGATCGTGGCGCGGCCCGGTGTGCGGCCGAACGTCGACCTCGCGCTCGCGGTACTCGCCGAGGCCCACGACATGGTGCCGGGTGCGGGCGAGACCATCCGCGCAGTCGGGCGGACGGCGGGGTGGCTGGCGCACGCACTGGAGGAGTACCGCGAGCGACCGAACCGGTTCCGTCCCCAGGGGTTCTACACAGGGGGCTGACAGACGGTCGCCAGTGACTGTTCTGTCCCAACGGGTTCCGCCCGACATGCCCGGGTTCCTCGCTCCGCTGATTCTTCGCGGTTCCGTCTTATTCCACTCCGATTCTTCGCGATTCCGTCTGATTCCGCGTCGAGGTCCCAATCCCTTGACTAATCGCGTCGGGTGCGCGAAAGTTCCTCCTCGTACTTATATCGAACACAAGGAACGATAATCGCACAGGAGTGACCCGTGGTGCCTCATGTCGAGTTCGTCAGGATCGGACGGCCGGGTCATCCCGGCTCCTTCGCGTCGCCCTCGGCGAAGTCCCGCGGAGAGCGCGATGGATAGCGGTGACGGAACGACGCCGGCGGCCCTCGGCACCCGCAGGCTCGGCCTGGGCCAAGTCGTGGCCCAGTCGCTGGGGACCAACTCCCCGGTGTTCAACGCGGTGACGTTCCTCCCGCTCATCGCGGGCGGCGCCGGAAGCCACGCCGGAGCCGGCGGCGCGATCCCGTTGTCGGTCCTGCTCTCGGCCGTCGCCGCGTTCGGCGTGGCCTGGACCCTCTCGCGGTTCTCGCGGCAGGTGGACGCCACCGGCTCGTGCTACCTCTACATCAGCCGCTCGTTCGGCGACCGCGCCGGCACCGCGTTCGGCTCGCTGAACTACTTCAGCATCGTTCTCGGCCCCCTGACACCGCTCATCTTCGGCGGGTACGTCGAGGACTTCCTCGGCAGCCGGTTCGGCTTGCACGTCCCGTGGTGGCTGCTCAGCCTCGCGCTCGTCGCGGTGGTCGGCGTGGTGCTCATGCTCGGGGTGAGCATCTCCACGCGGGCACAGCTGGTGTGGTCGCTGGTGTCGATGCTGGCGATCGTCGCGTTCTCGGCCTTCGTGATCGTCCGGGGGCTCGGCGCGGGTACGGTGCCGGCGCACGCCCCGTTCGACGTCGCCTCGGCGAACGGCGGCTGGCTGGGCGTCGTCTGGGGCATGCTCTACGGCCTGTTCATCTTCACCGGGTTCGAATCGGCGCAGAACCTGTCCGAAGAAACCCCGAATCCGCGGCGGTCGATTCCCCGCGCGATGCTGATCGTCGTCGGCCTGACGTCGGTGTACTACCTGATCGTCGCCTACGCCACGGTGATCGGCTTCGGCTCGGACGGCGGCGCGATCGCCCGGGACGCCGCGCCGCTGCTGACCCTGGCCGCACCCGGGTCCTTCGGCGCGTCCTGGCTGGCCGACCTGCTGACCGTCATGCTCCTGTTCGACATCTTCTCGCTGACGGTGGCCACCTGCGTGTACGGCAGCCGGGGCCTGTTCGCACTGGCCCGCGACGGCCGGCTGCCCGCCGCCTTCACCCGGGTGAGCCGGAAACGCAAGATCCCGATGCTCGGGACCGCGGTGCCGGTGGTCTGGATGGCCGTGCTGGTGATCGCCACGCACGTCACCGCACCGCTGCTCTCCCCCGCCCAGGAAGGCACCCCCGAATTCATGCCGGTGTTCAGCTGGATCGGCGGAGCGCAGAGCCTGATCACCGTGATCATCTGGGGCATCCTCTGCCTCGGCGCGTTCGGCTGGCTGCGTCGCCGGGACAGCCGCCCGGCCGTGCTGGTCGCCGCGGCCGGTGTCGCCGTCCTGGGCACCGGCGGCGCGTTGTTCGCGTCGCTCGACCACGCCGAGGCGTCGGTGTACGTCGCGCTCGCCCTCGTCGTCGCCTACCTGATCTTTTCCTTTCTCCAGACCACCATCCAACGTCGCCGTGGGCAGTTCGCCCTTTCCACGGCCCGCCTCGCGAGCTCCGAAGAGCTGACGAACTGACCGGAGGACCGATATGTCACGCAACACGCCGAGCCGCGACGTCGGCAGCGTCCACCCGCACGGTTCCGGGCGGGCCGGGGAATATCCGGGCGAGGCCGGGCCGGAAAGCGTCGGCGTGGTCGTCGGCCAGGACGGAACCGCGCGCAAGCAGCTCGAGGCCCTGCTGGGTGCCGCGCGCGAGCTGCGCCCCCGGCTGCGGGCGGAGCAGGCCGAGACCGAGGAGCGCGGGTTCTACTCGCCAAAGATGCACCGGGCCTTCGTCGAAGCCGGCTTCTTCCGCGTGCTGCTCCCCAAGAAGCTCGGCGGCTTCGAACTCGGTGTCGAGGCCTTCTACCAGCTGATCAGCGAGGTCGCCAGGGGCTGCCCGTCCAGCGCCTGGTGCCTCTGCCTGTCCGCGGGGCGCACGCTCACGCTCGCGTCCTACTGGCCCGAACAGGCGCAGCAGGAGATCTTCGGCGAGCACGGTCACCTGGTCAGCCCGATGAGCACCAAACCGCAGAAGGACGTGGTGATCACCCGCGAGAACCGTGGCCTGCGCATCTCCGGCACCTGGAAGTACTGCTCCGGTTCCCCGTACTCCACGCATTTCATGGCCGGCTTCGAACTGCCCTCGGCCGAGGACGGCGAGCCGGTGTTGCACTGGGCCGTGATCCCGCGCTCGGCGTACACCGTGCTCGACGACTGGGGCGGGATCATCGGCATGCGAGGGAGCGGATCGCACGGAATCCGCGTCGCGGACGCCTTCGTGCCGGAGCACCACGTCGTCGCGGCGACCGGGATGTCGTCCGCGTCGGGCGAGACAGTCGGTTCCCAGCTGTACGGCAACCCGGTCTACGGCGGCCCGTTCATGGCCTTCGCCGAGGGAGAGATCGCCGCGATCGTGGCCGGCCTGGGGCTGGCCGCCGTCGACGAGTACGAGTGGATCATCAGCACCAGCAAGGCGCCGTGGGGCGGCGACGAGATCCTGCGCAGCGACCACCCGGTCTGGCAGGGCAAGTTCGGGACCGCGCTCGCCCTGGTGGACTCGGCGGCCGCCCTGTCCGCGCGCGGCGGGCAGCTGTACGAGGAGTTCGCCCGGCGCTCGGTCACCGGGCAGGAACCGTTCGGCGAGGAGCGGGCCCTGCGCATGAACAACCTGTACCTCGTCGCGGAGAGCCAGGTGTGGGACGCGGTCGAAATGATGCTGCGCTCGGCCGGAACCCGCCACTCGGCCGACGGTGCCCGGCTCCAGCGCTACTTCCGCGACATGGTGGCCGTCCGGTCCGTCGCCGACCAGCTCGACCTCTTCGCGATCTCCACCACGCAGGCGCACTTGGCGTCCGCCGGCAGGTGACCAGCGGGCCCTCTCGGCGTACGTCGAGAGGGCCCGCACGACCGACAGGAAGCCACTATGTCCGAATTGGACACTCTTCCGGCGCGGGCCGCGACCGAGCCGGGTCCGGACGACGCCGTCCGCGCCGCCTTCGCCGCCGGCCGATTGGCGGTCCTCCCCGACGAGCACGGCGCCGTGCTCGCCCTGCCGGCGCAGTCCGCGACACCCGCGCTCCTGCACTTCGCCGTCCGGCATTCGTCCGGCCTGGTGCACGCGGCGGCGTCGTCGGCCTGGCTCGACCGGCTCCGGATCCCCGACCAGCCCGTGCTCGCCGCCGATCACAGCGGCCTCTCCTTCACCGTGGCCGTCGACGCGGCGAGCGGCATCGGGACCGGCATCTCCGCGCGGGACCGGGCCCTGACGATGCAGGTGCTCGCCGACCCGAGCGCCGTCCCGGCCGATCTGATCCGTCCCGGGCACGTGCTCCCGATCCGTTGTGCAGACGAAGGGTTCCGCGCCCGCCCCCGGGTCTGGGAACGCGCGGTCGACCTCGTCGCGTCAGCCGGCCACTCCCCCGTCGCGATGGTGTGCCGCCTCGTGGACGACAAGGGAGAACCCCTCATCGGCGTTCCGGTCGCGCAATTCGCCATCGAACACGGGCTGCCGATGTTCAGGCGGCCGTCAGTTCGCCGTCCAGCGCGGCCATGACGGCCGCGAGGGCCGGGTTGTCGTCGCCCCGCCGCCACGCGAGGGCCAGTTCGACCGGTTCGACGTCGTCGAGATCGCGGAACACCGCACCCTCGAACGGCACGGCCCGCACGCCCGCCGGCAGCACGGCCAAGCCGAGTCCCGCGGCGACGAGTGCCAGCAGGACCGCGGTCCCCTGGGCCGTGTGCGCCTTCCGCGGCGTGAACCCGGCGGACTGACAGGCCCGCACGACAGCCGAGTTGACCACCGAGTCCGCCGCGGCGTACATGATGAACTCTTCGCCGCCGAGCTCGCCGAGACCCACGGACGAGCGCGCCGCGAACGGGTGTCCGGCCGGAAGCGCGACGGCCAAGGCCTCCGTCTCGAACGTCCGCACGGTGATTCCGTCCCCGATCACCGGCGGCCGGAGCACGGCCAGGTCGAGTGTTCCGTCCCGCAGCCGGTCGCACTGGGCGGGCGTCAACAGGTCGGCGTGGATTTCGAGGGCGATCGACGGGAGTCTGTGCCGGATCGTGCGCGCGATCCGGGGCAGGTGGGTGTGCGCCGCGGTGCCGGTGAGGCCGAGCCGCACCAGGCCGCCCCAGCCGTCGGCGATCTTGCGGACCCCTCGGACACCGGCGTCCAGTGATTCGAGGATCCGGCGGATCTCCACCAGGAAGAACTCGCCGGCGGCGGTGAGTGAGACCCGGCGGGTCGTGCGGATCAGCAACGTCGCGCCCAGCTCGTGCTCGAGCTGGCGGATCGCCTGCGACAGGGCGGGCTGGGCGATGTGCAGCCGAGCCGCCGCCCGGCTGAAATGACACGTCTCGGCGACCGCGACGAAGTACCGCAGCTGGCGTAGCTCCATCGCGAACCTCCGGGACTGATAAGGGCGGCGACTCGGTTGGGACCAGCATCTTATAACTCAAACTTTTCGATTGACAAGTTTCACCTCCCGGCTGACTCTGGTCCACGTCACCGGCGGTGCCCCGCAATCGCACCGCCCCCTGGATCCCGCCTCGCGGGCCTCGTGGAGGCGCTCATGTCGAACGCGGAAACACCCCGGACCGGCTTGAAGCGAGACGCTTTCGGCGTCCCCGGCATCCTGTTCTTCGTGCTGTCGGCGCAGGCGCCGCTGACCAGCATCGTCGGTGCGGCCTGCCTGGCGATCGCGATGGGCAACGGTGCCGGGGCACCGGGTGCCTATCTCGCCGTCGGCCTCGTGGTGATCCTCTTCTCCGTCGGGTTCACGACGATCACCCGCCACCTCGACACCCGCGGCGGCTTCTTCGCCGTCATCCGGGCCGGGCTCGGGCTGCGCACCGGGGCCGGCGGCTCACAGCTGGCCCTGCTGTCCTACAACGCCGTCCAGTTCGCGATGTACGGCCTCTTCGGCGCCAGCACGGCCGGACTGTTCGGCCGGGACGCCGGGTTCACCTCGCCCTGGTGGGCGTGGTCCCTCGCGGCGATCGCCCTGGTGTGGTTCCTCGGCTCACGCAAGGTGGAACTCGGTGCCCGGGTCCTCGCCGTGCTCGTGGCCTTCGAGCTTCTGCTGCTCGTCGCGTTCGCGGTGGGCGTGCTCGCTTCCCGCGGGCTCGGCTCCCTCGACGTGGCCGGCAGCTTCGGCCCGTCGGCCGTCCTGGCCGGCGCACCCGGTGTCGCGATCATGTTCGCGATCGCGTCCATGTTCGGCTTCGAGTCCACCGCGATCTACTCCGGCGAGGCCAAGGATCCGAAGAGGACGGTCCCGCGGGCCACCTACATCGCGGTCACCCTCATCGCGGTGTTCCTGGCGTTCGTCACCTGGATGCTGGTCGCCTACTACGGAGCGGCGCAGGTGCAGGCGCAAGCCGCCCAGGACCTGGGCAGCGATCCGGCCCTCTTCGCCCTGGCCCCGCTCAACGACGTGCTGGGCAGCTGGGCGGGTACCGCCGCGGACGCCCTGCTCTGCACGTCCCTGTTCGCCGGCGTCCTGGCCTTCCACAACATGATCACCCGCTACTTCCACGCGATGGCCGGCAGCCGCCTCTTCCCCGCGGTGCTGGAGCGCACCAACCGCCACCAGGCACCGGCGAACGCATCGGCGGCTCAGTCCCTGGCCGCGTGCGTGGTGATCGCGTGCTTCGCGGTTCTCGGTCTGGACCCGGTGGCGAAGCTGTTCAGCTGGTTCAGCGGCCTCGCCGTCGCCACCCTCATCGTGCTCTACACCCTCACGTCGGTCGCCGTGATCGCCTACTTCCGGCGCCACCGGGTCGAGGCCGGCGTCTGGGCGACCACGATCGCGCCGGGCCTCTCCACGGTCCTCATGCTCGGCATCCTCACGTTGGTGCTGAACAACTTCGGCGTGCTCACCGGCGGTGACACCGTCACCGTCGTCCTCCTGCTCGGCACCATTCCCCTCGGGTTCGCCTTCGGCTGGGGACGCGTCCGCGCAGCAGCGTCCGCACCGGCCCCGGCCGCCGACCTCGCCTGACCCCTGTCCGTCACCGACCGCAAGGAAGCAGATGACCCTCCAGACGCTGCCCACCACCGACGTGCGGCCGGCCGGCGGCGCCCGCCACCCCCTGGCACCGCTGACCGAGGCCGAGGTGCACCGGACCCGCGCGATCGTCGGCGACGCCGGGCTGCTCACCGGGCACAGCCGGTTCTCCTACGTCATGCTCCGCGAACCGGCCAAGGCCGACGTCCTGGCCTGGGACGGCACCGGCGAGCTGCCGCGCGAAGTGTCGCTGCTGCTGACCGATGTGGACAGTCTCGCGATCAGCGCGCTCGTCGTCGACCTGAGCGCCGGGAAGGTGGTTTCGCGGACCGCCATCGACCCCGCCGTCTCGGGGTTCGGCCCGTGCCTGGACGAGGACTACGAGCTCGTCGACCAGCTCGTCAAGGAAGATCCCCGCTGGATCGCGGCGCTCACCAAACGCGGGGTCACCGACATCGCCAAGGTGAAAACGGCACCGCTGTCGGCCGGCGTGTTCGGCTACGACGACGAAGTCGGCACCCGGATGTACCGGGTGCTCAGCATGGTCCAGGAGCATCCCGGCGACTCGCCGTGGGCGCACCCGATCGGCGGCGTCATCGCCCACGTCGACATCACCCGCCGCCGCGTCCTGCGCGTCGTGGAAACCCCCGTCGAGCACGTCCCCGCGGAGTCCGGCGACTACCTCGACCCCGCGTTCCGCGGACCCGAGCGCACCGACCTCAAGCCCATCTCCATCACCCAGCCCGAAGGCGTCTCCTTCACCGTCGAAGACGGCGTCCTGCGCTGGCAGAACTGGTCGGTCCAGCTCGGCTTCAACGGCCGCGAAGGCCTGACCCTGCACCAGCTCTCCTACGAAGACCACGGCACCGAGCGATCGATCCTGTACCGCGCGTCGATCGCCGAAATGGTCGTCAACTACGGCGACCCCGGGCCCACCCACGGCTGGCAGAACTACTTCGACCTCGGGGAGTACCAGTTCGGCCGCCTGGCCAACTCCCTGGAGCTCGGCTGCGACTGCCTGGGCGAGATCACCTACCTCGACGCGGTCGTCGTCGACGACCACTGCGCACCGGTCACCGTCCGCAACGCCATCTGCATCCACGAAGAGGACTACGGTGTCCTGTGGAAGCACAACGACATCTACACGGGATCCTCCGAAACCCGCCGCCAGCGGCGGATCGTGGTGTCCTTCTTCGGCACCGTCGGCAACTACGACTACGGCTTCTACTGGTACCTCTACCTGGACGGCACCATCGAACTGGAGGTCAAGGCCACCGGCATCCCCTTCCCGTCCGGCCACGACGGGCAGGACCCGCACTTCACCGAACTGGCCCCGGGGCTGGGCGCGCCGGTCCACCAGCACCTGTTCTCCGCCCGGCTCGACTTCTCGGTGGACGGCGTCCGCAACCACGTCGACGAACTCGACGTCACGCCGGTACCCATGGGCGAGGGAAACCCGTGGGGCAATGCGATCGCCCGCACGAAGACCCGGTTGCGGACCGAACGAGAGGCCCGGCGCCAGGCAGCCGGCCACCTCAACCGCGTGTGGGCGATCTCCAGCGACGAACGCCGCAACCGGCTGGGCGAGCCGACCTCCTACGTCCTTTACCCGGAAGGTCAGCCGGCGTTGCTCGCCGACCCGGCCTCGTCGATCGCCGCGCGGGCCGCGTTCGCCCGCCACCACCTGTGGGTGACCCGCTACGACCGCGACCAGCTGTGGCCGGCGGGCTACCTCGTCAACCAGAACCCGGGCCGCGACGGCCTGCCCGCCTACACCGCGGAAGACCGCGACGTCGACGGGCAGGACCTCGTCGTCTGGCACACCTTCGGCTTGACGCACTTCGTCCGCCCCGAAGACTGGCCGATCATGCCCGTCGACTACACCGGCTTCAGGCTGAAGCCGCACGGGTTCTTCGACCGCAACCCGACCCTCGACGTCCCCGACCTCAACCGCGCCCAAGGCAGCTGCTGCACTGCCGACGAGCATGGACACCACTGAGCGGAGACGTCGCACGGTCGCCGTCGTTGCGGCGGCCGGCGGCGCCGGGCATCTCATTTTGTCCACAATGGATGTTCATCTGGCGTGGGTGTTCGCCGTCATGGGTGTGCTGTGCCTGCCGTGCGCCGTGCACCTGTGGCGGCACGACAGCCGCCGGTCCTGGGCGATGGTCGCCTTCGGTGCCGTCGGCATGGTCGCCGTCCACTTCGTCTTCGCCGCCGCCGGACATCTCCACAGCACCACCCACCTCGCACTGCTGACCGCCCTCGAGGCGCTGGTCGTCGCCGGCGTCCTCTGGGCCGCACCCCGCCATCCCAGCCGGACCACCCTCAGGAGCACGCCATGACCGCAACCACCACCACGACCGGCCTGTTCCTCGCCGGACGCTGGACCGCCGGCGGCGCCGGGACGTTCACCACCCTCAACCCGAGCACCGGCGAGCCCCTGGAAGAGGTCGCCGCCGCCAGTGCCGAAGACGTCGACACCGCCGTCACCGCCGCAACCCGGGCACTGCGCGGCGACTGGGCCGCGGTGCCGCCGTCGCAGAAGGGGAACCTGCTCACCAAGCTCGCCGACCTCGTCGAGCGCGAGGCCGAAACCCTCGCCCGGCTCGAAGCTCTCGAAATCGGCGTCCCGTTCGGCTTCGCGAGCGGGCTGTTCGTGCCCAACCTGATCGGCTCGCTGCGCTACTACGCGGGCTGGGCCGACAAGGTCAACGGCGAACTGGTCGTCAACGACGGCTACTTCGGCGCCCCCACCCACGCCTACACCCGGCGCGAGCCCGTCGGCGTCATCGCCGCCATCGTCCCCTGGAACGCTCCGCTGATGATCCTCGGCTGGAAGCTCGCCCCGGCATTGGCCACCGGCAACACGGTGATCGTCAAGCCGGCGGAGGACGCGTCCCTGTCGATCCTGCACCTGGCCAAGCTGGTCGAAGAGGCCGGTTTCCCGGCCGGCACCGTGCAGGTGCTGCCGGGTGCCGGCGGGGTCGTCGGCGAAGCGCTGGCCGTGCACCCGGGGGTGCACAAGGTCAGCTTCACCGGTTCCACCGCCACCGGCCGCCGGATCCTGCGCAACTCCGCGGGCAACTTCAAGCGCACCACCCTCGAACTCGGCGGCAAGTCGCCGCAGATCGTCTTCGCGGACGCCGACCTCGACGCGGCGATCCGCGGCGCCGCGATGGGCGTCTTCGCCAACCAGGGCCAGGTGTGCGCCGCGGGCACCCGCATCTTCGTCCACCGCTCGATCCACGACGCCGTGCTCGACGGGCTGAAGGCCGCGGCCGAAGCGCAGGTCGTCGGCGACCCGTTCGACGCCACGACGACGATGGGACCGCTGGTCAACCGCGCCCAGCGGGACAAGGTGCTCGGCTACGTCGAAAAAGGCAAGGCCGAAGGCGCGAAGCTGGTCACCGGCGGCACGACCCTCGACGGGCCCGGCTTCTTCGTCAACCCTGCCGTGTTCGCCGGCACCAACGACCAGGTGATCGCCCGTGAGGAGATCTTCGGCCCGGTCGGGACGGTGATCCCGTTCGACGACGACGCCGAGGCCGTCGCGCTGGCCAACGACAACGACTACGGCCTCGCCGCCACCGTCTGGACCACCGACCTGAGCCGGGCGCACACCGTCTCCGCCGCGTTGCAGGCCGGCGCGGTCGGCGTGAACGGCTGGTCCCCGCTCGGCCCGCAGCTGCCCTGGGGTGGCCTGAAGGCCAGCGGGATCGGCCGCGAACTGGGCTACGAAGGCATCCTCGCCAACACCGAAGCCAAGACCGTCACGATCGTCCTGTGAGGTAACGGATGTCCCTGGAAGCGACCGTCGCCGACCTGGCCCGCCGGGTCCGCGTCCTGGAAGCCGAAGCCGAGATCCGCCGGGTCCAGGCGCGGTACATGTTCCTCTGCGACACGCCGTGTCCCGAATCCGGCGTGCTCGACGACGACCACCGCATCGACCTCATCATGGCGCTCTACACCGAAGACGCCGTCTGGGAAGGCGTCGGCGAGTACTACGACGGCCAGTTCGGCCGGGCCGAAGGCGCCGACGCCGTCCGGGCGCACTTCCGGCGGTTCTGGGGCGAGAAGAAAGACCCCGAGCTGCTGCTGAACGCGCACTACCTGACCTCGGAACAGATCCACGTCGACGGTGACGAGGCGAGCGGGCAGTGGATCCACGTGCAGCCGTGGCTGTTCTCCGACGGCACCGCGCTCCTGCGCTCCAGCCGTCTCAACAACGCCTTCCGCCGCAGCGACGGCACGTGGAAGATCACCCGCACCCGCACCGAAAACGTGTTCATCGCTCCCCTGGCGCCGGGCTGGGCGAGTGCCTACCCGTCGGCTTCGGTGCTGATGAAGCCATGACCGCCGGGACGGCCCGGGAGCCGGTGGTGCACGTCGTCGACGACGACGAGGACCTGCGCCGGTCCCTGGCGTTCCTCCTGGAAAGCGTCGGGGTACAGGCACTCACGTACCCCGACGCGACGTCGTTCCTCGAGGAGTTCGATCCCGCCGAGCCGGCCGTGGTGATCGTCGACGTGCGGATGCCGGTCATCAGCGGCTTCCAGCTGCAGGAGAGGCTCGTCGAGCTGGGCTACCCGGCGCCGGTGGTGTTCTGCTCGGCGCACGGCGACATCCCGATGTCGGTGCGCGCGCTCACCGCCGGCGCGGTCGACTTCCTGGAGAAGCCCTACCAGCCGCAGCGGATGGTCGAGGTCGTCCAGGCCCAGCTCGTCCAGGCCCGCCGCCGGTTCGCCGAGCACGCCGAGCGGAGTGCCGTCCACGCCCGGCTGGAAACGCTGACCCAGCGCGAACGCGAAGTGCTGCGGCTGGTCGTCGACGGGTTGCCCAGCCAGGTGATCGCCCACCGGCTGGGCACCAGTGTGAAGACCGTCGACGTCCACCGGGCCCGGATCAAGGCGAAGACCGGGTCCGGCAGCCTCGGCACGCTGGTGCGCGACCTCCTCACCCACCAGGTCACGGTGTGAGCACGTCCTCCACCCAACGGGCCGCGCCCAGCAGCGCGGCCTCGTCCCGGGGTTTGCCCACGAGCTGGATCCCCAGCGGCAGCCCGGCGTCGTCACGCAGGCCGGGCACCGTGGCCACCGGCAGCCCGAGCGCCTGCCACGGACGGCTCAGCACCGGGTCGCCGGTGGCCGCCAGCCCGCGCGGCGCCGGACCGGGCGCGGCGGGCGCCAGCACGGCGTCGTAGGACGCCCAGATCTCGGCGAGCCTCCGCCCGCCCGCGGCGATCGTCGCCTGGGCCCGTTCGTAGTCCTCGCGCGGCATCGCGGCGCCGGTCCGGAGGAGGTTCGCCAGTTGCGCGCTCAGCCGGTCGGCCATCGCCAGCTCCTCGGCGCGTTCCCGAGCCGCCTCATACGCCATCACGACCGGATGCGCGGCCGTCAGCGACGCGATCAGGTCCGGGTCGGGGAATTCGTCGGTCACCGCACCGGCCGATTTCAGCCTGCCCGCGACAGCTGCCCCCGTTTCGCCGGTTCCGTGCCACACGAGCAGGCGCGGCGGCCGCGGCGGCACCTCGGGCTCACCGGTGAGTGCAGACCAGGCCAGTGCGGCGTCCGAAGCCGTCGCGACGAACAGGCCGTGGCTGTCCAGGCTGGGGCTGAGCCCGGTGACACCGTCGACCGGGATCCGGCCACGGCTCATCACCAGCGCCGCGACCCCGCAGAACGAGGCGGGCCGGGTGACCGATCCCGCGGTCTGCGATCCCAATGCCAGCGGGACGTGCCCCGCGGCCACGGCCGCGGCCGAACCGCTCGACGAGCCGCCCGGCGTGTGCCCGGGCGCGGCCGGGTTCCCGGTCGGCCCGGGCGAGAAGAAGGCGAACTCGGTGGTGACGGTCTTCCCGATCGGCACGGCGCCCGCACGACGCCAGTGCTCGACGATCACGGCGTCGGAGGCGGCCGGGGGTGCGCCGGCGCGCAGTGCGGAGCCGCAGCGGGTCGGCAGCCCCGCCAGGTCGATGATGTCCTTGACCGCCAGCGGTACTCCGCCCAGCGGTCCGGTGGCGGGCTCGACGGACGGGACGTGCGCCACCCAGGCGTGCAGCTCGGCGTCGGTCGCGGCGATGCGCTCGCGCGCCCGCACGACGGCGGCCTCGGGGGTGGTCCGGCCGGCCGAGAGGTCGGCGACGAGGTCGCGCAGCGACCAGGGCCGGTAGCGGGTCACGGCTGCGCCCACTCGGCGTCGGCGACCCAGTGGTCCACGCCGCCGGCGCTGACCGCGTGCCGCCAGTCCGACGTGCGCCGCAGCAGTGGTTCGACCCGCGCGGTCACGGCGTCGGCCGCGTCCGGGCCGTCGGCCGGGACCTGCCAGTGCACCCAGTCCAGCTCGCGCCCCTCGGCGTCGTGGGTGAACAGGTCCACGTGCCGCCAGCCGTAGCCGTGGGTGTCGTTGTAGCAGGTCAGGGTCATGCGCGCGGGGCCCATCACGCGCTCAGCGGAGGAGCGCTCAGGGCGTGGAACCTACGCTGGAAGTACACCAGCGCGCCGCTGCCCTCGTGCGTCAGCACCTTCTCGACCGCGACGAACAGCACCGAATGCGAGCCGTGCGGCTGCTCGGTGACGATCCGGCCGATCACCGACGCCGAAGCGCCACGCAGCACGGGCACACCTTCGCTGTCGAGGTCCCAGCCGGCCGAGCCGAACCGCTCGGCGGTCGGCACCCGGGTCGCGCCGGCGAAGTGCATCGCCAGCTCCTCCTGCCCCGCGCCGAGGACGTTGACGCAGAGGCGGCCGTTGGCCACCAGGATGTCGTGGGAGCGGCTCGACCGGTTGACGCACACCAGCACCGTCGGCGGCGAGTCGGTGACCGAGCAGGCCGCACTCACCGTCATTCCGGCCAGGCCGTGCGGCCCGCCGGTGGTGACCACGTTGACCGCCGCGGAGAGGTTGGCCATGGCGGTGCGGAAGTCGCGCTGGGTCCGGGTCAGCTCGGACACGGTTCCTCCAAGGGCGGTGTCGGTACCGGAACTACTTCGAGACCGTACGGATCCGGCCGCGGTGCCGGATATCGAGAGTTCCCCCGCCCCGGCTGAAGATTTCCTTACGCGGCTCCGGCCGACGGCAGCGAGAACCCGAACCGCGACCCGCCGTCCGATCGGCGCTCGGCCCAGATGCTGCCGTGCTGCCGGGTGATGATCCGGTAGCTCAGCGCCAGCCCGATTCCGCTGCCGCGGTCCTTGCCGGTGAAGGACTGTTCGAACGGGTCACGGGGGACCCCGCGGCCGCGGTCGTCGACCGTGACCACCCCGGTTCCGTCGCCGGTGCCGGTCCTGATCACGACCTGCCGCCGCCGCGGTGCGCATTCCGCCATCTCGTCGACGGCGTTGAAGCACAGGTTGAGCACCACCTGACCGGTCAGCACCCGTTCGCACCGGACCGGCACCGGGGACGGCGAGCGCTCGAACCGCACGTCGACGCCCGCGGGCTCGGCGCGGAGGCGGACGAAGTACAGGCATTCCTCGACGACGTCGTTGAGGTCGGCGACCTGGCGCACGTGTTCCAGGTGCCCGACGAACGCGCGGACCGACTCGACGATCGTGCTGGCCCGCTCGATCTGGCGCACCGCGCTGTCGATGCCGTAGACGACGCGATCGGCCTCGAGGGCCTGGGCCCCCGGCCGGATGCCCGCGAGGAAGTTCCCCGCCGCGGCGAGGGGCTGGCCGAGCTCGTGGGCAATGGCCATCGCCATGTCCCCCATCGCGGTGTAGCGCGCCAAGTAGTTCTCGCGGTGCAGCTCGCGCTCCCGGCGGACTTCGCCCTGCACCCGTTCGGAGACGTCGTGCAGGAGCATCAGCAGCGCGTCGCCGTCCGCCTCCGCCAGCCGCTCCAGGCTGCCTTCCAGCCACACCGCCGCACGCCCGTCGCGGGCGGGGATCTCCAGCTGGACCCGGGTCACGGGATCGGCGCGGTCCCGCGCCGCCGTCCACGCGGTGACCCGGTCGTCCACGCGCAGCGTGGCGTGGTCACCCAGCTGCCCGAGCGGCCGGCCGGGGTCGGCGCCGAGCATCGCCACGGCCGTGTCGGTGGCGAACCGCAGCACTCCCGCCCGGTCGAGCATCAACGCGACGGCCGAGGTGTGGTGGGCCAGCGCATCGACCCAGGTCGTGGTCAGCCGCAGCCGGCGCTCGACCTCCTGCTCGCGCTCGATGTCCCGGAACTGCACCATGATCGCGGGTCCCTGGGCCAGCTCGACCCGCACGGCCACCGCGTCGGTGGGGATCACGCGGCCGGCCTTCGTCCGGTAGTGCCACTCGGTGCGGCTGACGCCGCCGTCGATCGCCTCCTGCAGCCAGGCCCGCCCGAGCACCCGGTCGTACTGCTGCGCGGAGCTGCTCATGTCGTTCGCCTTGAGCGGGCGCAGTTCGGTGACGCTCCACCCAAGCATCTCGCACGCCGCGGGGTTGGCCCACAGGATGTTCTTCGTCGCGCCGTCGTGCACGAGCACGCACATCGGGCTGGCGTGCAGCATCGCCACGAAGTCCGGCGCCGTCAGCTCGGGTGAACGCGGGTCGACCGTCATCGGGCCAGCGTAAGCGGGGTGTCCGGGACCCGCACTGAAGGAATCCCCTACGGCGGCAGAGGCAATACCGATTCCGCACGTCCCGGCTCGTCCCTACCGTCGGGAATCACCCACCGCGACGAGGAGCCGAGATGGTCACCTTCGACGAAGTGCTTTCCGAGCTCGCCGAGCGCCGGGAGCAGTTCCGGCAGCAGCGCCACGTTCCGCGGGACTTCGTCGCGCGGCTCAAGGAAATCGGCATCTACCGCGCCGCCACGCCCGCGAAGTTCGGCGGCGAGCCGCTGCCGCCCGCGGAGTTCCTCGACCGGATCGAGCGGATCTCGGTCGTCGACGGGTCGACCGGCTGGGTCGCCAGCTTCGGGTCGGCGCTGGTCTACCTCGCCGCGCTGCCTGTCGAGACGCAGGCCGAGGTGTACAGGGACGGCCCGGACGTCGCCTTCTCCGCAGGGCTCTTCCCGGTCCAGCCGGTCACCCCGACCGAGCGCGGCTTCCGGGTCGACGGCCGGTGGAAGTTCGCCAGCGGCTGCATGGGCGCCGACGTCCTCGGCGTCGGCATCGCCGGCGACTCTTCGACCGCGGGCAAGCCGCGCACCGCCGTGCTGCGGCCCGGTCAGGTCGAGATCGTCCAGGAGTGGGACGCCGTCGGCATGCGCGGCACCGGCTCGTTCGACCTCGTCGTGCGCGACGTGGAAGTGCCTCGCGAGTGGACGTTCCTCCGCGGCGGCGAGCCCACGATCGACGAGCCGCTCTACCGCTATCCCACGATCGCCTACGCCGCCCAGGTCCTCGCGGTCGTCGGCGCCGGTGTCGCCCGCGCCGCGCTGGACCACGCCCGCGAGGCCGGCGCCGGTTACCGGGGCGTCACCGGCGCGCCGAAGCTGGCCGACCGCGCCTACTACCGGACCGGCGTCGCCACTGCCGAAGCCGCGCTGCGCTCGGCCCGTGCGTGGTTCTACGAACTCAGTCACGAGGTCTGGGCCACCGTCGTCGACGGCGACCAGGCCACCGACGAGCAGAACGCCCTGCTGCGCCTCGCTTCCGCGCACCTGGCCAAGACCGCGTCGGACGTCGTCGCGCAGCTGGTCGAGATCTCCGGCACCGCGCCGATCCACCCGGCTCACCCGCTGCAGGCCCTGCTGGGCGACGCCCTCGTGCCCAAGCAGCACGCCTTCCTCGGCCCGGCCGTCCACGACGCCGCCGGCGCCGTCCTGATGGGACAGCCGGCCACGATCCCCGGCTTCCGCTGAGCGACGACAAGGAGACCCTGTGCCCACGCAGCCCCTGCGGGTGCTCTTCTGCATCGGCATCAACCAGAACTTCTTCGACCTGCCCGCCGACGGGCTCACCACCGGCGACGTCTGGCAGGCGTTCGTGTCCATGATGGACCAGCTGAAAGCGTTGCCGGGCATCACCTTCATCGGCGACATCGACGACGACTCGCACCAGGTCGGGCCGTCGGGCGGGTGGCCGTGGACCTGCTACCTCCTCGCCGACGCCGACAGCCAGGAGACGGTCAAGGACGCCTGCACCCTGTTCCGCACCACCCCGGTCGGCGACGGCGGGGCCAAGCTGTGGCGCTTCGCGAAGGTCGAAGCCCGCATCGGCCGCGCCCTGACCGTCCGCGACGACGTCGACCTGCCCGGCTGACACGGAGACCACCATGAGCCACTACACGACCCCGGCCGATCTGGCTGCTGCCGACCGGGTCGCCGGACGCCTCTACACCGACCCCGCGATCTTCGAAAACGAGATCAGCCGGATCTTCGAACGCACCTGGGTGTGGGTCGCCCACGAAAGCGAGCTCCCCGGCCCGGGCACCTTCAAGTCCGCGCACGTCGGCCGTCAGCCGGTGATCGTCACCCGCGACCGCAAGGGCATGCTGCACACGCTGCTCAACCGGTGCCGCCACCGCGGCGCGAGCCTGTGCGAGAAGCCGAGGGGCCAGGCCAACGGCTTCACCTGCCCGTACCACGCCTGGTCCTACGGCCTGGATGGAAAGCTGCGCGGGATTCCGTATCCCGACGGATACGAAGGTGTCATCGAGAAGGGCGAGCTGTCGCTGAAGAAACTGCGGACCGAGTCCTACGGCGGCATGGTCTTCGCGACCTTCTCCGACGGCATCGAGTCGCTCGATGAGTTCCTCGGCGACGCCAAGCTGTGGATCGACCGCTTCATGCAGCAGGGCGGCGGCTACCCCATCAAGGTGCTGGGCAAGCACCGGTTCAAGTTCCGCGGGAACTGGAAGATCCAGCTGGAGAACACCACCGACGGCTACCACTTCCCCATCGTGCACCGCTCGTGGATGGCCTCGGTCGACGCCGAGACCGCCGACATGATGTCGTTCATGACCGACCCGTCGGCGATCACCCACGCCCTCGGCAACGGCCACAGCGTCATGCAGATGGTGCCCGGGCACTCCGACCTCGACGCCGACGACGGCACCGAGCCGCTGCAGGGCCGGTTCGACGACCTGATCAAGGACCTGTCGAAGACACTCGACCCCGCGCAGGTGCGCAAGGTCGTCCGGGCGATGCACGGGACGGGGTTCAACCTGAACCTCTTCCCGAACGTGTCGATGTCGGCCGCGTTCTTCCGGGTGCTGCGGCCGGTTTCGGTCGACGAAACCGAGATCGAGCACATCGCCATCGGCCCCGACGGGCCACCCGAGCTGGACGCGGTCAACCGTGAACGGCTGCGCATCCACGAGCACTTCCAGGGCCCCTTCGGTTTCGGCACCCCCGACGACGCCGAAGGCTGGGACCGCGTCCAGCGCGGCGCCCAGTGCGCACCGGACATGCCGATCCTGGTCAACCGCGGGCTGGCCCGGGAGAAGGCGAGCCCCGAGGGCTGGCCGACCTCGCACGTCACCGACGAAACCGGCATGCGCGCCGCCTACGCCCAGTGGAAGGAGCTGATGCGCGATGCCTGAGACCGCCACCGCACCCGCCCCGGTCCCGACGACCGACCCGCGTGTCGTCCGGGCGATCGACCTCGCCTGGCGTGAGGCCGAACTGCTCGACCGCAAGGACTACGAGACCTGGATCGGCCTGTTCACCGACGACGGCCGGTACGTCATCCCGATCGACCCGGACACCGACGACTTCGCCGGCACGCTGAACCTGGTCTACGACGACGCCCGGATGCGGCGGATGCGCGTCACCCGCATGACCGAGGGCTACGCCATCGCCGCGGTCGACGCGGCCCGCACCGTGCGCACGGTGTCGAGGTTCGTGCCGGAGTCGGTCACCGACGACGAGGTCGTGCTGCGCTCGGCGCAGGTCCTGATCGCCTCCAAGCGCGGCCGGCACGACATCTGGGCGGCGGACCTCGTGCACCACATCCGGCTGTCGCCTTCGGGCGACCGAATCGTCCTGAAGGTCATAAGGCTCGTCGACAGCGAAGAAGCCGTTCCGGCCGCGGGGTTCCTGCTGTGAGCGCGCACGTCGCCGTGGTCACCGGCGGCGCCCACGGCCTGGGCGAGTTCATCGTGCGGCGCCTGCACGCCGAGGGTTTCCGCGTCGCCGTGGCCGACCTCGACGGTGCCGCCGCGGCCGCGCTGGCCGAGGAACTGGGCGACACGCGCGGTTACGCCGTCGATGTCACCGACCGGGCCGCCCTCGAGCAGCTGAGGTCCGCGGTGGTCGCCGAATTCGGCGGGGTGCACGTGCTGGTCAACAACGCCGCACGTACCCAGGCCACGCCGCTGATGGAGATCACCGCCGACGAGCTGGAAACGGTGATGGCCGTCAACTTCACCGGCACGTTCGCCGCCTGCCAGGTCTTCGGCACGCATTTCGCCGGGCAGGGCTACGGCCGGATCGTCAACATGGCGTCGCTGGCCGGCCAGAACGGCGGCACCGCCACCGGCGGGCACTACGCCTCGTCCAAGGGCGCGATCATGGCCGCGACCAAGGTCTTCGCCCGGGAGCTGGCGGCGCACGGCGTCACGGTCAACGCCGTGTCTCCCGGACCGCAGGACAGCCCGATGGTCCGGTCGATCGTCGGCGAGGACAACGTCGAGGACTTCGCGAAGAACATCCCCGTCGGACGGCTCGGCGACCCGGCCTTCATCGCCCGCATGGTGGCGCTGCTGGCCTCGCCCGGGGCCGCGTCGGTCACCGGTGCCTGCTGGGACGCCAACGGCGGCCTCTACCTGCGCTGAGATCGGAGTCACGATGCCGAACACCCTGGTCCGGGTCGCCGCGGTGACCGACGAGACCCCCGCGGTGCGGTCGCTGCGGCTGGTCCGCGACGACGGGGCACCGTTCGAGCCCTACCGGGCCGGCGCCCACATCGACGTCACCGGCCCCACCGGGGTCCTCCGGCAGTACTCGCTGTGCGGCCCGCCCGCCGATTCGTCCTCCCTGCTCATCGCCGTCAAGCGCGAGGCCGGTTCCCGCGGCGGCTCCGAAGCACTGCACACCCTCACCGAAGGGGACAAGCTCGAGATCGGCGAGCCACGCAATCTCCTCTCGACGGCCCCCGACGCCGACCGGCACGTGCTGGTGGCCGGCGGGATCGGCATCACCCCGCTGCTGAGCATGGCCTACCAGCTGCACGACGACCGCGCGTGCTTCGAGCTGCACTACTTCGCCCGCAGCCGGGCCGAAGCGGCTTTCGCCGACCTGCTGGAGCACCGCGCCGGGTTCGGCGACCGCGTCCACCTGCACTTCGGCGTTCCCCGCGCCGGACAGCCCGCCCTGCTGACCGGGGTCGCGACCGGCCTCGGCCCGGCGAGCCACGTCTACACCTGCGGGCCGGCCGGGTTCATGGACCAGGTCACCCGCGTGTTCGCCCCGGTGGTCGGCGACACCCACGTGCACGTCGAGCACTTCACCGCCGCCGAGATCGACACCAGCGCCGACCGGCCCTTCACCGTCGAACTCGACACGGGCGAGGTCTACGAGGTCCCCGCCGGCCGCTCGATCCTGTCCGTGCTCACCGACAACGGCATCGACGTCTTCAAATCGTGCGAGGAAGGCATCTGCGGGTCGTGCGTCAGCGGGGTGCTCGAGGGGACACCCGATCACCGCGACCAGTGCCTGTCCGCGAGCGACAAGGCCGCCGGCGACCAGCTGGCCCTGTGCGTCTCGCGGGCCCTCACCGGCAAGCTGGTCATCGAGCTGTACTGATCGGCCCTTCACTAGACTCCCCCTGAGGAAGGGCGGAGGTAGCAGGCATGGGCGGGGTGGCGTACGGGAGCGGCCGGCAGGCGCTGCTGGACGCGGCGGTGCGCGTCGTCTCGGCCCAGGGGCTGCGCGGCCTGACCTACCGCTCGGTGGCCGCCGAGGCGGGCGTCAGCCACGGCTCGGTCCGCTACCACTTCGGCGACTGGGCGACGCTCGTCGAAGAAGCCCTCGCCTACTGCGCGCAGCGCAGCGTCGAGGGCGCGGAACTCCCGTCGGACGAACCCGGTTTCGAGCAATTCGCCAGCGGCCTGGTTTCGCTCGTTTCCGCCGATCCGGACGCACAGGCATTCCAATACGAATTGACGCTCGAAGCACGCCGGCGCCCCGAACTGCGTCCCGTGATGGAACGGGTCAACGACATCTACCGCGACGCCATCCACCGGGAACTGGCGCGCCACGGCCTCGACGACCGGGCGCTCGCCGAACTGGTCTTCGTGACCATCGACGGCCTGGTGTTCCACCAGACCGCGTTCGGCGACGACGCACGCACCGAGCGCGGTGTCGCCACGCTCCGCTCCCTGCTCGCCAGCTACGCGAAGCGCTGACGCACCCGCTTATAAATTCAGCTTATCAATCTCGTGCAAATCGGACTTTGTGCCGATCCGGAAGCGAACCTAGGCTGAGCTCATCCCGGAAATCGTCCGGCACGAAAATTCGGTCACGCGCGAGGGGACCCGGTGAAGATTACCGACGTGGAGGCGATCCCGTTCGCCATCCCGTACCGCAAACCGCTGCGGTTCGCCTCCGGCGAAGTGCACGCCGCCGAGCACGTCCTCGTGCGGGTCCGCACCGACGACGGCGTCGTCGGGGTCGCCGAGGCGCCGCCCCGGCCGTTCACCTACGGCGAGACCCAGACCGGCATCGTCGCCGTCATCGAGCGGATCTTCGCCCCCCAGGTCGTCGGCCTCAGTCTGCTCGAACGCGAGGTGGTGGCGCAGCGGCTGGCGCGCACGGTCGGCAACCCGGCCGCGAAGGCCGCGCTCGACATGGCCATCTGGGACGCGCTCGGCCGCAGCCTGGACGTCCAGGTCACCGAGCTGCTCGGCGGCTACACCGACCGCCTGCGCGTGGCACACATGCTCGGCTTCGACGAGCCCGCGGCGATGGTCGCCGAGGCCGAGCGGATGCGCGAGGACCACGGCATCACGACGTTCAAGGTGAAGGTCGGCCGCCGGCCCGTCGCGCTGGACACCGCGGTGGTCCGGGCCCTGCGCGAAGCTCTCGGGGACGACGTCGACCTCTACGTCGACGGCAACCGCGGCTGGACCGCCGCGGAGTCCGCGCGGGCGATGCGGGAGATGACCGACCTCGGCCTGCTGTTCGCCGAAGAACTGTGCCCGGCCGACGACGTCCTGGGGCGGCGCTGGCTGGTCGCCCGGCTCGACGTGCCCTTCATCGCCGACGAGTCGGCCGTCACCCAGGCCGACGTCACCCGCGAAGTCCTCGGCGGCTCGGCCACCGCGGTCAGCATCAAGACCGCCCGCACCGGCTTCACCGGCTCCCAGCGCACCCACCACCTCGCCGAGGGGCTGGGCTTGGCGGTCGTGATGGGCAACCAGATCGACAGCCAGCTCGGTTCGGTGTGCACGGTCGCGTTCGGATCGGCGTTCAAGCTGACCTCGCACCACGCCGGCGAACTGTCGAACTTCCTCGACATGACCGACGACCTGCTCACCGAACCCCTCGCCATCACCGACGGCGAACTCGCCATCCGCCCCGGCGCCGGCCTGGGCGTCGAGATCGACCCGGACAAGCTCGCCCGGTACCGCCAAGACCGCTGACCGAGGAGTACCCATGACCGCCACCCACCACGACGCACCGACCGCGGCCGGCTCCGGCGCCAACGCCACCGGCCGCTTCAAGTCCGACAAGACCGCTCAGGGCACCGGCACCGCGCCGGAGCGGGTCGACCTGCTCGCCCGCGAAGTCCTTTCGGCCGTGCACGAGACCATCCGCCGCCACCAGGTCACCTACGACGAGTACAACGCCCTCAAGGCGTGGCTGATCGACGTCGGCGAGACCGGTGAATGGCCGCTGTTCCTCGACGTCTGGGTGGAACACGTCGTCGAAGACGTCGCCACCGGACACCGCGAGGGCAGCAAGGGCACCATCGAAGGCCCGTACTACGTGCCCGGCGCCCCCGAGCGGGGTGCCCGCGGTTCGGTGCCCACCCGCGACGACGAGCCGGGGACTCCCCTGGTGTGGACCGGCCAGGTCACCTCCACCGACGGCGGCGCACTGGCCGGGGCGAAGGTCGAGCTGTGGCACGCCGACGCCGACGGCCTCTACTCGCAGTTCGCGCCCGGCATCCCCGAGTGGAACCTGCGCGCCTCGTTCACCGCCGACGACGAGGGCCGGTTCGAGATCCGCACGATCCGGCCGGCGCCGTACCGGATCCCGACCGACGGCGCCTGCGGCAGGCTGATCGCCGCCGCGGGGTGGCACTCGTGGCGACCGGCGCACCTGCACGTCAAGGTGTCGGCTCCGGGCCACGAGCTGCTCACCGCGCAGCTTTACTTCCCCGGCGACGAGCACAACGACGACGACATCGCCTCCGCCGTCAAACCGGAACTGATCCTCGACCCGAAGCCCGCGGACGGCGGCGAGACCGTTTCCTACGGCTTCGTCCTCGACCCCGTCCGGAACTAGAACGATGTTGTTCCACGTCCGGATGGACGTCCGGCTCCCCGTCACCCTCGACGCCGGCACCCGGGCCGACCTCGTCGCCCGGGAGAAGGCCTACGCCCAGCGGCTGCAACGCGAAGGCAAGTGGCCGCACCTGTGGCGCATCGCCGGCGAGTACGCCAACTTCTCGGTCTTCGACGTCGAGTCCAACGACGAACTGCACGACCTGCTCTCCGCGCTCCCGCTGTTCCCCTACCTGGACATCGACGTCACAGCACTGGCCCGGCATCCATCCAAAGCGGACTGATCCAGGCCTGACCGGACGGACGGCCGGGGCGGCCGGAACCGGGAAGGTCGTCGTGGCGCCCGGTTCACCACTGCTCGCCGTCGTCCCAGCCGCCCTGCTCGCCCCAGCCCTCGTGACCCGCGTCGCCGTGGTGCTCGCCCGCTGAGGCTTCGTGCCCGCCGAACGCCCCGTTCAGGCCCTGGAACAGCAACGCGCCACCGGCGACACCCGCCGCCGCGGCCGCCGCGGTCTTGAGGAAGCCGCCACCGGAGCGGCCCTGCGGCGCGGCCGCCGGGTCGGCCTGGTCCCGGTTCTGGCCGAACATGCGGGACATGAACCCACCACCCTGCGGCTGCGCGGGCGGAGGCGGGTAAGCCGACGCCGACCCGTAGCTCGGTGCCGGGGCCGCTCCGAAGGCCGGTGCGGGTGCCGCCCCGAAGGCCGGTGCCGGTGCCGCTCCGAAGGCCGGCGCCGCAGCCGGTGGGGCGGCCTGCAGCTCGGCGATCCGGGCCTGGGCGGTGCGCAGCGCGTCCTCCTGCACCAGCACCGCCTGCACGAGCAGGTAAAGCGCGTCCGGCTGGGCTCCGACGTGGTGGGCGATCAGCTCGGCGGCCTGCGGGTCCTTCTGCACGGGCTGGGCCTGCCGCAACCGGTTGGCCAGCCCGAGGATCAGCTCGCGGTCCTGGTTCTCCATGGGAACTCCCTTCGTCGGATCCCATCCTCCGTGCGTGCCCCGCCGGCGGACACCGGTGACTCGGCCGGAACCGCCCGCCGACCGGCTGCCGATCTCCAGCCGATCGGCCGACGGCGTGTCGCGTCAGGCGGTTCCGGTCCAGTAGATCGGGTTGGTCCGGTCGTAGGCGACCTTGATGGTGACTTCGGCGGGCTTGGCGGGGAGCGGCACGACGATGCCGAAGGTGCGCTCCATGCCGGGCAGGACGTCGGACGGGAGCTTGTCGCCGAGGTTCTTCGCCTGGTCGGTGACCACAGCCGCGGCGGTGCCGTTCACGGTCACGGTGAAGCTGAAGCTTGCCGCGGGCAGGGCTTTCTTAGTGGTGTTGCGGACCGTGACGTCGAATTTGGTGCCCCGGGTCAGCTCCTTCGCCCGCTGCGGATCGGCGGGCAGGTCGTAGCCGGCGGGTTTCGCGACGACGATGATGCCACGCTTGCCCATGCGCTCCTCGCCGAAGTTCAGCACCTGGCGGGCGCCGGCGCTCGCCGTCGGGCTCTTGGTGGGGGCGGCCTTCGGCGCCTGGCCGCCACAGCCCGTGAGAACAAGGCCACTCGCCACGATCAAGCCCGTGATGGTGTGTCGCATTCGTTTCCCCTGTGGTGTGCGGGACATGAGTTCCCGATCGAACGTAGGCCGGTTCGCGGCCCGGGTTCATCGGGCAGCCGGCGGTTCCGGCCCGCCGGGTGGCTGGTGTGGAGCAGCCGCCCGGTGGGCCGATCACCGAGCGGCCGGAGTCGTGACGAGCCCGCGGACCGACTTCGGCGAACCGGTCGATCGGCACGTCCAGGAAGTTCCGCACGGTTCGAGCGTCTTGTGGCTCACGTTCTCAGCATTTTGCCGGCGGACCGTGGATACGATGACCGTGGCGAACGGTAGCGCTGTCCTTTTCGGACATACGATCCCGACGCAGCTACCCACTCACCTGACTGCCGTCGCGCGCTTTCACGGCTCCCCTTTTCGTGAGCAGCCGGGTCTGTTCGCGCAGGACGTCGACCGTGTTCGCCACCCAGTCCGCGATCACCGCCTGCTCGACCGGGGAATAGCGGGCCATCAGCTCCGCCATCGCCGCGTCGAGGCCGGCGAACACCTTCCCGAACGCTCCGGGCACCGCCGTGATCACCAGCCGGCGGCGGTCGGCCGGGTCCGGGGCGCGATGGGCGAGGCCGGCGCGCTCGAGCCGGTCGACCACGCCGGTCACCGCGCCCGGGGTCAAGCCGATCTCCTTGGCCAGGTCGCCCGCGGACACCGACCCGGCGCCCGCGATCACGGCGAGGGCACGCTGGTCGACCGCCGTCACGCCCAGACTTGCACCCACCGCCTCGTGGAACGCCACCACGGCAGTGCTCAGCTCACGTCCGGCGTCTCGACCTTCCATGCCGTCACTTTACCGCGCGAGATATTTCAGTACACTGAACTAAACGGTTCACATACTGAGACATCGAGGTGGGGTCATGGACGAACTGAAACTGGCGCTCGAGGTGCCGAGATGGACCTGGCGGTGCTACACCGAGCACCTCGGGCTGGTGCTCGGCTTGTCGTCGGTCGCGTCGATCCAACGGCTGATCGTCGTGAACTGGACCGCGCAGATCCCCCACGGTGTCGCCCTCGCCTCCGAGGTCGTCGTGCTGGCCGCCCGGATCGCCCTGGTCGTGTCGATCTGGCGGATCGCGATGCGCGGCCAAACCCTCCGCCTGAGCGCGGGCCGGGCCTTCGCCCGAAACCACTGGCGCAGCCTGTTGTGGCAGGGCGCGTTCCTCGGCTCGGCCTATCTGGTCTTCGAGATCCTGGCCGAAGACGTCCTGTCGAAACTGCTGCCCGCATCCGCCCGGCAGACCTACCTGGCCATCCTGTTGTTCCTGAAGAACCCCACCGTCATCCCGCTGACGTTCCTGTGGTGGATCGGCGTGGTATGCCAAGTCTTCCGGACGAAGCCCGCACAGGTGGCGTGCACGGCATCCGCACCATGACACTCGACGAGCGCGAGGTCATCGGGATGGAGACCCGGCGGGAAGGCCCGGGTGGCCGGTGTGGATCGGATTCGGCGTCCGCCGGCTTCGCTCACGCGGCGGACGTACCGGGCTCGGCCCGATGGGCGGCCGCGTAGTGCGCCGTACCGATCGCTCCGGCGACGGCCAGGACGAAGCCCACGGCGGCCGCGGCGGTGAAGCCGTCGCGGACGCGGTCGTCCAGCACCACCACGCCGATGAGCGAAGACAATGCCGTGTTCGTGGTGAACATGATGGCGGTGACCGCGGTCGCCCGGCCGCGTTGCAGGGCCATTGCGAACGCCACCGCCGCGACCAGCCCGTTGGCGATCATCGCCCAGAGCGCCGGCTCCACGGCGAGGTGCCAGACCGGTCCGGACACGTCGAGCGTCCGCGCCGAGATCCCGACGGTGCTGAACCCCACCCCTGCGCAGAACCCCAGCACGATCGGCGCCCAGCGGCCGGCACTGCGCTGGGCGGTGAACGCGATCGCCCCGATCACCACCGCCACCCCCACCAGCAGCAACTTCCACCCGGGCGGCAACGACCGCGCGGGACCCGGATCCGCGGACAGGCCGAGCAGGACCAGACCCGCCGCACCGACCCCCAGCGCGGCCCACCCGGCGCCGACCAGCCGGACGCCGAGGACCGCGGAAATGGTCGCGGTCACGCCGACGCTGAACGCGAGCACCGATTGGACCAGGAACAGCGGCAGGCGATGCAGCGCCGCAGCGGCGAAGACGAACCCGAGCAGGTCCACCCCCAGCCCAAGGAAATAGAGGGGCTGCCGGCGCAGCGCGACCAGGTCCTGAGGCGAGCCACCGAAGGCACCGGCCCGCCGGACACCGGCCGATTCCAGGATGGACCCGCTGCCCGAGGCGACCGCGGCCAGCACGGCGAGAACGTATCCGAGGATCACGGACCCGAGTCTGTCAGCCCGACGTCCCGAGACCGGAGTCCACCCGCCGAGCGCCGGTTCGGGGGCTTCCCGCGTGTCCTCCCCGGTTCCGCCGGCGAAAGCGGAGACGTCCGTGCCGGAATCGACGGCCACCGTGGCCGCGCACCGCGTCGTCAGTTCGGAGGATGTCAGCGGGTGCGTCGGCTTCTGCGCGGCACCGGCGCTCCTCCGACGACTTCATCTCGCATCGGCGCAGTCGAACAGCGTCATGCCGTTCGGCGCAGCGCCGTGGTCCGCCGGTGGAACCGCACTGCAGTGCCGGGTCGCCCAGTCCGCGCGCCGGCCCAGGACGTCCGGCAAGCCGGGAACGGCAACGAGGTAGAGGTACCGCAGCTGTCCGGTGCGGACGAGTCCGCCGACGTCGGACTCCGTGGGGTACGGCGAGAATCCGGTGAAGCCACCGATCGGCAGGACGCTCAAACCTTCGGCGATGTAAGGGGACGCCGTGGCGGCGTCGCCGGTGGCGAACAGGTAGCGCTCGTCACGCCAATGCGATCCCACGTACGACAGCAGACGCGGGTCGAGGTCCGCCCCGGGCAGTGGCGCGTCGATCGACGGGGTCGGGCCGGTCGGCGGGATGCCGAGGATGCGCGCGAGGGTGACCCGCGGGTCGGGGTTGCCGAACACCGCCTCGGCCGTCTGCGGCCCGGCGACGGGGTTGGCGGTGTGCATGGAGTTGCGCGGCACCGGCGGGGTGACGGCGATCCACGCGACCGGACCGGCCAGGACGGCGGCCGCGGCGAGCACGACGGCGGGACGGCGACCGGTGCGCCACAGCGCGAGCGCGACGGCGGCCAGGCCGATGACCGAGCCGGTGAGCCACCACATGCCCACCCGGGATGTGACGACGACGGACGCCGTCGCCGACAACGCGATTCCGGCCGGGACCACCCAGCCATGCCGCCAGGTGGCGTGGACACCCGTGCCGATGACCGCGGCGAGGGCGGGGACGGCGAGCGTCGCGTAATAGGGGTGGAGGCCACCGATCGTGCTGAAGACGGCCACCGCGGTGACCAGCCAGGTACCCCACAGCGCCCAGCCGGGGTCGCGCCGGTTCCGCCACCAGCACGCGGCCGAGACGACCAGCGCGAGCGGCAGCAGCCAGCCGATCTGGCCACCGAACTGGTCGTTGACCAGCCGGAACGGACGGGGCGCACCGCCGTAGGGCGCCGCAGTCGCAGACAGCGCGGAACCTTCGCCACCCGCGCGGCCGATGCCGTTGTAGCCGAACACCAGCTGCCAGTACGAGTTCGCCGTGCTGCCGTCGACGAAGGGCCGCTCACCGGACGGGATCAAGCTCACCACGGTCAGCCAGGACAACGACACCGCCACGGCGACCCCGGCGAACGCGGCGGCGTGGGCGTACCGCCGCCGGACGAGCAGGCCGGCGGTCAACGCCGGCAGCACCAGCCACGCCTCGATCATCTTCACCTGGAACGCCACCCCGACGAGCACCGCAGCGGCGAGCGGCCACCGGACGCGGTCGTCGTCGATCGCCCGGGTCACGAGATAGGCGGCCGCGGCCAGACAGCAGACCAGCACGCTGTCGGCGAGGTTGACCCGCATCGCCGCGAACGTCACCGGACTGAGCACGAACACGAACCCCGCGATCGCCGCCGCCGCGGTCCCGGCCCAGCGGCGAACGGCGCCATAGAGCAGTGGCACCGTCACCGTCGCCGCCAAAGCACCCGGCAGCAGGAGTGTCCAGGTGTGGAAACCCAGCAGCCGCACCGACAACGCCTGGGCCCACAACCCGCCGGCCGCTTTGTCGATCGTGACCGACCGCGCCGGGTCGAACGCCCCGAACAGGAAGGCCGGCCAGTCCGAACCCATCGTCCGCGCCGCGGCGCTGTAGTAGAAGTGACCGCTGCCGCGGGCGAGGCCCCACGTGTACAGCCCGCCCGCGGCGAGGGTCAGCAGCGCGAGGATCAGCTTGTCCCGCTTCGTCATGTCCGGCCTCCCGATTATTACGACAAGCTGTAGTACTACACTATGTCGGACATCGATGGCGAGGCGACCTACTACACCGTGTAGGATTGGGGCTCGCCGGCGATCAAGGAGCAGGATGGGCAGGCTGGGCGAGCTGGAGCGCGCGGTGATGGACGTGCTGTGGGCCCACGACGCCCCGGTCAGCGTGCGGACCGTGCACGACGAGCTGTCCGGGCGCGACCTCGCCTACACGACGGTCATGACGGTGCTGACCCGATTGGCGGACAAGGGATTCGCGGCCCGCGAACGGGACGGGCGGGCATGGCTCTACGGCGCTTCGGCGAGCCGGGAGCGCTACGTCGCCCAGCTGATGCTCGACGCGCTGGGGCAGACGAGTGACCGCGGCGCCGCCCTGGCCAGCTTCGCCAGGGCTGTCAGCGACGAGGACGCCGAGCAATTGCGCCGGTCGCTGTCGTGATCTACGTCCTGCACCACGTCGCCGCACTGCTGCTGGCCATCGCCGCCGGCGTGTACCTGCGGCGCGCCGGGTGGGTGCCCGACCGGCCACACCTGGCGGTCGGGCTGTGGCAGATCACCGGCCTGACCGTCGTGTCCGCCCTCGTGGGCGGATTGATCGCACTCGGGTTGACACCGCTGCGGCAAGGCGTCGTGCCCGGCCTTGCCTCGTTCTTCGCCGGGCACCTCGATGCGGGCCGCTCGACGCTGATCGTCGCCGGGCTCGGACTGGCGGCCTCGGTGCTCGCCGCCCAGGCGGTGTTCACCGTACGAGTGGCGCGGCACCGGGCCCGGCACCGCGACCTGCTCACCCTCGTGGCCCACCACCGCGGCGAGACGCTGGAACTCGAGCACGGCGTCGCGGTCGCCTACTGCCTGCCCGGACGCACCCCGCGGATCGTCGTCAGCAGCGGCGCACGGCGCCTGCTCACCGAAGCCGAACTGCAGGCCGTCCTGGCGCACGAAAAAGCGCATCTGCGCGGACGCCATCACCTCGTGCTCGGCCCGTTCTCCGCCTTGGCCATCGCGATCCCGTGGTGCCGCCGGACGGTGGCGGACATCGCCCTCCTGGTCGAGATGTGCGCCGACGAGCACGCTGCCCGCCGCCACGGTGCGGAACCGATCGCCGACGCGCTGAAGAAGTTCCAACGACTCGGCACCGGAACACCCCCGGCCGGTGCGCTCGCCGTGGCGACCGGATCGCTCGGCAACAGGATCGCCCGGCTGTCCCGGCCCCGGCCCGCACCGCGACGCCTGCGAGTCACGCTGGCCCTCGCCGTGGCGGCCACCGTGCTGGCGACGCCGCTCAGCCTCTATCTCACGCCGTTCTGAGCGAGGCTCAGTACCAGTAGAGATCGACGACGAACGCGCCGAGTCCGCAGAGGACCGAGGCCGCCGCAGTGCGCCGGAAGGTTCGCTGCGGTAAGGGCCGAATCCGAGCAGCAGACCGGCGACCGCGATCGCGAGGTAGCGACCCGAGCAGCAGCTCTGCGAGCAACTCGAGGCCGGCTGACCGCCGGCGAATAGGCCGGCCGCGCAAATTCACCAGCCAGGAGGGCATTCCACGGGCATTTGCCAAGTCCGGAAAAGTTCATGTTGTGAATTCAATTCGCGAATCGCTCGATTTTGCTTCATGGACGCGATTTCGGCGTCAGGACGGCTCGTCGTAGCACCCTTCAGGGGCCGGGCCGTCGCGGATGCCGCCGGGGCGACGCCGCGATACAATCAGTACTGGGTCAAGACATGTCGTCTGAGCCTGGGTGTTTTCACGGTCGGAGAGGATTCGGATGTCTCAGGCGTGGCAGTCCGCAGTCGAGACGCACAAGGCCCGGTACCGCGAGCAGATCATCGACGCCGCCATCGAACTCGTTGCCGCCGAAGGTGTCACCAAGACGTCCATGGCCAAGCTCGCGCAGCACGCGGGCGTCGGCCGGGCGACGCTGTACAAGTACTTCGCCGACGTCGAGTCGGCGCTGCTCGCGCACGTCGAACGCGAGCTCGACGAGTGCGCGGCCAGACTCGCCGCGGCCACCACCGAGCACGCCGACCCGCTGGACCGGCTCCACGCCTGCGTGCGCACCATGCTCGACTACTTCGCGAGCCGACGGCACCGCGTCGGCTGGGCCAGCCTGGACAAGGCCGACCTGTCCGCCGCCGCGATGGCCAGGTTGCGCACCGGCATGACCCGGCTGCACCAGCCTTTCGTTGTCACGCTGAGTGAGGGGATAGCCGCGAAACGTTTGCGCGAAGAACTCGACCCGCAGCGGCACGGCAAGCTGATTTTCAAGATGGTGGCCAGCATGCAAGAGGACATCGCGGACGAAACGCTCACAACTACCGACGCCATGAACACCATCTGGTCACTTATGACGCGGGGGATACTTGAATCCTAAAATGGTTTCGACCAACTTGACCACTAGCACACAAAAGTGCGGAGCGCCTGCTCATCCGACCTTATTCGACCAAATGGCCGTTCACGTGCAGCCTTGATCTTAAATGTTAGTCAAGTCAACTGAAACTCTTGCACACGCCAGGGCGGCGATGATATTTTACGCCTGCGGTATATCGTCAAATCACATCACCGGGGGAGGATCAAGGAGGCATGAGCGAAGATCGTTTAACCAGCCAGTCGCAGAATCATGCGAGACCATCGGTCGCAGTCCTCGTGGAAGGAGATGTAATTCGAAGTGGGCTGACGTCGATGATCGAGTCCACTGATTTGTATACCGTAACAGAATGGGGGAAGCTTGACTACACGGCGCACACCTTCGGCGCGGCCGGACACTGCGTCCCAGACGTTGCGATCTTGGGCTGCGATGGACTGAACACCGACTACGTGCGGTTGTCGGCGGAACGCATCCGGGCGACTGGCAGCAAAGTGATCTTGCTCATCCTTGTCCAGGACCCCGAACTGTTCGACACCGTGTCAAGGATAACGGCCAACGGATTCCTCCTGCTACACGAAGTCACACCTGGCTCACTGGGGCATTCTTTACAGGAAGTGATCGCGGGCGAAATAGTCATACCGTCCACGTTGGCTGCCCGCATGCTGCGCCGGCTGCGCGATGAGCCGAACGCGCAGCGTCACGGTTTCAGCAACAGTCTCACCCCGCGCGAGCAGCAGGCTTTGCGCCTGTTGATCGACGGTTTGAGCAACAAGCAGATCGCAAAGCAACTGCGCATCTCGCAGCATGGGGCCAAACGTCTCGTCGCGAATGTGCTGGCCAAGCTGAACTGCCCGAACAGAACACTCGCGGTCGCGGTGGCGTTGCGTGACAATATCGTCGTCTGACCCGGTTCGGGGGCGTACCGAGGAAAAGATGCGTTCGATGGGAGCGCTGTTGAGCAAACAAAGTCCGGGACCTCGAATTCCGCCACTGGGGAACGGCACTCCCATCGAACCTTTTCGGCGCACCGGAGCCGGCAGCGGCTTCATGACCGCGACACACGGCTTCGCAGGGCCAGCAGCGCAATGCTGAACGTCACCACGGCGACGGCGCAGACGACCCCGAGGCCCACCAACAGCCTCCCGGCGTTCCACCCGTCGGTGAGCAACGAGCGCAGGGCGTCCAGCAGGTAGGTGACCGGGTTCACGTGCGCGGCCGCGGAAAGCCATCCGCTCAACCGGTCCAGCGGCATGAGGGTCGTCGTCAGGAACACGAACGGGAAAAACAGCAGCGAACTCTGCGCGACGACGGTCGCGTTGCCGCTACGCAGGGCGATGGCGTACGGAAGACCGGCGAAGGCCAGCCCCCACAACGCCGCGATCGCGATGAACACCACCACACCCAGCGGCCCCGAGGCGAAGCCGACCCCGAAGACGAAGCCGAGGATCACCGTGGGGACGCACAGCATCACCACGGTCGCCAGGTCGGCGACCATGAGGCCGAGCAGCAACGACAGCCGGTTCGTCGGCGCGATGAGCAGCCGGTCGAAGTAGCCGTTGTTGATGTCGTTGACCAACGACGTCGCTCTCGTCGTGCCGGTCGAGGCGATCACGATCGCCACCGGGAACTGGAACGCCCGGAAGTCGGCGGTCCCGCCGAGGTTGCCGACCTTCTCCAGAGCACCGACGAAGACGGTGAAGAAGAACAGCGGGATCAGCATCGGCGGGATCAGGGTCTCCGGCTCGCGCAGCACCTGACGCAGCGATCGGCCCGAAACGCTGACCAGGTCGCGGACGAAGCCGGCCGGCTTGCCGACCAGACCCGGTTCCGCAGGCACCGCGACACCGGCGACCGCAGACGTTGACGTCATCTTTGCCCCTTCGTGTCCGTGAAAGCGTCTTCTCGGGTTTTCTCGGACATGTGCCGGCCGGTGATCGACAGGAACACGTCGTCCAGCGTCGGACGGCGCAGCACCAGGTTCGCCACGGTCACCTGGTGCTCGGCCAGCGCGATGGCGATCGGGCTGATCGCCGTCGGACCGTGCTCGACGACCACGCTGACCTCGTCGCCGTTGACGTCGACACGCTGTGCCATCGGCAGTCCGCGCAACGCGCGTGCGGCGAGTTCGGCGTCCGTCGCCGTGGCCACGACCAGGTCCTTGCCGATCGAGCGCTTGAGCTCCTCCGGGCTGCCTTCCGCGACCACTTTCCCCGCGTTGATGATGCCGACGCGCTCGGCGAGCTGGTCGGCCTCTTCCAGGTACTGCGTGGTCATGAAGATGGTGGTGCCGAGCTCGCGGTTGAGCCGGTTGACCTCGGCCCAGAGCTTGATCCGGCTGGCCGGGTCCAGGCCCGTGGTCGGCTCGTCCAGGAACAGCACCCTCGGGTTGTGGATCAGCGCGATGGCCAGGTCCAGCCTGCGGCGCATGCCGCCGGAGTACATGCCGACCCGGTCGCGCACCGCGTCGCCGAGGTCGATCAATTCGGTCAGCTCACCGACCCGCTTGTCGATCGTCTTCCCGCCCAGGCCGTAGAACCGCCCCTGCAGGCGAAGCAGCTCGATGCCGGTCTGCTTGTCGTCCAGCGCGGTCGCCTGCAGCGCGACGCCGACCCGCAGCCGGACGGCGAGCTGGTCGTGCACGGTGTCGTGCCCCAGCACGCGTACGGTGCCCTCGGTGGGCGCCAGCAGGGTGCACATCATCCGGACGCAGGTGGACTTGCCGGCGCCGTTGGGGCCGAGGAAGGCGTAGATCTGGCCGGGCGGCACGGTGATGTCGACGCCGTCGACAGCCCATTTGTCCCTGAACCGTTTTCTCAGGCCGGTGGTCCGAACGGCCGGGATCTGGCCCGTCACCGCCGCGGGCGGCGCTACCGAAGTCGCTGTCATGAAAACACCTGGGCTTGTCGTGGCTCATCACGGACGAAGAAGGCGATACATACTGTCTCGCTACGAGACGATCCGTGTCAAGTCACTGTGTCTCGGGCAGACGGCTCGTGCCCATCGGAGCGGCGGCGTAGCCATTCAGGTACGCCGCCCGAGTGCCCTCTGGACCGGCCGTCCGCGCCTGTCGTCACCCCTGCGCTCGCTGAAGACTCGACCCCCAACCGGAGGAAAGGCATCGAGGGTCATGTCCGAACGCGCCGAAAACGCCCCCACGATCGTCGACGTCCTCACCCGGAACGCCTACGACGAACCGGATCGAACCGCCTTCTCCTTCCGCGACGGACCCGGCTCCTCGATCACCCGCTCGTTGACCACCTCGGACCTGCACACCCGCGCCCTGGCCGTGGCCGAAGCGCTGCGAGCGGTCAGCGAGCCGCACGGGCGAGTTCTCGTCCTCACCTCTTCCACGGCCGATTACCTGGTGGCGGTGTGTGGTTGCCTGTACGCGGCGATGTGCGCGGTACCGCTCGGCTTCACCGCCGTCGCGAAGCAGCCCGGAACACACGCCATGATCGCCGCGGCGGGCCGTGACGCGGCGGTCTCGGCGATCCTGACCACGACCGCGGACACCGCGGAAGCCCAGCGCCAGTGGGAATCCGCGGACGGGTACCCGGTCGCGTGGATCGCCGTGGACGAGCAGGTACGGCCGACGACGGCGGAGCCCGCGCCGATGGTGTGCCGGCCGGACGATCTCGCGATGCTGCTTTACACCTCGGGGTCGACTTCTTCTCCCAAAGGCGTGATGAACTCGCACGCGAGCATTGTGGCCGGGATCGAGAAAATGGTCCGGATGACCGGGATCCCGGATCACTCCAGCGTGGTGAACTGGGTTCCGGTGCACCACGGGATCGGCCTGATCGGCCACGCGCTGCTTTCGCAGTACATCGCCGGCGACTGCACACTGCTGCGCACCGACGACGTGGTGGCCCGGCCGGCGAGCTGGCTGGAAACGATCTCCTCGGCGAATTCCCCGGTTTACAGCGGCGGCCCGAACTTCCTTTACGACCGGTGCACCAGTCTCGTCACGGACGCGGAAGCGGCCGGGCTGGACCTGGGCAGCTGGCACTCGGCGTTGGTCGCCGGCGAGCGGATCCGGAAGAACACCGTGGAACGGTTCACCAGCCGGTTCGCCGACCACGGGCTTTTCCCGCGCACGATGTTCGCGGTCTACGGCCTCACCGAGACCACGTTGCTGGTCAGCGGCAGGCGCGCCGGTGACATCGGCGGTGTCACCGTCGACCGCGCCGCCCTGGAAGCCAACACCGTCCGCGTGGCGCCGGACGGCATCGAACTGGTCAGCTGCGGTGACCCGGGCCCGGCGACCACGGTCCGGATCGTCGACCCGGAAACCCGCGCCGAGGTCGCGCCGGACGAGGTCGGGGAGATCTGGGCGCGGGGACCGTTCACCGCTCCCGGGTACTGGCGCCGGCCCGAGGAGACCGCGGCCGTGTTCGGCGCCCGCCTCTCGACCGGCGAAGGACCGTTCGTGCGCACCGGTGACCTGGGCTTCCGCCACCACGGCGAGATCGTGGTGTGTGGCAGGCTCAAGGAGCTGCTGATCATCCGCGGGCGCAACATCCACCCACAGGACGTCGAAGCCACCGCGGCCGAGGCGCACCCGGCGGCGAAGGCGGCGCCCGCCGCGGCGTTCGCCGTCGAAGGGGACGAAGGGGAACGTCTCGTCCTGGTCCAGGCCGTCGGCACCGCCGAAGGCGCCGCACAGGTCGCCGGCGAACTGCGTGCCGCGGTCACCGCCCACCACCGGGTGGACGCCGAGGTGCTCGTCGTGGACGCTGCCGCGATACCGAGGACGGGCGCGGGCAAGATCCGCCGGGGCGAGTGCCGCAAGCGCTACCTCGACGGCCGCCTGCACCCGCTCGCGACAAGCGTGCCCGGCGACGTGAGCGTGCCCGCCGGCGACGCCGTACCGGCAGGAGAGCTACGCGAAACCGTCGCGCGGCAGGTCAGGGAGGCGCTCGGCAGTGGCGCGCCCGAGGACCTCGAAGCGTCCGGGGCCACGCTCGCCCGGCTCGGGCTGGACTCCTTGCGCGGCATGATGCTGCGCTTTCGGCTCGAACGTGCGACGGGCGTCCGGCTCTCGTTGGACGAACTGCTGCTCGGCAGCACAGGGGACGTGATCGGCAAGATCCTCGCGCAGTCCGGCGGAAGCTCCGCGGCACCGGTCCCGGCCTTGTCGGTGGACGCCGGGCAGCGGTACGAGCCGTTCCCCCTCACCGATCTCCAGCAGGCGTACGTCACCGGCCGCGGTGAAGCGTACGAACTCGGCGGCGTCGCGACGCACTACTACCGTGAGTTCGATTCCGAGACCCTCGACGTCCACCGGTTCGTCGGCTCGCTGGCGAAGCTCGTGCAGCGGCACGACATGGTGCACGCCACCGTCTCCGCCGACGGGACGCAGCGGGTTCTCCCGTTCCGCGAGGGCGATCCCTTGCCCGTCACCTTCGAGGACATCCGCGACCTGGACGACACCGAGGCCGCGCGGCACCTGGCGGACACCCGCGGCGCGATGTCCCACCGGGTGCTGCCGCTCGACGGGGGTGCGCTCTTCGAGGTCAGGATCACTCGCGTCACCGACACGAAGGTCCGCGTGCACATCGGGATCGACCTGCTGATCGCCGACGTGCGCAGCATCCAGATCTTCTACGACGACTGGGAGCAGCTGTACAACGGCAAGGAACTGCCCCCGTTGACGGGTGAGGCGGCGTTCCGCGACTACCTGCTCGCGGTGGAAAAACCGGCCGGGGACGCGGCCCGCGACTACTGGATGCGGCGCATCGAGTCGATGCCCGGGGCGCCGAACCTCCCGGTCGTCGAGCGGGCGCGGACCACCGCGCCCCGGTTCCGGCGCCTGGAGTCCGAACTCGACAGTCGCATGTGGACAGCGATCACCGAGCGGGCGGCGCAGTACGACGTCACGGCGTCGGCCGTGTTGCTGGCCGCCTACGCCGTCGTGCTGCGGACGTGGAGCGGGACGAGCCGGTTCCTGGTGAACGTCCCGATGTTCAACCGGCAGCCGGTGCACGACCGGATCGACGAGGTGATCGGCGACTTCACCACGATCGTGCCGCTTTCCGTGGACGTGAGCGGAGACTGCGGGATCGCCGAGTACGCCAAGCGGATCCAGCGGCAGCTGCTGTCCGACATGGACCACCGCGAGTTCAGCGGGATCGAGGTGCTGCGCGAACTGGCCCTGCGCGACGGCACGGCAACGGGAGCGGTCGCCCCGGTCGTGTTCGCCAGCGGCCGCGGGCAGGGTCGCGGGTACCTGACAGGCGAATGGATCGGCGAGCCGGTGTACGCGATTTCGCAGACCCCGCAGGTGTGGGTGGACAACCAGACGTACGAAAGGGACGGCGATCTGCACTTCAACTGGGACACTGTGGCGGGGTTGTTCCCCGAGGGCGTGATCGAGGAGATGTTCGAAGCGTACTGCGGTCTGCTGTCCTCCTTGGCCCAAAACGAATCCGGCTGGCAACAAGGCACCGAACCACTCCTGCCACCATGGCAACAAAACGTGATCGATCAGGCCAACGACACCACCACCCCCATCAACACCGGACTCCTCCACACAC
>Ga0207678_10000312_pt1 | contig 43816 bp, 38 predicted proteins | sample KBSC63metaG_FD_184319 | JGI IMG/M metagenome (GOLD analysis project Ga0207678, IMG submission 184319) | Corn rhizosphere microbial communities from Kellogg Biological Station, Michigan, USA - KBS C6-3 metaG (SPAdes) (version 2) | ecosystem: Host-associated > Plants > Roots > Rhizosphere > Soil ... | reverse complement strand
ATGACGGCCTTGAGCGCACGGCGGCGTTCGACGAACCGCGCGGCGATTACCTTCCGCTGCTCGTTCTTCGCGATCTTCGACTTCTTGGCCATCAGCGCTCTTCCTTGAACTCGACGTGCTTGCGCGCCACGGGGTCGTACTTGCGCAGGACCATCCGGTCCGGGTCGTTCCGGCGGTTCTTCTTCGTCACGTACGTGTAGCCGGTGCCCGCGGTGGACCGCAGCTTGATGATCGGCCGGATGTCGGTGCTCTTCGCCATTACAGCTTCACCCCCTTCGCCTTCAGCTCGGCGACGACGGCCTCGATGCCGCGCTTGTCGATCGTCTTCATGCCCTTGGCGGACACGCGCAGCCGCACCCAGCGGCCTTCACTGGGCACGAAGTAGCGACGGTTCTGCAGGTTCGGCTCCCACCGCCGGGAAGTGCGGCGGTGGGAGTGCGAGACCTGCTTGCCGTAGCCCGGCTTGCGGCCGGTGACCTGGCACACGGCGGACACAGACCCTCCCGAGTTGATAGTGGTTTTCGTTTTCAGTTACTGTAGCGCACCGTACCCCGCCCGCATTCCTGGAGCCGCAGTGACCCTCAAGCAGACCCGTCGCCCCCGCGTCCCGCTCGTCCTCGTGAGCGGCCTCGCCGCGGGCCCGAACGCCGAACTGGCGGAGCTGCTGCGCACCGCCGGGCCGGGCACCGCCGTCGTCCACCACGACCTGCGCGAGATCCACTCCGGCGTCGTCCGCCGCCGCCTGAAGCTCGGCGAGCGCGACGAGCTGACCGTGCTCGAGCTGGCCCACGGCTGCGTGTCCTGCACGCTGCGGGAGGACCTGCTCCCCCTGCTGCGGCGGCTGGCCCGGCGCCCGGAGGTGACCCGGATCGTCGTCCGGCTCGACGAGGCCATGGAGCCGGAGCCGGTGAGCTGGGCGATCCGGAACGTGCTGGTCGGCGAGCACCCGGTGAGCGACGACGTCGACCTGCGGGCCGTCCTCACCGTCGTCGACTGCGCGACCTTCCTCGCCGACGCGACCGGCGACGACGAGCTGGCCGACCGGAACCTGCAGGGCAGCCCCGAGGACGAGCGGACCGTGGCCCAGGTCGCGCTGTCCCAGGTCGAGTTCGCCGACGTCCTCGTGCTGGCCGGCGCGGCCACCGATGCGTGGAGCGCCGCGAAGGCGTCCGCGGTGCTCGACCGGGTGGCGCCGTCCGTCCCGCGGGTCGAGCTGGCGCGGGTCGACGGCCACAGCGTGCTCGACGCGGTCCCGGCGGACGCCCGGCGCGGCGAGGTCACCGACATGCACGGCGCGCTGCTGCGCGGCGAACCGCCCCTGCACGACGACTGCGGCATCGCCCTGCTCACCTTCACCGCGCGGCGGCCGTTCCACCCCTCGCGCCTGCACGACGCCCTCGACGTTCTCCTGGACGGCGTCGTCCGCACCCGCGGGCGCGCGTGGGTGGCCAGCCAGCCCGACGTCGCCTTCTGGATCGAGTCCGCGGGCGGCGGACTCGGCCTGGGGCACGCCGGGCCGTGGCTCGCGTCGCCGGACGGTCCGGAGTGGACGGACGTCTCCCCCGAGCGCCGCACGCTGGCGTCCCTGCGCTGGGACCCGGTGCACGGCGACCGCGCGCAGGAACTGGTGGTCGTCACCGATCAGGCGACCCCGGACGAGGTCGAGGCCGCCCTGCGCGGCGCGTTGCTGACCGACGAAGAGCTCGCCGAAGGCCCCGAGGCGTGGGCGCGTTACCCCGACCCGTTCGGGGACTGGCACGAAGAACCGTGCGAGGACACCGAAACCGACCCGGCGCGGCACGACGCGACCGCGGCGAACCGAAAGGAAGACCAGTGAAACCCGGGATCCACCCCGACTACCACCCGGTGGTGTTCAAGGACTCGTCGACCGGCGACGCCTTCCTGACCCGCTCCACCATCACCTCCGACCGGACGATCGAATGGTCCGACGGCCACACCTATCCGCTGGTCATGGTCGACATCAGCTCGTGGTCGCACCCGTTCTGGACCGGCACCCAGCGGATCATGGACAGCGCCGGCCAGGTCGAGAAGTTCCACCGCCGCTACGGGAAGCGAGGTACCCGCTGATGGCCGTCCCCAAGCGCAAGATGTCGCGCAGCAACACCCGGTCGCGGCGGTCGCAGTGGAAGGCCGCCGTGCCCGACCTGGTGCCGATCAAGGTCGACGGCAAGGTTCAGCTCGTCCCGCGCCGGCTGATGAAGCACTTCCACCAGCAGTGAGCGTTCCCGTCACGGTGTTGTCCGGCTTCCTCGGCGCGGGCAAGACGACCCTGCTCAACCACATCCTCGCCAACCGGGCCGGCCTGCGGGTGGCGGTGATCGTCAACGACATGAGCGAAGTCAACATCGACGCCGCACTGGTCCGCTCGCAGGAGCGCCTCGTGGAGCTGACCAACGGGTGCATCTGCTGCACCCTGCGGGAGGACCTCCTCGAGGAGCTCGCGGCGCTGTGCGCGGACGACCGCTTCGACCACGTGCTCATCGAGTCGAGCGGGATCTCCGAGCCGATGCCGGTGGCGGCGACGTTCACCTTCCTCGAGCAGGTGGCCCACCTCGACACGATGGTGACCGTGGTCGACGCGGCGAACTTCGCCCGCGAGCTGGCAGCCGGCGATTCCCTGGTGGAGCGCCGGCTGGACCAGTACGAAGACGACGAGCGGACGGTCAGCGACCTGCTGATGGACCAGGTCGAGTTCGCCGACGTCCTGCTGCTGAACAAGACGGACCTGGCCCCTCCTGCCGAGGTGGACCGGCTCGTGGCGACGCTGCGGCGGCTCAACCCGGCCGCCGACGTCGTCACGGGCAGCTTCGGGAAGGTGCCGCTGGAGCGGGTCTTCGGGACCGGCCGGTACGACGCCGTCCGGGCTCAGGAGGCGCCGGGCTGGGTGGCGGAACTGAACGGCGACCACGTCCCGGAGACCGAGGAGTACGGCATCTCCAGCGTCGTGTTCCGCGCTTCGCGGGCGTTCGACCCGGCGGCGCTGTGGGACTTCGTCGCCCGGCGGCTGGATTCCGGCGAATTCGGGACGGTGCTGCGGTCCAAGGGTTTCTTCGCGCTGGCGTCGCGGCCCGGGGTGACGGGACTGTGGTCGCAGGCGGGCACGGTGGCCCGGTTCGAACCCCAGGGTGTGGCGGCCGGACCGCGGCAGGAACTGGTGTTCATCGGCGTCGACCTGGCCGGTGACGCCCTGCTGGCCGCCCTGCACGACTGTCTCGGGGAGGTCGCCACCGGGCCGGACCCGTTCCCGGAATGGGAGCCGGTCCATTTCCATTGACGGCGGCGGGAAAATGGCGGTGTGGACGGACGCGGATATCTGGAGAAGCTGATCTCCGACGGTCTGGGAAGGGGAAGGGGACAGCCGCCTGCCGGGCGGCTGAGCGGTTTCGACCGGCGGGAGATCCGCGGGGTGGCGATCGGCCTGGTGGCCGCGGGGGCGCTGAGCCAGGAGGAAGCCGACCGGATCCTCGCCGACCTGGACGTGACCATGCAACAGTCCGGCTTGCTCAAGGTCGTGCACGCGGAAGGGTCGGCCTCGACCGGCTTCGCGCCGGTGGTGGCCAGGGCGGTGGGCACCGAACGGCCCGAGTGGCGGCAGGCGATCGAAGAGCCGCCGACACCGGTGCTGCGGCAGGTGGTTTCGCTGGCGGGCCGCACTCTCGAAGTCGGCGAGCTGACGGCGGACCTGGTGAGCCTGGAGATCTGGTCGACCTTCGTCGTCCTGACCATGGCCCACACCGACGTCGATCCACGCCGGATGCGGGAACACTGGGCACTGCGTACCCACTGGCGCGGGTGGGACGACGCCGGAACCCAGTACCGCGGCGGCGGTGGCGGCGGGTCCGGGTCGCACGGCCTGCTCGTGGAACGGCGCACGTTCGAACCCGGCCCGCCGGCGGAGGTCCGGCTGCTGACCCTGGCCGCCGAGTTTCCCGGCGGCCGGGCCACCGTGGTGATCCCGCTCGGCTGACGCGTCAGTGGTCGTCGTAGTGGTCCTCGTGGGCCGCGTGGCGGTGGCCGTCGTGGACGTAGTCCACGTGGTCGCCGTGCGGGACCGCCATATGGCCGCAGCCCTCGCCGTGGGCGTGGTCGTGCCCGGTGTGCGGCACGTGGCCGGCGATTTCGCACTCGTCGAAGTGGCCGTCGTGGGCTCGGTGCAGGTGGCCCTCGTGCACGTAGTCCACGTGGTCGCCGTGCGGGATCGTCGCGTGGCCGCAGCCCTCCCGGTGGACGTGGTCGTGGCCGGCGTGCTCGACGTGCGGGATGGTCATCGGCTGTTCCCTTCCAGGTGTGTCCATTTCGGACGGTAACACCGGGACGCCGCCGCGGCCCCGGCGAAAGCTCCCGCCTCACCCGATAGCGGCGGCGAAGTCCGAGTTGATCAACCCAGGTTTATCAGTCTAGGTTGACGATCGTGACGGACGAGGAGCTCCTCCAGGCGAGTGCCGACCTGCGCGTCGCGCTCGGCCGGCTGGTCCGGCGGCTGCGCCAGGGCTACGTCGCCGGCGAGCCGACCCTGCCCGAACGTTCGGTCCTGTCCCGGCTCGACCGCGACGGCCCGGCCACCCCGGGCTGCCTCGCCGACCTCGAACGCGTCAAGCCGCAGGCCATGGGCGTCACCCTCGCCGGGCTGGTCGGGCGCGGGCTGGTCGAGCGGCGCAAGGACGACTCCGACGGCCGCAAGGTGCTGATGTCGGTCACCGAGGCCGGCGTCAAGCTGCTGACCGACCGGCGCTCGCAGACCACCCGGCAGATGGCGGCCGCGCTGGCCGGGAAGTTCACCGAGGCCGAGCAGCGCGAGCTGATCGCAGCCATCCCGCTGATCGAGCGGCTGGCGGAGGAGCTGTGAGCTACAAGTGGGTCGCGCTGTCGAACACCACGCTCGGCGTGCTGATGTCCGCGCTCGACGGCTCGATCGTCATCATCTCGCTGCCGGCGATCTTCCGCGGCATCGGGCTCGACCCCCTCGCGCCGGGCAACATCGGCTACCTGCTCTGGATGATCCTCGGCTACCTGCTGGTGCAGGCCGTGCTGGTGGTGACGCTGGGGCGGCTCGGCGACATGTTCGGCCGGGTCAAGATGTACAACCTCGGCTTCGTCGTGTTCAGCGCCGCGTCGGTCGCCCTGTCGTTCGACCCGTTCCACGCCGCCGGCGGCGCGCTCTGGCTGATCGGCTGGCGGGTCGTGCAGGCCGTCGGCGGGTCGATGCTGACGGCGAACTCCGCGGCGATCCTCACCGACGCCTTCCCCGCCGAGCAGCGCGGGATGGCGCTGGGCGTCAACCAGATCACCGCGCTGGCCGGCCAGTTCCTCGGCCTGGTCGTCGGCGGGCTGCTGGCCGAAATCGACTGGCGCGCGGTGTTCTGGGTGAGCGTCCCGTTCGGCCTGCTCGGCACGATCTGGTCGATCCGCAGCCTCCGCGAGGCCGGGACGCCGCAGCGCGCGAAGGTCGACTGGGGCGGCAACGTCACCTTCGCGGCCGGAACCGCGCTGGTGCTGGCCGCGATCACCTACGGCATCCAGCCCCACGGCGGCGCGGCCACCGGCTGGGGCAACCCGTGGGTGCTCGGCGGGATCGGCGCCGGGATCCTGCTGCTCCTGGTGTTCGGCGTCATCGAAACCCGGGTCGCCGCGCCGATGTTCCAGCTTTCCCTGTTCAGGATCCGCGCGTTCGCCGCGGGCAACATCGCCGCGTTGCTGACTTCGGTCGCGCGTGGTGGCATGCAGTTCATGCTCATCATCTGGCTGCAGGGGATCTGGCTGCCCCTGCACGGCTACGACTACGAGCAGACGCCGCTCTGGGCGGGTATCCACCTGCTCCCGCTCACGGTCGGGTTCCTCATCGCCGGGCCGGTGTCCGGGTACCTGTCCGACCGGTTCGGCGCCCGCCCGCTGGCCACCGGCGGCCTGCTCCTGGTCGCCGCGGCGTTCCTCGGGCTCCTGGCGCTGCCGGTGGACTTCCCGTACCCGGCGTTCGCGGCCCTGCTCGTGCTGAGCGGCGTCGGCCAGGGCATGTTCGCCGCACCCAACACGTCGGCGATCATGAGCAGCGTCCCGACCGAGCAGCGCGGCGTCGCCTCCGGCATGCGGGCGACGTTCCAGAACTCCGGGACGTCGTTGTCGATCGGCGTGTTCTTCTCGCTGATGATCGCCGGGCTGGCCTCGTCGCTGCCGCAGACGTTGACCAGCGGTCTGCAGGCCCACGGCGTTCCGGCAGGCGTGGCCGACGGCGTCGCGCAGCTCCCGCCGGTCAGCACGCTGTTCGCGGCGTTCCTCGGCAGCAACCCGGTCGGGCACCTGCTCGGCCCGGACGTCCTGTCCGGGCTGGCGCCCGCCGACCGGGCGGCCCTCACCGGCGGGGACTTCTTCCCGCGGCTGGTCTCCGGCCCGTTCCACCACGGCCTGGTGGTCGTGTTCGTCGCGGCCGCGGCCATGGCCGTCGTCGCCGCGATCGCGTCCGCTTCGCGCGGCGGGCGGTACGTCCACATCCACGAACGAGCGAAGGAGTCGCAATGACCGACGAGATCATCGCCGGGACCGTCACCATCACCGGCCACGGCGGCGACGAACTCGAGGCCTACCTGGCCAAACCCACCGACGAGACCCCGCGCGGCGGCGTCGTGGTGATCCACCACCTGCCCGGCTACGACGCGGCGACGAAGGAGATGGTGCGCCGCTTCGCCGTCGAGGGCTACAACGCGCTCTGCCCGAACCTGTACACGCGCGAAGCACCCGGTGCCGACCCGGACGACGCGGCCGCAACGGTCCGCGCGGCGGGCGGCGTCCCCGACGACCGTCTGGTCGGCGACGTCTCGGGCGCGGCGGACTACCTGCGGGCGCTGGAGAACGCGAACGGCCGGGTCGGCGTCATCGGGCACTGTTCCGGCGGCCGCCACGCGTTCCTCTCGGCCTGCTCCCTGGACCTCGACGCGGCGGTGGACTGCTACGGCGCGTTCGTCGTCAACGACCCGCCGGAGGCCATGAAGCAGATGAAGCCCCTGCTCGGTCTGGCGCCGCAGCTGTCCTGCCCGCTGTTGGGCATCTTCGGCGCGGACGACCAGTTCCCGAGCCCGGACGAGGTCGCGGTCCTGGCGGCGGAGCTGGAGAAGCAGGGCAAGGAGCACGAGTTCCACACCTACGCCGACGCCGGCCACGCGTTCTTCGCCGTCGACCGCCCGAGCTACCGCCCCGAAGCCGCGAAGGACGGCTGGGAACGCATCCTCGACTTCTACGCCCGCACGCTCACCGCCTGAGAGGACCCGCGCATGTGCACCTACCTGACGGAGAAGTTCGCCCTCGAAGGCAGCGGCAAGGGCGCCCGCGGCTGGTTCCGCCTGAACGAAGGCACCGTGTACGTCGACCACCCGGTGCACGCGCCGTACGCGCACACGGTGAACATCGACTTCCGGAACCCCGCCCTGGGCGCCTCGGCGCGGGTGGCCTTGGAGCTCACGGAAGAGGACGCGCTGGCCCTGGCGGACGCGATCCACGCGGCCGTCAAATCCGCACCGGCCGGGCTGGCTTCGCGGGACCAGTGATCACCGGAACTGGCGCCCGGCGGCCTGGACGAACGCGTTCAGGATCTCCTCGAGGCGGTCCTCGTGCTCCCGCAGCTCGGAGCGCTCCGCGGCATGGCGGATGGCACTGATCGGTTCGAACGCCGAGTCGGCGAGGCGGAGGAGGCCGGGATCCTCGGTGAGCAACCGGAGCGCGAACCGGGCGTGGTCGGCGGCGGCCCCGCTCTGGTCCGCTTCTGTGTAGGCGGCCCTGGTGTCCGCTCCGTCCGGGTCCCGCTGCCGCAGCAGCCACAGGGAGATCATCTTCTGGCGGAGCTCGGTCATCGAGCCCGCGAACGCCGCGCAGGCCGCGATCCGTTCCTGGCGGAGACGTTCTTCGCGGGCTGTTCTGTCCGCCCGCTGCGCGGTGAGACGGCCGAAGAGAAAGGTGAGACTCGATCCGGCCAGCGTTCCGCAGACCGCGATGAGGCCGGCGAGCACGGCGTTCATGCCGACAGCCTCCTACGGGGTGTAGAGCGCGCCCAGGAACTCGAGCAGCAGCCGCTCCCGCAACGGCGCCGGTGCCGTTGCGAGGAGCGCGTTGATCGGCGCCATCCGCTCCGGCAGCCCCGCATCCCCACCAAGGCCCGCCGCCGCCAGGAGGCCCGCGAACTGTTCCGACGTCAGCGTCGCCGGGTCGAGGGCCGCCACGAACTCCGCCACGGCGGCCTCGACGACCACCGGGCCCGCCGCCCGAGCCGCGTCCACCGAGGCGGCCAGGTCGGTCAGGAACTCCTTCTCGCTGCCGTGGTTGGCCGCAGTCACCGTCAGGTGCAGGTTCGCCGGCGACGACAGATGAGCGAACTGCGGCTGGACGTACCAGCCTCGCGCCTTCATCTCGTCCGCCACCGTGAACAGGTCGAAGCCGTCTTCGCCGGTGAACGCGATCAGCGTCGACACCGGGTCGCCGAGGATCCGCAGGCCCGGCAGCTCGGAGATCCCGGAACGGATCCGGGAAACCGCTTCCCGCGTGGACGCCGCCAACGACAGGTAGCCGTCGGAACCGAGGTGGTTCACCACCGCCCACGCCGCGGCCAGGGGGCCGCCGGAACGGGTGCTCTGGATCGTCGTGTTCAGCATCGTGTAGCCCGGCCAGGCCGCGCTCGCGAAGTAGTGCGTGCGCCGCAGCTCCGCCGAAGCGTGCAGCAGCACCGACGTCCCCTTCGGACAGTACGCGTACTTGTGCAGGTCCACCGAGATGCTCGTGACACCGGGGACGCGGAAGTCGAACGGCGGGACGTCCGCGCCGAGGCGGGCGAAGTACGGCAGTACCCAGCCGCCGATGCAGGCGTCGACGTGCATCCGGACGCCGCGATCGAGAGCCGAAGCCGCGATCGAAGCGATCGGGTCGAGCACGCCGTGGGCGTACGACGGCGCGCTCGCCACGACCAGCACCGTCGAGTCGTCGATCGCCGCCGCCATCGCCGCCGGGTCGGCGCGGAAGGTCACCGGGTCGACCGGGACGTCGATCCGCCGCAGCCCGAACAGGTGGGCCGCCTTGTGGAACGCCGCGTGCGCGGTCGTCGGGAGCACGATCGACGGCGTGGCCACCGAGGGGTGCGCGTCACGCGCCGCGAGCACCGCCAGCAGGCACGACTCGGTCCCGCCCGAAGTCACCGAGCCGACCACGCCCGGGACGTCGCCGAGCAGAGCGGAGGCCGCGGAGACGAGGTCGTTCTCCATCCGCAGCAGGCTCGGGAACGCCGTCGGGTCCAGGCCGTTGGCCGACGACGCCAGCGCGTGCGCCGCCGCGCCGAGGGAGTCCACTTCGGACAGCCCGCTGTCGTAGACGTAGGCCAGGGTGCGGCCGCCGTGCGTCGGCAGGTCGCCCGCGCGCAGCTCCCGCAGCGCCGCGAGGACGTCCTCAGGCGGGTTCATGGCGCGGCTCCAGCACCTTCCGCCGCAGCAGCGGCAGGGCCAGCGCGATGAGCACGCCCGGGATGATCGACGACCCGACGAGGATCGCCACGATGGCGCTGTCCGGCTGGAACGCCGTGGCGTCGGTGCTGGACACGTACCCGCCGAACGCCAGGATCAGCGCCCAGAGCCCGCCGCCGAAGGCCAGCCCGAGGGTCTCCCCCGCGGTCCACACCCCCGCGGCGATTCCGGCTCGGGTCTCGCCGGTGCGCTCCTCCTCGGCGGTGATCAGGTCGGGCAGGATGGCCAGCGGGAACACCGAGATCCCCGCGTAGCCGACGCCGCAGAGGGCCACGAAGAGGAACGAGACGACCAGCGGGATCGACTGGGCGAAGACCAGCCCGAGCAGGCCGACCGCGAAGGCGGCGGTGGCCAGGCGGAAGCCGTTGAGCTTGCCGACCCGGTCGCCCAGCCGCGGCCACAGCGGCATGGTGACCAGCGCCGGGCCGACGAAGATGACGAACAGGATCGTGCCGTAGGCGCTGTCGCCGAGGATGCGCTGGGCGAAGAACGGGATCGCGGCGAGCACCGTGCCGATGCCCAGCGCCTGGATGAAGTACGTGCCGAGCAGCCAGCGGAACGGCCGCCAGCCGGCCAGCGTGCCGACGAGCTCCTTCAGGTTCACGGTGTTCGGCCGCAGCGAGCCGACCGGCGCGTCCTTGAGCCCGAAGTAGACCAGCAGCGTCGCGGCCAGCACGATCAACCCGATCACCACGGCCATGACGCGGTAGCCGGCGACCCCCTCGATCGCGGTGGTGATCGCCGGGGCGCCCCCGCCGCAGACCAGGATCGTCACGGCCAGCACGCCGATGCGGACGCTGGTGAGCTTCGTGCGCTCGGTCGCCGACTCGGTCAGCTCGGCGGGCAGCGCGTTGAACGGCACCTGGAACAGCGCGTACGCCGTGGCGCAGGCGGCGAACATGACCGCCACGTACAGCGCGTCCGGCAGCGGGCCGCCGAGCCCGGGGTGGGCGAACATCGCGGCGAACAGGATCGCCACGCCGATGCCGCCGATCAGCAGGAACCGGCGGCGGCTGCCGGTCTTGAGCAGGTCGGCGTCGGACAGCCGGCCGGCGACCGGGTTGAACAGCACGTCCCAGGCCTTCGGCACGAACACGATCGCGGCGGCCCAGCCCGCGGGCACGGCCATCGTGTCGGTCAGGTACTTCACCAGCACCAGTCCGGGGACCGTGCCGAAGGACCCGGTGACGAACGAGCCGAGCGAATAGCGGAACCTCGTCCGGCCGGACAGCGTCGCCATGGTCCTCCTCGAATGGCTTACCGGGTGCCCGCATGAGTATTCGATCTCGGCGGACACCCGGTAGGGGTCGGGGGGAATCGTGCCATCGTCGTGACCTGGAGCACGGAGCGACCCGCCGGTCAGCCGAAGGCGCGGGCGATCTTCTCCAGCGTCGCGGCGTCACCGCGCAGCAGCAGCTGGGTGACCACGGTGTCCTCCCACGCCTTCAGCTCTTCGCGGATCTTCTCCGGCGGCCCGATCAGCGAGGTGTCCTCCACCAGCGACGTCGGGATCGCCGCGGCCGCCTCCTCCTTGCGGCCGGCGAGGTAGAGCTCCTGGACCGCGTCGGCGACGTCGCCGTAACCCAGCCGCGCGTACACGTCGTGGTGGAAGTTGACGCTCTTCGCGCCCATCCCGCCGATGTACAACGCCAGCGACGGCTTGATCCAGCTCGCCGCCTCTTCCACGTCGTCGTGCACGATCACCGGCAGCGACAACGGCACCTCGAACGTGTCGAAGGTGTGCCGGGCGCCCGGCCGTGAGAAACCTTCTTCGAGCGCGGCCTTGTAGAAGTCGTTGCTCTTGGGCGAGAAGAACAGCGGCAGCCAGCCGTCGCCGATCTCCGCGGCCAGCGCGACGTTCTTCGGGCCTTCCGCGGCGAGGTGGATCGGGATGTCCTTGCGCAGCGGGTGCACCGTCGGCTTCAGCGGCTTGCCGAGCCCGGTGCCGCCCTTGAGCGGCAGCTGGAAGTGGTCGCCGTCCAGGGTCACCGGGGCCTCGCGGGCGATCACCTGCCGGACGATGTTCACGTACTCGCGCGTCCTCGCGAGCGGCTTCGGGTACGGCTGGCCGTACCAGCCTTCGACGACCTGCGGGCCGGACGCGCCGAGCCCGAGCACCATCCGGCCGCCCGAGAGGTGGTCCAGGGTCAGCGCGTGCATCGCGGTCGCGGTCGGGGTGCGCGCGGCCATCTGGACGATGTTCGTGCCGAGCCGGATCCGGCTGGTGGAAGCGCCGTACCAGGCCAGCGGCGTGAACGCGTCCGAGCCGTACGCCTCCGCCGTCCACACCGAGTCGAAGCCGAGCTCCTCGGCCTTGAGGACCGCTTCCAGCGCACCCGGGGTCGGGCCGCTCTGCCAGTACCCGACGTGGAATCCCAGCTTCACGAAAGCCTCCTAGACGTTCGGTGCGTAGTGCTCGGGCTTGCCCCGCTCGGACAGCGGCGGCAGGTTCCTGGGTGGAGTCTCGACCACGGGCGCGTCCGGAGCCACCTCCCCGCGCTCGCGGCGCCAGCCGGCGCGGGCCCGCGGGTGGTAGCGACGGTCGTGCGGGACGAGCTTGAACACGGCGTTGATCAGCTTCCCGGCCCGCCGGTGCCGGCGCGCGTCGCGCTCGGTCCAGCGGAAGCCGAGCAGATCGCGGACCTCGCGGTCGTACAGGCCGATCGTCAGCCAGACGAAGGTGCGCGCGATCACCCGCTGGGCCGGCCGCCACAGCGCATCCGGCAGCCAGGGCAGGAACGGCGGCTTGCCGAGGCCGCGGATGTCCAGGACGTCCCGGGTGGCCTTGTTGTCTTCGAGGACCTCGGTGCACATGTGCTTCCAGTAGCGCCGGAAGTCCTCCCAGCTCTCCGGTACCGGCCGCATGGTCATGTCGTACAGCCGCCACCACTGGACGTGCTCGTCGAACAGCTGCCGCTTTTCCGCCTCGCCGATGCCGCCCATGAAGTGGTCGGCGATGAGGATCGTGCTGACGAAGAACGTGGCGTGCGCCCAGTAGTAGGTGCCGGGGTCGAGGGCGTGGTAGCGGCGGCCCTGCGCGTCGACGCCCTTGATGCGGTCGTGGTAGCCGCGGACTTCGAGGGCGGTCGCGTGGGCGCGCGGGCCGTCGAAGACCACCCCGCCGATCGGGTAGAGCGAACGGAACAGCCGTTGCCAGCGTTCCTCGAAGAACCGCGAGTGCTGCTCGACGCCGGCGCCGAGACCGGGGTGCATGTTCTGCATCGACCCGGCCCACAGGCCGATGAGCAGGCCGCGCCAGTCGCCGAAGTACTTCCACGTCAGCGACTCGGGACCCAGTGGCTGGGGGGTCATCGGCGGCTCCTCGTCGCGTCTCGAACTGACTACGGCCGTTGTCAGGCTAGGATCTGACAACAGTTGTAGTCAACCGAGGAGCTGTGATGCCGGGCCGGACCTGGGCGGGCACGACGCTGGACGACCGGAAGGCGCTCCGGCGGGCCCAGCTGGTGGCCGCGGGCCTGGAACTGCTGGGCACCGAAGGCTCCGCCGGGACGAGCGTCCGCGCGGTGTGCCGGCACGCGAAGCTGACCGAGCGCTACTTCTACGAGAGCTTCACCGACCGGGAAGAGCTGGTCGCGGCGGTCTACGAGCACGTCGGCGAAGAGGCGCGGCAGGCGCTCGTCGACGCGGTGCGGGACGCCCCCACCCCGGTGCTGCGGGCGGAGAACGCCGTGCGCGCGTTCGTCGAGCTGATCGTCGACGATCCCCGCAAGGGCCGGATCCTGCTGCTCGCGCCGCTGACCGACCCGGCGCTGACCCGCCGGGGCCTGCACCTGCTGCCGGTGTTCGCCGCGCTGGTGGGCGAGCAGCTGTCCCACGGCGACGAGACCGAACGCCGGATGGTCGCCGTCGGGCTGGTCGGCGCGCTGAGCAACGTCTTCATCGCCTACCTCGACGGGTCGCTGAAGGTTTCGCGCGAGCGGCTCGTCGCGCACTGCGTGAAACTCGTCCTCGGTGCCGACAGCCACTGACTCCACCTCCTTCCCGCCTCGTGACAGTCGCGCGGCGGATCGGGCAGACTCAACCCATGCGTACCGCTGGGCGGAACGACGGCGCGAGCGGCGACGGCCTCGTCGCCGCCCGGCTCGCCGCGCTCCTCGAAGCCTTCCGGCCGGGTGACGACACCCTCGGCGTCTCCGAGCTGACCCGCCGGACCGGCCTGGCGAAGACGACCGTGCACCGGCTCGTCGGGCACCTGACCGAGACGGGCCTGCTCGAGCGCGAGGCCGGTGCGGTGCGCCTCGGGCTGCGGCTGTTCGAAATCGGCCAGCTGGCCTCGCCGCGCCGCGGCCTGGTCGAGGCGGCCCGGCCGTACCTGGCCGACCTGCGCGAGGCGACGCGCAACACGGTCCACCTGGCGATCCTCGAAGGCACCGAAGTCGTGTACCTCGACGTGCTGCGCGGACCGGACGCGCCGACCCTGCCCTCGCGCATCGGCGGGCGGTTCCCCGCGCACGCCACCGGCGTCGGCAAGGCGATCCTGGCGTTTTCCCCGGAAGCGGTGGTGAACCAGGTGATCGACGCCGGGCTGCCGCGGATGAGCGCGCGGACGATCACCGCACCCGGCCTGCTCCGCCGTCAGCTCGCCCGCGTCCGCGAGGACGGGATCGCCCTCGAGCGCGAGGAATCCGGCGTCGGCGTGGTGTGCGCGGCCAGCCCGCTGCTCGACGCCGGCGGGGTCGCGGTGGCGGCGGTGTCGATTTCCGGCTGGGCCAACCGGATGCGGACCGAACGGGTCGCCCCGGCCGTCCGGACGGTCGCGCTCGCGTTGACCCGGACACTCTCCGGATCCACTGCGGACAGTCGCGGATAATCTTGCCTGCCAACGGGTTCCGCGCGGAGGCCGGACGGGGACCCGCTACAGTCCGTCCAATGGCCCAGTACAGCCCGGTCTCCGCCGCGCACCGGCTGCTGTCGCTCGACATCGTGCTCGCGCTGCTGGCGCTGGCCGGCGGGCTGCGCGTGCTCTACCTCGCCGCCCCCGGGCCGGCCCTGCCCGCGGAGGCCGCCACCGTCGCCCACGTCTACGCGCTCGGCCACCTGACGTCGTTCGCCGACGCGGGCGGGGCCGGGGTCAGCCCGTTCGGCTGGCTGCAGCTCGCGGCGGCCACGATGGTCTCGGACGCGTTCTGCCGCTCGGCCACCGCGCTGGGCGCGGTCCGCGAGACCGTGCTCTTGGCGGCGCTCGCCGGCGTGGCGCTGCTGTGGGTGCTGGCCCGCAGGCTGGGCCTGACGCGGTGGGCGTCGGCGGCCGCGGTGCTGCTGCTGGCGGCGTCCCCGCTCGCGCTCGGCCTGCAGCGGCTGGTGGTCGTGGAGCACCTGGCGGCGGCGTGGGTCCTGGGGGCGCTGGTGCTGATCACCCACCCGCGCGCCCGCATCCGCCACGACGTCGTGGCGGCGGTGTGCCTGCTGGCGGCGGTCCTGACGTCACCGCTGGCCCTGTTCTTCCTGCCCGCGGCCGGCTGGCTCCTGGTGCGCCGCGCCCCGGTCCGGGCGGCACTGGTGGCGGTGCTGGTGAACCTCGGCCTGGGCATCGCCTTCGGCCCGGCGGCGGCGGTCTTGCGCCCCCACCTGGCGGCGGCCACACCCCCGACGGCGGCCGGCTGGGCCGCCCTCGACCCGGCCTGGGCGGCGCTGTCGGTCCTCGCCCTGGTGGCGGCACTGGGAGTGCGGAGGGTCAGGCCGTTCGCGGTGACGGGCCTGCTGCTGGCCGCGGCGATGGTGGTCCCGGGCGTACCGGCCACCGCGGTGCTGGCGTTGTCCCTGCCACTGACACCCCTGCTGCTGGCCGCCCTGGCCCAGGCGGCGACCCGGAGACGCTCGGCACGCCGGGGCCGGTTCGCGGTGGCGGCCATCCGGTGGACCGGTTCGGGCGGGCTGCCGCCGGCTGACGCCATTGCGGTGCGTCGCACGGACACCGGCCGCCAGAGCCGGACCGCGGGACGCCTCACCGAGCCGGCATCACCGCGACGCGGAGCCATCCGCAGCCGGGCGAAGGCCGGGCTCGCACACGCAGTCATCCGGCGACCCGCACCGGCCGCCACCGGCCCACGGCCCTCTCCCACACACCCCTGCCGGGCGAAGGCCGCGCTGACCGGGCTCACGCACACCCTCCCCCGGCCCGCGCCGGCCGCCACCGGCCCGCGGCCCTTCCCGGCGCACCCCACGAACACTCGCCAGGACCCGGCCACCACCGCCCCGCGCCCCGCCCACCACGGACGTCCGGGCCGCCTGTCCCGGACCGCACCCGCGCTGGCCGTCGCCGTTCTGGTCACCACCGTCGCCGCCGGCTGGGCTGCCGGCTACTCCGCGCTCCGACCCACCGTCGACCGGGGCGGCCCGCTGGCCGCCGCGCGGGATTGGGTGCGCGCCAATGCTTCCGGCTCCCGGCTGCTCGTCGACGACGCCGCCTGGGCCGAACTCGCGAGCACCGGCTGGCCGACCGGCTTGCTGGCCGCGCCCGCCGCGTGTGCCCGCACCTGCCCGGCCGCCGAGTGGGCCGTCTTCGGGGCCGGGGCAGCCGGGCTCCGGCAGCGTTACCCCGCTCTGGAGGGCGCCTTCGCCGGTGCGGGCCCGACCGCGGTCTTCGGCTCCGGCGACGCCCGGGTCACCGTCTGGCGGCTCGGGTTGCCCCTGGCCGATCCGGCCGCGCCGCCGGAGGCACCGGCCCGGGCCCACGCCGGCGAAGCCCTCACCGCGTCGGCCCGGATCGCGCTGACCCCCGAAGCCGCCGGCGTGCTCCGCGAGGGCTGCGCCGACCCGCGGCTCATCGCGACCATCGCCGCGCTCGCGGCCATCCAGCCCGTGCGGATCTCGGCCTTCCCCGAGGTCCCCGGCGAGGACGCCGCCGGGCAGCCGCGCCGCCGGGTCCTGCTGACCGGCGGCGAGGACGGCACGACCGCCTTCTACGCCGGCCAGCGCGACCTCTTCCGCCCGGCGTCGGTCACCCGTACGGCCGGCGGCGTGCTCGTCACGTACCCGCTGTTCGCACCGCCCGGGCTCCTGCCCCCGACCCGGTAGGTGCCGGGCACGGGTGGAACGGCGGGTCGTGATCGCCGCCCTGCCGCTCACCGGGACACGCTTCGCAGGATGCCGGACATGCCCCGGGTGCCGGGCGCGGCGGCCGTCCAGACTCCGGGGGCATGACCACCACACAGACGACCCGCCGGACCGTGCTCGGCGGGCTGGCCGCGGCGGCGCTGGCGCTGCCCGCCGCGACCGGCACCGCGGCCGCGGCACCGGTCCTGGACGGCCGTCCGGGACCGAAGATCGGCATCCTGCTCTACGACGGCTTCAGCCTGCTCGACCCGACCGGTCCGGCGGAACTGCTGTCCCGGCTCCCGGGCGCGACGGTCACCATGATCGGGCAGCGCCGCGGCCCGGTGCGCACCGACACCGGACGCACGGCCGTCTTCGCCGACCGCGCGGTGTCCGAAGTGGACCGGCTCGACGTCCTCCTCGTGCCCGGCGCGGGAAACCGCGGCACGGTCGCGGCGATGAACAACCCGGTGCTGCTGGACTGGATCCGCCGCGTCGACCGCCACACGAGCTGGACGACGTCGGTGTGCACCGGCGCCCTGATCCTCGGCGCGGCGGGCCTGCTGCGCGAGCGGGCCACCACGTACTGGGCGTCGGCGCCCTACCTCGAGGCCACCTTCGGAGTCGAGTACGTGCCGGAGCGGTACGTCCAGGTGGGCAAGGTGATCACCGCGGCGGGCGTCTCCGCGGGCATCGACATGGCGTTGTTCCTGGCGGGCAAGCTCGCCGGCGAGGAGGTCGCCCGCGCGGTCCAGCTGGCCGTGGAGTACGACCCGCGGCCGCCGTTCGACGCGGGCGACGCGGGGACGGCGAGCCCGCAGCTCAAGGAGCTGGCGCTGCGGCTGCTGGCCGAGTCACAGCAGTAGCACCGGTGGTGCGGGGTGCCACCCCGCACCACCGCTACAGCGCGGCGACGTTGCGCTCCGGGTGCGCCGGCCGGTGCAGGACCGGGACGTCGGCCAGCAGGCCGCGCCGCGCCAGCTCGGGCCGGACGCCGTCGCCGAACCAGTACGCCTCCTCCAGGTGCGGGTAGCCCGACAGCACGAACTCGCTCACGCCGACGCTGTGGTACTCCTCGATCAGGTCCGCGACCTCTTCGTGGCTCCCGACCAGCGCGGTCCCCGCACCGCCGCGAACCAGGCCGACACCGGCCCACAGGTTCGGGTGGATCTCCAGCCCGCGGACGCCGCCGTCGGTCCGGCCGCCGTGCAGCGCGACCATCCGCTGCTGCCCCACCGACTCGCTGGCGGCCAGCTGCGCCTGCGCCTTCGCGACCTGCTCCGGGCTCAGCGCGTCGAGCAGCTTCTGCGCCTCCGCCCAGGCCTCGGCCGAGCTGTCGCGCGAGATCGTGTGCAGCCGGACGCCGAACCGGATCGGCCGGTCCCCGGCCAGCGCACGCACCTTGCCGATCTTCTCGGCGACCTGCGCGGGCGGCTCGCCCCAGGTCAGGTAGACGTCGGCGTGCCGCGCCGCGACCGGCAGCGCGGCCGGTGACGAGCCGCCGAAGTAGATCGGCGGCACCGGGTCCGGCGCGGCCAGCGTCGTCGCGCCTTCGACGCGCAGGTGCTCGCCTTCGAAGCTGAACGGCTCACCGGACCAGACCCCGCGCACGATGGTGAGGAACTCGTCGGTGCGCGCGTACCGGGCGTCGTGGTCGTGCCAGTCGCCGAAGCGGCGCTGCTCGACCGCGTCGCCGCCGGTGACGATGTTGAGCAGCACCCGGCCACCCGAAAGCCGTTGGAACGTGCCCGCCATCTGCGCGGCGAGCGTCGGCGAGATGACACCCGGCCGGAACGCGACCAGGAACTTCAGCCGGGTCGTCTCCCGGATCAGCGCGGCCGTGGTGAGCCACGCGTCCTCGCACCAGGTTCCGGTCGGCGTCAGGACACCCTCGAAGCCCTGCCGCTCGGCGGCGCGGGCCACCTGGGCCAGGTAGTCCAGGTCCGGGTCGCGCTGGGCGGCCGGGCCCGCGGACCGGTTGGCGTGGAAGCGTTCCACGATCGTGCGGCCGTCGCCGCTGGTGGGCAGGAACCAGTGCAGCCTGATGCTCATCCGTTGCTCCTCGCCTGGTCCAGGTCGGGACCGAACCGCCGGTCGACGAAGGCGGCGAAGTCCACCTTGCCCGGCAGAGTCTTCTCGTCGGTGAAGGCGTCCGCGAGCTGCTGTTCGGACGCCACCACGGCGTCGTCCAGCACGATCGGCAGGTCACGGCCCGCCTCGACGGCCTTCTGCGCCACTTCGAGTTTCAGCCCGGTCTCCTTGGCCCACGCCTGCGCCCACTCGTCGCGGTGCGTGTCGGCCCACTTCTGCGCCTTGACCACGCGCACCGCGAAGTCACGCAGCGCGGAGTTCTTGCCCGGATCGCCGAGTGCGGCCGTGCTCGCGGCCAGGAAGCCCAGGCCGTTCGACGCGCCACGGCCGTCGGCCAGCACCCGCGCGTGGGCCTCGATCTGCGCCTGCGCGGTGTAGGGGTCCCAGATCGCCCAGGCGTCGATGGCGTGCTGGGTGAACGCGGCGTACGCCTCCGACGGCTGCAGGAAGCTCAGCTTGACGTCCTTCGTGGACAATCCGTTGTTGTGGAGGGTGTTCAACAGCTGCCCGTGCGCCGAGCTGCCCTTCGCGACGCCGATCGTCTTGCCCTTCAGCGAAGCGACGTTCTGCAGCGGCGAGTCCGGTGGGACGAGGAGGGCTTCGCGCTCGACGTTGCTGCGCGACACGCTGATCACCTTGATCTTCGCCTTCGCGGCGGCCGCGAAGATCGGCGGCGTGTTGCCGACGCGCCCGGCGTCGATCGCGCCGGCCGAGGCGGCTTCGAGCAGCGGCGGGCCCGAGGTGAACGTGGCCCATTCGATCTGGTACGGCGTCCCCTGCAGCAGGTTCGCCGCGGTGAGCAGGGACTTGACGCCGCCCTTCTGGTCGCCGATCTTGAGCGTCACCTTCGCCAGGTCGGCCGCGCTCACCGCGGCCGGCACGGCAGCCGGGCCGTCGCCGCTCGCGGTCCCGCACGCGGACACGGCGAGGGCTGCCGCGACCACGATGATTCCTTTACGCCACAGCATCTTCGGTCACTCCCAGGTCGGCCAGCACGCGCCGGCGGAGGTCGTCGTGGCCGTCGGCTTCGCGCGGCCGGTGCGCGGCCACGATCCGGCCGCCGTCGAGCACCAGGACCCGGTCGGCGAGCCGCAGGGCCTCGTCGACGTCGTGGGTCACCAGCAGCACGCCCGGCCGGTGCCGCCGCCAGAGGTCCTGGACCAGGCCGTGCATGGAAATCCGGGTGAGGGCGTCCAGAGCCCCGAACGGCTCGTCGAGCAGCAGCAGGCCGGGCTCGCGCACCAGCGCGCGGGCCAGCGACACGCGCTGGGCCTCACCGCCGGAGAGGGTGAGCGGCCAGTCGTCGGCGTGCCCGGCCAGGTGCACTTCGGCGAGCGCCTTCTCGGCCAGCGCGCGGTTGCGGGACTTCGTGACGCCGTCCTGGCGAAGGCCGAGGACGACGTTGCGCCAGACCTTCCGCCACGGCAGCAGTCTCGGCTGCTGGAACGCGACCGAGACGGTCCCGGTGACTTCCGCGCGGCCTTCGACGTCGTCGTCGAGGCCGGCGAGCACGCGCAGGAGCGTCGACTTGCCGGATCCGCTGCGGCCGAGCAGGGCGACGAATTCGCCGCGGCCGACGGTCAGGTCGAGTCCGTTGAGGACGGTCCGCTCGCCGAACCGCTTGGTGAGGCCGCGGACGTCGGCTACCGGGTTCGCCACCGCAGCACCTTCCGTTCGAGCAGCCGGACCAGCGCGTCGGTGACCAGGCCGAGCAGGGCGTACAGGACGAGGCCGACGACCACGACGTCGGTGCGCAGGAACTCGCGGGCGTTGTTGATGAGGTAGCCGACGCCGGCGTCGGCGTTGACCGTCTCGCCGACGATCAGCGCGAGCCAGGCGAGGCCGAGCGACTGCCGCAGCCCGACGAGCGCCTGCGGCAGCGCGCCGGGCAGGACGACGTGCCAGAGCCGCTCCGCGCGGCTGAACCCGAGTGCCCGGGAGGCTTCGACGAGGGCCGGGTCGGCGCCGCGGATTCCCGAGTGGACGTTGAGGTAGAGCGGGAAGGCCACGCCGAGCGCGACCAGCACGATCTTCGTCTCTTCGCCGATGCCGAACCACAGGATGAACAGCGGGATCAGGCCGAGGAACGGCAGCGTGCGCAGCATCTGGACCGGCGGGTCGACCAGGGCTTCACCCCACCGGGACAGGCCGGAAACGATGCCGAGCACGAGGCCGGCGACCGCACCGAGGGCGAAGCCGGCGCCGACCCGGCCGAGTGAAACGGCGAAGGCGTCACCGAGTTCGCCGCTGCGCGCGGCTTCGAGGCCGGCCTGCACGACCGTCCACGGTGCGCTGAGCTTGTCGGGCGGCAGGACGCCGGTGGAGCTGGCGATCTGCCAGGCGGCGAGCAGCACCACCGGGCTGATCCACCGCCGGAGATCGGGCCGCCGCACGGCTTTGCGCGGCGGCTCGGCGGCGCGTTTCCGGGCGTGCGCGAGCACGCCCGTGGTGGAAATCGACACGGATTTCTCCCGGGGACGGGGTGATCGGGATTGCGTGGTCCCGACCTTCCGGTCCCCGGGAAGCGAAGTCAATCGGCGCCCACTCCGTGAACACCCCGTGTTTCACCCCGTGGAACGAGTTGGCTCAGCCGCCGAACATGACCTTCCATTCGTCGAGCGACCGCGGCCGGTAGACGAAGTTGCTGCGCTTGACCTCCGACAGCGCGGCCGACGGCTCGGCCGAGTACTGGTGCCCGGGGTAGACGACGGGATCGCCCGCCAGACCGGCGAGCGCCTGCAGGCTGCGGTAGATCTCCTCGGCGTCACCGCCGGGGAAGTCGGTGCGGCCACAGCCTTCCAGGAAGAGCGTGTCGCCGGAGACGAGCTTGTCCTCGACCAGGAAGCACTGGCTGCCCGGCGTGTGCCCGGGCGTGTGCAGCAGCCGGATCGGGATGGCCCCGACCTCGAGGACGTCGTCGTGGTCGTGCGCGCGCAGATCGGTGCCGGAGACGCCGGTGACCCGCTTGACCCACTCGGTTTCGGCGCCGTTGACGTGGATCGGCACCTGCTCGATCGCGAGGAGCTCGGCGATCCCGGGCAGTGAGAAGCCGAGCATCTCGCCGCCGACGTGGTCGGGGTGGTGGTGCGTGGCCAGCACCCCGGTGAGCCGCATCCCGTCCTGAGCCAGGACATCGAGCAGATCCCGCACCGCGTAGGCGGGGTCGACGACGACGGCATCCTGAGTCTCGCGGTCGCCGATCAGGTAGGCGAAGTTCACCATCTGCGTCGCCACGGGATCCCCGACGGCGAAGTCGCGGCCGGCGAGCAGCTGCCGGAAGTAGAGCCGATCAGTCATGCCGGACACCCTACGGTCCGGCCCCGGCCGGCGCGGCGGGCCGGCCGAGCGCCGCCAGGACGGCGGCCACCGCGGGCGGGTCCGGCGGGTCGCCGTAGGTGGCCGCGTGGATGCGGCGGTGGACGCCGGGGAGTTCGGTCGCGTGGATGCCCGGATTGCGGTGCGCTTCCAGGGCGAGCCCGGGCAGGACGGCGACGCCGAGGCCGGCGGCGACCAGGGACTGCACGACGACCATGTCGTCGCTGGAGGAACCGAGGCGCGGGCGGAAACCCGCCCCCGCGCAGACGGCCGTCAGCTCCGCCCGGCAGCGGTCGCAGCCGCCGATCCAGGCCGAGTCGCGGTGGTCGGCCAGGCTTTCGCCCGTGCGTCGGCTGATCAGGTGGATCGGGTCGTCGGCGAGGTGGCGGAACCGGAATCCTTCCTCCTCGAGCGGGGCGCCGGCGTGCTGGAAGACGAGGGCGAGGTCGATTTCGCCGCGGCGCAGCATGTCCAGTGCTTCCACCGGATGCCGGTCGACCAGGCTCAGCTCGAGCCCCGGGTGGTCCTGCGCCAGCGACGCGGCCGCTCTCGGCACGAGGGTGCTCAGCGCGGACGCGTTGGCGGCCAGCCGGACGCGCCCGGCCCGCAGGCCGACCTGCGCGGCCAGCTCTTCGGCCGCCGCGTCCACGCGGCCGGCGATTTCGGCCGCGCGGTCGGCCAGCAGCCGGCCTTCCGGCGTCAGGCGGATGCCGCGGCCGGCCCGCTGCACGAGCCGGGCGCCGGTGGCCGCTTCCAGGCGGGCCAGGTGATGGCTCACCGACGGCTGCGAATAGTGGAGTTCCCGGGCCGCTTCGGTCACCGAGCCGTGCCGGGCCACCGCGGCCAGGACCTTGAGCTGGACCAGATTCAGCATTCATCGACAATATCAATGAGTTGTCGGGCGGAATGGCATTGGACGTCATGTGATATCCGGTCCATCCTGGGTCCGGAGCAACCGACCGAGGAGGACACGGACATGACCGGCAAGGTGACCTGCGACCTCACGATCACCCTCGACGGCTACGCGGCCGGGCACCACCAGACCGAGCAGCGCCCGTTCGGCGACGACGGCGGCGACGGCTGGGGTGACAAGCTGCACGCCTGGTACGGCGAAGGCCGCGACGAGCACCCCGCCGAGTTCGACCGGATGATGACGGCCAAGGCGTTCATCATGGGGCGCAACATGTTCGGCCCGGTGCGCGGCGAATGGGACCGGCCGTGGACGGGCTGGTGGGGTGACGACCCGCCGTACCACGGCCCGGTCTTCGTGCTCACCCACCACCCGCGCGAACCGCAGCCGATGGCGGGCGGCACCACGTTCCACTTCGTCACCGACGGCATCGAGGCCGCGATGGCCCGCGCCCGCGAGGCGGCCGGCGACGGCGGGATCTCCGTCCACGGCGGCGCGACCACCGTCAACCAGTACCTCGCCGCCGGCCTGGTCGACGAGCTGCGGCTGCACGTCGCGCCGTACACGCTCGGCGGCGGCGTCCGGCTGTTCGACGGCGTCCCGTCGCTGAACCTCGAGCAGGTCGACGCGCGGGCGACGCCCTCGGTCACCCACCTGCGGTATCGCGTGCTCCGGTGACTCCGGCCCACTGGTGGACACTCCCCCGGTGCAGGGCCGCACAGGCCCGGTCCCTGAGGAGGTTCGCCTCGTGATCGGACAGCGTCCGGTCCAACGGCCGGAGCACCAGGCGGACAAGGAGGTTCTTCTGGTCCGGCGCCGCGCCGAGCCGGGCCCGGGCCTGCGCCGGCAGGCGGGCGTACGGCGTCTCCTGCCGGATCTCGACCGACTCGACGACGCCGGCTTCGTCGCCCAGTGCCTCCCGGACGCGGTCGCCGAGGTCCTCGGCCCGGTCGTGGGCGTCGACGGCGATCGAGAGGTCGCGCCGGACCGGTGGCAGGGCGGAGACCGGCCGGTAGGGCGCGAGGTCCGTCAGCTGGGCGGCGACGGCCGGCTCGGTGGAGCGCAGCAGCCGGATGTCCGGGATGCCCTTGCGCAGCATGACCATCCGGTCGAGGCCCATGCCGAGCGCCGGCCCGGCCCAGCCGTCGCCGAGCCCGGCCCGCGCGAGGACGCCCGCGTGGGCGAGCCCGCACTCGGCGACCTCGACCCAGCGCCCGTCGTGCTCGACGTCCAGCTGCGCACCGTCCACTGTGTACGGATGGCGGCGCGGTTCGAGCCGCCACCGCCGGCCGGGGACCAGGGCGGCGACCATCTCTTCGAGGTCGGCCCGGCTGGTGGCGCCGCGGACGATCCGCCAGAGGTCGAGCTGGTGCGGCGTGCCGCTGTGCAGCCGGTCGATGCTGTCACGGCGGTAGACGAGGCCGGGACACACGAGCAGCACGTCGTCGGCGGGGTTCGCGGCCAGTGCGCGCAGCGCGGCGGGGACCATCGCGGTGGAGTGGCTGCGCAGGACGTGGTCCCGGTCGACGTACCGGGTGTAGCGGGCGTCGCGCGTGACGTCGGCGGGGTCGTAGCCGAGGCGGTCGTAGTTGTCGGCCACGGTGACGATCCGCTCGCCGGGGTGTCTCCGGACCTCGCAGGACCACCGGGCGGCGAGCGCCTCGACGGCCTGGTCGACAACGAGCTGGACGGCATGCGGCCCGCCACCGGGATCGGTGAGATCCCGGACGGCGAGATCGCGGGCGAGCTGGGCGGGGGTGAGTGGTGCGGGCATGGCAGGGCCTCCAGGTGTGCGGGACGGTCGAGGGAGGTCTCCCCCTGGCCCGGACACCGGCGAGGTGCAGCCATCATGTTCCCGAGGAATTTCGGGTGGGATCCGGTCGAGCGCCTCAGGCAAGCCCGACCGCGGACGTGGCACCGCAACCCCGCCGGCACCCGTGAGGGGCCAGGGGGCCGGTAAATCGGCGGTACTCCGCGACGACGGCCACGAACCCAGGATAGCGATGGCGTCACCCGGTTTCCGCGCCGAGACCGGGCCGGCCCCGCACCAAGCCGGACCGGGCCGGGGCCGCCCCTCGCCGGCCCGGCCCGGACCCATTCGCGAGACCGGGCCGGGCCCGGCCAACCCCCGCCAACCGGGCCAGGCCTACCCCCACCACCGAACCTGGCCGGCCCCCCTCACTCCCCCACCTCCCCGTCCGCCAGCTCGCGCAGCACGTCCAGGTGCCCCACGTGCCGCGCGGTCTCCTGCACGACGTGCGCCACGACCCACCGCACGGTGAACTCCGATCGCCGCCGGGTGCGGTCGTCCGGGCGCAGTCCCCTCAGCGCCTTCTCCACTCGCGCCCACTCGGCCTTGTACGCCGCCACCACCGACTCCGGGTTGTCCTCCGGCGTCAGGTCCCAGCTCGGGTCCGGGCTGCCCGCCCACAGCGACGGCAGGTCCGCCCCGCCTGCCTCGATCGCGAGCCACCAGCGCTCGACCGCCGTCAGGTGCTTCACCACCCCCAGTGCGCTCATTCGCGGTGAAGCAGGCAACGGCGTCGCAGCAGCCCGCGACCGAGGCAGGCCCGCCAGCTTGTTCACGGCCGTGGCCCGCAGGAACTCGAGGAAATCCAGCTGGAGGCGCAGCTCGTCCCCGGCCACCGGGGCCGGCCACCGGCGGTGCATCTTCGAACTCGTGTTCGACATACCGGCAACCTACCCCGCCGGTCCGGCAAAACGCGATCAGGTGACGGCAGTTCGTGGCCGCCCTTGGAGTCGATGTCCTTGAACACGGTGAGCAACGGCGCGACGGCGGCAGAAAGTACTCGCCGACGCGGGTTGCCCGCCGAACACCATCGCGCGCACCATCCCTGATACCGCGGCAAATTCCCGTGTGCGCATGGCATCCCCTCGATTTCGCTGTGCCCTGATGTCCGCAGATGGTGCGCCACGGCCCGTGACGAAAACTGGACGCGACCTTGAACGCACTGGTCGAGCACCGCGCAGTGCGCGACCGCGTACCATGGGTGAGCGGTCGGGAGGGGAGCAGCGCGTGGTCACGATGGTGCGTCTGCTGGGCGAAGTGGACGTCCTCGTCGACGGACGCCCGGTGGAGCTGGGCACGCCGCGGCAGCGGTGCATCCTGGCGGTGCTGGCGCTCGAAGCGAGCCGCGTGGTGCGGACCGACCGGCTGGTCGAGCGGGTCTGGGGCACCGACGAATCACCGCGCACCCGCACGACCCTGCACAGCTACGTCTCCCGGCTGCGCGCGGCGCTGGCCGATGCCGACGGGGTCGCCCTCGCGCGCCGGTCGGGCGGTTACGTCCTGACGGTCGACCCGGAGCTCGCCGCCGTCGACGTGCACCTGTCCGGCGAGCTGTGCGCGGGCGCCCGCGATGACGAGCAGCGAGCCCGGTCGATGCTCACCGAAGCGCTGGCGTTGTGGCGGGGCGAGGCGCTGACCGGCTTGACCGGCGAATGGGCCGACACCGAGCGAAGCCGGCTCGAGCGGGCCCGGCTCGCGGCCTGCCTCGACCTGGCCGAGATCCGGCTCCGGCTGGGCGAAGGCACCGGACTCGCCGCCGAGCTCGCCGGCCTCGCCGCCGCCCACCCGTACGACGAGCGCATCGCCCGCCAGTACATGACGGCCCTGCACCAGGCGGGCCGCACCGCCGACGCCCTCCAGCACTACCGGGAGGTGCACACGCGGCTGACCGAGGACCTGGGCATCGAGCCGACCACCGGGCTGCGGGACACGCACCGGCAGCTCCTCGGCTGCGGTCCGGACACCCCCGGCCGACCGGCCGCGATCCGCACTGCACCCATCGGTGGTGCGGGCCGCAACTGCCTCCCCCGCGATCTCCCCTACTTCGCCGGGCGGACGGCCGAACTCGCCCGGCTGGTGGCGTCGGCCGGAGAGGAGTCCATCGTCCACACGGTCGACGGGATGGCGGGCGTCGGGAAGACCGCGTTCGCCGTCCACGCCGGGCACCTGCTGGCCGGCCGGTTCCCGGACGGCGCGCTGTTCGTCGACCTCCAAGGCCACAGTGCCGGGAAGACGCCGCTGACCACGGACGAGACCCTGCACCTCCTCCTGGCGCAGCTCGGGATCCCGGCGACCGGGGACGGGAAAGCGCAGTGGCGGGCGAAGACCGCGGCACTCCGGCTGCTGGTCGTCTTCGACAACGCCGTCGACGAGACGCAGGTGAGGCCGCTGCTGCCGGCCGGGGCCGGCCTGGTGATCGTGACGAGCCGCGCGCGGCTGCCCGACCTCGACGGCGCGCGGCCGCTGTCACTGGCCGTCCTGCCCGACGGAGAGGCCGAGGCGTTCTTCGCGCACCTGGTGGGCGCGGACAGGGCGGCCGCCGAGCCCGAGGCCGTCGCGCGGATCGTCCGGCTGTGCGCGGGCCTGCCGCTCGCGTTGCGGCTGTCCGGGGCGCGGCTGGCGCACCGCACCACCTGGCCGATCGCCCACCTGTCCGCGCAGCTGGCCGACGCCCGCCGCCGGCTGCCGAAGCTGTTCGCCGACCGCGAGGTGGCCCTGGCGTTCCGGATGTCCCACGAGCAGCTGCCGCCGATCGACCAGCGGCTCTTCCACGCACTGGGCCGGCACCCCGGCGCCGACGCGGACACCGCCGTCCTCGCGGCGATGACCGACCTGCCGCCCACGCAGGCCGACGACGCGCTGCAGCGGCTCGTCGACGTCCACCTGGCCGAGGAGGCCGTGCCCGGCCGGTACCGCCAGCACGATCTGCTGCGGCAGTACGCCCGCGGGCTGTCCGACGACCGGCACACGACCGAGAAGATGCTCCGGCACTACCTGACGGCCATCGCGGAGGCGCAAGCCCACCTCGAGGAGGGCGGCCCACCGGCCGAGGCGGCACACTCCTGGCTGCTGGCCGAGCGCACCAATCTCCTGGCGGCGACCCGCTGCGCCGCGGCCGAAGGACACGGCAGCTACGCGTGGCAGCTGGCGATCTCCCTCTGGCACCTCCTGGGCCGCAATCTCGCCGGCGACTCGATCGAACTGCTCGAGCACGGCGTGGCGGCGGCGCGCGAGCGGGCCGAGGGCGGCGAGGGACTGCTGAGCACGCTGCTCGCGCTCGCCCACTGGTCCGCAGGCCACACCTCGCGCGCCTACGACCTGCTGACCACCTCGGCGAAGCACCGCGAGAACACCGAGACCCACGCGCACACCCTCGCGCTGCTCGGCTTGATGCACCTGCAACGCGGCGCCCACGGACGGGCCGCGGAGCACGCGCAAGCGGCGTCCGGCGAGCTCGCCGGCCTCCCGCAGCTGTCCCCGCTCGGCATCGACGCCAAGATCATCACGCACTGGACCCGCGGCGTCGTCCGCTGGCTGGAAGGCTCGTGCGAGACGGCGCTGGTCCACCTCCGGACGGCCTACGCCCTCTGCGAAGAACTGGGGCAGCTCAGCCCCAACGACCACGTGCTCACCGCGCTGGCCCGGTGCCTCATCGAGCTGGGCGCCACCGAAGAGGCCCTCGGCCACCTGCACCGGGCCCGCGAACTGCGGCAGCGCATCGGTGACCGGGAAGGCGAAGCCGAAGCACTGGTGCTCATCGGAACCGCCCACCGCGCGGCGGGAGCCGCCCGCGACGCCCTCGAACCGCAGCACGCCGCCGTGACCATGCTCGACGACCACACCCGGCTGCAGGCCCACGCCCGGATCGAGCTCGGCCGCACCCTCGCCGCCCTCGGGGACACCGCCGGCGCCATCCGGCAGCACGAACTCGCGCTCACCGTTGCGGCACAGGGGGAGCACGACCACGAACAAGCCCAGGCGCATCGGGAACTCGCCCGGACGCACACCGGCGACCAGCCGTGGGCGGCCCGGAAACACCGGCAGGCCGCCGCGGAAGCCGTCGCCCGGCTCGACCTGAAGTGCCCGAAATCGCTCCCGCACCTCCGCCCCGCCGGCTGGTGAACGCCGGCGCTCGATGCGCCATAGAGTGATCGGCATGTGGTGGGGACTGCTCTGCGCCTTGGGCGCGGCATGCGCGTACGGCGTGGCTTCGGTGATGCAGTCGGTCGCCGCGCGGGCCACCGACACCGGCGAGGACGGTGTCGACCCGAAACTGCTGGTCCGGGTGCTCGGCCAGTGGAAGTTCGTGCTCGGGCTCTTCCTCGACGTCCTCGGGTTCGTCGCGCAGATCGCCGCCCTGCACGTCCTTCCCCTGTTCGTCGTCCAGGCCGCGCTCGCCGCGAGCCTCGCCGTGACCGCCGTCGCCGCGCGGTTCCTCGGCGTGCGGCTCGGCAAGAGGGAGTGGGCCGCGGTCGTCGTCGTGTGCGCCGGGCTCGCCCTCCTCGGCGCCGCCGCCGAAAGCGAAGGCTCGGACCCCGTCGGGCTCGGGTTCCGGCTGACGCTGGCCGGGGCGGTTGCCGTCCTCGCCGTGGCCGGGATCGCCGCGGGCAAGGCGAGCCGCCGGATCCGGACGCCGGCGCTCGGGCTCGTCGCCGGGCTGTGCTTCGGCGTCGTCGCCATCTCCGGCCGGATCATCCCGAGTCTCGCGCCGCTCGGCCTGCTGACCGACCTCGCGACCTACACGGTCGCGGTCGCGGGCGGGATGGCGATGCTGTTCTACGCGACGGCGTTGCAACGCGGCAGCGTCACCACCTCCACCGCGATGATGGTGCTCGGCGAGACGATCTTCCCCTCGCTGGTCGGCGTGCTGGTGCTCGGCGACCGCACTCGGCCCGGCTTCGCGTTCGTCGCCGTCGCCGGGTTCGTCCTCGCCGTGGTGGCCGCGCTCGCACTGGCCAGGTTCGGCGAGCCGGCGACTGAGACGAAGCCGACCGTATCCCCGTAACTTCTTTACTTAGACTAGCCTTACCTATCCCAGCTCTGGAGAGGGAGGCGCGGGTGAGCACGACGGGACGGCAGGTCCTCCGCCGGTCGATCGCCGGGCAACGACGATCGGTGGCGCTCGCGGCGCTGCTGACCGCGGGCCACCAAGGCGGCGAAGCACTGGTCCCGGTGGTGATCGGCGTGGTGATCGACCAGGCCGTCGCGGGCGGCTCGGCCGGCACGCTGCTGGTCTGGCTGGCGGTGCTGGGCGTGCTCTTCGCCGCACTGTCGACCAGCTACCGCATCGGCGCCCGCTTCGGGGAGCGCGCCGCCGAACGCGCCGCCCACGACCTCCGTCTCGACGTCGGACGCCGGGTGCTGCACCCCGGCGGCGTGGGCGGCTCGGGCACCCTCGCCGGCGAACTGGTGAGCATCGGGACGTCGGACGCCAAGCGCGTCGGCACGGTCAACGGCGTCCTGCCCTTCGGCGTCGCCGGACTGGCCGGGCTGCTGGTCAGCGCCGTCGCCCTGCTGACCATGTCGCTGCCGCTCGGGCTGCTCGTGCTGCTCGGCACGCCGCCGATGCTGTACCTGGCGCACCTGATCGGCAAGCCCCTCGAGCGCCGCAGCGAGGCCGAGCAGGAGCGCTCCGCGTTCGCCTCCGGCGTCGCCACCGACCTCGTCGCCGGGCTGCGCGTGCTGAAGGGCGTCGGCGCCGAACGCGCCGCGGTCGACCGCTATCGCCGGACCAGCCGGGACTCGCTGCGGGCGACGCTGCGCGCGGCCCGCGCCCAGGCGTGGCACAACGGCGCGCTGCTGGCGCTCACCGGCATCTTCATCGCCGTGGTCGCGCTGGTCGGCGGCAACCTCGCCGCGGCGGGCGACATCAGCGTCGGCGACCTGGTCGCCGCGGTCGGGCTCGCGCAGTACCTGATCACGCCGTTCTCGATCTTCTCGTGGGTCAACGGCGAACTCGCGCAGGGCCGGGCGTCGGCCGCGCGCATCGCCGACGTGCTGAACGCGCCGCCCGCCGTCGGCGCCGGGGACGCCACACTGCCGGTGCCGGCCGCCGGGCACGTCAAGCTGTCTTCGCTCAGCCGGGGCGCCCTGCGGGACGTCGGCTTCGAAGCGCGTCCGGGCGAACTGCTGGGCGTGGTCGCCACCGACCCGGCCGCCGCGACGGACCTCCTGGACTGCCTGGGCCGCGCCGCCGACCCCGCGGGCGGCTCGGTGTCGGTCGACTCGATCGACCTGTCCACTGTGGACCCGAGCCGGGTCCGCGAGGTGGTGCTGGTCGCCGCGCACGACGCGGACCTGTTCGCCGGCACGGTCGCCGAGAACGTCGAGACCGGTCCACTCTCCACCGAGGCGATGACCGCGGCCGCCGTCGACGAGGTGGCGAGCGCGCTGCCCGACGGCGTCGCGACCGCCGTCACCGAACGCGGGCGGTCGCTCTCGGGCGGGCAGCGGCAGCGGGTCGCGCTCGCCCGGGCTCTCGCCGCCGACGCGCCGGTGCTGGTGCTGCACGACCCGACCACCGCCGTCGACACGGTCACCGAGGCCCGGATCGCCGCCGGGCTCGCCGAGCTGCGGCGTGGCCGCACCACGATCCTCGTCACCACCAGCCCGGCACTGCTGGCCGCCACCGACCGCGTCGTCCTGCTCGACGACGGGCGGATCGCGGGCGAAGGCAGTCACGCCGAGCTGGCCGGCCGTCCCGACTACCGAGCGGCGGTGCTGTCATGACCCGCGAACTCCTCCCGGTGGCCGACGGCCGCCGGATCCGCGCCGTGCTCGGCGAGCTCGCCGGCCGCGCGAAGGGCCGCGTGGCGGCGGCGTTCACGATGCTCGTCGCGGCCACCGCGATCGGCCTGCTGACCGCGCCGCTGCTCGGCCGGGTCGTCGACCTGGTCGCCACGCGCCGTCCGGCCGCGGAGCTCGTCACGCCGGTGGTGGGGCTGGTGCTGGTCGCGGTGGCGCAGGCGGTGGCGACCGCGATCGGCGTGTCGCTGGTGGCGCGGCTGGGCGAGACGATCCTGGCCGAGCTGCGCGAGCGCTTCGTCGAACGCGCTCTCGGCCTGCCGCTCGAACAGCTCGAACGCGCCGGGTCCGGCGATCTCACCGCCCGCGTGACGAACGACGTGTCCGTGGTCGCCGAGGGCGTCCGGCAGGCGCTGCCCGAGCTGGGGCGGTCGGTGCTGACGGTCGTGCTGACCCTCGGGGCACTGGCCGTGCTGGACTGGCGGTTCCTGCTGGCCGCGCTGCTGGCCGTGCCGATCCAGCTGTGGACGTTGCGCTGGTACGTGCCGCGCGCGAAGCCGCTGTACGCCGCCCAGCGCGAGGCGGTCGGGGTGCAACAGCAGCAGTTGCTGGACACCATCGGCGGCGCGAAGACGGTCCGGGCGTTCCGGCTGGCGGACACGCACCTGAACCGGGTGCGCGAGCGGTCCGACGCCGCCGTGTCGTTGGCGTTGCAGGGAATCCGGCTGGTGACGCGGTTCTACGCGCGGCTCAACCTGGCCGAGTTCGTCGGGCTGTCGGCGGTGCTGGCGCTGGGGTTCGTGCTGGTGGGCGCGGACGCGGTGACGGTCGGCGTCGCGACGGCGGCGGCGCTGTACTTCCACAGCCTGTTCGGGCCGATCACGACGGCGCTGGCACTGGTCGACGACGCCCAGGCGGCCGCGGCGAGCCTCGCGCGGCTGATCGGCGTCGCGGATCTCCCTGCCGTGCCGTCGCCCGCGCAGCCGTCACGGCCGGTCGACGCGTCGGTGAAGACGGCGGGAATCGGGTACTCCTATGTGGACGGACATCCGGTGCTGCGCGAGGTCGACCTCGGCGTCGCCCCCGGCGAGCGGGTGGCGCTGGTCGGCGCGAGCGGAGCCGGGAAGACGACGCTGGCCAAGCTGATCGCCGGCATCCACCGCCCGGACGCGGGATCGGTCACCCTCGGCGGCGTGTCGCTGGAGGAGCTGGGGCCGGACGCCACGCGGCGGACGGTGGGGCTGATCAGCCAGGAGGTCCACGTCTTCGCGGGCACGCTGGCCGACGACCTGCGGCTCGCCCGCCCGTCGGCGACCGACGCCGAGCTGCGGGCCGCGCTGGCGACGGTGGGGGCGTTGACCTGGGCCTCGTCGCTTCCGGACGGCCTCGCGACGGTCGTCGGCGAAGGCGGTCACCAGCTGACGGTGACGCAGGCGCAGCAGCTGGCCCTGGTCCGGCTGGTGCTGGCCGACCCGCCGATCGCGATCCTCGACGAGGCCACGGCGGAAGCGGGCAGCGCGGGCTCGAAGGTCCTGGAAGCGGCGGCCGCGGCGGCCCTGGAGGGACGCACGGCGCTGGTGGTGGCCCACCGCCTGACCCAGGCGGCGGCGTCCGACCGGATCGTGGTCCTCGACGCCGGCGCGGTCGTGGAGTCCGGAACCCACGACGACCTGGTCGCCGCCGGTGGTCAGTACGCGAAGCTGTGGGCGGCCTGGTCGGGTCAGCGCGCCTGACGCCGGTGCCGGCCGAGCCGGCCGGCACCGTGGTCGGTCAGGCTACGGAGAGGCTCCACTTCTGCCAGTTCGCCAGGGAAGTGCGCTCGTAGGTCGTGAGCTCCCTGGCGTTTCCGAGCGGCGTGAGGTAGTTGCCGCCGGCGACGTTGCGCACCCGGAACGTGCCGATCAGGTCCGGCTCGACCCGCCACTGCTGCGCCGGGTCGTTCGAGGCGCAGGCCCTCTCCAGATCGACGCTCGGCGATCCGAACCGCCCGGTGCGCAGGCAGGTGCCGGACGCGAGGTTGCGCAGCTGAACCACGCCGTCGCCGAGTTCGACCCGCTGGAACTTCTGTTCCACCGCATCGGCGCAGTCGGCCAGCTTCACGGCGGTGCCACTGGCCGCGGCGCACTCGCGTTCCGACACGCTCTTGATCTGGACGGTCTTGCCGCCGGTGTCCGCGGGCGGAGCCGGCGCGTCACCGGTGACCCTGAACTGCCACTGCTGGTAGTCACCGCCGTCGGCGTTCTGCAGGATCACGCCGAAGTCGTCGTACAGGTAGCTATCGGCCACCTTGCCGGTCTTGGCGTTCTTCAGCTGGTCGCCGACGAGCACCCAGTACTGCCGGTCGTTCTCGTCGTCGCATTCGAAGCGGGCGAGGTTGTTCATTCCCTGCACACAGCCTCGGTCGCCGAGGTTGCGGAGCATCACCTTGCCGCCGTCCACGGGGATCCGCTCCCACTGCTGGGTTTTCGCGCCGGTGCAGTCCTCCAGCGTCACCCAGGCATTGGCCGGTGCCCCGACGGCGAGGCATTTGCCCAAGACGACATTCTTGATTTCGAGCGTCTGATTGGTGTCGGCCAGTGCGGGAGCGGTGACTCCCATTCCCATGGCCACTGCTGCCGCGATGACGGCGAAGATACGCGATCCGATTTTCACCCGGCGGACGATACCGATCTTGCGAGGCAGGTGGACACCGAATTAATGGGGAGGGGCTGAATGGACGACACGCCGGAAGCCATTTGGCTTCCGGCGTGCCGTGCGGGAGGGTGGTCAGGCGTCCATGGCGTCGGCCAGGGACTTCGGGCGCATGTCGGTCCAGTTCGCTTCCACGTGGTCCAGGCACTCCTGACGGGACGACGGGCCGAAGGCGACCGTCCAGCCGGCCGGGACGTCCACGAACTCCGGCCACAGGCTGTGCTGGTTCTCGGCGTTCACCAGCACCAGGTACGTGCCGGCCGGGTCTTCGAACGGGTTGGTCATCGCGGGCCTCCTCAGGCGGTGATGTCCGTGCGGGCACCCTTCACCAGCGCGGTCAGCTTCTGGATGACCGGCGTGGCGAGCAGGTGGTTGAAGCGCGGCTCGGCCGACCAGTCACCCAGCTGGTTGGCCTTGACCGCGGGCAGCTGGTTCCACGTCGGGAACTGCGTCATCTGGGCGCGCGGCAGCGCGTACGAACGCGAGTCGGTCAGGATCAGGTCGGCCGGGTACTTGCCCGCCTGCTCCCAGGACAGCTGCTCCCAGTAGTCCTCGGTGCCACCGCCGGAAACGATGTCCAGGCCGAGTTCGCGGTAGTAGGCGAGGTCGGCGAAGTAGTCCGGCTTCGCGATGTACAGGCCGTCCTTGTCGCCGTAGAGCACCAGGACCTTGAGACCGGCCTTCTCCTTCGCCGCCGCGCGCAGGTCCTCGGACGCCTTGTCGAAGTCCGCCTTGGCCTTCTTCATGGTGTCCGAGTTCGCGTCGCCGCCGAGGGCGACGGCCAGCTGCGAGTAGCGCTCGATCACCTTCGGCAGCGTGACCTTGTACTCCGACAGCGCGACGATCGGCGCGACCTGCTGCACCTTGGGGCCGAGGTCGTCGGTGAGCACCCACATGTCCGTCGGCTTGGTGCCGGTCAGGCCGGTGACGACCAGGTCCGGCTTCAGCGCGGCGAACTTCTCCATGCTGAAGTCGTCCCAGGCGTTGCCGATCGAGGTGACGGCGTTCAGGTCGATGTTGCCGGCCTGGATCTCCTTGCCGCCGTCGGCCGTCTTCTGCGGGCCGAACACGCCGACCGGGCGGACGCCGTAGTCCCAGAGCGCGGCGGCCGAGCTGGCGTAGGCCACCACCCGCGCCGGACGCCGGTCGCGCGAGGCCTTCTGACCGCGGTCGTCGGTGAACTCCCACGGGCCGGTGGCGGCGCCCGCCTGCTTGTTGTCGCCGCTGCCGCACGCGGTGAGGGCCGCGGCGGCGGCGACGCCACCCGCGCCGATCAGAAAACCACGCCGGCTGAGCCCGGCAGCTGGGAACACGGACATGAGCACCTCTCGCAGACCAGTAACTTAGGCATACCTTATTTAGGTAAGCCTCTCAAAAGCAACTGTGTCACCGCCCACGGCCGGAGAGCTGCGCGGAAGCGCCCGGCACCGGCTCGGCCGGGTCGTGGCCCAGGTGGACCTGCCGGTTGTCCGCGTCCACGTGCACCACCCGCGGCCGGTGCCCGGCCCGCTCGGCCTCGTCCACCTGCGCGTAGGTGATGATGATGACCAGGTCGCCCGGGTGCACGAGGTGCGCGGCCGCGCCGTTGACGCCGATCACGCCGGACCCGGGCTCGCCGGTGATGGCGTAGGTCTCCAGCCGGGCGCCGTTGGTGATGTCGACGACCTGGACCTGCTCCCCCTCGACGATGTCCGCGGCGGCCATCAGCTCGGCATCGATGGTCAGCGAGCCGACGTAGTGCAGGTCGGCCTGGGTGACGGTGGCGCGGTGGATCTTGGCGTTCATCAGAGTGCGGTGCACGTCTACTCCGTGTCTCGGGTCAACACCGCGGCGAGACCCGCCGCGGTGGGGGTGCGGAAGAACTCGGCGATGGCCAGCTCGATCCCGAGCCGTTCGGTGATCCGGTTGCGCAGGACCACCAGCAGCATCGAATGGCCGCCCAGGGTGAACAGGTCGTCGTCGGCGCCGACGGCGGCGACGCCCAGAACCTCCGCGAAGATCTCGCAAAGGGCCTTCTCCGTGGCCGTTTCGGGTGCCCGGCCGCGAGCGGCGAACCGGGGTTCCGGCAGGGCGGCCCGGTCGAGCTTCCCGTTGGGCGTCACCGGGAAGGCGTCCAGGGGCACGATCGCCGCGGGCACCATGTACTCCGGCAGCGACCGTGCGAGGAACTCTCGCAGCTCCACCGGATCCGGGGTCGCCGGAGTCGTGTACGCGACCAACCGCTCGTCCCGGACCACGACCAGGGCCTGCGCGACGTCGTCGTGCCGGGTCAGGGCCGTCTCGATCTCGCCCGGCTCGATCCGGAAGCCGCGGATCTTGACCTGGTCGTCGGTGCGGCCGAGGTACTCCAGCTGCCCGTCCGGCCGCCACCGCACGAGGTCGCCGGTGCGGTACATCCGCTCCCCCGGTTCGAACGGCGAGGCGACGAACCGGTCCGCGGTGAGCGCCGGCCGCCCGTGGTAGCCGCGGGCCAGACCGGCGCCGGCCAGGTACAGCTCGCCCGGCACCCCGGCCGGGACCGGCGTCAGGCCGCCGTCGAGGACGTACGCGCGGGTGTTGTGCACCGGACGGCCGACCACCGGCCGGTCGGCGTCGCCGAAGCGGCCGACCAGAGCGTCCACGGTGGCCTCGGTGGGACCGTAGAGGTTGTACGCCTCCGTGCCCGGCATCGATTCCAGGGTCTCCCACAGGGTCTGCGACACGGCTTCACCGCCGACACCGACCACGCCGAGGGCACAGCGACCATCGGCGATCACGCCGGCCGCGGCCAGCTGCGCGAAGTGCGACGGCGTGAGCTCGAGGAAGTCGAGCCCGCGGTCGCGCACCACCGCGGCGAGGCGGTCCGGGTCGCGGCGGGTCTCGTCGTCGACGACGTGCACCTCGTGCCCGTCGAGCAGCCACAGCTGCGGCTGCCAGGACGCGTCGAAGAAGAACGCCCAGGCGTGCCCGACCCGCAGCCGCCGCCCGCCCGCCGCGGCGACGGCCGGGCGGTAGAGCGTCTCGCGGTGGCTGTGGAACAGGTTGACCAGCCCCGAGTGCGGGATGACCACGCCCTTGGGCTTGCCGGTGGACCCGGACGTGTAGAGCACGTAAGCGGGATTCGCCGGTGACGGAGCGGTGAGCGCCGTGTCAGTGTCCACAATGTCCTCGACGAACAGGGCGCCGGGAACGATCGAAGCCAGCGAACGGCTGGTGAGCACCAGCGCGGCACCGGCGTCGGCGAGGATCGCCGAGATCCGGTCCGCCGGCTGGTCCGGGTCCACCGGCAGGTACGCCGCGCCCGTCTTGAACACGCCGAAGATCACCTCGACGACAGCCGCCGACCGCGGCAGCACCAGCGCCACGACCTGCTCGGGACCGGCACCCTGCGAGGCGAGCCACCGCGCGAGACGGTCGGTCCGCGCCGCGAACTCCGCGAACGTGACGCTCGAGGACGCGTCGCTCAGCGCGGTCGCGTCCGGGGTCGCCGCCACCTGGGCGGCCAGCCGATCGACGACCGTCGGCGCCGACAGGGTCAGCGGCGCCCCGGCACCCCAGTCACGCAGGATCCGGTCCCGCTCGACAGGTTCGAGGACGTCGAGCCGGCTCAGCGGCCGGTCCGGGTCCGCGACGACGGCGGCCATCACCCGGACCAGGCGCTCGGCGAGCGTCCGGGCGGTCGGCTCGTCGAAGAGGTCGAGGCTGTATTCGAGGTCGCCGTCGATGCCGCCGGCCGTTTCGACCAGGTCGAACGACAGGTCGAACTTCGCCTGCCGCAGCCCGGTGTCCCGGTGGGCCGCGTCCAGCCCGCGCAGCCGTTGCGGCTCCGAACCCGAGTGGTAGACCGCGAGCATGACCTGGAACAGCGGGTGCCGGGCCAGGGACCGGGGCGGGTTGAGGAGCTCGACGAGGTGCTCGAACGGCAGGTCCTGGTGGGCGTAGGCGGCCAGGTCGGCCTCGCGGACGCGGCCGAGGAGCTCCCGGAACGTCGGGTCGCCGCCGGTGTCGGTGCGCAGGACGAGCGTGTTGACGAAGAACCCGGCGAGGTCCTCCAGTGCGTGGTCGGTGCGGCCGGCCACCGGCGTCCCCAGGGGGATGTCGGTGCCCGCGCCGAGCCGGGTCAGCAGCGCGGCCAGCACCGCCTGCAGGACCATGAACGTGCTGGTGTCGCTGCGGTGGGCCAGCTCCCGCAGGCCGCGGTGCACCGGAGCGGGCACGGTGAACGGCACGGCGGCGCCGCGGTTGGTCGAGCGCGCCGGGCGCGGCCGGTCCACCGGGAGCGCCAGTTCGTCCGGGATGCCCGCGAGGGTGTCCCGCCAGAACGCCGCCTGGCGGCCGAGGACGCTGTCCGGGTCGTCGGCGCGGCCGAACATCTCCCGCTGCCACAGCGTGTAGTCCGCGTACTGCACCGGCAACGGCGTCCACTGTGGACGTTCGCCGCGGAGCCGCGCGGCGTACGCGGTGTCGAGGTCGCGCTTCAGCGGCGGCAGCGACCAGCCGTCGCCCGCGATGTGGTGCACCAGCAGCACCAGCACGTGCCGCCCCGGGCCGGCCGAGACGAGAGTGGCCCGGATCGGGATCTCGGCGTCGAGGGTGAAGCAGTACGACGCCGCGGCCGCGACACTCTCGTCGAGATCGGCTGCCGTCTCGGTGACGAGCACCGGAACAGCCTGGTCGAGGACAACCTGCCGGGGCGTGCCCTGCTCCTCGACCAAGAGCGTCCGGAGGATCTCGTGGCGCGCCACGACGTCACCCAGCGCGGCCTGCAGCGCGCCGGCGTCGACCGGCCCGGTCAGTTCCCACGCCCACGGGATGTTGTAGGTCGCGTTCAGCCCGTCCAGGCGGTCGAGGAACCACAGCCGCTGCTGCGCGAACGACAGCGGGAGCACCTCGGGCCGCTCGGCCGGGACCAGCGCGGGGCGGCTCCGGCGCCCGGGATCGAGGAGTTCGGCGAGCCGGGCCGGGGTCGGTGCGTCGAACACCGCCCGGATCGGCACCTCGACGCCGAGCAGCGCGCGGATCCGGCTGACCAGCCGCGTCGCCAGCAGCGAATGCCCGCCGAGGGTGAAGAACCCGTCGTCCGGGCCCACCGCCGGGACGCCGAGGACGTCGGCGAACAGTTCGCACAGCGCCTGCTCGGCCGGGGTCCGCGCGAGCCGTCCGGACGCACGCACCTCCGGGTCGGGCAGGGCGGCGCGGTCGAGCTTGCCGTTGGCGTTCACCGGCAGTTCGGGCAGGACGACGATCGCCGAGGGCACCAGGTACTCCGGCAGCCGCCCGGCGAGCGACGCCCGCAGCGCGACCGCGTCACCCGACGGCGCCACGTAGGCGATCAGCCGGTTTTCGCGGGCGATCACGGCCGCGCGCGCCACCGACGGGTCGGCCGTCAGCACGGCTTCGACTTCGCCGGGCTCGACGCGGAACCCGCGGATCTTGATCTGCTGGTCGGCGCGGCCGAGGAACTCCAGTGCCCCGTCGGGGCGGCGGCGGACGAGGTCGCCGGTGCGGTACATCCGTTCCCCCGGCTCGAACGGCGAGGCGACGAACCGTTCGGCGGTGAGCGCCGGCCGGCCGACGTAGCCCCGTGCGAGCCCGGCGCCGGCCAGGTACAGCTCCCCGCGGACACCCGGCGGCACCGGCCGCAACGCGGCATCGAGGACGTACGCGCGGGTGTTGGCGACCGGCCGCCCGATCGCCACCGGCCCGCAGACCTGGGCCAGGCTGTCGCCCGCGACTTCCGAGCAGCCGTAGAGGTTGACCAGTTTCGCCGACGGCCACCGGGCCGCGACCTTCTCGGCGAGCGCTTCGGACAGCGGTTCGCCACTGGTGATCCACGTGGTCACCGAGTCGAACGCGGCGGCCGGGGCGTCCTCGGCGAAGCTGTCGAGGAGGCTCGGGACCACCGTGAGCACCTGCGCGCCGGTCTCGCGCACGAATCCGGCCAGTGCGATCGGGTCGGTGGCCGTGGCGTCGTCGGCGAGGACCACCGGGTCGCCCGCGACCAGCCCGCCGAGCAGTTCGGTCGAGCCGTCGATGAACGTCAACGCGCTTTTGGCGACGCGCACGCCCTGGGCGACGTCCCGGCCCCAGTGCAGCCGGTTGGCCAGGGCTCGCTGGGTACCGGCGACCGCCTTCGGGCGCCCGGTGGAGCCGGAGGTGAAGATCACGTACGCCGGGTGGTCCGGGCCGATCGAGGGCCAGGCCGGCTCAGGGCCGGTGTCACCGGGCCGGACAAGCCGGTCCCCGAAGCCGCCTTCGGCGATGACCAGGTGCGGGCCTGCGTCGGTGAGCATCAGCTCGATGCGCTCGGCCGGGTGGTTCAGGTCCAGGGGCAGGTAGGCGGCGCCGGTCTTGAGCACCGCCAGGAGCGCGACGACCAGGTCCGCCGACCGCGGCAGCGCGACCGCCACCACGCGTTCCGGCCCCGCGCCCCGCGCGAGCAGCGCCCGGGCGAGCGCCGTGGCCCGCGTGTCCAGCTCGGCGTAGGTGAGCCGCTCGGCACCGAACACCAAGGCGAGCGCGTCCGGTGTCCGCGCGACCTGGGCGGCGAACAGCCCGGCGGCCGTCTCCGCGGGCAGCGGCGTGGCCGGATCGGCGGCGAGCTGGTCGTGCTCGGCGGCGGTGAGCAGGTCGACGGCGCCGATCCGGGTGTCAGGATCGGCGACCACCGCCGTCAGCAGCGTCCGGAGCCGCTCCAGGATCGCCTCGACGCTCGCGCGGTCGAAGACGTCGCTGTTGTACTCCGCCGTGCCGCGGATCCCGGCCCGGTGTCCCGGCCGCTCGCCGACGAAGAACGTCAGGTCGGCCCGGGCGGTGCCGGTGCGGACGGGCTCCTCCGCGACGGTGAGACCCGGCAGGGCGAGGTCGGCGACGGCGTTGTTCTGCCAGGCGATCATCGTCTGGAACAGCGGGTGATGAGCGAGGGACCGGGCCGGGTTCAGGGCCTCGACCAGCCGCTCGAACGGGACGTCCTGGTGGGCGTAGGCGTCCAGGCTCCGCTCGCGGACCCGGGCCACGAGGTCGCGGAACGACGGATCGCCGCCGGTGTCCACGCGCAGGACCAGGGTGTTGACGAAGAACCCGACGAGGTCGTCGAGGGCGGCGTCGGTGCGGCCGGCGATGGACGTGCCGAGCGGGACGTCGGTGCCCGCCCCGAGCCGGGTGAGCACCGCGGTGAGCCCGGCGTGCACGACCATGAACACGCTGGCCCCGCAGGCGCGGGCCAGTTCGACCAGTCCACTGTGGAGTTCGGCGTCCCAGCCGAAGGCGAACTGCTCGCCGCGGTAGGACGCTTCCGCCGGGTGCGGCCGGTCGGTGGGCAGCTCGATCCGCTCGGGCAGCCCGGCGAGGGCTTCGCGCCAGTACGCCAGCTGCGGTTCGATCACCGGCTCACCGAGGACGTCCCGCTGCCACAGCGTGTAGTCCGCGTACTGCACCGGCAGCGGCGTCCACTGTGGAGCGTCACCGGCCTGGCGGGCGGTGTAGGCCGTCGCGAGGTCCCGCCACAGCGGCGCGGTCGACCAGCCGTCGGAGGCGATGTGGTGGAACACCAGGACCAGGACGTGCTCGCGGGCGCCCAGGCGCAGCAGCTGTGCCCGCAGCGGGAGCTCCGCCTCCAGCTGGAACACCGTCCCGGCCGCTTCGGACACCGCGTCGGCGAGCGTGGCCTCGGTGACCTCGCGGACCGGCAGCGGGATCGTGACGTCTTCGAGGACGAGCTGCCGGGCTTCCCCCTCGATCTCGGGGAAGACCGTGCGCAGGGCTTCGTGGCGTTCGACCACGTCGGACAGCGCCGTGCGCAGTGCTTCGACGTCGAGGGCGCCGGTCAGCCGGACCGCCGTCGGCATGTTGTAGGTCGCCGACGGGCCTTCCAGCCGGTGCAGGAACCACAGCCGCTGCTGGGCGAACGACAGCGGCAGCAGCTCCGGCCTCGGCTCGGCGCGCACCGGAGCGGGGCGGGCCGGCGCCGAGCCCGCCGCGGCCAGCAGGGCGGCCAGCCCGGCCACCGTCGGCGTCTCGAACACCGACCGCACCTGCAGTTCGACGCCGAAGACCGCGCGCAGGCGCGCGACCAGGCGGGTCGCCATCAGCGAGTGCCCGCCGAGGGCGAAGAAGTCGTCGTCGACGCCGATCGACGACGTGTCGAGGACTTCGGCGAAGAGCCCGCAGAGGACCTCTTCGACGGGTGTCCGCGGGGGCCGCCCGGCCGCCGCCGCCTGCTTGTCCGGGCTCGGCAGGGCGCGGCGGTCCAGCTTGCCGGACGCCAGCAGCGGGAGCCGGTCCAGCAGCACGAACGCCGACGGCACCATGTACTGCGGCAGCCGGTCGCGGACGTGCGCCCGCAGCGCCGTCACCAGTGCGTTCGTGTCCCGCTGCCCGGCGGGGTGGTTGCCCAGCGCCTCGAGGGCGGCCCGGACCGGGCGGGCGCGGTGGATCCGCGTGGGCTCGCCGGTGGTGAACACGACTTCCAGGGCACCCTCGTCCGCCGCGAGAGTCGCGTACACGCGGTACCCGTGCCGCTCGCCGAGGTCGTGCAGCGTCTCCGGGTCCACTCCGGACCGCTCCTCCAAAGAGGACAGCGCCGTCTCGGCGTCGCCCGCGGCCAGCGCGGTGACGGCAGCGAGTTCACCGGACAGCCGGCCGTTGGGCACGCCGGTCACGCGTACCCGGGCCGGACCTTCTGCCAGGACCCGCTCCAGCTCGTCCAGCGAGGCGAACGCGACGACCTGTTCTTCTGGCATGCCGGGGCGAGGCGCCTTCCGCAGGACGACGTCGTAGCGGTGCCGGGTCAGCTCGTTGTGCGCGTGGCCGCGCTTGACCCACAGGTCCACGTCGTCGAAGCCGTCGAGCCCCAGGGCCGCGAAGAAGCCCGGGTGGAGCACCAGCTCGCCTTCGCGCGCGATCGCCTGGTCCACCGCGGCGACGTCACGGCGGCCGTGCCGCAGCTCGGTCGCGGTCCGGAAGGCCCGCAGCGACCGCAGGTTCCGGATGTCGCCGAGGAAGAGCACGCCCCCCGGCCGGACGTGCGCCGCGGCCGTGCGGAGGACTTCGGCGAGGTAGCCGACGCTCGGGAAGTACTGGGCGACCGAGTTGACGATCACCGTGTCGAACTCCGGCAGCTCGCCCAGGTCGTGGGCGGGCCGCGCGGCGAGGTGGACCTTGTTCGCGAACGGTGCCGACGCGAGTTCGCGCCGGAGGTTGGCGATCGCCTTCTCGGACAGGTCGACGCCCCAGTACTCCTCGGCGTCCGGCGCGATCCTGGACAGGATCAGGCCGCTGCCGACGCCGATTTCCAGGACGCGTTCCGGCCGCAGCGAGCGGATGCGGTCGATCGTCGCCGCGTGCCACTCGCGCATCTCGTCGAGGGGGATCTCGGAGCCGTCGTAGCTGGAGTTCCAGCCGGTGAAGTTCTCCTCCAGCCCGCCGGACGCGGCTTCCGTGAAGACGTTCTCGTGCAGCTCGCGCCACTCGCCGACGTGGTCCAGTTCCGCTTCTTCGTCCCGCCCGGCCGACGGCACGGCATAGGCGATGAGCCGCCCGTCCTGCGCGACGACGACCGACTGCCCGACGGCCGGGTGCTCGGCCAACACGGACTCGATCTCGCCGAGCTCGATCCGGTAGCCGCGGATCTTGACCTGGTCGTCGGCCCGGCCCAGGAACACCAGCCGCCCGTCCGGCAGCCATTTGACCAGGTCACCGGTCCGGTAC
>Ga0207678_10000309_pt1 | contig 43921 bp, 39 predicted proteins | sample KBSC63metaG_FD_184319 | JGI IMG/M metagenome (GOLD analysis project Ga0207678, IMG submission 184319) | Corn rhizosphere microbial communities from Kellogg Biological Station, Michigan, USA - KBS C6-3 metaG (SPAdes) (version 2) | ecosystem: Host-associated > Plants > Roots > Rhizosphere > Soil ... | reverse complement strand
ACACGAAGAACCACCACGGGCCCAGTGGAAAGAAGTTTCCGCCGAAGATCAGGTTGGCCTGCGGCGATCCGAAGATGGCCCAGGAGTAGGCCCCGACCGCGAAGAAGGCCACGTAGCCCAGGTCCAGCAGACCGGCCAGGCCGACCACGATGTTCAGCCCCAGGGCGAGGGCCACGAAGATCCCGACCTGGATCGCGATCTCCATGTAGTACGCGTTGATGGTACCGAGCACCGGCATCAGGACCCCGAGGGCCAGGAGGGTCACCGCCGCCTTCACCAACGTGGGCATCCGCGCGAAGTAGAGGAGCAGGATCGAGCCCTGGAACATCATGAACACCACGATGGACCGCGGGCTCCAGCTGACTCCCCACGCGGTGACCAGCAGCAGCGCGACGACCAGGATGGTCGCGGGCAGCGGGCGGTCGAGGAGCCGCGTGATCATGCGCGCTCGCGGACGATCTCGCCCAGGAGGCCCTTCGGCCGGAAGATCAGGATGAGGATCAGGATCGAGAACGCGAAGATGTCCTTGTACTCGGCCCCGAAGGCGCCTCCGGTGAGCAGCGACAGGTAGGAGGCCGCGAAGGCCTCCAGCAGCCCCAGCACCAGCCCACCCAGCATTGCGCCCGGCACGTTGCCGATCCCGCCCAGAACCGCGGCGGTGAAGGCCTTGAGCCCGGGGATGAAGCCGGTGTACGGATTGATCAGGCTGTACTGCACCCCGAACAGGACCCCGGCGCCCCCGCCCATCGCCCCGCCGATGAGGAAGGTCAGGGAGATGATGCGGTTGACGTTGATGCCCATGAGCGACGCGGCGGCCTGGTCCTCGGCCACCGCGCGCATCGCCTTGCCCACCTTGGTCCGGTTCACCAGCGTGTGCAGGCTCCAGAGCATCAGGAGAGCGGCGCCGATCACCACCAGCGACTTCACCGACACGTCGATGGTCTCGGTGAGCTCGAAGCGGTGGTTGAGGACGTCCATCGTCGGGTACACGAGGTTGAAGGAGTTACGCCAGAGCGACTCGAACAGCCGGATCACGTCCTGAAGGAAGAACGAGACCCCGATGGCGGAAATGAGCGGGATCAGCCGCGGGGCGTGGCGCAGCGGACGGTAGGCGGCGCGCTCGATCACCATCGCCACCACGCCGCTGACCGCCATGCCCGCAACCATGATGATCACGAGGATCAGGGGCCAGGGCAGCACGTCGAGCCACCCCGCGGTCTTGAACGACAGGAGGATCTCCACGCCCACGAAGGCCCCGATGATGAAGATCTCGGAGTGGGCGAAGTTGATGAACTCGAGCACGCCGTAGACCATGGTGTACCCGAGGGCGAGCAGGGCGTACATGAAGCCCAGGATGATGCCGTCCAGCAGGACCTGCGGGAGGATGCCGATCAGGAGCTCAAAGTCCATCGGCAACTGGCGGGGAAACGGGGGAGAGCGGGAGGGGCGCGAGACCGACGCCCCTCCCGCGAATGACCGCGTGCGTGGCGGCTACTTGGCGGCCGCGGGGGGCGCGATCGTGAGCTGCTTGACGATCTTGTTGTCGCCCCACTTCTCGGGGTTGTCGCTCACCACCGTCAGCACGAAGTACTGGGCTTTCAGGCGATCGCCCTTGCTGTCGAACCCGATGTCGCCGGTGATCCCGGCGAGCTTGACCTTGCGGACGGCCGTGGAGACGGACTCCCGGCTCATCTTGCCGCTCTTGGCCACGTCCTCCAGCGCCATGATCGCGATTCTGGTCGCGTCGTAGGACTCGGCCGCGTACGGCTCCGGGTTCTTGCCGAACTTCTTCTTGAAGTCCTCGACGAACGCCTTCGCCTTGGGCAGCGCGGAGGCGGGCCCGGCCGCGGAGGTGTAGTTCATGCCCACCACCGCCTTGCCCGCGATCTTCGTCAGGTCCGATGAGTCCATGCCGTCCGGTCCCATGAACTTGGACTTGATGCCCTTTTCCCGCGCCTGCTTGAAGAAGGGGGCGCCCTGGTCGTAGATGCCGCCGAAGTAGATCAGGTCGGGGTTCTTGGCCTTGATGGGGGTGAGGAGCGGATCGAAGTTCGACTTTTCCTCGGTGCCCTCGAAGCCCAGCACCTTCACGCCCTTCTTCTCGGAGTCGGCCTTGAAGAACTCGGCGATGCTCTGCCCGTACTGGGTCTTGTCGTGGACGATGTAGACGCTCTTGACCTTCAGGGTGCCGTGTGCGAACTCGGCGCCCACCACGCCCTGGACGTCGTCACGGCCGCACACCCGGCTCACGTTGCCGTAGTTGCGATCGGTGACCACCGGGTTGGTGTTGGCCGGGGAGATCATGGCGAGGTTGGTTTCCTTGTAGACCTCGGAGGACGGGATCGCCACCCCCGAGTTCAGGTGACCGATCACCACCATGATGTCCTTGTCGGCGATGATGTTCTTGGCGTTCGCCACCCCCACGTCGGGCTTGGCCTGGTCGTCGAAGGGCACGAACTCGACCTTGTAGCCCATCTTCTCGAGGTTGCCCTTCAACTTCTCGACCGCCAGCTGCGTCCCGAGCTTGATGCCTTCCCCGAGGACGGCCTGGCCGCCCGACAGCGGGCTCTGGGAGGCGATTTTGACCGTGCCCTTGGACTGGGCATCGCTGGCCGGCGCCAACGAGAGCACCAGCGCCAGAGCGGCAATCGAGGCGATAACCAGGCGTAGTCGCGGGTTTCTCATCGGCTCCTCCTCCTTGACCAAGGCGAAACGGGGTAGGTTCGAGCGCGGCCATTATAGCGATTTCTTCACTGCGGTCAATGTACGGAGAGGCGCTCGGCCACGGCCGGATCGATGCGGCGCAGCGCCTCGTGCGCTTCCCGGGCTCGCTCGCGCTGGCCGGTCGCCTCGTAGGCCCGCACGAGCCAGACGCGCGGGCCGGATGCCTCCGGTGCGAGGGTCCGGGCGGCCTCGAGCGGCAGCAGCGCCCGGTCAGCGTGGCCCTGCCGTACCAGGGCTTCGCCCAGGTACTCGAGGTCCTCCCAGCGCCCGTCCATCAGCCGGACCGCCTCTGCGAGGTCGGGGTCATCGCCGACGCCGGTCGACATCGCCGGTCGGGGCGCCGGATCGGGCCGCCGGTCGAGCTCGCGCGCCCGCCGGAGGAGCGGGATCGCCTCCGCGGTCCGGCCCTGCACCAGGTAGATGAGGGCCAGGCGGGCCGGGCCCTGGCCGAGGGCGGGCGCGAGCTGGATGTACGTGCGCAGGCTCGCCTCGGCCTCCGCGTACTGCCCTCGGGCCAGCCGCATCGTGCCCAGGCTGTAGTGGGGCAGCGGCATCGTGGGCCGCATGCCGATCGCGCGGCGGACGTGAGCCTCGCCCTCGTCCAGGCGCGCCGGGCCGCTCGGGCTCTCGTAGACGATGGCCTCGCCGAGGATCGCCTCGCACATCGCGCAGGTCGGATCCTCCTCGACGGCCCAGCGCCAGAGCGTCTCCGAGTCGTGCCAGACCCCACTCTGCCCCCAGGTGCCGAGCGCGAGGAAGCCCACCAGCAGCGCGATGCCTCCGGCGCCGACCGCGGCCACCGGCGCGCTCACCCGGCCCTGGCGTCGCAGCCCGGCAACCCGTGCGACGCCATAGCCGGCGACGAGGGCCCAGCCGAGCGCGGCCAGATAGCTGTAGCGGTCCGACACCAGCTGGCTCCCGGAGTGGGCGATGCCGCTCACCGGGGCCACGATCGCCACCGCGTGCGTCCAGGCCGCGAGCAGCCCGGGCAGCTGGCGACGCCGCCACACCAGGACGGCCGTGACGGCCACCAGCAGGGCGAGCGGGGTCAGGAACCGCCACTGGGTGAGGCTCGGACCGATGGGCACCTCGTGGAGCGGCGTGAGACCCACCGGCCAGACCATGCTCGTCGGGTAGAACCAGAGGCTGTACGCGGCCAGCGCGAGCCGCGCGTCGACCCCGAAGGCGGTGAAGGGGCTCCACTGCGCGCCCTGGTTTCGCGCGAACAGGATGACGATCGCGCCCAGGCCGGCGACGGCCAGATAGGGGATCTTCTCCATGATCACCGCCCACCAGTGTCCGCTCGCGCGCCGCAGGGGATACGCGTCGAGGATGACCAGGCTCACCGGCAAGCTGATCACCAGACCCTTCGCGAGGAGCCCCGCCGCAAATGCCGCCACCGAGGCCACGCCCCACCACTTCCATCGAAGTGGTCCGGTGGCCACCGCGCGGAGGTATGCGAGCGCGGCCATGAGATAGAGCGCGGTGCTGACGAGCGTGCCGCGCTCGGTCACCCACGCCACTGACTCCACCCGCTGCGGGTGGAGCGCGAAGACCAGTGCGGCGACCGCCGCCCCCGCGGCGAGTCCCGGCGGCTCGTCGTCCGCGGAGTCGTGGCCGCCCGGTGGCGACCCGAGGGCCACCCGCAGCAGGCGACGCGCGACCAGGTAGAACAGCACCGCGTTGGCCGCGTGGAGCAGGATGGCGGCGAGGTGATAGCCCCACGGGCTCATGCCACCGAGCCGGTAGTTGAGCCCGAGGGTGAGCCAGGTGAGGGGCATGTAGTGGCCGGCGAGGGTCGTCGTGAACATCCACCGCAGCTGCGCGGCGCCGAGTCCCCGGAAGTCGTGATTCTTCGTGAACAGGGTGCTGTCGTCCCAGTTGAGGAACTGGCCGTCGAGTGCGGGCAGGAACGAGATGACGACGATGGCCACGATCGCCGCCGGTACCAGCACCCGCCGCATCATGGGCGCGCAGGCCCGCCGGGGCTGGGCGGACCGACCATCGCGGGCGGGGCCTGAAGGCTCGCCGGTGACGCGCCGAGGGTTCGCGCCTCGGCGACCAGCCGCTCCGACTCTTCCAGCCGGCCCTCGGCCCGCATCTGCCGGGAGGCCCCTTCGAGGGCCTGGATCAGGTACCCGCGCAGCACCGCCGAGGCGGCCTTCCGGCCGAGCGCGGTGCGGAGCAGGGGGACCGCCTCGGCGTGCCGCCCCTCGAGCAGGTAGACGAGTCCCAGGCGCTCCGGACCGCTGGCCGCGCCCGGCACCCGCGTCATGTACTCGCGCAGCGGGGCCTCCGCCTCCCGGTACCGTCCCTGTAGCACCAGCGCCGTGCCCAGGTTGTAATACGCGTCGGGAAGGTCGGGGCGCAGCGCGATGGCTCGACGGAACAGCCCCTCCGCCTCCGCCACGTGCGTGATCCCGGCCTGCCCGGTGAGCACGCTCTCGCCCAGCTTGCCGTGGCAGACGCTGCACGCCGGATCGAGATCGACCGCCCAGCGCCACAGACTCTCCGACTCGGTCCAGACCTCGCTGAAGCTCCACGACGCCACCCCGAGCGCGGCCACCGCGGCCACTGCGCACATGCCCATCAGCCACGTGACCGCGCGGGTCGGTCGCTCACGCCGCACGAGGTGGATGGCGGCCAGGGCCCCGCCCCCGACCAGGACCGCGTACCCGAGCCCGGCGAGGTAGCTGTAGCGATCGGGGGCCAGATCCGCGCCCTGCCGCAGCGCGAGGTTCGTGGGGACCAGCATGAGCGCGGAGAAGATCCACGCGATGAGGCCGCCCGGCCATCTCCGCCACAGGGCCACCAGCCCGATAGTGATCGCCACCGCGGCCGCGACCGCGAGGGCGAACGGCCCATCGGTGAGACTGATCCGCTGCGGCATCTCGTGGAGCGGGGAGAGGGAAACCGGCCACACGAAACGGAACAGCGAGAGCGTGAAGCTGTACACGGCCGCGGTGAGGCGGGCGACCGGGCCCACGCTCGCCATCTGGGTCAGCACCGCGCCGGACCGGACTGCCTGGAGGATGACCACCGCGCCCGCGAGGGCGACGACGAAGAAGGGGATCTTCTCCATCAGGAGCCGACCCCAGCCGAGGCGCCGGACCCGGCGCAGCGGATAGATGTCCAGGAGCAGGAGCGCCACCGGGAGCGGGAGCGCGCCGCCCTTGGACAGGAGCGCCAGGGCGAGCGCCGCCGTCGACGCCAGCAGCCAGCCCGGGCGGGCGGACCCGTCCCCTTCCACGCTCCGGAGATAAGCCCACGTCGCGAGCAGGGAGAACAGCGTGCAGAGCAGGTCCGCTCGACCGGTGATCCAGCTCACCGGCTCGACCCGCAGCGGGTGCATCCCGAACACCAGCGCCGCCACCGCCGCGCCTGCGACCATGTCCGGACGCCGTCGCCCGGTCTGGTCGCCGTCGGCGCCGGAGGCGGCCAGCAGCCTCCGCGCCACGACGTACAGCATCACCGCATTGGCGGCATGGACCAGGAGGTTCGCGAGGTGGTATCCCCACGGATTCATGCCGCCCGTGGCAAGGTTCAGGGCCCAGGTGAGGCGGGTGAGGGGGATGTAGTGTCCGAACAGCGTGCTGGTCAGGGCCCAGTGGATCGCCCCGGGCACCGATCCCCGGAAATCGGGATTCTCCAGAAAATTCAGGTTGTCGTCCCAGTTGAGAAAGGTGCCGGAGAGCGCGGGAAGGAAGCAGACGAAGGTCAGGGCGGCGATGCCGAGCGGCACGAGCGCTCGCGCTCTCATCGCGGCGCGCTCGGCCGGGACTGCGCGCGATACTGGGCGAGGAGCCCGCGCGTATCCTCGTCCGGCTTCAACGCGGCGGCCCGCTCGAGGTGGGGCCCCGCCTCCTCGCGACGGCCCTGCTGCCAGAGAGCCAGACCGAGGTTGCGATGGACGTCGGCATCGTCCGGCGTGACGCGGAGGGCTTCCTCGAAGAGGGCGACCGCTTCGGCCAGGCGCCGCTGGCCGGCGAGCACGATGCCCTGATCGCGCAGCGCCTGCCCGAGGTTGGCGCGGACCCATGGGGTGTCGGGCTGCTTGGCCCATGCCGTCCGCAGCAGCGGGAGGGCCTCCTCGTACCGTCCGGCGCGCGCGTACAGGGCCCCCAGGTTGGCGGCGGCGGCGGGCCGCTCCGGGGCCAGCCGCATGGCTTCGCGGAAGACCTGCTCCGCACCCCGAGCGTCCTGGCGGGCGACGAGGATCGTGCCCAGCGTGGTGTAGGCGCTGTCGTAGGCCGGGTTCACCGCGACGGCCCGCCGCGCAAGTCCCTCGGCCTCGATCAGCTGGGCCGGTGTGCGCGCCGGCCGGTTGAGGAGCACGGTCGCCAGGTTGTTGGCACAGACCGCGCAGCGAGGATCCACCTCGACCCCCCAGCGCCACAGGGTCTCCGAACTGGCCCAGATCCGACTCTGCTGCCAGGCGCCGGTCCCCAGAGCGATGAGGGCGAGCACCGCAACGCCGGTGGCGGCGGCGACCACCGGCCGACCCACGCGGCGAGCGCGCGCGGCGTCGAGGAGCCACGCCACCGCTCCGCCCCCCAGGAGGGCGAAGCCGAGGCCGGAGAGGTAGCTGTAGCGATCGTGCGCGAGCTGGAAGCCGGAGTGCACCACCCCGCTGATCGGGAGGATCATGAGGGCGGAGTAGACCCAGGCCGCGAGCCCGGCGGGCCAGCGCCGGCGGAGCAGCCAGAGCGCGACGGTCAGCGCGACCACGCCCACCGCGGGCCCGAGGAAGCGCCACGCCAGCGGGTTCACCGAGGCCGGCAGCTCGTAGAGAGGCGAGAGATGGACGGGCCAGGCCCAGGCCGCGGGATAGAACCAGAAGCTGTAGGCCACCATGGCGATCCGCGCCGCCGGGCCATACACCCCGTAGCTCGTGATCCGGAGGCCCGAGACCTCGAGGGCCACCAGGGCGCCGAGAGCGCCGGCGCCGCCGACGATCCAATGTCCCGCCTTCTCCACCACGAGGTGCCGCCAGGTGAAGGCGCCGCGCCGGAGAGGGTAGACGTCGAGGAGGACGAGCGCCGCGGGCAGGGCCATGATCGAGGCCTTCGACAGCAACCCGGCCGCGAAGAGGGCCAGGGAGCCCGCGATCCATGGGGGCGCCGGGCGGTCTCGCGCCTCCACGGCGCGCAGGTAGGCGAGCACCGCGGTGAGGAAGAAGAAGCCGCTCAACACGTCGCGTCGCTCGGTGACCCAGGCGACGGACTCGACCCGGAGGGGATGCACCGCGAAGACGAGCGCCGCCGTCGCCGCGCCCCAGATCACGGCCGGATCGGCTCGCCCCGCCTGGCGTCCCCCGTCGCGGGCGGCGGCCAGGAGTCGCCGGGCCACGAAGTAGAAGGCGATGGCGTTGGTCGCGTGCACCAGCTGGCTCACGAGGTGGTAGCCGCGGGGATCCATGCCGCCGGCCGCATAGTTGGCCGAGAAGCTGAGCCAGGTGATCGGGATGTAGTGGCCCATCCGGACGTTGCTGAACGCCCACCGGACCTGTGGCCACCCGAGCCCGCGGAAGTGCTCGTTCGTGACCAGGTTGACGTCGTCGTCCCACGCGAGGAACTGTCCGGGGAGGGCGGGCAGGAAGACGACGAAGGCGAGCAGCCCGACCAGCAGGGGAGCCAGCCGGCGCACGGACGCGCTAGCGGACGAGGCCCGCCGCGCCCGGGGCGATCCGGGCGAGGAAGGCCCGGGTCGCTGCCTCCGGGTCCGGCGCGGCACAGAGCGCCGAGATGACTGCCACGGAGTCGGCGCCCGCGGCCAGGACCGCGGATGCGTTCTCCTCGGTGATGCCGCCGATGCCGACCAGGGGCACCGGTACTTCGGGCCGTACGCGCCGGATCAGGTCCGGACCGACGAGCTGGAAGCCCGGCTTGGTGGTGGTGGGGAAGATGCTCCCGACCGCGACGTAATCGGCGCCGTCTCGCACCGCCTGCCGCGCTTGCTCCGGGTCGTGCGTGGAGACGCCCAGGAGCATGCCCGGGGCCAGCAGCGCCCGCGCGTGCGGGGCCGGCAGGTCGTCCTGGCCGACGTGCAGACCGTGAGCTCCGGCGGCCAGGGCCAGGTCGGCGCGATCGTTGACGATGAGGGTGGCCCCGACCTCCCGGCACCGCCGGACGAGCCGCTGGGTGAGCGGCAGGAGCTCCGACAGCGGCATCTCCTTCTCGCGCAGCTGCACCAGGCGGCCGCCTCCCGCGAGGACCGCCTCCAGCAGTTCGGGCAGTTCGCGGCCTCGCGCGACCGACCGGTCGAGGATCGCGTAGAGCGGAGAGGGCAGGCGCACGCGCGGCGCGCCTACAGGCTCTGCTCGAGCCGGGCCAGCGTGGACTCGCCCGCCACGAACGCCGGGTCGGCCAGGAGCTTGAGGTGGTACGGAATCGTGGTCTTCACGCCCTCGATCACCGTCTCCGAGAGCGCCCGGTGCATGCGGGCGATGGCCTCGGCGCGGTTGTTGGCGTGCACGATGATCTTGGCGATCAACGAGTCGTAGTGCGGCGGTACCGTGTAGCCGGCCATCAGGTGGCTGTCCACCCGAGTGCCGGGCCCGCCCGGTGGGATCCAGGTGGTGACTCGCCCCGGCGACGGCACGAAATGCTCGGGGTCCTCCGCGTTGATGCGGCACTCGATCGCGTGCCCGGTGAAGCGCACCGCATTCTGCCGATATCCGAGCGGCTCGCCGCTCGCGATGCGGATCTGCTCCCGCACGAGGTCGATACCGGTCACCATCTCGGTGACCGGGTGCTCGACCTGGATGCGGGTATTCATCTCGATGAAGTAGAACTGCTCCTGGCGATCCACCAGGAACTCCACCGTGCCGGCCGAGACGTAGTTCACCGAGTGGGCCACCGCGAGCGCCGCCTTGTAGAGGCCGGCCCGTGTCTCGGGTGCGAGATTGGGGCCCGGCGACTCCTCCAGCAGCTTCTGGTGACGACGCTGCACCGAGCAGTCGCGCTCGCCCAGGTGCAGACGCATGCCGTTCTTGTCGCCCAGCACCTGGACCTCGACGTGGCGCGCCTCCTCCACGAACTTCTCCAGGTAGAGCTCGGAGGAGCCGAAGGCGGCCCCCGCCTCGGCCTGGCAGGTCGCGTAGGCGCGGGCGAGGCCCTCGCGCTCTCGCACGATACGCATGCCGCGCCCACCGCCGCCCGCGGCCGCCTTGACGATGACCGGATAGCCCATCGAGTCGGCGAGGCTCTGGGCCTCGTCCACTCCCGCGAGCGGGCCCTCGCTGCCCGGCACCACCGGCGCGCCGGCGTGCTTCGCCATCTCGCGCGCCTGGGCCTTGTCGCCCATCAGGCGGATCGCCTCGGGAGAGGGACCGATGAAGGTGATGCCGCAGGCCCGACAGATCTCGGCGAACGCCGCGTTCTCGGAGAGGAGTCCGTAGCCGGGGTGGATGGCCTCGCTGTCGGTGATGGCGGCGGCGGAGATGATGCTCGGGATGTTGAGATAGCTCGAGCGGGCTTCGGGCGGCCCGATGCACACCGACTCGTCGGCCAGCCGCACCGGGAGGGAGGCCGCGTCCGCGGTGGAGTGCGCGATGACGGTGCGGATCCCCATCTCGCGGCAGGCCCGGATGACCCGGAGCGCGATCTCGCCCCGGTTGGCAATGAGAATCTTGTGGAACATCAGCCGTGGGTCAGCGAAGAGGCTCCATCAGGAACAACGACTGCCCGAACTCGACCGGCTGGCCGTTGTCGACGAGGATCTTGACGATGCGCCCCGCGGCCTTGGCCTCGATCTCGTTCATCAGCTTCATGGCTTCGACGATGCAGAGCACCTGCCCTTCCTTCACCACGTCCCCTTCGCTCACGAAGGGAGACGCGTCGGGCTTCGGCGCTCGGTAGAACGTCCCCACCATCGGCGCCTCCACCGGCACCAGGTGAGCGGTGGACTCGGCGGGCGCGGCCGCGGCCTGGGCGAGGGGGGTGGCGGGGGCCTCGACGCGTGGCGCCGCCCCCGCGGCGGGCGCGTGCTCGCGCACGACGCGGATCCGGGTTCCGTCCGCCTCGACCTCGATCTCCGCGAGGTTGTGGCGCACGGCCAGATCCACGACCTGATCGACGGTCGGGGGCGCCACGCCGCCCGGCGTCCGGACCGGTCGCCGCGCGGCCACTAGCCGGCCGCCGCCACGCGCCCGAGGTATTCCCCGCTGCGCGTGTCCACCTTCACCACGTCGCCCTCGTTCAGGAAGAGCGGCACCTGCACGACCGCCCCGCTCTCGAGCGTCGCGGGTTTCGAGCCTCCGGAGGCGGTGTCACCACGGATGCCCGGGTCGGTCTTCACGATCTGGAGCTCGATGAAGTTGGGCAGCTCGACGGTGACCGGGCTGTCGTTGATGAACAGGATCTCCACCTCGATGTTCTCCTTCAGGAAGTCGCGGGCGTCGCCGACCTCCTCGGCCGAGAGCGAGATCTGGTCGTAGGTCTCGAGGTCCATGAAGTGGAAGCGATCGTCGTGGTAGAGGTACTGCATCCGCTTCTCGTCGAAGTCGACCAGCTCCACCTTCTCGCCCGCGCGGAACGTGTTGTCGATCACCCGTCCGAGGCGCATGTGCTTGAGCTTGGTCCGCACGAACGCGCCGCCTTTGCCGGGCTTGACGTGCTGAAAGTCGACGATGCTGTACGGCTCACCGTCGAACCGGATCTTCAGCCCCTTCTTGAAATCCGCGGTAGACACCTGCATGAGGTCATGACCCTTTCCGTCGTTGAGCCGTCTTGAGTCGCAGCGCCTCCTCGAGACCCGCGCGAGCTCCCGCGTGCCGGAGATCGCGTCCGAGCAGGCGCAGGAAGATCTGGGCCGCCTCGTCGACCAGGCCCTGCTCGAGGCAGAGACGGCCGAAGCTCATGGTGACGAACGTGTCGTCGGCGAGCAGCTGCTTGAGCGCGGAGCCGTCCGAGACCGACCCGCCCGCGCCCAGGACGTCGAGCAGCGCGCGCGATTCCCGGTCGCCCGGGTCGAGACGCACCGCCTGCTCGAGGTGGGCGACCGCGGCGGCGAGAGCGCCCGCCCGCCGGTGGAGATCGGCCGCCAGCCGGTGGGCCTGTGCCTCGTGGGGGCTCGTCTCGAGGATCCCCTGTACCTCGCTCAGGGCGGCGTCCGGGTCTCCCTCGTCCAGCAGGGCCTTCGCCAGGATCAGCCGCGCGGTGACGTACTGGGGGAAGCGCTCGAGCCCCTCGCGACAGAGGCGGATCGCGTCCCGGACGCGTCCCGTCTTGCGATAGGCGTCGGCGAGGGGGGCGAAGGCCAGCGAAGTTGGATCCCGGGCCAAGCGCTCCTCATAGCGGCGAATGGCGCTGAGGGTGGCTGGATCATCGGGCGCCAGGGTCCCACCGACCGGAGAGACCGGGTTAGCCATCCATCACTCGTTATACGCGGCAGGCCCTGCAGAGTCAATCATTCCGATAGCCTGCGGCCCCTTTCCGCTTGGTCCAGGGGCGTTCGTCGTGGGAGATTTGTGGCAGTGGTGTCGACCCCCCGAGCGGCTCCCCATTGGCTCCCCGCACTGGTGTTCTTCCTGACCCTGGTCTGTTTCCTGCCGGCGGTGTCGGGGGCCTTCCTCAACTGGGACGACAACGTCAACTTCCAGGACAACCCGAGCTTCCGGGGCGGTTCGGCTTGGGGGCGTGCTCGCGCGGCTCTGACCAGCACGCTGTTCGGCCACTACATCCCCCTGACGCGGCTCAGCTGGAGCCTCAACCACGCCTTGGGCGGGATGAACCCGTGGGGTTATCACCTGGCCAACGTGCTACTGCACGCGGGGAACGCGGTGGTCGTCTACCTCGTGGCGCGGCGCCTCCTGGAAGCCCGGGCCGGCCGATGGGAGGGTCAGCGGCCCTCCGATCTGTCCATCGGGGCCGCTGCTGCCGCACTGCTCTGGGGCCTTCACCCCCTCCGCGTCGAGTCCGTGGCCTGGATCACGGGGCGTGCCGACGTGCTCTGCGGCACCTTCGTCCTGCTGGCCACCTGGCTCTATCTGAAGGCAGTCGAGGGCGAGGGGACGGCGGCCCGTCCGGGCCTGCTCGTTGCCAGCGCGGCTGGGCTGGCGGCCGGCATCCTGTCCAAAGGGGTCGCGGTCACGCTACCCGCCATCCTGCTGGTGCTGGACGTGTATCCTCTGCGTCGGCTCGCGCGGGTGGGGGTGGGCCGACTGCTCCGGGAGAAAGTGGCGCTCTTCCTGGTCTCGGTTGCCGGCGCCATGGTCATCGCGATCGCGCTCGGGCAGGGCGCGCAGCTCACCCGTCCGGACAGCTACGGGGTCGTCGCGCGGGTCGCGGTCGCCGCCTACAGCTTCTGCATCTACCCGCTCCGCGCCCTCTGGCCGATGTCGCTCTCGCCGCTCTACGAGATGCCGTCCCAGGTCTCCCTCTCCGAGCCCCGCTTTGGCCTCGCGCTGGTGGCCAGTCTGCTCGTGACCGCGCTCCTGATCCTGGCGCGTCGTCGCTGGCCCGCCGGCCTCGCGACGTGGGTCTGCTCCGTGATCATGCTGGCGCCGACGAGCGTCGCGCTCCGGCTGGGTGCGGACCTCGCCCCGGACCGCTACAGCTACCTTCCGGCGCTTCCGTTTTCGATGCTGCTGGGCGCCGCGGTGGTCTGGATCGCCCGGACCGTGAGGAGTGGCTCGGGTCTCGGCCGCCGCGCATTCGCCACGGGGGCGGGGCTGGTGATCGGTCTCGCCATCGCGGGGTTCGCGTCGATCACCTGGACCCAGGTCCAGATCTGGCACGACGACCTGCGGTTGTGGCAGCGTGCGGTGCGCGTCGACCCGGAGTCGCCCACCGCGGCGTCGAACCTCGGCTCGGCGTTGCGCGCAAGGGGGCGGCTCGCCGAGGCGGCCCAATCATCGGAGCGCGGTCTGCGCCTCAAGCCCGACTTTCCGGAAGCCCATCTGAACCTCGCCCTGATCCGTGCGGCGCAAGGTCGGAGCGCGGACGCCGAGCAGCACTTCCGGCGAGCGCTCCAGCTGAGACCGCGCTCGGCTCCGGCCCATCTCGGTCTGGCCGCAACGCTGGAGGGCCAGGGCCGGCTGGACGAGGCGCTCCAGGAATTTCGGGCCGCCATCGAGATCGAGTCACGATCGGCGGGCGCTCACAACGGCCTGGGCGTGGCCCTGGCGAGGAGCGGTCGGATCGGGGAGGCCCGGGCCGAGTTCGCGGAAGCGGTGCGCCTCGACCCCGGCTCGGCGGAGGCTCAGAACAACCTGGGGTTGGCCCTAGTGCAGACCGGTCAAGCGGCGGAAGCGGTCGCCCACTTCCAGGCGGCGGTTGCAGCCGCCCCCGAGTTCAGGGAGGCGCGTCAGAACCTCGAGCGGGCGCTCCGCCTGCTGGGGAGGTAGGGCCGGCGGCTAGACGAGCTCTTCGAGGACCCGCCGGATCGCGTCCGGCGGCACGTCGGGGACGATCCGGAATGCGCCGATCTCCGGGGCGAGGACGAAGGAGACACGACCGTCGCGGCGCTTCTTGTCGCGCGACAGGGCCTCGATCACCACGGCAGGGTCCGTCGCATGGCCCTTGACCGGAAGGCCCACTGCGTCCAGCAGTCGGCGCTGGCGCTCGGTCGTCGCCGCGCTGCCCACGCCGAGACGCTCGGCCAGGCGGGCCTCCGCGACCATCCCCAGTGAGACCGCCTCTCCGTGGGCCCACCGCCGAAAGCCGGTGGCGGCCTCGAGGGCATGGCCGACGGTGTGCCCGTAGTTCAGCACCCAGCGGAGCTCGGCCTCCTGCTCGTCGCGCTCGACCACCGCGGCTTTGAGCCGGCAGGAGCCCGCCACAACCCGATCAAGAGTTGAGAGGTCGCGGGCCATCAGCGCGGGAATGCTCGCCTCCAGGTCCTGGAAATAGGCGGCGTCCAGCACGATGCCGTGCTTGATGACCTCGGCCAGCCCGGAGCGGAACTCTCGCTCGGAAAGTGTCGTGAGGGTCTGCGGATCCACGATCACCATGCGCGGCTGATGGAAGGCTCCGATCAGGTTCTTGCCGTGGGGATGGTCGATCGCGGTCTTGCCGCCGATCGACGCATCGACCTGGGCCAGAAGGGTCGTGGGGACCTGGACGAAGTTCATGCCGCGCATGTAGGTTGCGGCGACGAATCCAGCGAGATCTCCGACCGCGCCCCCGCCGAGCGCGACCACCGTCGAGCTGCGGTCGCAGCCCAGATCGAGGAGGCGATCCCACAGGTCGCTGGCCACGTCCAGCCGCTTGGCTTGCTCTCCCTCGGGGATGTCAACCTGGGTCACGTCGAAGCCCGCCTCGATCAGGCTCCGGCGGACCGGATCTCCGTGGAGACGAGAGATGGCGGCGTCGGTGATCAGGACGACACGTCGGCCGACGCCCCGCTTCGCGAGCTCGGGCCCGACCGTGGAAAGGGTTCCCGCGCCCACCAGGATCGGATACGAGCGGGAGCCGAGGCTGACGGAGATCTCGATCATGGCCGGGCCTGTGCGGCCCAGACTACCAGCCTTTGAGGTACTCCAGATATCCCTGATGGTTCCGGCGGATTTCCTCTACGCTGTCCCCGCCGAACTTCTCCAGGAAAGCTTCCGCCAGGACGATGGCCATCATGGCTTCCCCGACGACGCCCGCGGCGGGCACCGCACAGACGTCGCTGCGCTCCACCACTGCCTCGACGGCCTCCCGGGTGTCCAGGTCGACGGACCGGAGGGGCTTGCGCAGGGTCGAGATCGGCTTCATCGCGGCACGAACAACCACCGGCTGCCCGTTGGTGACGCCTCCCTCCAGGCCTCCCGCGCTGTTCGAGCCACGGTGGAAGCCCGCTTCCTTGTCGAAGAGGATCTCGTCGTGGACCTGGGAGCCCGGCCGGCGCGAGGCCTCGAACCCCATGCCGATCTCGGCGCCCTTGATGGCGTGGATCGAGCAGAACGCCCTGGCAAGCAGGCCGTCCAGCTTCCGGTCCCATTGCACGTAAGAGCCGAGCCCCACTGGACAGCCGAGGGCCACGACCTCGAAGACCCCGCCAAGGGTGTCGCCCGCGGCCTTGGCCCGGTCGATGGCCTCGATCATGGCCGTCTCGGCCTGGGGGTCCGCACAGCGCACCTCGCTCGCCTCGGCGCGCTGCCGGATGGCTTCCCAAGGCGCCTCCAGCGCTCCGATATGGACGCCGCCGATCTCGGTCACGTGGCTCAGGATCGTGATGCCGAACTCGGCGAGGAGCCGCTTCGCGACGCCCGCCACCGCGACCCGCGCGGTCGTCTCGCGCGCGCTGGAGCGCTCGAGCACATTTCGGATATCGTGATGGCCGTACTTCATGGCCCCGGCCAGATCGGCGTGGCCGGGGCGGGGGCGGGTGACCATCTTCGGAGCCGCGCCAGCGGGCGGGGGCCCCACCGACATGGTCTGCTGCCAGTTCTCCCAGTCCCGGTTGCGGATGGTGAGTGTGATGGGACTGCCGAGGGTGAGGCCCCACCGGACGCCGGCCGAGATGTGGACCTGATCCTGCTCGATCTTCATGCGGCCGCCCCGGCCGTAGCCGCGCTGGCGACGGCCGAGATCGCCGTTGACGTCCGACTCCGTGAGCGGGAGACCCGCCGGAGTTCCATCGATGACGGCGGTCAGCGCCTCACCGTGAGACTCTCCGGCGGTGAGGAAGCGGAACCGCCCGCTCACCTACCTTCCGGCGACGGGCTGCGCGCCGTCCGTCCGCAGAATGGTCGGAGTCAGGAACACCACCAGCTCGCGCCCGGTCTCGAAGTCCTCGCGCTGCTTGAAGAGCCAGCCGAGCACCGGGATGTCGCCCATCAGGGGGACCTTGCGGATGGTCTTCTGCTGCACGTTCTGGGTCACTCCGCCGATCACGAGTCGGTCACCCTCCCGAACCAGCACCTGGGTCTCCGCCTTACGCTTGTTGATGATCGGCACCGCGGTATCGGTACCGAACGCGATCAGGTCGCCTCGCGAGTTGTTCTCCACGATGACGGCCATCTTCACCTTCCGGATCTCCCGGCCGTTGATAGTCTCACGAATGACAGTCGGAGTCACCTCGAGCCGCAGGACGGCTTCCTTGAACTGCACCTGGGTGCCGGCCGAGCTCACCGTGGCGTACGGTATTTCCTCGCCGAGGCTGAAGGTGGCCTTGTTGTTCTCGACCGTCACGATCTCGGGGTGAGCCAGCGTCCGGGTCTTGCCCAGCTGCGACAGAGCCTGTAGCGCGAGGTTGATGTTGAGCCGGGTACCGACGATACCGAAGGCGATACCACCCGCTGGCGTATTGCCGAGGGCGTTGGGCAGCGCGTTGAACGGCAGATTCACGAGGTTGCCGCCGGTAGAAAGACCCGTCCCGGCCGCCACGGGTAGCAGGGAGCCGAGCGCGAGGTTCGGGTTCACGGCCGAGAAGTTGGACGGCGCGATGCCGGCGCGCGTGGCGTCTGCTGCCGAGCCGAATCCCTGGCCGATGAGCGTGTTGGTGCCCACATTCTTGGCGGCCGCACCGCCCCACTGCACGCCGATGGCCTCGAGCGAGTTCCGGTCGAGGATCTCCATTCGAGCCTCGATCTTGATCTGAGGAAGCGGGACGTCGAGCTGCTCACGGATCAGCTTCTTGATCCGCTCGAGGTCGGCCTCGTAGTGCCGGATGAAGATGCTGTTCGTCGCCTTGTTGGCCCGGACGGTGATTCCCTTCGCCAGCACGTCCTGGCTCACCGATACGACCGGCTGGGTATTCCCGGGCGCGTAGGGTGGCGGATATGGAGCGTTGGGCGGTGGGATGCGGCCCAGGGCCGGATTCGGAGGCCCACCCATTGAGGGAACGACCGTCGGCTCGGCCGGGACACTGGGGATGATCGTGGCCGGCACGGCCTGCGTGCCCTCGGGTGGGATACCCAGGATGCCCTGGAGGGTGCGGGCAACGTCCTCGGGATCCGCGTAGGACAGCCGGATGACTTCCTCCCGGAGGGGACCCCGCGCGGCCTGCTCCGCCGCCGCCGCATCGGCGGCCAGCTTCTTGGAAGCGAGCTCGGTTTCCTTGAGCTGGGCCTCCGCGAGCTTGGTACGGGTTTCGATCTCCGCGTTGCGCCGGGCGGCCTCGACCCGCGCCTGCGCCTCCTTCTCCTTCGTCAGCTGCTCGAGGGAGACGATGCGGATGACGCCGTCCTTCTCGACCTTCGCGAGTCCTCTGACCTCGAGGATCGTGTCGAGCGCCTGTTCCCACGTCACGTTCTTGAGGGAGATGGATACCCGGCCCTTGACGTCGTCGCCGGCGACGATGTTCCTCCCGCTCTCGGCGGCGAGGATCCGGAGCAGGTTGACCACGTCGGCGTCCTTGAAGTCGAGCGAGATCAGCTTCTCACCCGACGTCGGAGCGGAGGCCGGAGGCGGCGGGGGCGTCGTCGGAGTCGCCTGCGCGACCATCAGGCGCGCAGGAGCGACGGGCGTCGGCGGTGTAACCGGCGGCACCGGGACGGGCACCGCAGCGGCGGCAGTGACGATGGGCGATCGAGGCGAAGGGGCGGGCTCTTTTGCTACCGACGGGCTGGGCGCCGGCTTGTCAGCCGGCTTCGCGGCCGCCAGGACCGCCGGCTTGGGTGCCTTCGGGGCGGCCTCCGACGGATCCGTGGCGCTGGCGGTAACCGCGGGCGACTTGTCCGCCACCTTGGCTACTTCCACCGGCGTCACCGGGGCCGGCTTGGACGCCGCTGCGGGCTTGGGGGCCGCCTTCGGGGGTTCGGCCGAAGCGATCGCCATCTTTGCGTTGGACTTGGTTTCCGACGAGGCGGCGGCTCCGCCGCCATCAACCGCGATCACGAGGCCGGACGGTGTCTCATCGATGTGATAGCCGACGGTCTTCTGGGTCATCTCGACCACGACCCGCGCGATACCCTTCCGGAACTGGCTGGCCCGTACTTCCTTGACCGGCTCGACTCCGGAGGTCCAGCGAGCCTTCGAGGAGCCGTAGGTAGCCCCCGCGACGTCGATGACGAGTCGGGTGGGCGTATCGATGAGCTTGGCCTCGTACTGAGCCGGGCCGCTGGTCTTGACCGTGACGGAAGCGCCATCCGACGCCCGCTCGATGCTGATGTCTGTGAGCCGGATCGGGGAATCGGCCGTCTGGCTAGAGCCGATCCCAGTCACCGCCAGAGACAGTGCCACGACAAGACCGGCTATCCGCACGCTTCTCATCAGGTCGGTCCCCCCCCTCATACCTTTACTGGTTCTCCGGCAGACGCAGCGTCAGGCTGGAGGCGCTCTGCGAGCCCCGGGCCGAGACGGCGAACGTGACCGAGTTCGGTGTGATCCCAGTGACGCGCCCGTCGCCCAGGGCGTCCCCGGGCTTGAGGATGTATCCGATGCCGTCCGGCGCCTCGACGAGGGCCGTCAAACTGCCAGGACCGCCGACGATACCCGTCAGCTTGACCGCGCTGACCGAGAGAGCCGCGTTGTCCTTGCCAAGGAAGATGGGCGTGAACGGATCGCGCCGGCCCTTGGGCTCGTACGCGATCGGCTGGAGCGTCTTACCGGCATCTGGCTCCTTGGGTCGCACCACCGGCGCGGGAGTCGTGGGCGCAACCGCGACCGGAGGCGGAGTCGGCGGTGCACCGCCCCCGCAGCCCGCCAGAAGGACGACGGTCGTGCCGACCAGAACAGCCCACCCCGAAGCCTTCGGCATAGCGCTCATCGATTCGCCCCAGCCGGCTGTCCCGGCGTCCCGGTCGTCTTCGGCGGCGGCGCGCCCTCGGGCCGGAAGATGTAGGTCATAAGCGTGATCTCGGCTCGGATGGTGCCGGTGGGCCGGTCGATGCCCAGCAGCCGCCAGTCGGTGAGGTTCACGATCCGAGGCATGCGGCCCATGCGAGCGAGAAAATTGCCAAACTGATGGTAGTTCCCCTCGGCGTTCACCGTGATGGGGACATCGAAGAAGATCTCCTTCTCTTCCGGAGCCCTTGGCGTGAAGACGGCCAGGGCAAGCCCGGACTGGAAGGCGAGGTCCGATATCTGGCGATACAGGGCCGGCATTTCCTTCTGGGTGGGGAGGCGTTCCTGAGCCGCCTCGAGCTTCTTGCGAAGCGCCTCAGCCTGGGCTCGGAAACCGCGTAGGCTGGCCTCCAAGGCCTGGGCCTGAGCGAGCTCCGCCCGAACCTGCTCACTCTGCTGCCGGAGCGCGTCCCGCTCGGCTTGCTTGGGTGAGAGCAGCAGGAAATACCCGAGCGCGGCGATGACGACACACGCCATTACACCCAGAGCGATCTTCTGGTTCTTGGGAGCGTTTGTGATGGGATCGAGCAGAGCCATGGGCTAGATCTCGAACCGGCACGTCACCTCGAAGGTGATCGTCCGGGGGGATTTGCTGAGGTCCTGCTTGGCGTCCACGAGATCGACGTCCTTGAATCGCCCTGAGGCCTTGAGGTTGGCCATGAAGTCGGAGAGTGCTACCGAGGAGTAGGTCGTGCCCGCGATTCGCAAGCTCGGCCCTCGCTCCTCCAGACGGGTCAGCCAGAGATCCGGAGGAAGGGTGTCAGCCATCGAATCCAGCAGATAGACCGGTCGGGCCTGGTTGCGCGCGACCGTTTCGATGGCGTTCAGTCGTTTCTCCAGCTCGTCCCGCTCCCGCCGGTAGCGCTGGCCGGCCGCGATGATCGGCTTGAGCCGTTCGAGCTCTCGGCGGTTGTTCTCGATCTCGGCGGTCAGGCGGCGGTCCTCCAGGGACATGGCGAGCCACCAACCGCCGATGATCAGGACCAGGACCGCCAGGATGCCGCCGAAGAGGATCCCGAGGTTCAGCTCGGGACCGGCGGCCGCCGCCCGACGGGGGCGTTTGGTCGTTGGAGGGGCGAGGTTGACCTTGATCATGCCGGCTTGTCTCCCGGACGACGGAGGGCGAGCCCGACCGCCACCGCCAGGACGGGGCCGATCTGCTCCGGGTCCTCGTCGGCGAACTGGGCGGCATCGTGCTCGATGCCCTGGAAGGGACGGGCCAGTTCCACCGGCACGCCCCAGGACGATCCGAGGAAGTCGTCGAGGCCCGTCAGCTTCGAGCAGCCTCCGGACAGGACGATCTTGCCGATTCGCTCCGACTCTGCGGTCGAGGCGAAGTAGTCGAAGGTGCGTTGGACCTCGAGTGAGAGCTCGCGCGACACCGCTTCTAGCGCCGGAACGAGGTCATCCCAGTTCACCCCGACCTCACGGCCCTGCTTGGCCGCCTCCGCCATCTCGGTGGAGATGCTGAGGCGCTGGGCTATCGCGTCGGTATAGTTGTTGCCCCCGAACGGGACGTCACGAGCGAAGATGCAGGCTCCCCCATAGATCACGTTGGTCTTCATGACGCTGGCGCCGATGTCGATCAGGGCGACCGCGTCGGTCCCGTCCCCCGGGCTGCTCTGCTCGAACTGGTTCTGAATGGCGAAGGCATCGAGGTCCACCACCACCGCATCCAGACCCGCCGCTTCCACCGCGGCGACGTACTCGAGGACTTTGACCTTCTTCGTGGCCACGAGAACCACCGACATGGCGTTGGCGGACTGGCTTACGACCTGGTAGTCCAGGAACACGTCGTCGATCGCGAAGGGGATGTGGTGCTCCGCCTCGAGCTGGATCGCGTCACCAAGCTCTTTTGCGGTGACCTTGGGAAGCGGAACTCGCTTCACGATCGCCTCACGCCCGGAGACCGAGATGACCGCGCTGGTTCCGCTGACCCCAGCCTTCTCGATGCACTCCTTGATGGCGTCGGAAACGACCTGGGGCTCGCGGATCGTGCCTTCCGCGATGACGTCGCGCGGGAGGGGTACACTCGCAAAAGATTTCAGTGCGAGGCCTCCCTTGCTCTGTGCCAACTCGACGAGCTTGACCGCGCTGGTCCCAATGTCGAGCCCGAACGTCGTCGGCTTCTTACCGAGTCCAAACAGCGCCATATTCGGCTCCCGGCCTTCTCCTGACTCTGAGTTCGCTACCGTTGCCGCGAATCAGCTGTCAGCCCGGTGCATTGTGGAAGGAAACTCCCTGTTGTGATGACAGTTTATAACGGGGTCTTATTTATACTGTCAACACTTCTTGCGCCAGATGATGCGGTTTCGCGCTCCTGTGGCCCCGACCTATTGGGGGTCGGAATGGGTTGGTAGCGGTCTCGATGGGGTCCATTTGGCACCGCCTAGCTGACCGCTTCCCGGTAGGTTCCGGGCTTGACCATCCACCGCTGAGGGATGCGCCCGCCACCGGCTTTGGCTGTCTCGCAGCTCCAGGTCAGGGCCGGGGCCGCCCCCGGTCGAGCCTCGATGAGGCTCGGGGTAGTGCTCCGAACATGACCGGCGACCGCCGCCCCCCGTATCTGGGAGGTTCCGGACTGGCTGAATCGATCCGCGGCGAACGCGAGCCCTTGGAGGGTGAGGTCACCCTCGATCGCCAAGCTTCCGTTGACCACGATCCAGCCGCGAACGATTCGGTTCGGATCGGTGGCCGCGCCGTCGCGCACCCTGACCGCGGCCAGGTCGGCGGCCGGTGTCGCAGGTGAGACCGGCTGCCCGCTCACTGTGTCCACGAAGACGAGTCCGTCGGAGATCGGCCGGGTCGAGTCGAAGGTGACCGCGCCCTGATAGTAGGTGCCCCGAGCCCTCGCGAGGGCCTTGAAGGCGCTCATCTCGGCCGCGTCGAACGTCAGTGCGTCGAAGAGTCCCGGATCCTGAGCCTGACGAAGGTCCGCCGCGCCGTTCGGCGCCATCGGGTCGCCCCCGCGTCCCCGGACCTGGCTGCCGGGGCCGAGCGTGGTGGCTCCGCTGGACCAGGTCCCGGCCGCACTCCCACACGACCCATCGTCGGCCGCGTCGATCACGACACCGGGTCCGACCTGCAGGGTGCCGCGGACGGTAAGCCCGGCCGGCAGCGAGGGGAAGCGAAGACGGATGGCGGTCGCGCTGATGTCCTGGCGGGCCTGGCCAAGCTGACCCGGAGTGCCGGGGGCGAATCCCGTGACGACGACGTGCCGCTGTCGGTCGCCGGTTCCGCTGATCGTGAGGCGGAAAGCTCCCAGCGGGAGGCCATCGACCATCACGTCGACCAGACGGCTGCCATCGTAGGGCGCGGGGACCGGTGCCGCCCATGCTACCCCGTCCGCCGCGTCCGGAGCCGAGAGTGCCCAGAGAGCGCGGTCGAGCCCGGCCTCCGCCATCCCTTGAGATTGCGCCACGAGCATGTGATTCCGCGCCGCGAGCGGCTCCTGGCCGGTGAGCGAAGCCAGACCCAGCAGGACGGCCGAGAGGACGAGCAGGATCAACATCGCGAGCGGCAGGACCGCGCCACGCTGGCGGTGCACTCTCTTGGAGTCCGCGGAGAGGTTCGTCACCGAGAGCCGATGTAGGTAGTGAGGATCACGGCACCGCGCTGTGCCGCCGCGCTTTCGGTGGCGGTCCCGGGGTAACCCACGGTCACCGAGACCTGGCGAAGCCCGGGGCTGTTGACGCCAGAGCACCCCTGGAGCTGGCCACAATCCACGACGCGAACCGAGCGGTTGAATGCGGTATTGGGTGCGGCGAGCGTGGGCTCGTCCGGGAACGCGATGTGGGCGGTCACGAGAGGATCCGTGTCGGGCGTCGACCGGCCCACGGTGTGTCGCACGTGCTCGAGCCGCTGCGAGGCGAGGAAGATCGCTCGTGAGCGATGCTCGCCTTCACGAATTCCCGACGCTGCCGGTGGAAGCAGGGTGATCATCGCGACGAGACCGAGGGAGAGCAAGGCGAGCGCGGGGAGAATCTCCGCGAGCGTCAGGCCTCGCTCCCCGGACAGGAGCGAATACACTGGCACCGCCTACGGGCCGACCGTGACCCGACCGGAACCGGCGACGGTTACGGTCAGGGTTCGGCTGCTGACCGCGTCAGTGACCGTATAGGAGCCGGCGGTATTGGCGTTACCGAGGTTCCCGAAGATCACGGTGGTGGTGCTCAGCGTGACGTTGTCGGGAAGCCGGATGTTGCTGGACGAGTTGGCGAGGCCGGCCGCGGCGATGACGGTGGCGTTGCAGGTCGTACCGGTCGCGGTGCGGAACTGCATCGTGCTGGTGGAGCTGCGGACCACGCATACCGGCGAGTTGTTCCGGATCGCGAGCTGCCGGGCTTCGTTCAGGTACGCGCTGACGGCCTGCGCCCCCGCGCGAACGCGAGCGCTTCGATAGTAGTTCAGGAACGAGGGCATGGCCCAGGTGGTCAGGACCAGGATCATCCCAACCGTGATCACCAGCTCCACGAAGGAGTACCCGGACTCCGCGCTCCGTGGCTGCCTGTGGGACCGACGATCCGTGCCCATGACGGAGAGAAGAGATAGCAAGAAGGGGACCACATCGGCTCCGGATGTCGGACTCACGGGGCAGGCCTCCGGAATCGCGTCCGATACCGCGGCTGAGGCGATCACCCCTGAAACTCACAGCCAATTCAGCCAGTTGCGGATCTGCCCCGCCTCGATCAGTCACGCCGACGCGTTGGGCTCCGCACGGCATTCCAGACTGCCAGTGGTGGGTGACCAAAGGCGTCATCGGCAGCGACGGAGGCGGTCGCTGCGCGGTGGTCTTGTTGTAAAGCGGGACAGGGGTGACGTCAGCCCGGCGACGGCCGATTCACTCTGCGAGAAACTGCCCGAAATACCACGCGAGAAGCGCGTTGCCACAGAAGAGGCTGATCATTCCTCCCATCGCGAGGAATGGCCCGAAAGGGACCGGATCCTTCCTGCCTTTCCGGCCGGTGGCGAGCAATGCCGCCGCCAGAGGGCCACCGATCAGAACCGAGAGCAAGATGCTGAGGAGCACGAGCTTCCAGCCCAGGAATGCCCCGATCATGGCGCCGAGCTTCACGTCGCCGACGCCCATGCCAGGCTGACCGATGATCAGCGCGCTGCCCACGATGATCAGCACGAACAAGCCCCCTCCCACGATCGTTCCGACGAGCGCGTCCTTCCATCCAATGCCGCCCGGAGCGAGGCTCAGCAACAACCCCAGGACGATGCCCGGCAGGCTGAGCACGTCGGGGATGATCTGATGGTCGAGGTCGATCCACGTGATCGCGACGAGCCCGGCGAGGAAGATCAAGGCGGCGACGAGCTGAGGACTCGAGCCGAAGGACAGATAGGCAAGCGCGAAGAGTGCTCCACACGTGAATTCGATCGCCGGGTAGCGCCACGAGATCCAGGCCTGGCAGCTGCGACAGCGAGCCCGGAGCAGTGCGTACGACAGCAGGGGGACGTTGTCGTACCAGGCAATCGCGCTTCCGCACCGCGGACAAGAGGATCCAGGACGAACGATGCTTCGGCCGGCGGGCAAACGGGCGATCACCACGTTCAAGAAGCTGCCAACGCTGAGGCCGAAGAGGAAGGCGAACGCCAGAGCTAGCGGCAGTGGCATCATCCGGCCTTGCCCTGGATCCTGTGCACGTCGATCCTGATCATATCTGCACTACCGGGCAGTTCCCTCAGACTCTGAGCACGTCAGCCGCCGACGTGCGTCGGGGGAGGCGGGACATGCCCGCCTCCCCCGAGTGGTCAACCCTGCTGGAGTGACTACGGAACGGAGACGCTGGTGCTGTCGCCGGAGTTGCTGATGGTGAAGGTACCGGCGGACGCCACCTGGGTGTAGACGTAGGTGCCCCAGCCCGCGGGCCCCGCCGGCACGCTGGCCATGAAGGGACCGCCCGGCTGGCCGAGTGAGTTGGTCACGACCGAGGTGAGGTTCGTCAGGGCCGTGGGGAGCGTGCCCATGTGTGCGGAATAGATGCTGACAGCGGACGCGAGGGCCCGGGCGTCGGCCTGGGCCTTGGCCAGCCGCGCGCGCGCCTGGACGTTGGCGTAGAGCGGGATGGCGATAGCGGCGAGGATGCCGATGATGGCGACGACGATCATCAACTCGATGAGCGTGAAGCCGCGCTGGTTGCCCAGCGCCTTGCGGTTCCAGAACTTGGTCATTGCTCTCTTCCTCCTGAAGCCTGGTGGCCTTTCGGCCGAGTATGGAAGTTGAATTGCGTCTGCCATGGGAGATTGCAGGTTCAGTGCCAGCTGGCGCGGACTGCCACACGTCACAGCGCGAACGGTGCTCGAGGAGTACTACGAGGCAGTGAATGACTAGTAAGTATTCGATTCTAAATGTTAATTACCCGTCATGCTCCACCTGTATTCTTGGCCCGCCGAATTCATGACATGAGACGCCGGGTTGACAGCCCCTGTTACCGTCAGGTCACAGAATGTCATTCGTCGCCCGGCGCGCCACGCTTGGCCAGGCTGTGCTTCTGGAGCTTGTAGCGAAACTGCCGGAACGTCATTCGGAGCAGCTCGGCGGCCTTCGTCTGAACACCGCCGGTGCGATCCAGAGCCCTCTGGAGGTAGCGCCGCTCGAGATCGTCCAGCGTGGCCTCGAGGTCGAGGCCCTCCTCCGGAATGTCGACCAGCTCCGGCCCGCGGGTCGGGCGCTCGCGTCGCACCGACTCGGGCAGCGAATCGGCGTTCAGCATGTCGGCTGCGCCCAGCACGATGGCGCGCTCCAGCACGTTCTCGAGCTCCCGGATGTTACCGGGCCAGTGATAGCGCTCCAGGACCGCCAGCGCCTCCGGAGTCACCCCCCGCACGTCCTTGCCGAGGTCCTTGCTGAACTTCTGCAGGAAGTGCGCGATCAGAAGCGGGATGTCCTCGCGCCGCTCACGCAGCGGCGGCAGGTGAATGGGAAGGACGTTCAGGCGATAGAACAGGTCCTCGCGCATGACCCCGTCCCGCACCGCGGTCTCGAGATCGCGATTCGATGCCGCGATGAGGCGCACGTCGGTCTTGACGTCGCGCGTGTCGCCCACCCGCCGGATCTCGCGCACCTGGATCGCCCGCAGCAGCTTGACCTGGAGCAAGGCCGGGATCTCGGTGATCTCGTCGAGGAAGAGGGTGCCGCCCTCGGCCGCGGTGAAGAGGCCGATCTTGTTGGCCACCGCGCCGGTGAACGCGCCCTTCACGTGCCCGAAGAGCTCGGACTCCATGAGGCCCTCCGGGATCGCGCCGCAGTTCACCGACACGAACGGCTTGTCCCGGCGGTGGCTGTTGAAGTGGATCGCGCGGGCGACGAGCTCCTTGCCGGTGCCGCTCTCACCGGTGATCATGACCGTCGAGGGGCTGTCGGCGATCTTGCGGATGGTGTCAAAGACCTCGACCATCCGGGAGCTCTTGCCGATGATATTCTCGAAGCGATGCTGCGTCTCGAGCTGCTTGCGTAGGTACTGGTTCTCGGCACGCAGCTGCTTGCGCTCGAGCGCGTTCTTGATGATCAGATTGACTTCGTCGAGCTTGAAGGGTTTGGTGATGTAGTCGTAGGCGCCGAGCTTCATCGCCTCCACCGCGGTCTCGGTGGAGGCCATCGCGGTCACCATGATCACCGACATATCGGGCGACTGCTCCTTGGCCGCGCGCAGGACCTGGAGCCCGTCCACCTTCGGCATCCGGAGGTCGGTGATGACCGCGTCGAACGGATCGCGCCGGATCGCCTCGATCGCGGCCGCGCCTCCGTCGGCGAGGGTGACCTCGTAGCCCGCCTTCTGCAGCGTGATGGCCAGCAGTTCACGCATGCTCTTCTCGTCGTCCACCACCAGGACCCGTGCCTCTTTCATGTCTTCCTCGTTTCGGACTATCTGCTCATCCGCGCCCGGCGCCGTCCGGCGCCGGGAGGATGAGGATGAATGTGGTGCCCTCTCCCACGCGACTGCGCACCTCGATCGAGCCGCCGTGCTCCTCGACGACGCGATAGACCAGGGCGAGGCCAATGCCGCTCCCTTCCGGCTTGGTGGAGAAGAACGGCTCGAAGATGTGGGGGAGATCTCCTTCCGCGATGCCCTGGCCGCTGTCGCTGATCGAGATCTGCAGCCGACCCGCGCGCTCGCGCAGGTTCCGGGCGCCGACCCGGAGCTCCCCGCCGTCGGGCATCGCCTGGACCGCATTCAGGCAGAGATTCCAGATCGCCTGGCGGAGCCGCTGGGGATCCGCCCGGGTGGGCAGCGCATCGCCGTACTCGCGAGCGACCTTGAGATTCGCGGGCAGACTCCGGTGCTCGATCAGGAGAAGGACTTCGTCCAGGATCTCGGCCATGTTGATCTCGATGGGCGCCATGGGAGCCGGCCGCGCGTATTCCAGGAAATCGCCGACGATCTGGTTCAGGCGAGCCGACTCGCGCAGCACGATTTCGACCAGCTGGCTGCGAGTGGGATCCGCGGGCAAGTCCCGGGCGAGCGCTTCCACCGCGCCCGAGATCGACGCGAGCGGATTGCGGATCTCGTGGGCCATGTTGGCGGACAGGCGCCCCACCGCGGCCAGGCGGTCCGCCTGCCGCACCCGCTGCTCCATCTGCTTGATGCTCGATAGGTCCTGGCACACGCCGATGAGGCCGGCCACGTCGCCGGCGCCGGAGCGGAGCGACCAGAACGATATCCCGACCGGGACCTCCTGGCCGTCGCGGCGGCGCAGGCGGAACTCGTAGCGGGGAGCCGGCTCCCCGCCCTCGGAGACCGCCTTCTGCACATCGGCGAGATTCACGCCGTGGCCGAATATCGACTCCCACGGCTGATCGATGGCCTCATCGGCACGCACCCCGGTGATGGACTCCGCGGCACGGTTGAAGGCGGTGACCTGACCGGTCGGATTCACTCCGACGAGACCCGAGCCCACCGACTCGAAGATGAGGTCGCGGAAAGCCTGGAGGTCCGAGAGGTGCTTCCGCTGATCTTCCATGTGCTGCTGCAGCTCGTGATAGCGGCCGGCCAGCGCCCCGGTGAGCACCGCCACCAGCAGCAGGACCCCCGCGTTCATGAACACGGTGAGGATCTCCACCGCGGTGTTGTCGGAGGCCGCCCCGGTCTCCAGCATGGGCAGGATGGTCCGGCCCCACACCGGGAAGACGTACAGCAGACTGCACATCGCGGCGACGATGAACCCACCCGATCGAGACAGGACGAAGCACGACCCGACCACGAGCAGGACGTAGAGCGGAATGAAGACCGATCGGGGCCCGCCGCTGTCGGTGACGATGGCCGTGATGAGCACCGCGTCGAGGGAGATCTGGAACCAGGCGATGTGCTCCGATCGGACGCGCAGCCAGTCGGCCACCGGGAGGACGAGGCAGGCCGCGACCCCGCCGAACACGATCAGCGAGAAGGGTCCGAACGCATAGGGGAAGGCGTCGGTGAACCGGAGCAGCGCGCCGACCGCCAAGACGATGACGGCGGTCAGCAGCCGCGCCCGGTTCAGCCCCCACAGGGACGACTGGAGCGCCTGCGGCTTCGGCAACCAGGTCTCGCTACTTCACCAGCGTGACCAGCTTGAAGATCGGGAGGTACATGGCCACGACCAGGCCACCGACGACCACGCCCAGGAACACGATCATGATCGGCTCCAGCAGCGAGGTCAGGGTGCTGACCGCGGTGTCCACCTCGTCGTCGTAGAAGTCGGCGATCTTGCTCAGCATCGCGTCGAGGGCACCGGTCTGCTCTCCGACGGAGATCATCTGGGTGACCATCGGGGGGAACACCCCCGAGACGCGGAGTGGCTCGGCCAGGGTCTTACCTTCCGTCACCGCCGCTCGGCACTGCAGCACCGCCTTCTCGACGACCTTGTTGCCCGCGGTGCGGGCGGTGATCCGGAGACCATCGAGGATCGGCACGCCGGATTGCACGAGAGTCCCGAGCGTCCGGGTGAAGCGCGCGACCGCGACCTTGCGGATCAGGGTTCCGAAGATCGGCAGCTTGAGCATCAGAGCATCGATGGTGGCCCGCCCGCCCTCGGTGCGATAGTAGGACCGGAGCGCGAGCACGCATCCGACCATCGCGGCGATGATCAGCAGGATGTAGGTGCGGACGAAGGTGGAGAGCCACAGGACCACCTTGGTCGGCAGGGGCAGGTCGGCCCCGAGATCCTTGAACATCTGGGCGAAGGTCGGGATCACGAAGGTCAACATGAAGATGACGACCATGATGGCCACGCCGATGATCGCGCTCGGGTACACCATCGCGGCCTTGACCTTCCGCTTCAGGGCCGCCGCCTTCTCGATGTAGGCGGAGAGACGCTGCAGGACGACATCGAGGATACCGCCCGCTTCCCCGACCTCGACGAGGTTGGTGAAGAGATCGTCGAAGGTGCGCGGGTGCCGCCGCAACGCGTCGGCCAGTGTGGACCCCGCCTCGACGTTGCGAGCCACCTGGCCCGTCACCGACCGGAGGGTCTTGGAGTCGCTCTGCTCGGCGAGGATGTTCAGACACTGCACGAGCGGTAGGCCCGCGTCGATCATGGTGGAGAACTGGCGCGTGAAGATCGCCATCTCCTTGTCACTGACCTTGCCCCCGAACTTGAACGTCACCCGGGGGGCGCTCTTTTCCGCGATCTTGGTCACGAGAATCGCGCGTCGTCGCAGCTCCCCGACCGCCGCGGAGCGGTCGGACGCTTCGATCTCGCCATTCTGCATTCCGTTCGCGGAACGCCCCTGATAGACGAAGACAGCCATCGCGTGAGCCTCCTCGGTAGCCTACTACCGTCGGCCGAAGGGAGAGCCTCCAGCCGCGGCGGCGGCCGGAGTGGCGGACGAGGTGGCCGTCGCGCCGAGCAGTCCGGCGAGCTCTTCCGGAAGCGTGCTGCGGTTCAGCGCTTCCTCGCGGCTGATCCGTCGCTTCTGCACCAGCTCGGCCAGGGACTGGTTCATGGTCTGCATGCCGAACTTCTGACCGGCCTGCATCGCGGAGTAGATCTGGTGGATCTTCTCCTCACGGATGAGGTTCCGGATCGCCGGAGTGGCCACCATGATCTCCAGGGACATCGCCCGACCCCGTCCGTCGGCGGTCGGGATCAGCTGCTGCGACAGCACGCCCTCGAGCACGAGCGAGAGCTGAGCGCGCACCTGCGCCTGCTGGCTGGTGGGAAAGACGTCGATGATTCGGTTGATGGTCTGGGCGCAGGAGTTCGTGTGCAGGGTGCCCAGGGTCAGGTGGCCGGTCTCCGCGATGGTCAGGGCGGCGGAGATGGTCTCCAGGTCCCGCATCTCGCCGACGAGCACCACGTCCGGGTCTTGCCGCAGGATGGACTTCAGGGCGTTCTTGAACGAATGCGTGTCCGAGTAGACCTCACGCTGGTTCACCATGCACTTCTTGTGCTGGTGCACGAACTCGATCGGGTCCTCGATGGTGACGATGTGCTCGGCCCGCTCCGAGTTCACCTTGTCGACCATCGCGGCCAGAGTGGTCGACTTGCCGGAGCCGGTGGGGCCGGTCACGAGGATGAGCCCCTTGGGTCGGTCGGCCATCTGTTCGACGATCGCGGGGAGGCCCAGCTCGTCGAAGCCGCGGATCTTCACCGGGATAACGCGGATGGCCGCGGCCACTGCGCCGCGCTGGCGATAGACGTTGCAGCGAAAGCGAGCGAGCCCCTGGATACCGAAGGAGAGGTCGAGCTCGTTCTCTTCCTCGAACTTCTGCTTCTGCCCTTCGTTCAGCACGCTATAGGCCAGGCGCTGGGTGTCCGGCGGCATCTGCACGTCGAACTGGGTGAGCGCGGTGAGCTTGCCGTGCAGTCGGATCTGCGGATGCGTCCCGGTGGTGATATGCAGGTCCGAGGCCCCACGCTCGATCATCAGGGTCAGCAGGTCGTGCATCGTCGCGGCCATTGGGTGCCTTGTGCCTCCTTGGCGGTATGAGGGGTTGATGCTGATGCGCCCCCAAAACCGCATGCAACCTGCGTTCCACAATCCCCTGAGATCCTGCCGGCGTTTTGCCGGATGCCCGGGGCGTGCCTGGGTGGCAGGGCGTGCCAGGACGGACAGTTCATTCTAGCCCAGGGGTGGGCCAGTAAATGCGTATTGGCTGCAACGACGGGGCCCCGGGGAGGCTCGGGGGCCAGGTGGGGGGCGGACCGTTGGAAGCTAGCGAATCTCTCCCAGGCGCTTCAGCGCCTCGCTGAAGGCCTTCTGGGCTTGATCCTCATAAAGGATGAAAATCACCTTCTCGAGGCTCGAATTCCCACGCTTGACGTGTTCCACGACGGCTGAGATCACCGCGTCGGCGGACTGGACCGCCGGAACCCCGCCGATGCCACTGCCGAGAGCCGGAAAGGCCAGGGACGACAGCTTGTGCTTCTCGGCGAGTGCCAGCGTCGCCCGGGTCGCGGCGGAGATCTTGGCCGGATCCGCCTTCAGGTCCTTGCCCATGGTCACCGCGTGGATGACATGGGTGGCGGCAAGGTTGCCGGCGACGGTGAGGACCGCCTCTCCGATCTCGATCGGGCCCTGGCGCAGTGCGTCTTCCTCGATCACGAATCCGCCCTTGCGCTTCAACGCACCGGCCACGCCCGCGCCCATCAGGAGCTCGTCGTTGGCCGCGTTCACCACCGCGTCCACCTCGGCGTCCGTGATGTCGCCCCGCTCGACCACGACCGTCGTCTTGCCGATCTTGCACTTCATGGCCGCGATCCGGTCCGCTTGGCCTCTTCTGCCTTCACTGCCTCCCACGCCCGATCGAGGTCCTCCATCGACGCCTCGGTGACCGACCGTCCCCCGGCCCTCATCTCCACTTCCACCTTTCCAAATCGCCTCGTGAACTTCTCGGAGGAGCGCCGCAGGCATTCCTCGGCGTCCAGCCCTCGCAGCCGGGCCACGTTGACCATCGAGAACAGCAGGTCGCCGAGCTCGTCCGCCACCCGGTCGTCGATGCCACTCTCGAGCGCCTCACCGACCTCACGCATCTCCTCCTGGAGCTTCGCCCAGGCATCCTCCCAGCGCGTCCAGTCGAACCCCACACGGGCCGCCTTCGCCTGCAACCGTTGAGCGCGCAGCAGAGCGGGCAATGCGGCCGGAACTCCATGGAGGGCCGATGTGGGTTGCTCCTTCGCGGCGGACTCCTCGTGCTTGATCTGCTCCCACTGGGCCAGGGCTTCACTGGCGTCGGCCACTACGCGGTCCCCGAACACGTGCGGGTGCCGGCGCGTCATCTTCTCGCAGAGGCGCTCGACGACGTCCTCCATCGTGAATTCCCCCGCCTCCGCGCCCACCTGGCAGTGGAACACGACCTGGAAGAGGAGATCGCCGAGCTCCTCCACGAGGTGGTCGCGCGAGCCCTCGTCGATGGCGTCCAGCACCTCGTAGGCTTCCTCGACGAGATAGGGCTTCAGGGAGGCCCGCGTCTGCTCGCGGTCCCAGGGGCAGCCGCCCTCTCCCCTGAGGCGAGCCATGAGTGAGAGGAGAGACACGAAACGATTGCCGGCGGCGTCACTCATGGGAGGACCTAGAAGTCGCAGGGGCATTATACACAATGGGTACATTCGCTTGAAGGCTCTGGGGCCGCGTGCTAGGCTCCGCGCCGATGTGACCCGGGAGCGCATGGCATGAGCGAAGAGGAGAGCTTCAAGGTCACGGATCGGCGCGGCCGCATCGAAGAGTCGGCCGGGCAGACACCGAAGCCGGACGGGCCTGCCGCACCGTCCGGGCAGCCCACCAGCGCCCGGCCGGGCGGTCCTCCCGCCGAGCTCAGCGCGCTGCTGGTGATGTTCGCGAACTCGGCCCTGGTCAGCCTCGGGGCCGTCACCGAACCGGGGGCCGCCGAGCCACACGTGGACCTTGATCGCGCCCGCTCTGCCATCGACATCCTGGTGATGCTACGCGAGAAGACCCAAGGCAACCGAACCGAACCGGAGAGCCGTCTGCTGGAGGAGATCGTGTACGACCTCCAGATGCGGTTCGTCCAGGCGACCCGAAGCGGCGGCTAGCGAGTCCGGATTATCAGGCGCCCCTCCCTGATGTCGAGCCGATCGACCGTGGACGGCACGGGCCAGCGAAGCAGCGACGCTCCCCGGGCCCCCGCCATCAGCGTGAGGAGCCAGCCCGGCACCGGGAGGCTGCCGACCCGAGCACTCGCGATCTTCACCTCCGCGTAGCGGGGGCGCCCCGGCCTGGAGGCTGACTGGAGCTGGACGACCCCGGCCAGGGTGATCCAGATGGGTGATCGCCCCATGGGCTGCGTCAGCACCGCCGCGAGCCACCCGAAGGGGGGCCCTTGGAGCAGTGACGCCACGGGCCCCCGCCACTGGACCACGGCCCGGCCTTCGCGCATCTCAGTGGAGAAGGAGGAGGTCAGGAGCCCGGCGTCCTCCAGGAGCCTGGCGGCCAGTGCGGAGACCTCAGCCTCGCTCAGGATGACCGATTCGGGGAGAGTGGCGTGGTTCCCGGTCCTGTGCGTGAGCTGGGCCAGCTTTCGGTCGAGCCCCGAGGGCTCGCTCCGGGCCTGGCTTCCCGCAAGAGGCGGAGGGGGTGTCCAGGCCCTGGACCAGGCCGAAGCGCCTGCGCCGACCAGTGCTAGGAAGGCCACCAGGCTGAGGGAGGTCCCCAGGCAGCCGAGACAACCCAGGCGCATGGCCGGACCCTATCACCCAGCTTTACGGAAGCACCCGAATTATTTGGCTATCGAGACCTTTTGGCTCTAATTTGACAGATACTAGCTCAGCATATATAAGTCATATAGACTCAGATTCAGCCGAGGCAAGGCGCCGCGGCAACCCAGGAGGAAATCCATGATGGCTGTTCGATTCCACCCGTTCGGAGAGGACCTGTCCCGAGATCTGACCGATATCCAGACTCAGATGAACCGCCTGTTCGGCCCGGTCGAGCGCATGTGGTCGCCGCCGGCGGACATGCACGAGACACCAGACGAGGCGGTGATCGCCGTGGAGCTGCCCGGCCTGAGCGAGAAAGACATCCGGCTCTCCATCGCAGACGACGTGCTCACCGTCCAAGGCGAGAAGCAGCGGACTGAAGTCGAGGGCGCGAGCCACTACCGGCAGGAACGCTGGTTCGGGAAGTTCGAGCGGGCGTTCTCGCTGCCGTTCCCGGTCGAGGCGGGTCAGGTGAAGGCCACCTTCCGAGACGGGGTGCTGACCGTGAAGCTTCCGAAGGCGGAGGTAGTGAAGCCGAAAGAGATCAAGATCGAAGTGGCGTAGCGCCGCCCCGCAGTGGTGCCGGCGGGGTAGGAGTGGCGCCCCGCCGGCGCCGGTGAACGATCCAGACAATCAGATAGGAGAGAGAACGACATGGCGAAGGTGATCGGCATTGACCTCGGAACGACGAACTCGGTGGTGGCGGTGGTGGAGGGGGGAGATCCCACTGTCATCGCCAATCAGGAGGGCAGCCGCCTGACTCCGTCCGTGGTGGCCTTCACGAAGGAAGGGGAGACCCTCGTCGGGCAGGTGGCCAAGCGTCAGGCCATCACCAACCCCGACAACACCATCTTCTCGATCAAGCGCTTCATGGGCCGGCGCTACGACGAGGTGACGAGCGAGATCAAGCTCGTGCCCTACAAGGTGCTCAAGGCCCAGAACGGCGACGCCCGCGTGGAGAGTCGGGGCAAGGTGTACTCGCCGCCTGAGATCTCCGCCCTGGTACTGCGCAAGCTGAAGGAGGCCGCCGAGGCCTATCTGGGCGAGAAGGTCACCCAGGCCGTGATCACGGTGCCCGCCTACTTCAACGACAGCCAGCGCCAGGCTACCAAGGACGCGGGGGCCATCGCGGGTCTCGAGGTGCTCCGCATCGTCAACGAGCCGACCGCGGCTGCGCTGGCCTACGGGCTCGACAAGAAGAAGGACGAGACGGTGGCGGTGTACGACCTCGGCGGCGGAACGTTCGACATCTCGGTGCTCGAGATCGGTGAGGGCGTGGTGGAGGTCAAGGCCACCAACGGTGACACCCACCTCGGCGGCGACGACTTCGACCAGCGGGTGATGGATTGGATCGCGGAGGAGTTCAAGCGCGACAACGGGATCGATCTGCGCAAGGACCGCATGGCGCTGCAGCGGTTGAAGGAGGCGGCGGAGAAGGCCAAGTGCGAGCTCTCGACGACCGTCCAGACCGAGATCAACCTGCCGTTCGTGACCGCGGACGCGACCGGGCCGAAGCACCTCGTGCTGACGCTGACCCGGGCCAAGCTCGAGTCTTTGGTCGCCGACCTGATCGAGCGGAGCCTGACCCCTTGCCGCGAGGCCATGCGCCAGGCCGGGGTGAACCCGGGTGATATCGACGAAGTCATCCTGGTGGGTGGCCAGACTCGCATGCCCAAGGTGCAGGAAGAGGTGAAGAAGCTCTTCGGCAAGGAGCCCAACCGGACGGTGAACCCCGACGAGGTGGTGGCGGTGGGCGCGGCAGTGCAGGCCGCGGTCCTCACCGGGGAGGTCAAGGACCTGCTCCTGCTCGACGTGACGCCGCTCTCGCTCGGCATCGAGACGCTGGGCGGTGTGATGACCAAGCTGATCGAGGCCAACACCACGATCCCGACCAAGAAGGCAGAGACGTTCACGACCGCCTCGGACAGCCAGCCCTCGGTGGAGGTGCACGTGCTACAGGGTGAGCGGCCGATGGCCCGCGACAACCGCACCCTCGGTCGGTTCCACCTGGACGGGATCCCGCCCGCGCCGCGGAACGTGCCCCAGATCGAGGTGACGTTCGACATCGACGCGAACGGCATCCTGAACGTCTCGGCGCGCGACAAGGCGACGGGCAAGCAACAGAACATCACGATCACCGCGTCGTCCGGTCTGAGCAAGGAGGAGATCGACCGGATGAAGCGCGAGGCCGAGACGAACGCGGCCGAGGATGCCCGTCAGCGCGAGAGCATCGAGATCAAGAACCAGGGTGACGCCGCGGTCTACAACACCGAGAAGATGCTGCGGGACCACGGCGACAAGGTCTCGGCGGAGGACAAGCAGGCGACCGAGGCCGCGCTCAACGAGCTCCGTGAGGCCCTCAAGACCGAGGACCTGGAGCGGATCAAGAGGTCGCAGGAGGCGGTCACCCAGGCGTCGCACAAGCTGGCGGAGGCGATGTACCGCGACGCCCAGGCCAAGAGCCAGCCCGGTCCGGAGGGTCCGCAGCCCGGAGGTGCGGGCGAGGGCAACGCCGCGAAGGGCGATGTGGTGGACGCCGAGTTCGAGGATCTGGGAGAGAAGAAGTAGCGCCGGGCCGACCGGTCCGGCGATGAGGGCGCGGGGCCCGCGCGAGATCGCGGGTCCCGCGCGACACCATGCGTGACTACTATGCGGTGCTCGGGGTGGAGGCGGGCGCGACGGCGGTGCAGATCCGTCGGGCGTACCAGCGGCTGGCGCGTCGCTACTCCCCGGACGTCAACTTCTGGGAGCACGACGCGCGCGCTCTCTTCGAGGAGATCGCGGAGGCGTACCGGATCCTGAGCGATCCGACCGCCCGGAGTGTCTACGATCGGCGCGGACCTCGGCCCGCCGCAGACGGGCGGATTGGGCCGGCGGGCGGGCGCCGCGGCGACGATGTCCACGTGCCGGTCGAGCTCTCGTTTCCGCAGGCGATGGCGGGGGTGGAGGTCGACGTGCCGGTCGACCGGCTCTCGGCCTGCTCCATCTGCCGCGCCACCGGCGCGGCGGCGGGCGCCGAGGCCGTCGCGTGCTCGCACTGCGGCGGGCTCGGAACGATCTGGAACGACTCGTCCCGGGTCGCGGCCGTGTGTCCCGCCTGTGACGGCGCGGGCACCCGCGTATCGGAACCGTGCCGGGCGTGCCGCGGGCGCGGTGTGTCTCCGAGCCGCGCCACGGTGCACGTGGTGTTGCCCCCTGGGCTCGACACCGGAGCGCAGCTGCGGGTGCCGGGAGAAGGCCACTCGGGCCCGTTCGGGGGCCCGCGCGGGGACCTGATCGTCAGCACCCGGGTTCACGAGGACCCGCGCTACGTCAGGAAGGGCGACAACCTCTACTGCGAGGTGCCGCTCACGCTGATGGAAGCGGTGCTGGGAGGAAAGGTCCAGGTCCGGGGGATCGACGGGGTCGTCGATCTCGTCGTACCGGCCGGGACCCAGAGCGGCCAGTCCTTCCGGTTGCGGGGCAAGGGCGTGCGCCGGTTGACCGGCGAAGGGCGCGGCGATCTCTACGTGACCACGCGGGTGGAGATACCGCGGGACGTCGATCCGCGCGCCCAGGAGTTGTTCCGTGAGCTGGCAAGACTGCTGCCGGGCCGCCCCGGCGCCACGAGCCCGGGGAGCGCGCGCGAATGAGCGACCGCAGCCGTCCGCTGTACATGATCGGCGTCGTGGCCGAGATGGTGAAGATCCATCCCCAGACGCTGCGGATGTACGAGAAGAAGGGTCTCATTCGCCCGAGCCGCACCGAGGGCAAGACCCGGCTCTACTCGGCGGAGGACGTGGAGGAGATTGCCCGCGTCACCCGCCTGGCGCGAGACCTCGGGGTGAATCTCGCGGGGATCGAGATCATCCTAAAGATGAGGCGCCGCATGCTCGACATGCAGGCGCGGATCGAGGAATTGACCGACCACGTGCGAGGCGACATGGCGACGTCACAGGACGAGTCGCGGCGCGGTAAAGGCGAAGCGCTCGTCCGGGCCGCCTCCAGCCAGCTCTCGCCCGTTGATCTTTTCTAGGAAAGGAAGCCATCACCATGGCAGACGACAAGGTGTCCACCGCGAGCGCCAGCCCTCGGGTCGCGGCGGTTCCGGATCAGGTGCCGATCCTGCCGTTGCGCGATACCGTTCTGTTCCCCCAGTCCGCCCTTCCGCTCGGGGCCGGGCGCGAGTCCTCGGTCCGGCTGCTGGACGACGTGGTTCGGGGCAACCGCCTCATCGGCGTGTTCACCCAGCGCGACGCCTCGACCGAGGAGCCGCAGGAGGCGGACCTCCATCGGATCGGTACGCTGGCCACCGTGCACAAGGTCTTGAAGCAGCCGGACGGAACCGTCCGGCTGGTGGTTCAGGGTCTGCACCGCATCCGCATCGTCGAGATGAGTCAGGTGCGCCCGTATCTGGTGGCCCGGATCGCGGAGGAGCCGGAGCTCTCCCCGCCCGCGGGTGATCTCGAGACCGAGGCCCTGGCCCGGAACGCGATCAACCTGTTCCGTCAGGTGGTCGAGCTGTCCCCGATGCTTCCGGACGAGCTCGCCATGGTGGTCCAGAACGTCACCCAGCCGGACCGGCTTGGCGACCTCATCGCGGCCACGCTGCCCACGCTCACGACACCGGCGAAGCAGGAGCTCCTGGAGACCGCCGACGTGAAGGCGCGGCTCGCGCGCCTGGTGGCGATCCTGACCAAGGAGGCCGAGGTCCTGGCGCTGGGCTCCAAGATCCAGTCGCAGGTGGAGTCCGAGGTCGGCAAGAGCCAGCGCGAGTACTACCTGCGCGAGCAGATGAAAGCGATCCAGAAGGAGCTCGGCGGCGGCGACGAGCGGACCCAGGAGCTCGACGAGCTCCGCGAGAAGATCGAGGCGGCCGGGATGAGCGAGGAGGCCAAGAAGGAGGCCCTCCGCGAGCTCGACCGCCTCGGCAAGATGCCGCCCGCGGCTGCGGAGTACACGGTCGCCCGGACGTATCTGGACTGGCTGCTGGCGCTCCCGTGGAGCAAGCAGACCACCGACAACCTGGACATTGCGGAGGCGCGGCGGGTGCTGGACGAAGACCACTCCGGCCTCGAGAAGGTGAAGGACCGGATTCTCGAGTACCTGGCGGTGAAGACCATGCGTCCGGCGGGCAAGGACCCCATCCTGTGCTTCGTCGGTCCTCCGGGCGTGGGAAAGACTTCGCTCGGTCGCTCGATCGCGCGGGCGCTCGGCCGGAAGTTTCATCGGATCTCGCTCGGTGGCATGCGGGACGAGGCGGAGATCCGCGGCCACCGGCGCACCTACATCGGGGCGCTCCCGGGCCAGATCATCCAGGGCCTGCGGCGGGCGGAGTCGAAGAACGCGGTGCTGATGCTGGACGAGGTGGACAAGCTCGGGATGGACTTCCGGGGGGACCCCGCCTCCGCGCTCCTCGAGGTGCTGGATCCGGAGCAGAACGTGGCGTTCCGGGACCACTACATCGACGTGGCGTTCGACCTGTCGAAGATCCTCTTCATCACGACCGCGAACGTGCTGGACACCGTGCCGGCGCCGCTGCGGGACCGGATGGAGATCATCGAGATCGCGGGATACACCGAGGAGGAGAAGGTCGCCATCGCCCGGACCCATCTGGTTCCGAAGCAGATTGCCGATCACGGGCTGCTCGACGGCGAGCACATCCGGTGGACCGACGGAGCCCTGCGCCGACTGGTGCGGAGCTACACCCGGGAGGCTGGGCTGCGGAATCTCGAGCGGGAAATCGCCGCGATCACCCGCAAGGTCGCCAAGCGGCGAGTGGAAGGGCATACCGCGCCGGTGGAGGTCACGGAGGCGCTGGTGGGCGAGCTGCTCGGGGCGCCTCGGTTCGAGCACGAAGAGCTGGAGGAGCGCACCCGGATCCCCGGCGTGGCGGTCGGCATGTCGTGGACTCCGACGGGCGGCGAGATCCTGTTCATCGAGGCGACCAGGATGAAGGGCAGCAAGTCGCTGACGCTGACCGGTCAGCTGGGCGACGTCATGAAGGAGTCCGCCCAGACCGCGCTGTCCTGGGTCCGCTCTCACGTCTCCGAGCTCGGCGTGCGCTCGGACTACTGGGACACCTCCGACATCCACGTGCATGTGCCGGCAGGGGCGATCCCGAAAGACGGGCCGTCTGCGGGCGTCACGCTGGTGACGGCACTCGTTTCCCTGATGACTCAGAGGCCAGTGCGCGCGGACGTGTCGATGACCGGCGAGGTGACGTTATCTGGCCGCGTGCTGCCAGTAGGCGGCATCAAGGAGAAGGTCCTCGGCGCGCGCCGCGCCGGGGTGACGACAGTCATCTTGCCGAAAAGAAACGAGAAAAACCTGATCGAGGACGTGCCGAGCCAGGTTCGAAACGGGATGACCTTCCACCTGGTGGATACGGTGGATCAGGTCCTCAATCTGGCTCTCGAGGAGCCGATTCCCAAGGATCATCGGGTCCGGGAGGCGCTGCTCCAGGCCAGGAACTGATACACAAGTAGCTGCCGAGAAAGTAAAAGAGGCCGCCCACGTCGGGCGGCCTCTTCGCTTGTCTGGAGGGGGGGTGGCACGTCTCTTGGACCCCAGGGGTTCGTGCTCACCAAGCGGATCCTCGCGGCGGCCGCCGGCCTAGTCGTTCTTCTCTGGGTGGCTTCGGCCGAGGCCGACAGCTTCCGCCTCGTGGACGGCAACGGCGTGGTCCATCTCACGAACGCGCCGAACGACCCGCGCTACCGCGGCATGCCGATCGTCTCCGGCACCTCGACGGGCTGGCTGCGCATGACCGAGACCTCCCACCACCAGTTCGCTTTCGACATCCGTGAGATCTCCATGCGTCACGGGGTGGATCCACGCCTGGTGGAGTCCGTGATCCGAGCGGAGTCGGCCTTCAACCCGACCGCCGTGTCGCGCACCGGCGCACGCGGGTTGATGCAGCTGATGCCCCAGACCGCGGCGATGCTCGGCGTCCGCGACTCGTTCGATCCCCGCCAGAACATCGAGGGGGGCGTACGGCACCTCCGCTATCTGCTGGACCGCTATCCCGGGAACGTCTCGCTCGCCGTCGCGGCCTACAACGCGGGCGAGGGCGCGGTCGACTCGCATCGGGGCATCCCTCCGTTCGCGGAGACGCAGCAGTACGTGCAGCGCGTGCTCGGGGGGAGCGCGGTCTCGTCCAGCCGCACCGTCGGCCCGCTGCCGAAGTCGGTGTACCGCTACTCGGGCTCCGACGGCACCGTGACCTACAGCAATCTGCCGCCCGGCAGCCGCCTCACCGTCGCCCGCTAAGGCGTAGGCCGCCCGGCGCCGGTCACTCGGACCGGTGCCAGACCAGCTCCAGGAAGCGATCCAGCAGCCCTTCCTTCACGAAGAGCTCCGCTGCCTCACGCGTGCCTCGCCGCTCCATCCCCCAGAGTGCGACTCGCTTGCCCTGCTCCCGGTTCATCTGGATGAAGACCTGCTGATCGCGTGAGAAGGCCAGGGGAAGGTCCTCGTAGACCTGCGCGGTGAAGGCATTGACCCCGGGGCCGCCGATGGCGATGCCGGGGAACATCTCCGCCATCTCCTGGTTGAGCATCCACATGTCGGTGACGACCACCGCGCTCCGGTCCGCGGAGCCGTTCCGCCGCGAGTTGATCTCGCGCTTCAGGTCGTAGGCGACCGGGCGGTCCTCCTCTTCGGGCAGGATGCCGTAGCCGACCACCAGGAGGACCGTGCTCCGGACGTCGAAGTAACGGGACATCAGCGGATCAGGCGCGCGAGCTCCCGGAAGGCGTCGGAGTCGGCCTGTCCCAGCAGCTGGAAGAGCGCGGTCTCGGTGGTGGTGACCACCGCGCCCGCCTGGCGCAGATAATCCATCGCGAGGCGCCAGTTCGCCTGGGTGCGCGACGTCACCGCGTCCGCCACCACGTGGACCGCGTAGCCGGCGGCCAGCAGATCGAGCGCCGACATCAGCACGCACACATGGGCCTCGATGCCGCCCAGGAGGATCTGCCGCTTCCCGCTCGCGGTCAGGCGGCTGCGGAACGACTCCACTGCCCAGCACGAGAACTCCGCCTTCTCGATCGGCTCGAGCCCGGCGGGCAGGGCCGCCTTCATCTCGGGCAGAGTGTGGCCCAGGCCCTTGGGGTACTGCTCGGTGGCCAGCGTCGGCAGATCCAGGCGCTGAGCCGCCGCGGCCAGCACCTTCAGGTTCCGCATGACCTCCTCGCGATGGTCCGAATCCATGGCGGGGAACAGACGCTCCTGCACGTCGATCACGACCAGGGCACTCTGCTCGCGCGCGAGGGCCATGGGGTGGCCTGTGTCGGTCGGGGCGGGTCGGGAGCCTGACTGGGTCATCGTGATCCTCCGGAGGTGGGAGTCTCGAACCGCCGCCATCCTCTCACATCTGACGGCGGAGGCAAGCCGTCGCGGCCATCAGCCGACGAGACGATCAGCGCGCGCGGTCGAGCGAGCGGTACTGGATGGCCTCCGCGACGTGCTCGGTGGCGATGGCGTCGGCGCCCGCCAGGTCGGCGATGGTGCGCGCTACGCGCAGGAGCCGGTCGTGCGCACGCGCGGAGAGACCCAGACGCGTGACCGCGAGGCCGAGGAGCCGCGCGGCCTCTGGCGGTAGCGCGCAGAATCGACGGGTCTGGCGTCCGTTCATGCGGGAGTTCGCGTAGGTGGCGGTGCCCGCGAAGCGGGCCATCTGCCGCGCGCGCGCCGCGAGCACTCGATCGCGGATCGCGGCAGAGATCTCGCCGGCGTTGCCTCCCATGAGCTCGGCCGTGGGCAGGGTGGGAATCTCGAGGTGCAGGTCGATCCGGTCCAGGAGTGGACGCGAGAGGCGACCGAGGTAACGCGCGCGCTCGGGCGGCGAGCAGGCGCAGGTGGGCAAGGAGGGGCAGCCGCGCCGGCAGGGATTCGCCGCCGCCACGAGCTGGAAGCGGGCGGGGAACGCGGCGGTCCCGGAGGCGCGCGAGACGACCACGCACGCGTCCTCGAGCGGCTGACGCAGGGCCTCGAGCACGCGGGTGGAGAACTCGGGTAGCTCGTCGAGGAAGAGCACGCCATGATGCGCCAGGCTGATCTCCCCCGGATGCGGTACCCCGCCACCGCCGATGAGGCCGGCCTCGGAGGCGGTGTGGTGCGGGCTCCGGAACGGGCGCGACGCGAGCAGTCCCTGCCCGGGAGTGAGCAGGCCGGCGACGCTCCAGACGGTGGAGACCTCGATCGCCTCCTCCAGCGACAGCGGCGGCAGAATCGAGGCCACGCGACGGGCCAGCATGGTCTTGCCGGTGCCGGGCGGCCCGATCATCAGCACGTTGTGCGCCCCCGCGGCCGCGATCTCCAGCCCGCGCTTGGCGTGCGCGTGTCCGCGCACGTCGGCGAAGTCGAGGCCGTCACCCTCGCCCGGCCTCACCCGCCTCGCGCCCGTGGCGTGGCTGGGCGCGATCTCACGCTCGCCGTTCAGGTACTCGACCGCGTCGTGCAGCGTGCCGACCGCGATCGCCTCGATGCCGGAGACCACGCTGGCCTCCGCCGCATTGTCCGCGGGCACGAGCAGGGGGCCGAAGCCCTGCCGGCGGGCGTGCAGGGCGACCGGGAGCACCCCGCGTACCGCGCGCACGCTGCCGTCGAGGGACAGCTCGCCCATCACCAGGCAGCGGTCGAGGCGATCGGGCTTCACCAGGCCGGTCGCGCACAGGATGCCCAGCGCCACCGGCAGATCGAAGGCCGCGCCCTCCTTGCGGAGGTCGGCGGGGGCGAGGTTCACCGTGATGCGGTCGACCGGGAACTCGAGGCCGACGTTGCGGATCGCCGCCCGGACCCGGTCACGACTCTCGCGGACGGTCGAGTCCGGCAATCCCACCGTGGTGAACGACGGCAACCCG
>Ga0207678_10000308_pt1 | contig 43995 bp, 49 predicted proteins | sample KBSC63metaG_FD_184319 | JGI IMG/M metagenome (GOLD analysis project Ga0207678, IMG submission 184319) | Corn rhizosphere microbial communities from Kellogg Biological Station, Michigan, USA - KBS C6-3 metaG (SPAdes) (version 2) | ecosystem: Host-associated > Plants > Roots > Rhizosphere > Soil ... | reverse complement strand
GGCGCCGGCGATCACGACGCTGCTGTATCTCGCGGTCTTCACCGTCGCTTTGGGCCGCGGCGGACGGTCGGTGATGGGCGTGCCCTTCGCCGACTTCATCGGGCCGGGCCTGATCGTCATGGCGATGCTCCAGAACGCCTTCGCCAACGCCAGCTTTTCGCTGCTCGTCGGCAAGATCCAGGGCAATATCGTCGATTATCTGATGCCGCCGCTGTCGACCGGCGAGCTGATCGCGGCGCTGGTCGGGGCAGCGGTGACCCGCGCCTTTCTCGTCGGGGCCGCGGTGTGGCTGGCGATGCTGCTGTGGCCCGGTGTCTCGGTCGCGGTGCGCCGGCCCGAACTGGTGTTGTGGTTCGGCCTCATGGGATCGCTGCTGCTTGCGTTCCTCGGGCTGCTGACCTCGCTCTGGGCCGACAAGTTCGACCATGCCGCGGCGGTGACCAATTTCGTCGTCACCCCGCTGTCGCTTCTCAGCGGCACCTTCTATTCGGTCGAGCAGCTCGCGCCCCATTTTCGCGCGATCAGCCACGCGAACCCGTTCTTCTACGTGATCTCGGGCTTCCGTGCGGGGTTCCTGGGGACGAGCGATTCGCCGTTGCTGGTGGGTGCGATCGGCCTTTTGCTGTTGAACGTCGCGCTGTGGGCCGCCTGCTACGCGCTCCTGAAGAGCGGCTGGAAGATCAAGAACTAGTCTTTTCATAGGCTTAGGTCGTTAAGCTTGTTGAACGACCGATAACAGCAGCGTTCAGGCCTGCATCAAGCGGGTGGGAGCAGAACCGTCGCATCAACGTTAGTGCTCAAAGAAGGAGAGCCGTGATGCGTAAGGTTTTGATTGCTCTTGCAGGCGCCGGTGCGGCGCTCGCGATCGCGGCGCCCGCCGCCGCCCAATATGCCCCCGGCTACGGCTACCAGGGTCAGTATGGCTACCAGGGCCAGTACGGCTACCAGGGCCAGTATGGCTATGGTGCCAACAACCGCGCTCAGCTGCAGAACGAGTTGCAGCAGATCCGCTACCAGGCGAACAATCTCGCCCGCCAGGGCCGCCTGACCCGGTCGGAATCGCGCGACCTCTATCGCGACATCGCGTCGGCCGAGCGTTCGCTCTACCGTGGCGGCAACCCGTGGCAGCTGAACCAGAAGGTCCAGCAGATCCGCTACGAGCTGCGCCGCTACTCGGACTATGATGGCCGCCGCGGCTACGGCTACGGCAACTACAACAGCGGCTATGATCGCGACCGCGACGGCCGCGACGACCGCTACGAAGACGATCGCGGCTACCAGCGCGACCGCTAAGCCGCGGACGAATCGATCGAAGGGAAGGGCGCTCGGGCAATCGGGCGCCCTTTTCGTTACGGCGCCGCTTTGCCCTTTTTAGGGACGCTGGCTATAGGCCCGCCAACCACGTCATCGCTGCACAAAAGGGAGCCCAAGCCTTGGCCATCACGCCGCTCATGCCCGTCTATCCGCGTTCGCCGGTCCGCCCGGTTCGAGGCGAAGGGGTCTATCTCTATGGCGAGAATGGCGAGAAGTACTTGGACTTCGCAGCGGGCATCGCGGTCAATCTGCTTGGCCACGGCCACCCGCATTTGACCAGGGCGATCCAGGACCAGGCTGCGACGCTAATGCACGTGTCGAACCTCTACGGGTCGCCGCAGGGCGAAGCGTTCGCCAAGCGCCTGTGCGAGAATACGTTCGCCGACACGGTCTTCTTCACCAATTCGGGCGTCGAGGCGGTCGAGTGCGCGATCAAGACCGCGCGCCGCTATCACTACGCCAAGGGCAATCCGCACAAGCATGTGCTGATCAGCTTCTCCAACGCGTTCCACGGACGGACGATGGCCACGATCAGCGCGACCGACCAGGCGAAGATGATCGACGGCTTCGCGCCGTTGCTGCCCGGGTTCAAGGTGGTCGAGTTCAATGACCTCGACGCAGCGCTTGCGGCCATCGACGAGAACACCGCCGGCTTCCTGGTCGAGCCGATCCAGGGCGAGGGCGGGATCCGACCCGGCAGCCACGAATTCCTCGCCGGATTGCGCGCCGCCTGCGACGAGCACGACCTGATGCTCGTGTTCGACGAGGTACAGTGCGGGGTCGCGCGGACGGGGCAGCTCTACGCCTATCAGCATTACGGCATCGAGCCCGATATCATGGCTTCGGCCAAGGGTATCGGCGGCGGCTTCCCGATGGGCGCGTGCCTCGCGACCGAAAGGGCCGCCGCGGGGATGGTCATCGGCACGCACGGGTCGACCTACGGCGGCAACCCGCTGGCGATGGCCGCGGGGCAGGCGGTGTTCGACATCGTCGCCAACGAGGAGTTCCTGGGCGAGGTGCGCCAGAAGGGAGAGCGGCTGCGCTCGGCACTCGAGCAGATGATCCCCAACCATGACAATCTGTTCGACAGCGTCCGCGGCGTCGGGCTGATGCTCGGGATCAAGATGAAGACCGACAGCCGGGCGTTCGTCACCTACCTGCGCACGCGCGGCATCCTGACGGTCGCCGCCGGCGACAATGTCGTTCGCGTGCTGCCGCCGCTGACAATCGACGAGAGCCACATCCGCGAGTTCGTCGACGGGCTTTCCGCCGCGGCCGCGGATTACGAGGTGCCGGCGGCCGCCTAGCGCTTGCTGCTGTACTCGCCGAGGCCGTCGCCGAGGAATGCGTTGTTGGCCTCGCGCTGCTTCGCCGCGGCTTCGTCGTAGAGGAACGGCAGGAAGGCGTAGCGCTTGCCGCGGGTGACCGGCGTCGCCTCGTGCAGCATCGAGCAGGAAAAGACGATCGCTCCGCCCGTCGGCGCGCGATAGGTGCGCTGGCCGAATTCCGGGAAGCGCAGGTCTCCGCCGTCGTAATCCCCGGCATTGAGGTTGATGGTGACCGCGAAGCGGCGGTGGGCGGTGCCCTTGGTCGTGTTGTCGCGATGCGGTCGGAAGTGGCCTGCGCCGGCCTCGTAGCAGGCGACGACGTAGCGCTCCATGCGGGTCACGCGGAACTGGAAAAAGCGCTGGATCGGGACGGTGAGGTGGCGGCGGACCTGGCCGGCGAGCCGATGGCGCAAAGGCTCGTCTTCGATGTCCCAGTCGCGGCGCTGCTTGTGCTGGTCGTCGACGACGAGGACGGTCTTCCCGTCGACTTCGCGCATGAAGCCGGATGCCTCGCCGCCATTCTCCTCGTAGCCGGCAATCAGCTGCTCGCAGAGATCGAGCGGAAGCACGTTGGGCACCATCAGCACCGGTGCCCATGAGTCGAGCGGCCGCGCGGCAATCTCGGTGCGGAGCGATTCGATCGCCTGCTCGCCCTGGTCGAGCGGGAAGATGGCGAGCACGCGCAGAGTCGGATCGAGCAGCACCCACACCGGCTCGGCGGCCGCGCGATAGGCGGCGCTGATCTTGCGCTCGGGGTCGAGGAAGAAGCGGATCCCGGGCAGCATCTGGCCGATGCGCCCGGCGGTTGCGTCGCCGACGTCCCCGGTCACTCCGAAGAAGGATGCGTCGAGGTCGTCGAACAGCGCGCGGTGGCGGGCCACGACGGCGAGCGCCTGCGCGACTTCGGGGCGGGCAGCGCTGTCGAAGAACAGGAGCAGGGCGTGGCGCCCGGCGACGGTATCGAAGGCGTAATCGGGGCGGCCGCCGACTGCCGGCGCCTTGAACCACGGCGCCGGGTCGCCGCACTCGAGGGCATTGGCTGCCGTTCTCGGATCGGAATCCGCCATGGTTCCGAAGCATTGCAGTCGTTGTCGGCGGCGGCAAGCATTCCTATCTTCAACTCATGCCGACAACTGAGCTCACCACCGACGTCGCGCTCGGCGTCACCGTACCGTCGCGCGGCGCGCGCGGTCGAATCGCCCGCCTCGGGCCGGTGATCGACGCCGTGCTCGCCAATCACGGCTACCCGCCGCTGATCGAGAAGCTGCTGGCCGAGGCGCTGACGATCACCGCGCTGCTCGGCTCGCTGCTCAAGGAGCGCGAGGGCCAGCTGACCATGCAGGCGCAGACCCGGGGCGGGATCGTCGACCTGATGGTGTGCGATTACCTCGGCGGCAATCTTCGCGGCTACGTGCGCTTCGACCGCGAGAAGCTCGCCGATGCGTCGCGCAACCCCGCGCTGAAGGAGCTGTTCGGCGACGGCTATCTCGCGATCACCTTCGACCAGCCGCAGGCGAAGGAGCGCTACCAGGGCATCGTGCCGCTCGAAGGCAAGGACCTCGGCGACGCGGCGCAGAGCTATTTCGCCCAGTCCGAGCAGATCCCGAGCATCGTCCGGCTCGCAGCCGAGAAGCGGGACGGGCACTGGGTCGCGGGCGGCCTGCTGTTCCAGCACCTGCCGGAGGGCGAGGAGGGACGCGACCGCCTCCATACCCGGCTCGACCACCCCGACTGGCCGCACGTCGCGATCCTCGCCGGGTCGGTGAAGCCCGAGGAGCTGACCGATTCGAACCTCCCGCTCGACGACCTCGTGTGGCGGCTGTTCCACGAGGAGGACGAAGTGCGGACCCTGCCTGCCACTTCGCTCGCGAAGGGGTGCCGCTGCGACCCCGATTATGTGCGCTCCGTGATCCGCCGCTTCCCGGAGGAGGAGCGGGCGGAGATGGTCGGCGACGACGGGCTGATCAAAGTCGATTGCGCGTTCTGTTCGACGAGCTTTTCGATCGAGCCCAAGGAAGTCGGCTGAGCGCCTGAGGTATCCAACAGTTAACGGCTCTATGCTAAACAACGGTTGATGAAACGGATCAACGCCTTGTGGGTGGCTGCTGCGGGATCGACCGCATTGCTTGCGCTCGGCGCCGCAGCGCCGCGTCCGGCCGCCCTCGCGCCGTCGGCCGGCGGCCTGTGGGAAATCAGTGGAGTGCCGGGCGCGAAGTTCGCGCCGCGGATGTGCGTCGCCGACCCGGCGATGCTCGCCCAGTTCGAGCATCGGGGCAGGCTGTGCACGCGGCTGGTGATCAGCGACTCGCCGCCGTCGGCGGTGATCCATTACACCTGCGCGGCCGGCGGGTTCGGGCGGAGCAAGATGACGGTCATCACGCCGCGCTCGATCCGCATCGAGACGCAGGGGATCTCCGGCGACCTGCCGTTCAACTATGTCCTCCAGGCACGGCGCATCGGCGAATGCACGGCCTCGGCCGCAAAAGCTCATTAAGGCCTCGTTTAACCAACCTGCGCTAAGTCCATGAAGTGCCGGATTTTGGCACGCTTTCCTCCCAATCGGGCTTTGTCGGCCCGATACCTGGGCCGCCCCTCCTCGGACGGGCGGCCCTTCTTTTGTCGCGGCTGACCGCCTAAGTGGCGCGCCGTGCTCTACCTGTTCATCAAGGCCGCCGTTTCGGGCGCGATCGTCGCTGCGGTTTCGGAAATCGCCCGGCGCTACCCGGGCTGGGGCGGGCTCGTCGCGTCGCTTCCGCTGACCTCGCTGCTCGCCATGCTCTGGCTGTGGCGCGACACGCGCGATTCGATGCGCATCGCTGAGCTGTCGGTCAGCACGATGTGGTTCTTCCTGCCCTCGATCCCGCTGTTCATCGTGCTTCCGCTCTTGCTGCGTACGGGGCTCGCTTTCTGGGTCGCGATGGCGCTCGTCGTCGTCGGGACGCTTGCGCTCTATGCGCTGATGTTCTGGGCGGCGCCTCGGCTCGGGCTGAAGCTGTGAGCCGCTCCGCGATCGTTCTTCTCTCGGGCGGGCTCGATTCGATGGTCTGCGCCGGCCTTGCGCGCGAGGCGGGCTTTTCGGTCGTCGCGCTGACCGTGGATTATGGCCAGCGCCACCGGGTCGAGCTCGAGTCGGCGCGGACGATCGCCGAGCGCATGGTGGACCGCCACATCGTGCTTCCGCTCGATCTTCGCGCGTTCGGCGGATCGGCGCTGACCAGCGACCTCGCAGTGCCGAAGGACGGCGTAGGGGAGGGCATTCCGGTGACCTATGTCCCGGCCCGCAACACGATCTTCCTCAGCCTCGCGCTTGGATTGGGCGAAGCGAGCGGCGCGCGCGACATCTACATTGGCGTCAATGCGCTCGATTATTCAGGCTATCCCGACTGCCGGCCCGAGTTCATCGAAGAATTCCAGCGGCTTGCGAACCTCGCGACCAAGGCCGGGGTCGAAGGCGATCCGTTCACGGTCCACGCGCCGCTGCTCCACCTGACGAAGGCGGACATCGCGCGGGAGGCGCAGCGGCTCGGGCTCGACGCGGCGCTGAGCCACAGCTGCTACGACCCGCTGCCGGACGGCACCCACTGCGGCCAGTGCGACGCATGCCGGCTGCGCGCCAAGGGTTTCGCCGAAGCCGGGGTCGCGGATCCGACGAGCTACGCATGACCTATGCGGTGAAGGAGGCGTTCCTGACCCTGCAGGGGGAGGGGATGCAGGCGGGCAGCCGCGCGGTGTTCCTGCGTTTTGCCGGATGCAATCTGTGGTCGGGCCGCGAGGCCGATCGCGCGACCGCGCAGTGCCGCTTTTGCGACACCGACTTCGTCGGCACGGACGGGGCCGGAGGGGGCAAGTTCGACTCGGCGGACGCGCTCGCAGCGGAGGTCGAAGCCTTGTGGGGCAACGGGCGGGAGGATCGGCTGGTCGTGGTCACGGGCGGGGAGCCCATGCTCCAGCTCGACGAGGCGCTGGTCGACGCGCTCCACGGTCGCGGGTTCAGGATCGCCGCGGAGAGCAACGGCACGCTGCCCGCTGTGGCCGGTCTCGACTGGCTGTGCGTCAGCCCGAAGGCCGGCACGGATGTGGTTCAGCGCTCGGGTGATGAGCTCAAGCTGGTGTGGCCGCAGGCGGGGATCGATCCGGCCGAGCTCGAAGGCTGGGACTTCGGCCATTTCCTCGTCCAGCCGATGGACTGCACCGAGCGTGAGGCCGCGCTGGAGGCTGCGATCGCGCTTGCGATGGAGCGGCCGAAATGGCGCCTGACGCTGCAGGCCCACAAGGTCGTCGGGCTGCCCTAGAGAGTCGAATTCGTCGTCGTTGTCGTCGGAGCGGCCGAATTCTGAGTCGCGGGCGCGGTCTGCGGCGCTGCCGCATTTCCGGTCGGCGCGGTGCTTCCAGTCGCCGGGCGGCCAGGTCTGGTCGTGGTGGTCGGCGAAGCGGTCGCGGAATTGCCACCGCTTCCGGTGGTCGGCTCGGGCAGATAATTGACGTCGGCGGCCATGTTGGCGTCTGCGCCGGTGACCGCGTCGATCGCGGTGACGTCGTTCGAAACGATGCTCTCGGCGGTTAGGCCCTGGTCGGCGTTTGTGACGTTGCCCGACTGATCGCTGTTGCGGCACGCGGCGAGGGCGAGCGCGGAACAGGCGACCAGGATCAATGCGCGCATTCGAGAGCTCCAAAAAAAGAGGCTGCCGGCGATTACCGGCAGCCTCTTCAAAACACCAACGCCCCCGTCAAGCGGAGGCGTTAAAATTACTGCGCGTTGTTCGCGGCAGCGTTGGCGGTGTTCGCCGCGCTGTTCGCGGTGTCGGCAGCGGCATTGGCCGTGTCGGCAGCGTTCGCAGCGTTCATGTCCGTCGCGTTCATGTCGGCCGGGGCGTTCATGTCCGTCGTTGCGTTCATGTCCGTCGTGGCGTTCATGTCGGCATTCATGGTGTTGTTGGCATTGTCGTTGCTGCTGCAAGCGGCAACCGCCAGGGCCGCACCAGCGACCAGGATAAGAGCACGCATTCAAGACTCCCTAATTATTGCGATCTGCAGCGGTCGCCCGCGTCGCAAATCGCGCGCACAATAGTCTGAAGCACAAGTTTGCATCAAGAGACTTTGCACCGGCCCTTCAAGCCGTTGAGAAAGTGATGAAACTCGCCCTTCAAGGCGGCATCAACCCGCGCGAGCGGCATTTGTTTCCCGAGAGAAGCGAGGCTCGCGACTCCAAACTCGGCGATTCCGCACGGCACGATTCCGCCGAAGTGGGTGAGGTCGGGGTCGACGTTGAGCGAGAAGCCGTGAAGCGTCACCCAGCGCTTCACCCGCACTCCCAGGGCACCGATCTTCGCCTCGCCCGGACCGTCGCCGACCCAGATGCCGATGCGCCCCTCGGACCGGTGGGCATTTACGCCGAGCCGAGCCAAAGCGTCGATCATCCATTGCTCGAGCGAATGGACGAAGCAGCGCACGTCCTTCCCGCGCTTCTCGAGGTCGAGCATCACGTAGCCGACGCGCTGGCCGGGGCCATGGTAGGTGTAGCGCCCCCCGCGGCCCGCCTCGAACACCGGAAAGCCGAGCGGATTGAACAATTCCGCCGGATCGGCGCTCGTCCCGGCGGTGAACAATGGCGGGTGCTCAAGCAGCCAGATGCATTCGCGCGCGCCGCCCTCGCGGATCGCCGCGGCGCGCTGGTTCATGAAGGCGAACGCCTCCTCGTAAGGCACGGGCGCTTCGCTCACCCGCCATTCGATGCCGTCGATCATCTCCATGTGCGCGTGCCGAAATGGTCTTCGCCCGGCGCCACCGCAAGCGCCGTTGCACGAGGCGGCCGCGCTTCGCATAAGGCGGCGGAGAGATTGGGGAGCGCGATGAGCAGATTGTCGGTGTCGAAGGCGTGGGACGATACGGTTCGGGTCCTGACGCATGACGGGAAGCTGGTGACGAGCGTCGCGCTCGCATTGATCGTGCTGCCGCAGACGATCGCCGGCGTGCTGAGCCCGCCGCCGACGCTGTCGGGCGCGACTGCTCCGTCGTGGATGAGCATCGTCATGCTCGTGGTCCTGATCCTCGGGATCATGGGCGAAATCGCGATCATGCGCCTCGCGCTCGGCCGGACCAGCGTCGGCGAGGCGATCGCCCATGGCGCGCGGCGGGCTGCGCCGGCATTGGGCGCCCTGGTCCTGCTCGGAATCGCGCTGATGGTCGTCCTCGTGCCGGTCCTGCTGATCGTCGGCGGAGTCGACGGGGTCCAGAGCCTCGCGACCGAGAAGCCGACGCCGGGCGCGGCAATGGCAGTGCTCATCCTCATGCTGCTATGCCTGTTCGCGGCGCCGCGCTTCCAGCTGGTGATCCCTGCTGCCGCGGGCGAGCCGGGCGGGCCGATCCACTTGCTGAAGCGTGGGTGGACGCTCGCCGACGGCTCCTACTGGCGGCTGTTCGGGGTGCTGATGCTGCTGCTCGTCGTCGCCATCGTGGTCGTGCTGTTCGTGGGCCAGATCATGGTCGGACTGGTCGTCCGGACGGCGTTCGGGACGGTCCAGCCGCTGAGTCTCGGTGCATTGATCGCAGCGCTTCTGACTTCGGCCGTCAGCGGCTTGTTCGGCGCCGGGGCGTCGGTGCTGCTCGCCCGGATGTATGCCCAGCTCGCCGGCCGGTCGGAGCCGGTCGAGGAAGTCTTCCGCTAGCCGATCAGCGGAATCTGGGGCGCGCAGTCGCGCGGCAGGATGCCGAGCAGGCGCGGGTCGGGGAAGCGCTCGAGCGCGCGCTTGAACGGAACGAACCCGGCGCGGCGGTAGGCGGCGAGCGCGGCTGGATGGTCGAGGGTGCAGGTGTGCACATGAACCCGTGAGACGCCGTCGCGCCAGCCGCGACTGACGGCTTCGTCGAGCAGCCACTTGCCGTGGCCGAGCCCGGAGAGCTCGGGGATGAGGCCGACGAAGGCGAGCTCGCATTCGCCGGATTCGCGGAAATCAAGCTCGAGCATGCCGACGTCGCGGCCGTTGCCGTCCTGGACCGCGAACAGCTCGACCTGCGGATCGTGGACGATCGCGATGAGCTTGTCGTCGTCGAGCGTCAGGCGCGAGAACCACAGCCACGGCGACCCGACCAGGCGGAACAGGGCGCGGTAGCGCTCGGCGGATGGGTTGGTGAGGCGCAGCAGGTCGAGCGTCGAGCGCGGGGGCTCGATCTCGGGCCGCTCGCGCATTTCGAGATAGGTGACGACTGCGGCGAGCTCGTCGCCCGGAAGCGCTTCGCAGCTCATTTCCACCTCGCGAGCGGGGGCAGGCTCATCAGGATCGCGTCGACGTTGCCGCCGGTCTTGAGCCCGAACAATGTGCCCCGGTCGTAGAGCAGGTTGAACTCGACGTAGCGGCCGCGGAAGGTCAGCAGGCGGTCCATGTCCTCTTCGGTGAAGGTCGTGTCCATGCGCTTGCGGACGATGGCCGGGAAGATGTCGAGGAAGGCTTCGCCGACGTCGCGCGTGAAGGCGAAATGGGCATCGAAATGATCCTCGAGATAGTCGTAGAAAATGCCGCCGACCCCGCGCGAGACGTTGCGGTGCGGGAGCCAGAAATACTCCTCGGCCCACTTCGAGAAGCGCGGATAGAAGGTCGGATCATGGGCGGCGCAAGCGGCGCGGAGCCGCGCGTGGAACGCTTCGGTGTCCTCCTCATAGGGAATCGCCGGGTTGAGGTCGGCGCCGCCTCCGAACCAGCGCTTGGTGGTGCACAGGAAGCGCGTGTTCATGTGGACCGCGGGCACGTGCGGGTTGGCCATGTGCGCGACGAGGCTGATGCCGGTGGCGAAGAAGCTCGGGTCCTCGTCGGCGCCGGGGATCGACGTGGCAAACTCGGGCGAGAATTTCCCGCCGACGGTCGAGACGTTGACCCCGACCTTCTCGAACACCTTGCCGGCCATTTGCCCGCGGACCCCGCCGCCGCCCGGCTCGCCGCTTGCATCGGTCCGCTCCCACGGGATGTAGGTGAAGGCTGCGTCCGAACCCGCTTCGCGTTCGATCTCCTCGAAGGCGGTGCAGATCCGATCGCGCAGGGATTCAAACCAGTCGCGAGCGGCCTGTTGCTGATCGTCGAGGGAGTCCATGCTCGCCGTCATTGCGAGGAGCAAAGCGACGAAGCAATCCAGTTTCTCGCTGGATTGCCGCCCGCGCTGGCGCGGGCCCGCAATGACGTTACAAGGAGGGCGGGGGACAGCCATGCTGATCGCGCTTCTCGTTCCGATCGTCCTAGCGACGCTGGTGTTCGTTCTCGTGCTGCTCAGGGCCGCCATTCGGGAGCGCGCGTGGCCAAAGGTCGAGACGCTCGGCCTCGGCGCAATCGTCTGCTTTTTCGACACGCTCGGCATCGGCTCGTTTGCGCCGACCACGGCGTGGCTGAAATTCCGCAAGCTGACGCCGGACCGCCTGATTCCGCCAACCATCCTAGTCGGGCTGACGGCCGGCGCAGTGGTCGAATCGATCATCTTCCTCGTGAAGCTCGGCGTGAAGGTCGATCCGGTGCTGCTCGTCGGCTGCGTGATCGCCTGCACCACGGGCGGGCTGATCGGCGCGCCGATGGTCCATCGAACACGGGTCTGGATCGTCCAGAGCATCGTCGCGATCGGGCTGACCCTGGCCGCGATCGCTTATGCGATGCAGAACCTCAACCAGTTCCCCGGTGGCGGGACGGCATCGTCGCTTTCGCTCGGCCTGACCATAGCGGCGATCGCGGCGAACTTCGGCTTCGGGCTGCTGCTGAACTATGGCGTGGGCAATTACGCGCCGACTCTGGTCATCCTCAGCCTGATGGGCATGGACCCGCATCTGTGCTTCCCGATCATGGCGGGCGCCGCCGCCTTGATGGGGTCCACCTCGAGCATCAGGCACATCAATACCGGCAACCTCGACCTGCGGGTCGTCATGGGCCTGACCATCGGCGGCATCCCGGCGGTGTTTCTCGCCGCTTATCTCGTCATCAAATTGCCGATCGAATATTTGCGGTGGGGGGTGATCGTCGTGGTCCTGTACGCCGCCGCGATCATGCTGCGCGCGGCGATTCTCGGCCGGCGCGAGCATCACGCCGAGCCGGCGACCGCCGCGCTCGCCGACTGACGAAGGAACCGTTACCCGAGCGGATTATTCTACCCTCGCCGGGGCGCCGCGAGGAGTTCGACCATGCGCTCCATTCTGCTGTACCTGATCGGAATCCCGATCCCGATCATCCTCCTGCTCGTGCTCTGCACGCATCACTTCTAGCGCGCGGATGCTGGCTCCGCGCCGGCCCATTCGCGGGTCTTGTCGAGGATGTTGAGCTCGCGCAGCAGCGCGTCGACGCTGCGCGTCAAGTCGGGCAGGAACGTCACCTGGTGGCGCGCGCCGCGATAGGCCTCGGCGATCAGGATCGCATCGAGCAGGATCGGCACGACGACGCTCTCAGGATCGTCGATCTGCGCCAGGCCCTGCAGCCGTTGCAGCACCTTGCGCCGCGCTGCGTCCGGGTCGGACATGGCTTCGGTCCGGCCGATGAACCAGGTCATCACATTCACTCCTGTCAAAAGGACAGGATATCGCCTGGACGGCTAGCGGGAAGTTCGGGCGGGCGCGGGCGCGAGGCGGCTCGGCGCAAGCGGTCAGGTTTGGCTGGGGCCGGAATCTGCGAAGAGCGGGGCGAGGGGCCGTTCCTCCCAGCGCTTGAGCTTGCGGCCGCGCAGCCACAGCTCCATCGGGCTTCCGTCGTACCAGCCCTCGGCGACGGCGATCGCTGCTGCATCGTCTTCCGCCACGAAGTCGCGGCGATGGTCGATGTGACCGCTGTAGCGGTCCATGAAGTACAGGCGATAGCCTTCCATTCCTCCGCCCCCGAGTCGCGGAAAATACCACTTATCCACAGTCGAAACGATTCTTCCTTGGGGAGGGCGGCGGAAACGCCCGATTTCGAGCCTTGGCACGAGGAATATGCCTCGCTATCAGGCCCGCCAATCCGAGCCGGCGCCCCGCCGGAGCGGCGTCGCTTAATGCCCATCCGGGCACGTCCATAAGATAAGCGTCATAAAGGGTGAGAATGGCCACGAAGGCTTCCGCTGAGGTTACCGAAGGATCGGGCGGCGACGGGGTTCGCCGGCGCGACTTTCTCAACGTCGCCGCAGTCAGTTTCGCCGGGGTCGGCACGGTCGCTGCGCTGGCGCCGCTGATCGTCCAGATGAGCCCGTCGGCCGACGTGCTCGCGCTGTCGACGACCGAGATCGACATTTCCAAGGTCCAGCCGGGCCAAGGGATCAAGACCCAGTGGCGCAAGCAGCCGGTGTTCGTCCGCAACCTTACGCCCAAGGAAATCCAGGAAGCGAACGCGGTCAGCCTGTCCGATCTGCGCGACCCGCAGACGCTGGCGCAGCGGACCAAGCCCGGCCACGCCAACTGGCTGATCACGCTCGGCGTCTGCACCCACCTCGGCTGCGTGCCTTTGGGTATTGGCGAAGGCGAGAACCGCGGCCCTTACGGCGGCTATTTCTGTCCGTGCCATGGGTCGATGTACGACACTGCAGCACGCATCCGGCAGGGCCCGGCGCCCAAGAACCTCGAGGTTCCCGAATACAAGTTCACGTCGCCGACGACGGTCCAGATCGGCTGAGGGGGTAAGCGGACGTTATGAGCTTTTCCTGGGCCAAGCCCTACGAACCCAAGCATCCGGTGATGAAGTGGCTCGACGAGCGCCTACCGCTCCCGCGCCTTGCTTATGGTGCGGTCGGCGGCGGCTATCCGGTGCCGCGCAACCTCAATTACTGGTGGAATTTCGGAGTCCTCGCCGGGATCTTCCTGACGATCCAGATCGTCACCGGGATCGTGCTGGCGATGCATTATTATGCGACCGCCGACGGCGCGTTCAATTCGGTCAACCAGCTGATCATGCGCGACGTCAACGCCGGCTGGCTGCTGCGCTACGCCCACATGAACGGCGCGAGCTTCTTCTTCATCGTCGTCTACATCCACATCTTCCGCGGGCTCTATTACGGCTCCTACAAGGCGCCGCGCGAGCTGGTGTGGATGCTCGGCCTCGTCATCTACCTCTTGATGATGGCGACTGCGTTCATGGGCTACGTCCTGCCGTGGGGCCAGATGAGCTATTGGGGTGCGCAGGTCATCACCGGCTTCTTCTCGGCCTTCCCGCTGGTCGGCGAGCCGGTCCGCGTCTGGCTGCTCGGCGGCTACGCGCCAGACCAGGCGGCGCTGACCCGCTTCTTCTCGCTCCATTACCTGCTGCCGTTCGTGATCGCCGGCGTGGTCATCCTCCACATCTGGTCGCTGCACATTCCGGGGTCGGGCAATCCGACGGGCGTTGACGTCAAGGACGAGAAGGACACGCTGCCCTTCCATCCGTACTACACCGCGAAGGACGGCTGGTTCGCAGCCGCCTTCCTGCTGGTCTATGCGCTGGTCACCTTCTACGCGCCCAACTATCTGGGGCACCCGGACAATTACATCCCGGCCAACGCGCTCGCGACGCCGGCGCACATCGTCCCCGAATGGTATTTCTGGCCATTCTACGCGATCCTTCGCAGCTGCACGTTCAACCTGTTTTGGATCGACGCCAAGCTGTGGGGCGTGCTTGCGATGTTCTTCTCGATCCTGCTGCTGTTCTTCCTGCCGTGGCTCGACAAGTCGCCGGTGCGCTCGGGCAATTACCGCCCGGTGTTCAAGCGCTTCTTCTGGCTGCTGGTGATCGACATCGTCATTCTCGGCTATGTCGGCGGCGCTCCGATCGTGTGGTGGCGCACCGCGCTCGGCCAGATCGCGGCGGCTTATTATTTCCTCCACTTCCTCGTGATCCTGCCGCTGGTGTCGGCGTTCGAGACGACCGACCCGCTGCCCAATTCGATCAGCGAGAGCGTGCTTTCGGGCGATGCCGCCGAAGCGCCAGTGGCAACCGTCGGCTAAGGGGCAAGGTCAGAATATGTTTCTTCGTCCGATCCTCGGCTTCATCGGCGCGATCTTCGCACTGGCGCTGGTCTGCTCGCTGTTCAGCGGGCTCAAGACCTATTTCACCAACCCGCCGGCGCCGCTCGCGTCAGAGGAGTTCCACAAGGAGCCCAAGCCGCTGCACCTCGCCAGCGACGGTCCGTTCGGAAAGTTCGACAAGGCCCAGCTGCAGCGCGGGCTGCAGGTCTACACTGAGGTCTGCTCGGCCTGCCACAGCCTGAAGCTGGTCGCGTTCCGGGACCTCAAGGCGCTTGGCTACAGCGATGCCGAGATCAAGGCGTTCGCCGGATCGGGCAAGCAGTGGAAGATCGAGGTCCCGTCGATCAATCCTGACACCGGCGAGGCGACGACGCGCAAGGCGCTGCCGTCGGATACGTTCCCGGCGCCGTTCGCCAACGACACCGCGGCGCGCGCGGCCAACAACAATGCACTTCCGCCGGACCTGTCGCTGATGACCAAGGCGCGCGAGGGCGGGGCCGCCTATGTCTATTCGCTGCTCACCGGGTTCCAGAACCAGCCGGCCGAGCTGCTGAAGAAGTTCCCGGACGCGAAGACTCCGCCGAACCTCCACTACAATCCCTATTTCGCGAACTTGAATCTCGCGATGCCGCCGCCGCTGACCACCGACGGCCAGGTGACCTACGCGGACGGGACGAAGGCGACGGTCGACCAGATGGCCAAGGACGTCTCGGCGTTCCTGGTGTGGACCGCGCAGCCCGACCTCGAGCGGCGCCATGCCGCGGGGCTCGCGGTGGCGATCTTCCTGCTGATCGCGACCATCCTCGCCTATCTCGCCAAGCAGCAGATCTGGCATGGCGGAGCGGAGCCGGACGTCCGGGTGACCGGTGTGCTCGAGCCCAAGAACCAGGCCAAGACGCGCCGCGCCAAGAACAAGGCTGGAGTGGCGGGCTAAAGCCCTTGGAGATCAATTCAGCCGCGGTTCACGCGACCGAGCGCTTCGCATGCGGTTTCCTCCGGTGTTTTGGAGACTCGACATGCGCGTATCATCCAGGTTTCGGCTCGCAGCGGTAGCGCTCGCGGGCGGCGTCGCCCTCGGCGGCTGTGCTTACGGTTACGACGGCTACGGCTCTTACGGCGGAGTCAACGTCGGCTACGGCAGCAGTTACGGTTACGGCTACGGCTCGCCCTACGGTTATGGCGGCTATGGCTACGATTATCCTTATGCGCCGTACGGCGGCTACGACAGCTATTATTACGGCGGTTCGCCGTTCGGCTGGTACGACGGCTTCTATTATCCTGGAAGCGGCATCTACGTGTACGACAGCCACCGCCGCCGCCATTCTTGGACCGACGCGCAGCGGCGCTACTGGCAGGACCGCACCAGCCACTGGCGCGACCGTCGCGGAACCTCGGGCACTACTGCCACGACCACCACCAGCGTCGCGCCGCGCGAGAATTGGGGCGGGTTCAACCGCCGCTCACGCGTCTCGGGGACCAGCAGCACCAGCACCTCGGACACGAACTCGGGCCGGAGCCGCTGGTGGGGCCGCTCGTCGGGAAGCACGACGTCCTCGTCGAGCAGCGATTCGACCACGACGACGGATCGCCACTCATGGCGGGGCCGGAGCCGCTCGAACGACAACCGCTAGCTTCGATTCCAGCGGCGGCTAGTCCCCTGGCCGCCGCCGGATCAGCACGATCGACTTGAAGCTCATCACCGGGACCTCGTCCTGGTTGGTGACGACCGTCTCCGTGCGGAACGAACCGATCTCCGGCTTGGAGCGCGACGGCGTCTTGTCGACGATCTTGCCGCGGACGTGGAGCGTGTCGCCGGGGAAGACGGGCTTGAGCCAACGCAGCTCATCGATCCCGGGCGAGCCGAGCCCGGCCTGCTCCTCGCCGACGACCTTGCGGGCGATCACTGCCATGGTCATCGCACAGGTGTGCCAGCCGCTCGCCGCGAGCCGGCCGAAGTGGGTCTTCGCGGCGGCCTCGTCCGACAAATGGAAGGGCTGCGGATCGTACTTGCGGGCGAACTCCAGCACCTCCTCGCGAGTGACGTCGTAGGAGCCGAAATAGGTCTCGGCGCCGATCTCCAGGTCTTCGAAATAGCGCATCGTCGGAGCGCATAGCGGGGCGCGCGAGTTGGCGCTACGGTTCGCCCGTGGCGACCCAGGCACCAATCACCAGCCATTGGCATCCGCGCCTCGTCGAGGCGGCGATGGCCATGAACGAGAACCGGCTCGACGTCGCCGAGCGGCTGCTCAAGCCGCACCTCAAGGAAGACCCGTTCGACGTCGCAGCAATCCGCATGCTCGCCGAGCTGGCCGGGCGCATCGGGCGGATGCGCGACGCCGAGAACCTGCTGCGCCGGGCGGTCGAGCTCGCGCCGGGTTGGACCGCGGCCAAGGCCAACCTCGCGCTGGTGCTCGGCCGGACCGGCCGGCCCGCGGAAGCGCTGACGCTGCTCGATGACGTGTTCGCGGCCGAGCCCGACTGGATCGGCCACTGGAACCTCAAGGCTGCGACGCTCGGCCGACTCGGCGATTTCGGCGAAGCCATCGAGCTTTACGAAAGCGTACTCGAAAAGACGCCGAACCAGCCGCACGTCTGGCTGAGCTACGGCCACATGCTGAAGACCGTCGGCCGGCAGGACGACGGCATTGCCGCCTACCGCAAGGCGATCGACCTTCAACCGACGTTCGGCGAGGCGTGGTTCAGCCTGTCGAACCTCAAGACCTTCCGGTTCGACGAGGCGGATATTGCGGCGATGAAGCGCGCGCTCGCCGGCGACACGCTCGCTCCCGAGGACCGGTTTCACATCGACTTTGCGCTGGGCAAGGCGATGCATGACGCTGGCCGCGTGGAAGAGGCCTTCGCCCATTATTCCAAAGCCAACGCACTGCGGCTTGAGATGCAGCCCTATAGCGGCGCCAACATCACGCGCCTGGTCGACCGATCCATTGCCGCGTTTACGGCCGAGACCTTTGCCGGACGGCCGGGCGGGTGCGACGCGCCCGACCCGATCTTCATCGTCGGCATGCCGCGCGCCGGATCGACTCTGATCGAGCAGATCCTGTCTTCGCACAGCCAGGTCGAGGGGACCTCGGAGCTGCCGGACCTGCCGGTGCTTGCGCGGAAGAACGGTGACTATCCCGTCGGCGCGCTGAAGCTCAGCGAAGTGCAGCGGGCGGAGCTTGGGCAGCAATATCTGAAGCAGGTGAGCGTCCAGCGCCGCACCAACCGGCCGTTCTTCATCGACAAGCTGCCCAACAACTGGATGTTCGTCCCGTTCATTCAGCTGGTGCTGCCCAACGCCAAGATCATCGATGCACGCCGGCATCCGCTCGCCTGCTGTTTTTCCAACTTCCGCCAGCATTTCGCGCACGGGCAGGACTTCACCTACGCCCTTGAGGACGTGGGGCGGTACTATGCCGATTACGTGCGGCTGATGGCGCATATCGAGCAGGAGCTGCCAGGACGCGTGCACCGCGTGATCTACGAGCGGATGGTCGAGGACACCGAGGCAGAAGTGCGCGCGCTGTTGGACTATTGCGGGTTGGAGTTCGAGCCGGCGTGTCTCGAATTCTACAAGACTGAGCGGGCGGTGCGGACCGCGAGCAGCGAGCAGGTGCGCCAGCCGATCTACCGCGACGCGACCGAGGAATGGCGGCGGTACGAGCGCTTCCTCGACCCGCTCAAAGCCGCGCTTGGCCCGGTTATCGACGCCTATCCGGAGGCGCCCGCGGCATTCGCGCAACGTTAGGCCGATAATTGTCACGCGTCCGTCATAAGCCCGATTGACAAGTGCGCAGCGCTCTGTCGCTATGGCGACACACAGCCGAATGGGGGCATTCGAATGATCGACCGCAAGCTTCGGGTTCTGACGCTCGGACTTCTCGCAAGCAGTGCAATCGTTTCACCAGCTTGGGCGCAGCCGACCGAGCCGCGAACCACCGGACAATCGCCGGCGCCCGGAACCAACGCGACCGACGTCACTTCGCCGCCGCCGCAGGTGCAGGCGGCGCAATCGGCGGCGGGCGTTCCCGACCAGTCGGAAATCATCATCACCGCGACCAAGCGCGAGGAGAACCTCCAGAACGTGCCGATCAGCGTGCAGGTGCTCGGCACGCGCAAGCTCGATCAGCTCAACATCTCGAACTTCGAGGATTATACCAAGCAGCTGCCGTCGGTGACCTTCCAGACCGCGCAGCCCGGCTTCACCACCGTCTACATGCGCGGCGTCGCCACCGGCGGCGACGGCAACCACTCGGGGTCGCTGCCTTCGGTCGGCATGTACCTCGACGAGCAGCCGGTGACGACGATCGGCGGAACGCTCGACGTCCACATCTATGACATCGCGCGGATCGAAAGCCTCGCCGGGCCGCAGGGCACGCTCTACGGCGCCTCGAGCGAGGCGGGCACGATCCGCATTATCACCAACAAGCCCGAGCTCGGAGTCACCAGCGGCCGCATCGACGGTGAGATCAACCACGTCGAGCACGGCGACTGGGGCGGCAAGCTCGAGGGCATGATCAACCTGCCGATTGCGCCGCGCATCGCCTTCCGCGGGGTCGCCTTCTACGAACGTGACGCCGGCTATATCGACAATGTCTTCGGCGAGCGGACCTATACGTCCGAAGAGGGCGACGAGCATTTCGACAATAGCGCGGTAGTCGAGAAGAATTTCAACGACCTCAAGACCTACGGCGGCCGAGCGGCGCTGAAGGTCGACCTCGACGACAATTGGACGGTAACTCCGACCTTCCTCTACCAGAAGGCCACGGCTGACGGCGCCTTCTTCATGGACGAGGATCAGAAGGACCTCGACACGGTCCGCTTCCGGCCGGAGATCGCCAAGGACAAGTTCTGGCAGGCCGCGCTCACCATCCAGGGCAAGCTATCGATCTTCGACGTGACCTACGCCGGCGCCTACATGGACCGGAAGCGGTACGCGACGACCGATTATACGGATTACACCGACGCCTATGATGCAGCCTATGCGTCGGCCGGCGGAATCCTCGATTATTTCTATTACAAGGACAATGCGGGGAACAACGTCGACCCGCGCCAGCACATCATCGGGACCGACCACTTCACCAAGATGAGCCACGAGGTGCGCATCGCGTCGCCGGCGGACAAGCCGGTGCGGGGGCTCCTCGGCGCCTTTTACCAGAAGCAGACCAACCACATCTTCCAGAATTACCTGGTCGACAATCTCGCCACCGACCTGTCGGTCGCCGGCTATCCCGGCACCTTGTGGCTGACCAACCAGGACCGAGCCGACAAGGACTGGGCGATCTTCGGCGAAGCCAATTGGGACATCACACCCCAGCTGACCGTCACCGGGGGTCTGCGCTTCTACAAATTCAACAACAGCCTGTTCGGATTTGCCGGATTCGGGAAGAACCCGAACTTCGACGAAGATCAGCTGGGGGATTTTCCGAAGCCGAACCCGGCGAACGGCAGCTCCGGCATGAGGCGCTGCCTCACGGTCAATAACTTGCCGCTGCTGGAAGACGAGGATTCGCCGCTCGCGACAGGAGAAACGGACCTTGCAATCCCCTGCTTCAACGTCGCTGACGTCAACGCTGATGGCGAGGCCGTGCCAAGGCGGAGCAAGGGCAGCGGCCATATCCACCGCCTTAACGTGCAGTGGAAGCCCCAACCGGGCCTGATGGTCTATGCGACCTGGTCAAGAGGCTTCCGCCCGGGCGGCATCAACCGGCAGCCGAGCGCGCCGGCCTATTTGCCGGACTTCCTGACGAATTTCGAACTCGGGTGGAAGACCACCTTCTTCGGCAGCAGGCTGCGCTGGAACGGCGCGATCTACCACCAGGACTGGAAGGGTATCCAATACTCGTACCTGGGGCCGAACAGTCTCACGGTCGTGCAGAACGGCCGCAAGGCCACGGCAAACGGAATTGAGACGGACCTCAACTACGTGACCGGCGGGCTGTCGCTCACCGCGTCGGCCGCCTACACCGATGCGAAGACCAAGGGGAACATCTGCCACGCGGCACTGGTGCTCGATCCGACTCCGGACTGCAGCGCGCAGCTGGAACCGGACGATCCGGACACGCCCGAGTTCGACCCGACGTTCGACGTGGTCGACGTTCCGTCGGGCACCCGCCTGCCAATCACGCCCAAGTTCAAGGCGACGGGCACGGCGCGCTACACCTGGCCGATGTGGCAGGGGAAGGCGCACGTCCAGGGCGTGATTGCCTACCAGGGATCGGCGCCGTCGGACCTTAATCCGGACCAGGAAGCGATCATCGGCAAGATCAAGTCGTCGACCGTCGTCGATCTGTTCGCCGGCTACGACTGGGGCAATTACAGCCTCGAGCTGTTCGGATCGAACATCTTCGATGAGCGCAACGAGCTGTCGCGCTTCGTGGTTTGCAGCATTTGCGAGCAGGTGAAGATCGTCCCCGGCAGGCCGCGCACCTTCGGCATCCGAGGCGGGGTCAAGTTCTAGCGCGCATCGGCTCGCCCGGACTGCGTTTCGCCGCGGCGATCGTCGCGCTTGCGGCGGTGTGGCTGGCGATGCTGCTGACGGGCGGCGGACCGCTCGATCGCGCAGTGTACGAAGCGCTGTACGCCGGGCACCGGCCGGCGCTGCGCGTCGCGGCGCACCTCTTCACCGCGTTCGGCGAGCCGACCGTCCTCATCGGCGCGGGTATCGTCGCCGCGGTTTGGCTGTGGCTTGCGGGGCATCGGCATCTGCCGTGGGTGCTGACGGCGATCATCCTCGTCGGCCGGGGCTTAAGCGAAGCGCAGAAATATTGGGTCGCGCGGGCGAGGCCCGGCCTCGAGCCGCACCTGGTGGTGGTGAAGACCTCGTCCTTCCCGAGCGGCCATGCGACCAGCTCGATGATCTTCTACACGACGCTTGCCCTGGTCCTGACGGCTGGTACGCGGTGGCGCGGCACGGCGGTGGCCGGCGCGGTCCTGCTGTCCCTGCTGGTCGGCGTCAGCCGCGTGATGCTCGGCGTGCACTGGCCAAGCGACGTGATCGGCGGCTGGTCCTTCGGGCTGCTGTGGGTGCTGCTGACGCTGCGCCTCGCCGAGCGCACGGTGAAGGGTTATGATGCGTAACGAGGGGAGGGACTCATGAACCGACCATTCACCTGGATCGCATCGGCCATTTTCGCGCTGATGGCGCTGGCGCACATCTACCGGCTGTTCACCCATTTCCAGGTCGTGGTCGGCAGCCACGCTCTTCCCGAATGGGTGAGCTACGTCGCGATCGTCGTCACCGCAGGGCTCAGCTGGATGCTGTGCCGCGAGGCGCGGGGGACCAGCGGGCCCTAGACGTTGAAGCGGAACAGCAGGATGTCGCCGTCCTGGACGACATATTCCTTGCCCTCCGAGCGCATCTTGCCCGCTTCCTTGGCGCCGGTCTCGCCGCCGAACTTCACGTAATCCTCGTAGGCGATGGTCTCGGCGCGGATGAAGCCGCGCTCGAAATCGGTGTGGATCTCGCCGGCCGCTTCGGGCGCCTTGGCGCCCCGGTGCGTGGTCCAGGCGCGCGCTTCCTTCGGCCCGGCGGTGTAGAAGGTGATGAGGCCGAGGAGCTCGTAGGACGCGTGGATCATCCGATTGAGGCCGGTTTCGTGCAGGCCAAGGTCGGCCAGGAACGCGTCGCGCTCGTCGGTGGGCAAGGTCGCGATCTCGGCCTCGATCGCCGCTGAGATGACGACCGCGCGGGCATTCTCCGCCGCGGCCTTGGCGACGACCCGTTCGGACAGGGCGTTGCCGGTCGCGGCGTCGCCCTCGTCGACGTTGCAGGCGTAGAGGACCGGCTTGGCGGTCAGCAGCTGGGCGCGTTGCAGCGCGAGCTCTTCCTCATGGTCTTTCGGCCTGGTCAGCCGGGCGGGCTTGGAATCGCGCAGCAGCTCCAGCGCCTGGCCGAGCACCGAGGCTTCGATCTTGGCTTCCTTGTCACCCTGCTGGGCCTTCTTGACCAGATTGGGAACGCGCCGCTCGAGGCTGTCGAGGTCGGCGAGCATCAGCTCGGTCTCGACCGTCTCGGCGTCGGCGACCGGGTCGACCCGGCCTTCGACGTGGGTGACGTCGCCGCCCTCGAAGCAGCGCAGCACGTGGACGATCGCGTCGACTTCGCGAATGTTGGCGAGGAACTGGTTGCCGAGCCCTTCACCCTTGGATGCGCCGCGCACCAGGCCGGCGATGTCGACGAACTCGATCTGCGTTTCGACCTCCTGCGCCGATCCGGCGATCTCGCGGATTTTGTCGAGCCGCGCGTCGGGCACCGCGACGCGGCCGACGTTGGGCTCGATCGTGCAGAACGGATAGTTCGCCGCCTGCGCCGCGGCGGTTTCGGTGAGAGCGTTGAAAAGCGTCGATTTGCCGACGTTCGGCAGGCCGACGATGCCGCAGCGGAAGCCCATGTCTTCTCCAATATCTTGTCCGTCATCGCGAGCGAAGCGTGGCGATCCAGGGTCCCTCTGGATTGCCGCGTCGCCTTCGGCTCCTCGCAATGACGGGTTTGGCGCTCTCTAGGCGAAGTTGAACGAAATGCTCAACCGCTCGCCCTTGCCGCTGCCCGCAAGCACTTCGTGCCGCAGCCAACTCTCCCACATCAGCACCAGGCCGGGGCGGGGCTCGATGGTAACGAAAGTCTCGGGCCGGGGCGGCGCGGCCATCATCAGGGGGAGCCGCGGGTCTTCGAACCGAATCGCGCCCGAACCCTTCGGAACCTCGACGTAAAAGGTGCCCGAGATGATGCTGTGCGGGTGGATGTGTCCACTGTGCTGTCCACCGGATTTCAACAGGTTCACCCACAGGCTGTCCAGCTTCGGCTTGCGCTCCCACCCGAGCTCGCGGGCGAAGGTAGCGGCGTGGCGGGTGAGGAGCTTGGCGAGATCCGCGAAAGCCGGGTCGCGCCTCGGCAAATCGTTGAGCGAGGCGTAACTGGTGTAGCCGGCGTATCGGTGCTCCGCCGACCAGCGGCGGCCGGCTACGTCGTCTTCGGAAAGCATGCGGATTGAGTGAGCGAGCTCCTCGATCGGCCGCTCGTCGCCGATGTCGGATTCGTACAGCTGCGTGGGGAAGAGCGAGCGGGTCATTCGCTCTGCTGCAGCCTCAGCGCGACTTCGCTCATGAACCGCGGATCGTCGCCGTCGGCGAGCCAGTCGGCCTCGGCGGCGATCGCTGCGAGCATGTCGCTCAGCGGCTCCATTTCCGACTTGGCGTAATTGCCGAGGACGTGGGGGGTAACGAGGTCCTTCCGGCCGGGGCCGGGGTGGCCGATGCCGATGCGGACGCGGCGGAAGTCGGGGCCGAGGCTGGCGTCGATCGAGCGCAGGCCATTGTGCCCGGCAAGGCCGCCGCCAACGCGGACCTTGACCTTGAACGGGGCGAGATCGAGCTCGTCGTGGAACACGGTCAGCGCATCGGTGTCGAGCTTGTAGAATTTCAGCGCCTGCTGAACCGCGTCGCCGCTGTCGTTCATGAAGGTCTGGGGCCTGAGCAGGAGCACGCGGTGGCGGCCGATGCGGCCTTCGGCCACGAGGCTGCGGAACTTCTTCTGCCACGGGCCGAAGTCGTGCACCTCGGCGAGGATGTCCGCCGCCATGAAGCCGACGTTGTGTCGCTGAAGCGCAAATTTCGCGCCGGGGTTACCCAGGCCGACCCAGATCTGCATCAAATCCCATCCCCTTCAGGGGAGGGGACGAGCGGCGAAGCCGCGAAGGGGTGGGGGTGTCGCGAGCGAAGATGCCCGCATGCCCCACCCCCGACCCCTCCCCTGCAGGGGAGGGGAGGCTTCATTATTCCTCGCTTCCGCCCTCTTCGCTTTCGCCTTCCGCTTCCTCGCCCTCGACAGTCGGGACGTCGCCGGCCGGCGCGGTCTCTTCTTCCTCGGACTTCATCGCCGACGGAGCGACGATGGTGGCGACGGTGAAGTCTTCCTCGGCGTTCGCCGGAGCGACTCCGCTGGGCAGCTTCACCTGGCTGATGTGGATCGAATCGCCGATCTCGAGGCCATCGAGCGGGATGTGGATCTCGTTCGGGATGCTCGCCGCGTCGCAGACGATCTCCAGCTCGTGGATGACCGTGTTGAGGACGCCGCCACGCTTGAGGCCCGGCGCCGCTTCCTCATTGTCGAAGCGCAGCGGGACTGCGACGTGCACCTTGGTGTGCTCGCCGATGCGCAGGAAATCGACGTGGATCGGGCGGCTCGAAACCGGATGGAAATCGATGGCCTTCGGCAGGGTGCGATGCGCCTTGCCCTTGAGGTCGATCATCACGACCGAGTTCATGAAGTGGCCCGTCGAAAGCATCTTGTTGAGCAGCTTCTCCTCGACGTGGATCGAAAGCGGCTCCTTCTTTTCGCCGTAAACCACGGCGGGTACCCGTCCATCGCGGCGCAGTGCTCGGGAGGCTCCCTTGCCAGCCCGGTCGCGCGCCTCTGCGGGCAGCGTCAGCTGATCGCTCATGTGTGCGTTCTCCAAAAGAAAAAATCCCCGCCACGCCTCCAGGGATGACCATGGCCAGGGAAGCGCGCGCCTATAGGGTAGGGTTGGCGATTTGGCAAACCTGCATCGTCATTCCCGCCAAAGCGGGGAGGACGATTGGCGCTAATTCAGGCGCGTCGAGGGGATGCCGAGCTGGGCGAGGTGGACGAGCACGCTGTCCTGGCCGGCGAGATGGCCCGCGCCGACAGCGACGAAAACCGTGCCCGGAGTCTGCATACGCCCGGCGATCCAGTCGGCCCAGCGGGTGTTCCGCTCGGTGAACATCACCCGGTAGGTGTCGGGCGAGGCTTGCTTGAGCTGGCTCAGCATCTGGACGAACACCGACTGGTCGCCGTGCTTCCAGGCGGATTGCATGGCCGCCATCGCCTTGGTCAGATCCTGCATCGGGCTGCGCGCTTCGACCGGCTGGCCGGCCTTCGGCGCTGCCGGCGCGGCCGACGGCATGCGGTTGAACATGTTGAGCTGAAGCTCGAGCGTCTCGAGTCCTTCGACCGGCTTGCCGCGGGCCTCGGCGATGTGGCGGAGCACGTTGTCCGCGCCGTTGTTGACCTGCATGCCCTGCGACTTGCCAGCACTGATCGCCATGCGGGTCGTCGCAAGGAACGAAGCGGACGGGGTGACCGGCAGCGGCTGGCCGCGGAACGCCTCGCGCTTCGCTCGGACCGGGCCTTCCGGGATGACGGTTTCGAGGACGAGTTCGTCCGAAGCATCGAACGCCGTCCGGACGCGGTCCTTGAACCAATCGGCCTTGCCGTCGAGCGCGTGGAAGGTACCGAAGATGTAGACCGTGGTGTCGGCGTCGCGGACGACGAACATCGCCGGGCTGGCGTCCTCCGTGAGCGGCTGCTGCACGGCGTCGACCGACGGCGTCGCGGTCGCGATCGCTGCAGCAAGCAAGGCGTTCATCATCCACCAGCCTCCTTCACGGTGGCTGGGCTGAGGTTTTCGACCGAATGAGGGTTCGGCCTGCTGCTTCCACGGGTGCAATCCACCCTTGGCGGCAGCGCCGCGCCCCCCTCAACTCGCATCGTGGCCCCCCAGCCCGACACCCGGTGATCATGGTCACCGACGAGTTAACAAATGTCTAGCGGAAACCGCACAAAGGTTAAGATTTCTCGTTACGGATCAACAACAAGCGCGCTTTCGCGTCATTGCAGGCGGCGCACCTTGTAGCCGTCGCGCTGGAGCAGGCTGACGACCGATCCCGGCCCCGCGAGATGCCCAGCGCCGACCGCGACGAAGACCGTGCCGGGCTTGGTCAGCCGCTGCTCGATCCACCGCGTCCAATTGGCGTTGCGCTGCTTCAGGAGCGAGGTCATCAGCTCGGGCGAACCCGACAGGTCGTGGTTGAAGCTGTAGGCGATCGCCTTGACGTCGCCCTGTGACCAGGACGCGAGCATGCTCGAAAAGTCCTTGTCCATGCCCTTGGGCTGGGCGATCGCACCTTCGAGCAGCAAGCGCTGCGCCTTTTCCGGCAGGCGATCGAAATAGCCGAGCTGCTCGGCATTGGTCTCGAGTTGTCCGATGGGCTTGTGCGCGGCCTGGAATTCCTGGCGCAGAGTCTGTTCTGGGCCTTGCTCGCCCTTGAGGCCCATTTCCTGGAACTGGACCCCGAGGAGCTCGAACGCGGCGAGCCAGGTTTCCATGCTGGTGAAATATTGCTCCGGCACGCCCGTTTTGGCGATCTGCGTGCGCAGCCGCGGCCGAAGCGCCGGCGGGACGCGATTCTCGATCGGCGGCAAACCGGCCGAATAGCCAAGGTCGCGCTTGGCGGCGAGGATCTCGTCGGGGTGCTGGAGGTCAACGATGGTCTCGACCACCAGCTCGTTGGAGCTTGCCAGCGCCTGGTCGAACCTGGCCGTGCGCCACTGGTAGCCGGTCGGCAGCAGGTGGATGGTGCCGAACAGGTAGACGGTGGTGTCGGCGTCCGAGACTTCCCACAGCGCGGGCTTCGCCGCCTGCGGCGCGCGCGCGGCTGCTGGGCCAGCAAGGGCGAGCAGCGCGGCAAAGGGTGCGAACAGGCGCTTGAACAGGGTCATCATGGGCTCCGGATGTAGGGTCCCCCATGGCGCGCTCAAGCTTGCGCTTCGCTGAAGCCCTCGCCAAAGCCGCCGCATGTCGCAGGGACCCGACCCCGAGAGCCTCAGCTTCCAGGACCTGATCCTGACGCTGCAACGCTATTGGGGCGCGAAAGGCTGCGCCCTGCTGCAACCGTACGACATGGAGATGGGGGCAGGGACGTTCCATCCGGCGACGGTACTGCGGGCGCTCGGGTCCGATCCGTGGCGCGCGGCCTATGTGCAGCCGTGCCGCCGGCCGACCGACGGACGTTATGGCGAGAACCCCAACCGGCTCGGCGCCTACTACCAGTTCCAGGTGGTGCTGAAACCGAGCCCCGACGATCTGCAGGACCTCTATCTCGGCAGCCTGATCGAGATCGGGATCGACCCGCTGAAGCACGACATCCGCTTCGTCGAGGACGATTGGGAGAGCCCGACGCTCGGCGCCTGGGGCCTCGGCTGGGAAGTCTGGTGCGACGGGATGGAGGTGACCCAGTTCACCTACTTCCAGCAGGTCGGCGGGTTCGAATGCAAGCCCGTGACGGGCGAGCTGACCTACGGGCTCGAGCGGCTGGCGATGTACATCCAGGGCGTCGACAATGTGTTCGACCTCAAGTTCAACGACGCCGGCGTGACCTACGGCGACGTGTTCCTGGAGAACGAGCGCGAAATGTCGGCGTGGAACTTCGAGGTGGCGAACACCGAGGCGTTGTTCGACCTGTTCCGCAAGGCCGCCGCGGAATGCGAGAATTGCCTCGCGGCGAAGCTGCCGATCCCGGCCTACGAGCAGGCGATCAAGGCGAGCCACCTGTTCAACACGCTGCAGGCGCGGGGCGTGATCTCGGTCGCCGAGCGCCAGGCCTATATCGGCCGGGTGCGGGATCTCGCGAAGGCGGCGTGCGGGGCGTGGCTGGAGCGGAGCGCCTGATGGCCGACTTCCTGCTCGAGCTCCTGTCCGAGGAAATCCCGGCCCGGATGCAGGCCAAGGCGCGCAACGACCTCGCGCGGCTGTTCACGGAGTGCACCGGCGCGGCGGGGCTGAAGACGGGCGCCGTCGACGTTCATTCGACTCCGCGGCGGCTGGTGCTGATCGCCCGCGACGTCGCCGAGGCGACCGAGGCCAGCCGTGAGGAACTGAAGGGGCCGCGCGCGTCCGCTCCGCCCCAGGCGCTCGAAGGCTTCCTGCGCAAGACCGGCTTGTCGCAGGACCAGCTGGAAGAGCGCGATGGAGTCTATTTCGCCGCGATCGAGCGCCCTGGCAGGCCCGGGGCGGAGGTGCTCGCCGAGACGATCCGGCGCATTGTTGCGGACTTTCCGTGGCCCAAGTCGATGCGCTGGGGCTCCGGCACGATGCGCTGGGTGCGGCCGCTGCACAGCATCGTCGCAATGCTCGGCGAGGAGATCGTTCCAGTCGAGATCAACGGGATCGTCAGCGGCGCAGCAACGGTCGGGCATCGTTTCCACCACCCGGGACCAATCACCGTGGGCGGCGCCAGCGACTATCTGGAGAAGTTGCGCGCGTGCCACGTGATCGTCGACCAGGACGAGCGCGAACGGCTGGTCGCGGACGGTGCGGCCAAGGCTGCCGCCGACGCCGGGCTGACCTTGCTCGAGGACCAGGGGCTCGTGGTCGAGAATGCCGGCCTCACCGAATGGCCGTTGCCGCTCGTCGGCCGCTTCGACGCCGAGTTCCTCGACGTGCCGCGCGAGGTCATCGTGCTCACCATGCGCACCAACCAGAAATATTTCGCGTGCACCGGTGCCGACGGGCTGCTCGCGCCGGCGTTCCTGTGCATCGCGAACGTGGACGCGAACGACGGCGGGGAAGCGATCGCCGAGGGCAATGCACGGGTGCTCGCCGCCCGCTTGTCGGACGCGCGGTTCTTCTGGGAGCAGGATTTGAAGATCCCGCTCGAGAGCCAGGCGAAGAAGCTCGACGGCATCGTGTTCCACGAGAAGCTCGGCACGGTCGCCGACAAGGTTCAGCGCGTGGCGAAGCTCGCGCGCTGGCTGGTGGAGCGCGGGATCGTCGCGACCGACGCCGACGACGTCGAACGCGCGGCGCGGCTGGCGAAGGCCGACCTGGTCACGGGCATGGTAGGCGAATTTCCGGAGCTGCAGGGCGTGATCGGCGGCTATCTCGCGGAGGCGCAGGGCGAGCCGCGTGCGGTCGCTGACGCGATCCGCGACCATTATGGGACGCCGGGCGAGCCGGTGGCCGCTGCCGTCGCCCTCGCCGACAAGCTGGACACGATCTGCGCGTTTTTCGCGGTCGATGAGAAGCCGACGGGGTCGAAGGACCCGTTCGCGATCCGCCGAGCGGCGATCGCCTCGATCGAGCTGATCGTGGCCAATGGCCTGCGGCTCAACCTGACCGATGCGGTCCGCGGGTCGCTTGCCAATCTGGCCGGCCAACGCGCAGATTCGGCGGTCGCGCATCGGCTCGATCGGACCGCGCCCGAAGTCCTCGATTTCTTTGCCGACCGCCTCAAGGTCCAGCAGCGCGAAGCCGGAGTCCGGCACGACCTCATCGACGCGGTGTTCGGGCTGGGCGAGGACGATCTCGTGCGGCTGCTCGCCCGAGTCGAGGCGCTGCAGCGTTTCGTCGGCACGGAGGACGGGACGAACCTGCTCACCGCCTACAAGCGCGCCGCGAACATCCTCAAGAAGGAAGGCTGGACCGGGCCGCAGGTGCTGAGCTCGGAAGCAGAGCAGGGCATTCCCCAAACTGGCGAAGAAGATCCCTTGGTGCTGGTCGACGATCCGATCCTCGGTGAGGCCATCGCCGAGATCGCGTCCGGTCACGCCGGCGCGGAATTACCCGAGGAGCGGGCGCTGGTCGCAGCGCTCGACGCGGCGGAGCCCAAGGCTGCCGCGGCGGTCGATGCGGAAGATTTCACGGGGGCGATGGCCGCGCTGGCCTCGCTGCGGAAGCCGATCGACGACTTCTTCGACCATGTGACGGTGAACGACGCGGATTCGGTCAAGCGCGAGCGGCGCCTGAACCTGCTGCTGCGCTTCCGTGAAGCGGTGAACCGGGTGGCGGATTTCTCGAAGATCGAAAGTTAGAGCGAGCGAACCTCGCCGTCGCCGGGCTCGGTCGGGTCCTTGATCGCGGCGGCGCGAAGCGAATCGCGCTCACGCCACTCCTTTTCCCGCTCCGCCTGCTCGGCCTTGAGCTTGGCGTGCTCGCGTTCCCACGATTCGCGGTTGGCGACCTCGTCCTTGTAGCGGCCCTTCCACTTGCGGCGTCCGCCGGCGGTCAGGAACATGCCGATGAGCAGGCCGAGCACGAAGACCAGGCCGGCGATCACCCATACGTTCGGGTCGTTCAGAAGATTGTACGTCATCGTGCGTCCCCTCGCATTGAGGCTTTAGCACGTTCTACGCTCGGCGGGTTCAGCCGTTCCTTTCCTCCCCGGAGCGAACTCCGGGGAGCAAGGCTTAGCCGTTGATGAAGCTGTCGTGGATCGAGCAGCTCGCCGGGCCGAGAATGACGATGAACAGGCTCGGCAGGATGAACAGGATCAACGGCACGGTCATGATCGCGGGAAGCCGCGCGGCCTTTTCCTCGGCGCGCATCATGCGCTCGTTGCGGAACTCGGCCGAGAGCACGCGCAGCGCGGAGGCGAGCGGAGTGCCGTATTTCTCGGTCTGGATCATGGTCGTGACGACGCCGCGCACCGCCTCGAGGTCGACTCGCCCGGCGAGGTTTTCGAACGCCTGGCGTCGCTCGGCGAGGAAGCCGAGCTCGATCGCGGTCAGGCCGAACTCGTCGCCGAGCTCGGGATAGGCCTTGCCGAGCTCGCGCGCGACGCGGCCGAAGGCGGCGTCGACGGTAAGGCCGGCCTCGGCGCAGATGACGAGCAGGTCGAGCGCGTCGGGCAGGCCCTTGCGCACCGCGTGGCTGCGCTTGGTGACCTTGTTCTTGAGCCACAGGTCAGGCGCCAGATAGCTGCCGACGAGGATCGCTGCGACGGTGATGTACTGCCGGAACCACGACCAGGTCGGGAACATATTGAAGACGTAAATGATGAGGACCGCGATGGTGCCGAGCACCAGCGGCGCGACGAAGCGCGCGGCGATGATGAAGAAGGCGAGGTCTTTCGAGCGGATGCCGGCCTGCATCAACCGCTGCTGGGTCTTCTTCAGCTGGTCGTCCTGGAGCATCTTGAAGCTGCTCAGGACTGAGCGGACCTTGTCCGCGGCTTCGTTGCGGTTGGTGAGCTTGCGCCGCTTGTTGGTCGACGCGACGATGCCCGCCTTCAATTGCTCGCGGCGCTCGTTGAGGGCCTTCACCCGCCGCGCCATCGGGTCCTTGACCGTCGTCGCGGCATAGATTGCGAGAAGCACTGCGAAGGTTGCGACGGCGCTCAGGATCGTCGCGACCCAGATGACGTCGAAGCCGAGGAGGGTAGGGCCGGAGGCCACTGCCGGGTTCATGGTCGTCAGTCCCCCCTTAGATCTCGAAATTGACCATTTTGGCCATGATGAAGGCGCCGATACTCATCCACACCAGTCCCACCAGGCCCGCGACCATCAGCCGCTGGTCGACGAAGAAGTTGCCCATGTATTTCGGGTTGATGAACCACACGAGCGAGAACACCACGAACGGAAGCGAGCCGACGATCCACGCCGAAGCCTTGGATTCCGAGCTCATCGCGCGGATCTTGAGCTTCATCTGGGCGCGCTTGCGCAGCACGTCGGCGAGGTTCGACAGGGTCTCGGCAAGGTTGCCGCCGGTCTCCCGCTGGATCGCCAGTGTGATCACGAAGAACTGGAATTCGGGCGTTCCGAGACGGTCGGCGGTTTCCTGAAGCGCCGCTTCCATCGTCCGGCCGATCTTCATCTTGTCGGCCACCGCGCGGAACTCGAGCCCGACCGGGCCGGTGATTTCCTGGGCGACGATCCCCAGCGTCTCGGTGATCGGGAGACCCGACCGGAGGCCGCGGACCATGAGCTCGATCGCGTCCGGGAAGTTCGAGTTGAACTTCTTGATCCGGCGCTGGATGAGCTTGCCGACGAAGAAATAGGGCCCGCCGATGCCGAAGAACAGGCCGAGCGAGAGCGACAGCAGCAGCGGGGCGCCGCGGACCATCAGCACGATCCCGACCACCGCCGCGACACCGATGCAGACCATGGCGTACTTGCCGAGCGTGATGTCCTTGCCGGTCATCTCCAGCCGCTTGCGCAGGAGCGCAGGCTTGGGGATGAGGGTCGAGGCGAAGCCTTCGATGCGGCCAGCGCGCTGCGCCATCAGCTTGCGGATCTGCGCCTGGGCGCTGCCCGCGATGACGTCGCCGTGCCGTTCCTTGACGAGCTCGACGCGCCGCTTCAGCGCCTTCGACGCCGACGGACCGCGCATCGCGAAGTAGGCCAGCGCAAGCGCACCGACGCCACCGATCAGGATGATCCACAGAAACATATCCGTGCCTTCGCCCCTCAATTTGAGCGGCCGGTGCGAGCCGGCCGCCAGGACTTCGTTACGCTGCCTTCGCCGGCTTCGGCTTCGACAGCATCGACTTCAGATTATCGACCAGGCCCTTGCCGTTCGCGGAGGACTTGGAAACGGCCGCCGCACCTTCCTCGCTGGCATGGCTCAGCACCATGTTCGAGAGCTGGGTGAAAGGCGCCGCCATCTTGCCCGTAGCGACCTCCGCGATCGGCTTGCCGAGCTTCGCCGCCTGGGCCGCGAGCTTGCTGTCGACCGGGAAGACGATGTCCACCGGACGTTCGATCGACTGTTCGAAATCCTTGCGGCTGATCTCCAGCGCGCCGCCCGAGGGGACGCGGTTGGCGATCACGATGACCTTGGTCTGCGGAGCGTTCGACTTCAGCCAGGCGAGGATGCGGATCGTGTCGCGGGTCGCCGCGAGCGTCAGCTCGGACACGACCGCCGCGACATGCGCATCGTGGACCAAATGCGGATACTGGATCAGCATGTGGCGCGGGAGGTCGAGCACAGTCGATTCGAACGCGTTGCGCATTTCTTCCTGAAGCTGGAAGAAGGCGGTCCCGTCGGTCACCAGCGGCTGGTGGATCGGCGCTTCGGCCGACAACACCGACAGGCGCTCGTTGGCGCGGACCATGGCCCGCTCGATGAACAGACCGTCGATGCGGCTCGGGTTCTCGATCGCGTCGGTGAGGCCGCGGCCGGGCTCGAGGTCGAGCGCCAGCGCGCCTGTCCCGAAGTGCACGTCGAGGTCGAGCAGGGCGGTCGTGCGCCGCGCCTTCTCACCCAGCAGCCAGGCGAGCGACGTCGCGATGGTCGATGCGCCGACGCCGCCGCGGGTGCCGATGACCGCGGTCATGACATGCGGCTTGTCGACCTGCGCATCGGCGCGGGGACCCGACAGGATCATCTGCGCGTGCGCGAAGGTGTCGCGAAGCTGGTCGACGGTGAAGGGCTTCAGCAGATAATCGTGAATGCCGCTGGCGACGAGGTCGCGGTACAGGCGCACGTCGTTGACGGTGCCGGAGGCGATCACGATCGTCCCCGGCTCGCACACTTCGGCGAGCGCGTTGATGTCGTTCAGCGGATCGGCGGACTCCGACAGGTCGACGAACAGGATGTTCGGGCTGGCCGAGACCGACAGCGACTGGACCGCGTTGCGCAGCCCGCCCTTGTGGACCTTCTCCGGCGACCAGCCATGCTCGACCGCGACCGGCCGCAGCATGTCTGCAGTGGCGTCGTCGCAGACGAAGGCCGTGAACGGATCGCGGAGGCCCGCGCGTGCCTGGAAGGGGGCGTTCATCACTGACTATCCTTCTTGGTGCTGGTTTCCTTGAGACCGTTGGTCCCGGTCGGCGCCTGGTTGCGATACATGATGACGGCCTTCGAACCGGTCATCGCATCGCCGACGGAGCCGGCTTCACGCCCGTGAAGCAGGTCCTCGGGATTGGCGACCTGGGCGGCGAGGGCGCCGTTCACGCCGCAACCGAAGTTGGACATCGTCCGGTTGCCGAAGTCCGGCTCCGACGCGACACTCCAGTTCGGACAACCCGGAATTTCTGCGCGGCGCCGTGCGACGACGACGCGGATCGCATCGGGCTGGATTGCGCCCGAGGTGACGGGCGCTCCCGACTGGATCAGCATGCCGTAGTTGCCCGCGACCGCAGCGACCTGGTTGCGCGCGGCAAAGCCGTCGCCGTCGACGTAGACGCTGTCGCCGTAACCGAGGCCGAGGGTCGAGAACCAGGCGTTGAGACGCTCGGTCTCGCCCGGAGCGAGCGCGCCGCCGGGGGCGGCTGCATCGAACACATAGTCCGCAGTGGTCACCACCGGCACGTTGACCGCGGCGAGGCCCCGGCTCGGGACGTCGCGCCCGACGGCCGTCTGGCACGCTGCGAGCGTGGTGCTCAGGGCCAGGAGCGGGAGGAGTTTGGAACGCATGATTGCATCCTTCCTGAAAGAGCGGGTCACCGGCTGAAGCCCGGGGCGGCGACAGGCGCAGCCAAGGCGGGCACCGCGGTCGGCTCACGCGCGCCGCTCGTGCCTGCAAAGGTCTGGCCTTCGAGGTTGATTTGCGGATCTGTCGGCGCACGGTAGCCATCGGTCGGCAGGGCCAGCTGATGCGAAACCGGGCGAACCAGGTACGGAGTGACGATGATCACCAGCTCGGTCTCGTCACGCTGGTAGCTCGTCGAACGGAACAGCGCGCCAAGGATCGGCAGGTCGCCGAGGAACGGCGCCTTGTTGATATTGTTGCGGTTCTTGTTCGACAGCAGGCCGGCGATCATGAACGACTGGCCCGAACCGAGCTCAACGGTCGTTTCGGCGCGGCGGGTCAGCAGCGCAGGGACCTGCACATCACCGACCTTGACCGAGCCCGCGTCCGTCAGCTCGCTGACTTCCGGACGGACGCGCATCGAGATGCGGCCATCGCCTAGAACCACCGGAGTGAAGGCGAGCCCGACGCCGTACTGCTTGTACTCGATGGTCGAGGAGCCAAGCGACGACGACACCGGGATTGGATATTCGCCGCCGGCGAGGAAGCTCGCAGTCTCACCCGACAATGCGGTGAGGTTCGGCTCGGCAAGCGTGGTTGCGACGCCGTCTTTCTGTGCAAGATCGAGCGCGGCCGAAATGTCGAGGCCGAGCAGCTTGCCGGCAAGTCCGAGCGTCGTGCCGCCATTGACGAGCGCGCCGACGCCGAACGGCGAGGTGTTGATGCCCGACACCGACGTTGGATCACCCTGGCCGATCCCGAACTTGAACCCGCTGGTCGGATCCGAGCTGAACAGGTTGACGCCGATGCTCTTCAACACCGTGCGGTTGACCTCCGCGATGCGGACCTTGAGCGTCACTTGCAGCGGGGTCGCGACCTTCAGCCGGTTGACGACGCAGATCTTGCACATCGCGCCGGGCTTCGAGAAGTCGACGCCGGGGTTGAGCTCGCTCATCGCAAGCTCCTGGGCGAAGGCCGAGTCCGCGGGTGAAGCGACGGTGCCCTGGAGGATTCCAGTCTGACCGATGGTCAGCACGCGGACGTCCGATTCGGGCATCGCCGCGCGCAGCACCTCGTTGATCGTCGGCAGATTCTGGCTGACCCGGACCTGGGCGCCATAGACGACCGAGCCGTCCGCCGCCGTGGCGATGATCGTCGCGTCGCCGAAGTCCTTGCCGAACAGATTGATCTGGCGCGGACCCTGGACATAGACGTCGGCGACCTTCGGGTTCGAGGTCCAGACGCTTGCAACGCTGCGGGGCAGGTTGATCATCTGGCCTTCGCCGACCGACAGCGCGACCTGATTGGCCGGGCGGTAGCTGGACGAATAGCCCTTGGGTGCGGCCGAGGCCGGCGCGGCCGTCACCACTGCGCCGAGCGCAATGGCGGCGATCGCCGTGCCGAGGCTCGCCCGGCTGATCATGTTGCGAGTTTTCATCTTAGTGAGCTCCCACCGGAACGACGGTGACATCATTGCCGCGCGCGACGCGCACGACGGGTCCGGCGCCGGCTCCCCCCGGCTGACCGGTAATCGCTTGTCCAAGGCCACGGCCGAAGGCGGACATCGCCTTGGCCAAGCGCTCCTCGGGGCGGGCAGGAACCGTGCGGCGCTGGAAGCGCGACACGTCACCGCCGGTCGAGAAAGTGGTGTTGGTGTCGATCGGCCGGTTGGCGACCGCCAGAAGCATCTGGCGCTCCTCAGCCGGGTTGGCGTTGGCCGGGATCTTCACATCGCCCGCCGCAACCGCACGCTCCAGCTCGGCCGTATTGTCGGCGATCGAGCGCAGCGACAGCGACAGCGTGCCGAGGCTCTGCGCGACCGAGATCTTCTCGGCGATGCGCGGAGTGACTTCGACCGTGACGTTGGCGAAGATCTTGACTTCCGTCTTCCCGTCCTCACCCTTGCTGTCGATCCGCTGATCGGTAGCGAGCACGCGAAGATTACGGACGATCGTCTCGGAAACCTTGAGCGGCGGGCCGTCTCCGCCACCCTGGACGGTCTCGGTCAGCACCATGTCGACATGGTCGCCCGGGAAGACGAAGCCGCCGACTCCGGTCGACGCGTTCACCGGAACGGTGATCGCGCGCATGCCCGGGCCGAGCGCAGCGGCGAGGAAGCCGCGGTCCTTCGGACCGACGAGCGCGCCGCGGGTGACCGGCTGGCCGGCGGTGATCGGATAGCGCACCACGGTGCCGACCAGCTTCTGGATGTCGGCGCCGGGCTGACCCTCGGTGTAATAGGCGCTCTGCATGAGCTCCTTCGGCCACGGCTGCCAGCTGAGCGCCTCCGGATCGATGATCGTCCCCGCCTGGAGCGGTTTCTTGGCGACCAGGATTTTCGGCCCGGTAGGCACCGCAGGCGCGGCAACGGCCTGCTGGGCCCCCGCTCCGGCGAACATGTTCCTGGCCATCACCGCAGTAACCACCGCAATGACCAATGCTCCGATGAGCAGAGCTACTTTCTTGACGTCCATGACGTGATCGCCTCCCCTTGAGGGCTCCCCTTTACGGTCTCACAAATCAGGCAAATTGGTTAAGAAACCGTTGGGTGAGAATGACGAGGGCGCCAAAGGCTATGGCGACCCCATACGGAACTTCCGGCCGGCCCTCTCGACGGCGGGCGCGATGCAGGGCGAGAACGCCCAGAGTCAGCACTCCGCCGGCGAGCGAGGTCACGACCAGAAACTTGATTGTCGATTGCGGCGAGAACCACAGGGCGAGGGCTGCCGCGAGCTTGACGTCGCCGCCGCCCATCATGCCGATGTAGAAGGCGATCGCGAACACGGCGAAGACCGCAACGGCGATTCCCACCTGAGTCGCGGCGTCGGGCCACAGCGGGAGATGCGACGCCCACCAGTAAAGCGGCGCCATCAGCGCGACCGCGAGGTTGAGCCGGTTGGAAATCGTGAAGGTGCGGACATCGATCACCGCCGCGACCACCAGGATCGCGGCGAGCGCCAGCAGCAGAATTTCGGTAAATGCACCGTTGATCATGGCTCGCACCCCTAGACGGCCCGGCTTTCGAATTCGTAACCGGCAGGAACATGAGCGAGTTCGACATCGTGATCGTCGGCGGCGGGATCGCCGGAGCCAGCCTGGGCGCGCGGATCGCGGGCAAGGCGCGGGTCGCGATCGTCGAGGCCGAAGACCATTGCGGGCGGCATTCGACCGGCCGCTCGGCCGCGTTCTGGCTCGCGCATTACGGCGGCGCGCCGATCATCCCGCTCAGCATCCCGTCGCGCGAACCGCTCGAGCAGGGCTGGCCGGCGGGCGAGGGGTCGCTGCTGCACCGGCGCGGCGCGATCGTCATCGGTCGCGAGTATCGCGCCTTGTGGGACGCGCTCAGCGTCGAGACCGACAAGGCTCCGCGCCGCGAGGAGATCGGCCGAGACGCGCTCGAGCAGCGGATTCCGGGATTGCGCGAGGGGTGGGATTTCGGGCTCGACGATCCGACCTGTGCGGACATCGATGTTGCAGCGCTGCACGCGGGCTGCCTGGCGGCTTTCCGCCGCGCTGGCGGCGAGTTGCTGACCTCGTCGCCGCTGACCTCTGCGAATCGGCGCGGAGACTCTTGGCACGTCGCCTTGGCGGACCGCATCGTGACCGCTGGGACGATGGTCAACGCCGCGGGCGCCTGGGCCGACGATGTCGCGAAGCGCTGCGGCATAAGGCCTCTCCACGTCCAGCCGTATCGAAGAACGATCGTCCAGCTGCGCGTCGGACGCACCGGCCTCAAGGATCTGCCACTGGTCATCGACGGCTACGGCCGATTTTATTTTAAAGGCGAGTCGGACAATCGCGTGTGGGTCAGCCCCCATGACGAGACACCGAGCGATCCGTGCGATGCGGCGCCCGAGGAGATCGACGTCGCGCGGGCAATCGACTTCTTCGAATCGGTCGTCGACTGGCCGATCGAGGCGGTCGAACGCAAATGGGCGGGGCTGCGGAGCTTCACGCCGGCGCGGGTGCCGGCCTACGGTTTCGATGCTGACGAGCCCGGCTTTTTCTGGTGTGTCGGGCAGGGCGGGTTCGGAATCCAGACCGCGCCGGCGGCTTCAGCGATCGCAGCGGCGCTGCTGCTTGGCGAGGAACCAGCGGAATTCGTCCGCCACATCGATTTGTCCGTCTATCGTCCGCGCCGCGACGATTAGCGCCTAGAGCCGGTGGTGAACCCGCTGGCTGTCCGCCTCGGCGCAGGCGAGCGCGTCGACGCGGTCGTTCTCAGCGTGGCCGCTGTGGCCCTTCACCCAGCGCCATTCGATCCGATGCGGCTCGCAGGCATTGAGCAGCTCCTGCCAGAGCTCGGCGTTCTTGACCGGCTTCTTGTCCGACGTGCGCCAGCCATTCTGCCGCCATTTATGGATCCAGCGGGTGATCCCGTCCTTCACATAGACGCTGTCGGTGTGGAGCGTGACCCGGCACGGGCGCTTGAGCGCCTCGAGCGCGCGGATGGCGGCGAGCAGCTCCATCCGGTTGTTGGTCGTCAGCGGCTCGCCGCCGCCGATCTCCTTTTCCTTGCCGCCCATCCGCAGCAGCGCGGCCCAGCCGCCCGGGCCGGGGTTGCCGCGGCACGCGCCGTCGGTGAAGATTTCGACCAGCGGAAGTTCAGCGTTCAAGCGACGAGCTCACGCGGGAGCTTGAAGACCATCCGTTCCGGGGTGTGGTCGGCAACCACCTCGGTCACCGCGAAGCGTTCGCGCAGTGCCTCGACCACTTCCCGGACCAGCAGCTCGGGCGCCGATGCGCCGGCGGTGAGGCCCAGCGTCCGCGGCTCGCCCAGCCAGTCCCAGTCGATGTTGTCGGCGCGCTCGATCAGTCGCGCCGGCGCGCCCATCCGCTCGGCGACCTCGGCGAGGCGGAGCGAGTTGCTGCTGTTCGGAGCGCCGATCACCAGCATCCGGTCGCATTCAGGCGCGATCGCCTTGACCGCCGCCTGGCGGTTCGACGTCGCGTAGCAAATGTCCTCGCTGCGCGGCGCGCGGATCTCGGGGAAGCGGGCTTTCAGCGCTTCGACGATTGCCGCCGTGTCGTCGACCGAGAGCGTGGTCTGCGTGAGGAAGGCGAGGGTCGCCCCGTCTGGAACGTGTAGCTCGGCCACGTCCGCGACCGTTTCGACCAGGGTCATCGAGCCGGCCGGGACCTGTCCGAATGTGCCGATCACTTCGGGATGACCGGCGTGGCCGATGAACAGGATATGCCGCCCTTCGCCAATGAGGCGCTCGGCCTGGCGATGGACCTTCGAAACGAGCGGGCAGGTCGCGTCGACATAGGTCAGGCCGCGGTCCTGGGCGGCGGCCGGGACGGCTTTCGGAACCCCGTGGGCGGAGAAGACGACCGGCCGGTCGTCGGGAACCTCGTCGAGCTCGTCGACGAAGATCGCGCCGAGCTCGCGCAGCCGATCGACGACGAAGCGGTTGTGGACGATCTCGTGGCGGACATAGACCGGCGCCCCGAACCGCTCGAGCGCGAGCTCGACGATCTGGATCGCGCGGTCGACGCCGGCGCAGAAGCCGCGTGGGGCCGCGATGAGGACCTGGAGCTCGGGCTTATTCAGCATTGGGAAAGCCATGTAAGCCTTCGCTTGCAGCCATAGAAGGGGCTTGCCATAGAACCGCGAACCGCCTTCGGCTTCGTAAGGATCGCCCGTGAAATTTCGCTTTGCCCTGATTACCGCCGCCACGCTGCTCGCCGGCTGCCGCCACGCCGGCGACATCACCGCGGAAAACGGCGGAGGAATCTGGGCCGTCCGGAGCACCTGCCCGCTGGTCGGAATCCCGGCCGGCACCGGCGACATCACGCTGTTCAATCCCGAAGGCAGCACCGATTCGCGCGCGATCGACGTGACCGCGTCGATCACCGACCTGCGCTCGACCTGCCAGGACGCAGGCAACGACGTGATTTCGACCGCGACGTTCACCGTCGTCGCGTTGCGCAGCGCTCCGGGACCGGCGCGGCAGGTGATCCTGCCCTATTTCGACGTTGCGTTGCGCGGCGGAAGCAACGTGGCCGCGAAGCGGATCGGCCAGATCGCGCTCAACTTCAAACCGGGCGGAGTCCATGCCTGGACCCGGGTCCAGGCGACCGTCCGGGTGAACCGCGGCGCAGCGAGCCTGCCCGAGAATGTCCGGCGGATCCTGACCCAGCCGCGCAAGGCCGGCGAGGCCGATGCCGCGACGGACCCGCTCGCCGATCCGTCGATCCGCACTGCGGTCGCGAATGCGACGTTCGAGCATCTGATCGGCTTCCAGATGAGCCGCGATCAGCTCAAGTATAACGCGACGCGCTAAGACTTCACCGCGGGCCGCGTTGACTCGGCGGTTCGGCCCCGCCAAGGCCGTGCGCGTCGCCGGAGGCTCGCTTCCGGAAAGGCCGCGCGGGAGAGCTCGTCCGAAAGGACGGCGCCGAAGGAGCAACCGCCCCCGGAATCTCTCAGGCCAAAGGACCGCGCGCGCCTGACAGTCTGGAAAGCGTCCCGCCATTGCTACGGCCTGGCGGGGCCGCCGAAGGGGCAAAGCTCTCAGGCGCTCAGGACAGACGGGGGCGGCAGCCGGAGCCGCGACAGCGCGCGCCGGCAGTCGCAGCCTTGCGGGAGCGCGAATGAGCATGGACGTCGATCAACCAACCGAGCAGCTGCCGCTCGATTCGTGGCACCGGGCGAAGGGCGCGCGGATGGTTCCGTTCGCCGGTTACGAAATGCCGGTCCAGTACGAAGGCATCATCGCCGAGCACGTCTGGACCCGGACCAGCGCCGGATTGTTCGACGTCAGCCACATGGGCCAGCTGCTGGTCCACGGCCGCGACACCGCCCGTGCGCTCGAGAAGCTCCTGCCCGGCGACTTCCAGGCCCAGCCCGACATGAAGCTCAAATATTCGCTCCTGCTGGCCGAGGATGGCGGGATCCTCGACGACCTGATGGCGACCCGCCGCGGCGAGGATTTCTACGTCGTGGTCAACGGCGCGACCAAGCATGGCGACATCCACGAGTTCCGGACGCGGCTGCCGCGCGACGTCGTGGTCGATTACATGAAGGAGCAGGCATTGCTCGCGCTCCAGGGCCCGCGCGCCGCGGAAGCCTTGGAGACGATCGTCCCAGGCGTCGGCGAGCTCGGCTTCATGGAGGGCCGGTCGTTCGACTGGAACGGCCAGCCGCTGTGGATCAGCCGCTCCGGCTACACCGGCGAGGACGGGTTCGAGATTTCCGTCCCCGCGGCGCTTGCGGAGGATCTGGCGGAGCAACTGATTGGCAATCCGCTGGTCAAGCCGATCGGCCTCGGAGCGCGCGATTCGCTGCGGCTCGAGGCGGGGCTTCCGCTCTACGGCCACGACCTCGATCATGACACGACCCCCGTCATGGCCGGCCTGACCTTCGCGATCAACAAGCGCCGCCGCGCCGACGGCGGCTTCGCCGGCGCGATGCGGATCCTCGCCGAGCTCGAGAACGGGCCGGCGCAGAAGCGCGTCGGGCTCGACGTCGACGGCCGCCAACCCGTCCGCGAGGGCGCGCTTGTGCTCGACGGCGAGGGTAATGAGATCGGCAAGGTCACGAGCGGCGGCTTTTCCCCGACGCTGCAGCGGCCGATCGCAATGGGCTATGTCGGCGCACCGTTCACCGAGGTCGGGACCGCGCTGAAGCTCGAGCAGCGCGGAAAGCTGTTCGACGCCGTGGTCACGGCCATGCCGTTCGTCCCCCACCGTTATCACCGCAAGGGAGCCGTTTGATGACGACATATTATACGAAGGACCACGAATGGGTCCGGGTTGAAGGCAATCAAGCAACCGTCGGCATCTCCAGCCACGCGCAGGAGCAGCTGGGCGACATCGTCTTCGCCGAAGCGCCCGCCGCAGGCCGCTCGCTGCGCAAGGGGGAGGAGGCCGCAGTGGTCGAATCGGTCAAGGCAGCGTCGGACGTTTACTCGCCGATCAGCGGCACGGTGGTCGAAGGCAATCCGGCGATCGCCGACGATCCGGCGATCATCAACAACGATCCCGAAGGCGGCGGGTGGTTCTTCAAGATCGAAGTCAGCGACCCGTCGGAGCTCGATGGCCTCATGGACGAAGCCGCCTATCGCGAGTTCGTGGCCTCGCTTTGAGCAAAAGCATCGCCTCGACCAGCAAGTGGGACGCGGCCGACTATGCGAGGGTCGGCGCGTTCGTCGCCGAGCTCGGCGGGGCGGCGCTCGACCTGCTCGACCCGCAGCCCGGCGAGCGGATCCTCGACGTCGGTTGCGGCGAGGGGACGCTGACCAGGAAGATCGTCGAGCGCGGCGCGATCGTGCTCGGGATCGACAATTCGCCCGAGATGATCGCCGCCGCCCGGGCGGCTGGGATCGACGCGGTGCTGCTCGACGCGGCGGACATGCAGTTCTTCGGAGAATTCGATGCCGCTTTCTCCAACGCCACGCTCCACTGGGTCCTGGAGAAGGAGCAGGCGGCGCGGGCGATCTTCCGCGCGCTCAAACCCGGCGGGCGGTTCGCGGGCGAGATGGGTGGCGAGAGCAATCTCCAGCGGCTCCGCGATGCCCTCGACGAGGAGCTGATCATCCGCGGCTACGCGCCGCCGGTCGAGGCGAGCAACTGGTACGCCTCGCCGCATGAATTCGCCGCGGTTTACGAAGCGGCCGGCTTCCGCGAGATCGACGCCCGCCTGATCGAGCGTCCGACTCCGATCGAGCACGGAGTCGCCGCCTGGGTGACGACCTTCCGCAAGGGCTGGCTCGACCGTGCCGGCGTGCCGGAGGGCGAGCGCGCCGAGATCGGCGCCGCAGTCGCCGACCGCGTCGGCTCCAACGTCGCCGATTATGTCCGCCTTCGCTTCATCATGAGGAAGCCTGCCTGATGCGTTATTTGCCGTTGAGCGACACCGATCGCAGCGAGATGCTGCGGGTGATCGGCGCAAGCTCGATCGACGATCTGTTCCGCGACGTGCCCGAGGAGCTGCGGCTCAAGGGCCCGATCGAGGGCCTGCCGCTGCACGCGTCGGAAATGGCGGTCGAGCGGCATATGACCGCTTTGTCACGCAAGAACATGGCGGCGGGCGACGTGCCCTTCTTCCTCGGCTGCGGCGCGTACAGGCACCATGTCCCGGCGAGCGTCGACCATATCATCCAGCGCGGCGAGTTCCTGACGAGCTACACGCCCTATCAGCCCGAAATCGCGCAGGGCACGCTGCAGATGATGTTCGAATTCCAGACGCAGGTCGCGCGGCTGTTCGGCTGCGAGGTCGCCAACGCCTCGATGTACGACGGCTCCACCGCGATGTGGGAAGCGGTCGTCATGGCGCACCGCATCACGCGCCGGAACAAGACGATCCTCTCGTCGGGAGTTCACCCGCACTACGTCAGCGTCGCGAAGACGATGGCCAAGTTCACCGAGGATGCGCTCCAGACCGCGTTCCCGGAGCTGACCGCCGCGACCGACGCCGGGCGGTTGATTTCG
>Ga0207678_10000305_pt1 | contig 44117 bp, 22 predicted proteins | sample KBSC63metaG_FD_184319 | JGI IMG/M metagenome (GOLD analysis project Ga0207678, IMG submission 184319) | Corn rhizosphere microbial communities from Kellogg Biological Station, Michigan, USA - KBS C6-3 metaG (SPAdes) (version 2) | ecosystem: Host-associated > Plants > Roots > Rhizosphere > Soil ... | reverse complement strand
TGTCTTCCTCAACCGGGGTGGCCGGACCGCGCCGCTGGCGCTGCGGGCCAACGCCGAGCACAACCACGTCCGCCACGAGCACGTCGTGATCATGTCGCTGGAGACCGAGCCGGTGCCGCGGGTGCCGGCCGAGCAGCGGGTGACCGTCGAGGATCTGGGTCACTCCGACGACGGGATCATCTTCGTCACCGCCCGCTACGGCTACACGGAGACCCCGGACGTCCCGGGCGCGCTCGCCCTGCTGGACCCCGCGGCGACGGAGGGCCGGTTGCGGCTCGAGGAAGCGTCCTACTTCCTGTCGAAGATCGAGCTCCAGCGCGGCAAGGAACCCACGATGGCGGCGTGGCGCAAACGGCTGTTCATCGCGACGTCGTACATCACCGCGGATGCCGCCGAGTACTTCGGCCTGCCCCGGGACCGCACCGTGATCATGGGATCCCACATCGAGGTGTGAGGACTCACGAGCGGCCGGAGGGTCCCGCTGGCAGCAGCACCGGCGGGTCGCAACTGGTCAAGCCCGGCCGGTGTCCACCGTGATCGCCGTCCGGAGGCGCTTTGCGTCAGTCGCTCAGCAGCAGCTGGTCGACCATGAGGTGACCCCAGGCGCCGGTGGCCCGGTCGTTCACCCGGACCTGGGCCACCTGCCCCCGCAGATCACCGATGTCCCAGTCGACCGGTTTCAGCACCCCGGTGTCGTCGCCGGTCGCTGTTCGCACCACCTGGCCGTTGACGACGAGGTCGATCGACGTCTGGCCGGGGTGGTTGCCGCCGGCGAGGAGGAAGTGCAAGTGGTTGCGGTCCAAGGTGAACGGCGGTGAGGTGATCGTGCCGGTGGCCGGGTCGCCGCCGCCGGCGAAGGTGTCCAGGACCGCGTTGCCGACCATGCCGGGCAGGTACTCGAACGACGGGCCGGTACCGGCGAAGCTGCCGGTGGTCCTCCAGCCCTGGTCGTAGGAGCTGCCCTCGAACCCGGAGACCACGTGCGCCGGACGCTGGCTCAGGTCCGGGAACTCGGTGACGGTCGTGTTGGCGAAGGTGGCGCTGCCGCCCGTGGTGTAGAGGTTGATGCCGGTGTCGGCGGGGTCGGCGAACACCTCGCTGGAGTGCACGTACCGGCCGTCGTCGACGAACACCTCGATCGTGGTCCGGTCGACCAGGATCCGCAGGTGCGCACTCGTCTTCGCCGGGTTCCACGGCGCGTGGCTCTCCCCGCGCGTCCCGGACGTGTCGGGTTGCCCGGTACTGCGCCGGTTGAGGTAGCTGTAGTCGTGGTAGATCCCGGTGTCGGCGTGGCGGGTCCCGTCGGCCGAAACCCGCAGCTGCAGCCCGATGTTCTCCAGCTGGGTCCAGCTGACGTCGGTGTCGAGCTGGTAGGCCGTCCCGTGGTAGGCCAGCGGAACCAAGCCGTTGACCTGCATGGTGCCGAGGTGGGTCACGGAGGCGGCGTGGGAGGCCAGCGCAGGCGTCGGTTGTGAGGCGAGCGCGTAGCCGTCCGGGTAGTGCTTCAGCGTGATCTGCCGGACGATCGAGTCGGTGCCGTTGAAGCCGTCGGCGTCTCGGGTCGGGGTGGTGTCCGCGTAGGCCCAGTTGTTCATCCAGGCCAGGCCGAACCGCCGGTCCGCCGGCGCCGCCGGGTCCTCCCAGGTGACTCCGGCGTACCAGTCGAAGCCGTGATCCAGCCATTGCGGCGTGGTCGCGTCCGCGGTGAACGCGGCGCCGTCGAAGGCCCCGGTCCAGTAGGCGTAGGTGCCCGGTGTCCCGCCGGCGCTCACGCCCAGCACCCAGTGCGTGGTGCCGTCGTCGGCGCGGATCGGGAACAGGTCGGGGCATTCGAGGGTGCCGTACGTGCTGACGAAGTCCGATTGCCACGTCCAGCTCTTGAGATCCGGCGAAGTGAAGAACCCGATCCGGTCGCCTTCGGTGATCGCGGCGACCCACCGGCCGCGGGCGGCATCCCAGATCACCTTGGGGTCCCGGAAGTCGCGGCGGCCGCCGTTCGGGATCACCGGGGTGTCGCCGTAGGGCCGGAACGTCCGGCCGCCGTCGATCGAGTACCACAGGAACTGCGCCTGCGGGCCGGAGGCGTTGACCGGGTGGTCCATCTGCGTGACCAGCTGGACCACCGCGCCGGCGCCGAATCCGGCCGTGTTCGCGGTGTCGACGACCGCGGAACCCGACCACAGGTCGTGGTTCGCGTTCGTTTTCTTCGGTGCCGCGATGCCCTGGTCGGCGAAGGCGACGCCGTCGGTGGTGGTCGCCAGCCGCCACGCCGTGCCGACTTCGGCCGGGTAGTCGGCGTTGTAGAGGTAGTAGTAGTTGAACCTGCCGTTGACGTACACCGGTCGCTGGGGGTCGTTCTTCCAGTGGTCGGGCACCGTGAAGTGGTACTGCGCGCGGTAGGTGGGGGCGGCTTGGGCCAAGGTGGCGGGACCGGTTGTGCCTGCCATCGCCGTCGCCCCCAGGAGGGCGACGACCGGCAGCAGGCGGATGCGGCTCGTCGTTGAGCGCATGGGGACCTCCGGGAGTTCAGGAATCGAGAACGCTGAGACGTTTGCCGTCCCACGCCACCGGCATGGGATCGCTGATGGCACCGACGAAGCCGTGTTCGCCGCGGTGGTGGAACGCGAGCAGCACCCGGCGGCCGTCGGACCGGCGGCGGATCAGGCGGCCGCTGTAGAAGCGGTCGTCGGTGACGGGTTCGGCGGCCGCGATGTCGAACGGCCCGAGCGGGCCGCCGGCCGGGGCGGCCCAGATCCCGCCGGTGGTACCGGTCGCCCGGCGGTCGGGCGAGGCGTGTTCGGCCAGGCAGGAGAACAGCAGCACCGGGCGGCCGTCCACCACCTCGGTCTGCAGGACCTCCAGCTGCCCGAACCCGCGCGGCCCGGGTGCGGTCAGCGGCGGGCGCAGTTCCCAGTGCCGCAGGTCCGCGGAAACGGCGTGGCCGACGACGCCGCGTTCGAACGGCTCGCCGGTGGCGGCACGAGCCGTGACGAGCATGTGCCAGCCGTCGCCGTCCGGATCGGCGAACACCCACGGGTCGCGGAACGCCTCGTCGTGCCAGCCGGCATCCAGCGTCTCGTACCAGCGGGGATCCGCGGCCAGGACCGGGTTCCGCGAAGTCCGTTGCCACGTCACGAGGTCTGTCGAAGTGGCACAGCCGATCCGCTGGACGTTCTTGCCGCCGGGGGCGCGGGTGGCGCCGGTGTAGAACAGGAACCACGTGCCGTCCGGGTGCCGGACGACCGAGCCGGTCCAGGTCGCCAGGTCGTCGAACGCATGCGCGTCCGCGCGGACCAGTGCGTCCTCGATCCGGGTCCAGTGCACCAGGTCCGCCGAGACGGCGTGGCCGATCGAGGCGCGGTAGTGGCGGGCTTCGGGGTCGTGCAGGGCGCGTGAGGCGTAGAGGAAGAAGAGGTGGTGGCGGTCGCCGTCGTCGGCGAACCAGAAGTCCCAGACCCAGGAGTCGGGCAGCGAAAACATGGGAACCTTTCGAAGAGTCGTCATTCCTTGACGCCGCTGGCCGCGACGCTGCTGACGAAAGCGCGTTGGAAGGCGAGGAACACCACGAGCACCGGAAGGGTGATCATGGAGGTGTAGGCCATGACCTCGCCCCAGGCGGTGTTGTCCTGGAAGAAGTACTGCATGCCGACCATGACCGGCCGCAGCTTCTCGTCCTGGACGACCATGCTCGGCCACAGGTACTGGTTCCAGGCCGGCAGGAACGTCAGGATCGCGACGGTGGCGAAGGCCGGGCCCGACAGCGGCACGGCAATCTTCCGGTAGATGGTGAACCAGCCGGCCCCGTCGATCCGCGCCGCCTCGTCGAGCGCGGTGGGAATCGACGAGAAGTACTGGGTGAACAGGAAGACCGAGAAACCGTTGGCGATGAACGGGACGATCTGCACCTGGTAGGTGTCCAGCCAGCCGAAGTCGTAGACGAGCTGTCCGTTTTGGAACAGCAGGGTCGGCAGCTGCGAGACCCAGTAGACCATCGGCACCGCGATGGTCTCGAACGGCACGATCAGCGTCGCGATGACGACGCTGAGCACGACGCCGCGGCCGGTCCAGCGCAGCCGGGAGATCGCGAACCCGGCCATCGAGTTCACCACCAGCCCGGCGGCCACGATCGCCACCGTGACGAGCACCGAGTTGAGCAGGAACCGCCCGACCGGCACCCGGTCGAACACTTCGGCGTAGTTGTCGAAGCTGATGTCGCCGACCGGCAGGAACGCCCGCCACCCGCCGACGTCGGACAGGATCCGGCCGTCGGGCTTCAGGCTGGAGACGAACATGAACACCAGCGGGAACAGGAAGAAGACGGCGAGTCCGACGAGGACCAGGTAGGTCCAGACCCGGCGACGCCGGCGCAGCACGCGCTCGTCGATACGTCCTTTGTGGATGGTCATGGCTCAGTCCTTGTCCCGGGTCAGGAAGCGCTGGACCAGCGCGACGATGAGCACCAGCACGAAGAACACCAGCGACAGGGCCGAGCCGTAGCCGATCTGCTGCTGGTGGTAGCCCATCCGGACGGCGTGGTAGACCAGCGTCGAGGTGGCGTCGACCGGGCCGCCCTGGGTCATCACGTCGATCTGCACGAACAGCCCGAGCGCGGCGATGGTGATCGTGATCAGCACGAACACCCGGGTCGGGCGCAGGCAGGGCCAGGTGACGTGGCGGAACTGCTGCCAGGTGCCCGCGCCGTCGATCCGCGCCGCTTCGTACAGCTCCTGCGGGATGGTCTGCAGGCCGGACAGCCAGATGAGCATGTGGAAGCCGACCGCCTGCCAGACGGACAGCACGATGATCGCGGTCAGTGCGGTGCTCGGGTCGTTCAGCCACGCCGTGCCCTGCCAGGCGCCGAAGGTGATCGAGTCGATGAAGGAGTTGATCAGCCCGTCGGGCTGGTACATGAACTTCCACAGGATCGAGACCACGACGATCGAGGTCACGACCGGGATGAAGAAGATGACCCGGAACGCCACCGCGCCGCGGATCTTCCGGTTCACCAGGATGGCCAGCAACAGCCCGAACCCGGCCTGCACCGGCACGACGACCGCGGCGAAGCAGACCGTGTTCACCAGCGAGCGGAGGAACGTCGGATCGGCGGTGAAGGCCCGGACGAAGTTGTCGAGACCGGTGAAAGTGGTCGGCTCGGGCGAGACGAGCCGGGCGTTGGTGAACGACAGGACGAACCCGAGGATCACCGGGACGATCAGGAACGCCAGCAGCAGCAACACGGCCGGGGCCGCCATGGCCCAGCCGGCCCGGCGCGCGGAACGTCGTTCGTGGTGGACCTTCGGGCGGGAGACGGGTTTCGGGGCCGCGCTCGCGGCGCGGGTGTCCGGCGAGATGGTCGCCGTCATGGGAGGTGCCTTCCCTCTCGGCCCGCCCGGCGTCGCCGCCGGGCGGGGGAGCGACGAGCTAGAAGCCGTAGCCGTTCTGGGACTTGATGTCGGTGTCGATCGCCTGCACGGCGGTGTCGAGCGCCGGCTTCACGTCGGTGCCGCTCATGATGTCCTTGGCCGCCTTCTCGAAGGTCGAGGAGATCACCGGGTAGCCGGGGGTGGCCGGGCGGGCGAGGGCGAACTTCTGCGACAGCACGGCGAACGGGTGCAGCGGGGCGGCGTCGCCGAAGTACTTCGACGCCGCCGCGGCCGCCGTCGTGCTCGGGATGACGACCTGGCTGTCGGCGAAGGCGGTGAGGTACTTGTCCTGGAAGCTGAACTTCAGGTACGCGCGGGCGCCCTCGGCGTTCTTGCAGCCGGCGGAAATGCCCCACTGCCAGGAACCGCCGCCGATCTTCGGGCCCTTGCCGAAGTCCACCGGCGGCAGGATCAGCAGGTCGTCGCCGACGCTTTCGAGCGCGTCCTTGGCGTTCCACACGCCGGTGTAGCTGAGGGCGACCTTGTTGTCGATGAACCGCTGGTTGCCGACCGGGCCCGCGTTGTCCGCCCAGCCGTTCTTGAACGCCTGCTGGAACCAGGTGAAGAACTTGACCGCTTCGGGGGAGTTCAGGACGCCGTCGGCGGACTTCATGGTGGTCCGGTCGACGAGATCGCCGCCGGTGCTCTGCAGCATCGGCGAGTACGCGTAGGACCACCACTCGCCCTTGTCGGCGGCGCCCAGGTCCAGCGGCGTGGCATAGCCGTTCGCCTTCAACTTGGTGACGGCGGCGTCGAACTCGTCCAGCGTCCACGGCTTCTCGACGGTCGGGATCCTGACGGCGTTCTTGTCCAGCACCGACTTCCGCGCGAAGACCGCCAGCGCGGCGTCCCAGTAGCCGGCCGAGTAGACGGTGTCCTTGTAGCGGCCGACGGTCGTGGGCAGCAGCGTCTTGATCAGGTCGTCCGGCAGCCCCAGCGGCTGCAGGTAGCCGGCCCACGCCCAGTTCGGCATCACCGGGCCGTCCATGTCCAGCAGGCAGGGCAGCTTCCGCGACGCGGCGGCCGCGGTGACCGCGTCGTTGTAGGAACCCTGCGGGAAGTTCTGCTCGACGATCTTGTACTGGGTCTGGGAGGCGTTGAAGTCGGCGATGATCTGCTGGTAGACCGCCAGCTCGCCGGGATTGCCCGCCGAGTGCGTCCACATGGTGATCTCGCCGGGAGCGCCGGCGGACTCCTGGGTCGCGCGGCCGCAGCCGCCCAGCGCGAGGACCGCGGCGAAGCCTGCCGCTACCATGATGGGGAGGGATTTGCGTTTCACCGTGGAATCTCTTTCTCTGTTGCGGAGCGCGACCGGCCGTCGCCTCCGTGCCGGATGGCAGCGCCAACTGCCATGTGGGATGCAGTGAGAAGTGCGGTCCGCCGTCAGCCGCCGAACGCGGCGGGCGGCGGGCCCACCGACGCCCGGCGGATCACCGGGCACGGCATGAGGTGCGGGGCCGCCGGGTCCGCTTGCCGCAGCCCGAGAGCGACCTCCATCGCCCACCGGCCCATTTCGTAGTGCGGCAGCGCGATCGTGGTCAACGGCGGATCGAGCTCGGCCGCGACCAGTTGCTGGTCGTCGTAGCCGACGACGGACAGATCACCGGGGACCGACAGGCCCCGGTGGTGTGCGGCCGCGTAGGCGCCCATCGCCATGCGGTCGTTGAAGCAGAACATCGCGGTGGGACGTCGTTCGCCCGGCAGGTCCAGCAGCCGCCGGGCGGCTTCCCGCCCACCCCCGGCCACCGGCTCGGCGCGGGCGTGCAGGACGGGGTCCGGCTCGATGCCGGCCTCCGCCAGCACCTGGAGGTAGCCCTCGTACCGCAGCCGGGAAGCGACGAGCTCGAACCGTTCTTCCGCGTCCAGGAAGGCGATCCGGCGGTGCCCGGCGGCCACCAGTTCCCGCACCGCGGCGACCCCGCCCGCCCGTTCGTCCGGGACGACCGAGGCCCGGTCTCCCGTGCTCGGGGCGCAGTCGAGCAGAACGGCGTCCTCGGGCAGCCCGTCGGGCACCTCGACCACCCGGTGCCACATGCAGGCGTAGATCATGGCGTCCACCCGCTGGTTGCCGAGGGCGTGCAGCGCCTGGCGTTCGGCGGCGGCGTCGTGCTCGGTGTCGACCAGGATCACCAGGTGCCCCTGCTCGCGCGCCACGTCGTTGGCCCCGGCCAGCATCCGCCCGGCGAACGGCGTGCTGGCAATGGTGTCCGAGACCAGCCCGACCATCCGCGTCTGCTGCGTCCGCAGGCTCCGCGCGACCGAGTTCGGCTTGTAACCGACCGCTTCGGCCGCTTCGCGCACGCGCTGCTGGGTCTGCGGCGAGATGCGCGTCGCGTTCACTCCGTTGAGGACCATCGAGACCGTCGCCGTGGAGACCCCGGCGCGTGCGGCCACGTCGGACATCCGGACCCGCGCCATCGCGTCGCCTCCTCGCGGCTGTTTAATCGATTAAACAGAGCTGACAGAGTATGCGGCCCGGCCGTTCGCGCGTCAAGGGCTCGGCTGCTCGGTGCCGCGGCCGGTCGTCGCGATGAACGACGGTCAGGACGGCGTCGGGGAGCTGCGGACCGGGCGGTTCACGAGGCCGTCGAGCAGGCGCCGCAACCCGAAATCGAACCAGGCGTCCAAGTCGGCGTCCGCGTGCCCCGGGTCGCCGTGGCGGACGGCGGCCAGCCACGGGTGGTGCCGGGTGCGGCCGGTGCTTTCCAGTCGTCTGGTGGTCGCCGACCACCAGGTGCCGTAGGGGGTTTCGGCGGTCGGGTGGTCGATGAGCAGTGCCATGCCCTGGATGTAGGCGCCGAGGGTGAGGTACGCCGCGAACGCGTCGCCGGGGTCGTACCCGGCGCCGGTCAGTGCCTCGATGGTGCGGCCGGCCATCGCCAGCACCGCGGGGCCGGTCGGCGGCCGGTTGGTGGCGAGGATCGCGAGCAGCCACGGGTGCCTGCGGTACATCGCCCACTCGTCGCGGGCGAGCCGGTCGAGCCGGCCGCGCGGGTCTGCCGGTGCGGTGTGGCCGGGCATGCGGCGGGTGACGACGTGCTCGGCCATTGCGGCGAGCAGGTCGCTTCGGTTGCGTACGACGCGGTAAAGGGCGTGGGCGGGCATCCCGGCGCTTTCGGCGAGGGCGCGCACGGAGACGGCGCCGAGGCCCGCGGCGTCCGCCGTTTCGACCGCGAGGCGGACCAGCCCCTCGCGAGGGTCGGCGCCCGCCGTGGCTGGGGAGCCGGTGAGCCGGCGGGGCGTCACCGCCGGCCCGTGGTCGCGGCGCCGCCGGTACGCCCGTGCCTGGCAGGCCCGCGAGCAGTACCGCCGGGGCCGTCCCGGCTTCCCGCCGGCCGGCAAGGAGCGCCCGCACTCGACACACGGCACGCCCGGCTCCCTTTTCGTCACGACATCTCGTGTGACGAATCTACTCGTCGCCGGCCGGGCCGAACCCGCAGGCTCCGGGCATGAGCCAGCACAGTCGCAGGGCCCTGTTCCGGGCCGGCGCGGTGGCTTCGGTCGCCGCCCTCCACCCGGCGCCGGCGCACGCCGCGCTCCCGAGCAGCGCGCCGCCGCTCGGTCCGGTCCGCGTGGGTCCCGGCGATCCGCGGTACGAAGACCTGGTGCGCCGCGGCAACCGCCGGTTTGTGGGCACCCCCGACGAGGTCCGCGTGGTCGGCTCGACCCAGCAGGTCGTCGAGGCCGTGCGGGACGCGGTCCGGTCCGGGCGCCGGGTGGCGGTGCGCGGGGGTGGGCACGGGTTCGAGGGGTTCGTGGACGATCCCGAAGTCCGCATGGTGATCGACCTGTCCGGCCTGACCGGGGTGTACTTCGACGTGGAGCGGTCGGCGTTCGCGGTCGAGGCGGGTGCCACGCTCGGGGAGGTGTACCGACGGCTGTACCTCGGCTGGGGTGTCACGATCCCGGGTGGTTCGTGCCCCGGCGTCGGCGTCGGCGGGCACGTCGCGGGCGGCGGCTACGGGCGGTTGTCCCGGCGGCACGGCCTGGCGGCCGACTGCCTGCACGCGATCGAGACCGTGGTGGTGAACGCGGCCGGTGACGTGCGTGCGGTGGTCGCTTCGCGTGAACCGGCGGACCCGCACCGGGAGCTGTGGTGGGCGCACACCGGCGGCGGAGGGGGAAACTTCGGCGTGGTGACCCGCTACTGGTTCCGGGCGCTGCCGCAGCCGCCCGCACGGGTCGTGGACTTCACGGTCACCTGGCCGTGGGAGGGCCTCGACGAGCGGGGTTTCCGCCGGCTCGCCGGCAACTTCGGCGCCTGGTGCGAGCGCACCGGCACGCCCGGTGCGCCCGCCACGCGCCTCTACGGCGAACTCGTGCTCAACCATCGGTCCGCGGGCGCCCACCTGCTGACCGGCCAGGTCCCCGCCGACGCCGCACACCTGCTGGACGAGCACGTCGCCGCGCTCGGCACCGGCGTCGGCGTCACTCCGTCCCGGTCCCAGGAGACGCTGCCCTGGCTGGCCGCGACACTGGGGAAACAGAGCGACGACGGCAAGGGCTGGCGGCTGAAGGTGAAGTCCGCCTTCCACCGCACGCGCCTGACCGACCGGCAGCTGGCCGCCGCGTACCACCACCTCACCCGCGGCGACCACGACGCCCCGGCCCGGTCACTGAGCCTCAACACCTACGGCGGCGCGATCAACTCCGTGCCGCCCGGTGCCACCGCGACCGCCCGGCGCGACTCGGCGATGCTGCTCTTCTACCTCACCGGCTGGACCGACCCCGCCGAGGACGAGCGGCACCTGGGCTGGATCCGTGAGTTCTACCGCGACGTGTACGCCGACACCCACGGCGTACCACCGGACGGCGCCTACATCAACTACCCGGACATCGACCTGGCCGACCCGGCCTGGAACCGGTCCGGACGGCCGTGGTCCGCCCTCTACTACGGCGACCACTACCCCCGGCTGCAGGCGGTCAAGGCGCGCTGGGACCCGCGGAACGTGTTCCGGCACGCGCTTTCCGTGCGCCGAGCGGGAAACTGATCCGGCGGGATCACGCACTTTCCTCCCCGGCCCGGCCTTCGACGCGGTCGGCGAAACCCCGCCAGTACGCGGCGTACCGGCGGGCCAGCCGCGCGACGGCCGGGAGGCAGTGGGCCGGCAGCGCGGCCACGAAGTCGTCGGTGTGGTCGATCGGGAACTGGGCGCGCAGCCAGCGCAGCAGCATCCGGCCGGTCTCGGAGTACTGCAGGGCCGGGTCGGCGCGCAGGTCGCCGAGCAGGGCGGCGGTGTCGGGCTCGGCCTCGGCGGACGGCAGGTCCGGGGATCCGGGCTTCGGCGGCAACGCGGTCCGCTGCGTCGTGGTCGTCGGGTCTTCGCCGCGGTCCATCCGGTCGCGGACGTCGCGCACGGTCGTCGCCGAGATCCCGGCCATCGCGGCGATCCGCCGCAGCGAAGCGTTCGGATGGCGGGCGAGCAGTTCACTCGCGTACCGCCTGCCCACCGCGCTGTTGATCGGACGGACCCGGCCGTCCTGCCCGAGCCGGTGGGCGAGCCGGGTGATCTTCGTGTCGGCCTGCCTGATCGCGCTCACGGTCTTGCCGGAGAGCCCGGCGGCCCGCCCCACGGCGCGGTCGGACCAGTGCGGGTGCATCTTCATGATCCGGGTGGCCGCGGATCTCCGGTCGGCGAGCGTGAGCGGAAGCCCGTGGCGGATGTTTTCGGTGACGCCACGCAGGAACGCGCTCTTGTCGTCGCCGTCGAAGTACCGGACCTTGATGCTGGTCCGCTGCCGGAGCTGGGCGGCCCGCAGCCGGTGCATGCCGTCGATGACCCGCATGGAGCGCTGGTGCACCAGGATCGGGGGCAGGTCGGCACCCGACTCGGCGAGCAGGCGTGCGTGCTCTTCGTCGACTCCGGCGAGCCGGGGCGAGTCGGCACCGCGCAGCCGCGCGATCGGCACGAGAACGGTTCCTTCGCCGTCGGGCTTCTCACCGGGACTTTCTGCGGTCGTCAATGGCTCGCCGGACATCTCTTGCCTCCCCCGAACGGAAACCGGCTTCTCTGATCGTCGAATCGTGGGGTGATTGTTTCGTGGTGTGAATCCGTCGCGGGTGCGATTTCCGCGCGCGGAACCGGCGAATCGCCCGTGAGCCGCATCCGCCTGCTGTCATCGATGTCATGTGACGTCCGGAGCTCGCCGAGGGTCCACGCCTGCCCGCGGGGACGCGCTCAGTTCCCATGATCGATGACAGTTGGTGTTTTACCACCCCCGATCCCCATGCACCCGATCTTGCTGGGGGGTGATGATCGAGTCAAGGCTCTGGTCGAGTGGATGAACCGCGGCAAATCGCGCACAACCCGGGAAAACTGGACAAATGAGGCCGAGGCCGGCGGCGTGTGGTGCCACGCGGCGTGGCGGGACTTCGGTGTGGTGCGCCTGGTGCGGCGGGAACGGGTGTCCGGTCGGCGCGCGATCCGGCGGGAAGCCGCCGTGGTCACCATTTGCGCATCCCGGTCGCGTCCGAATTCTGCGGAACAGCGGTGAATCGGATGTGAACGGCTCACCAATTCGCCCGGTGTCCGCCGGGCTCGTTGCGCCATTCGTGTCACCCGTGGGGAACGAGACGCCCGGCGGCTACCGCACGTGTCCGCGGCCGGAGAGTCTCGCGTCGCAGGAAAGCAATGTGCGCTGCGGGACGTCACTCGGCGGCGTACCCTGTTCCGCTTCATCGAAGGGGAGAACTGTGCGGGCCGGGTAATCCGCACGGCAGGAGTGGCGTGATCTCCGGTGCACAACTGCGGAACCGCGCGGTTGTGCGGCCGGCGCGCGGACGGCGGCGTACGAAATCAATAGATGGTCACATTGACGCGTGTGATCGGCCGTGTTAGCGTGATTTTCCGGGTTGTTTGGTAAATGGAAGCCATCGGGTTGGCAAGAGGGTTTCGTGCATGCGCTATGAACTTCTAGGACCTCTGCGCATCGTGTCGGAGGGTCAAAATTTCGAACTGCGATCGCACAAGATGCAAGTCCTCCTGGCCACGTTGCTGGTCCGCTATGACCAGGTGGTTCCGGTCGAGCGGCTGCTCGGTGAACTGTGGGGCGGGAATCCACCGCGACGGGCGGACGCGAGCCTGCACGTGTACATCTCGCAACTGCGGAAATTCATTTCCGGTATCAGTGGGACGCAAAGCGCAATCCTGACCAAATCGCCCGGGTACCTGCTCGGCCTCGGTGGGGCCGAGTTCGACTTCGAAAAGTTCCACGTCCTGCTCGCCCGGGGGCGCGAACTGCTCGGGGGAGGGTGCCCGGAGGAGGCGGTGGCCGTCCTGTCGGAGGCGCTCGACCTGCACCGCGGGCAGGTGCTGGGCGGGCTCGCCAGCGGTCCCACCGTCGACAACTTCGCGACCATGGCCGAGGAGCTGCGGCTCGAGTGCCTCGAACTCCTCGTCGAGGCGAACCTGGCCATCGGCCGCCACCGGGAGATGATCGGGCTGCTGTATTCGCTGACGGCCGAGCACCCGTTGCGCGAGGTCTTCTACCGGTTGCTCATGTCCGCGCTCCACCGCTGCGGGCGGAGTGCCGACGCCCTTCGTGCCTACCACCGGGCCCGGGCCCTCATCGTGGACGAGCTCGGCGTCGACCCCGGCCGGCCCCTGCGTGATCTCTACCAGGTCATCCTGGTGGACGGCGTGAAGGAGTGAGCGGTGACGGAAGACTATCCGGAACACCTGCCGGTCCGTGCGGCGGCGCCGCCCTACGCGGGGGAGGGGCCGCACGCTCTGTGGCACTTCAGCGAGAACCCTTCGCTGGGACGGTTCGAGCCGCGCGTTTCGGAAAAGCCCGGCGCGCCGAAGCTGGTGTGGGCGGTGGATTCGCGGCACGCCCCCATGTTCTGGTTCCCGCGGGCCTGCCCGCGCGGCTGCCTCTGGCCGGGTCCGGCGACCACGGAGGAGGACCGGGAAAGGTTCTTCGGGCAGAGCGCGGCGAACCGGATCCACGTCGTGGAGGCGGACTGGCTGCGGCGGATGCGGGACAGCCGCCAGTACGCCTACCGGCTCCCGGCGGAGTCGTTCGAGCCGGACGACGTGGTGGGCGGTTTCTGGATCTCTACACGGCCGGTGGAGGCGGTGGAGCGGGTGGTGCTCGACGACCTGCTCGGCAGGCACGCCGACGCCGGCATCGAACTGCGGATCACGCCGCGGATCGGGCCGCTCTGGGAGCGGGTGGCCGCGTCGACCCTGGAGTTCACCGGTTCCAAGGGCCTGGCCAGCCGGACTGCGCCGCGGAACGCGGGTGTGCCGGGGGCGTGACGACCCCGGACGTGCGGAGAAGAGGGCGTTCGCGCCACCCGGGGTGACAGTGAGAGGAATTAATTGTTGTGGTACAACAATGGACATGAGCGTTCTCGCCGAGCCTTCGGCCACGTTGACCCCGCGCGGGCGGACCGTCGTGCTGTTCACCTGCTGCATGAGCGTGGTCGTGGCGGGGCTGGACACGACGATCGCCAACGTCGCGCTGCCCTCGATCCAGAAGGCGCTGGACGCGCCGGTCAGCGGCCTGCAGTGGGTGGTCGACGCCTACATCCTGGTCATCGCCTGCCTGCTGATGTTCTCGGGTTCGGTGGCCGACCGGTTCGGCAGGCGCCGGGTGTTCCAGATCGGGCTGGGGTTGTTCTCGCTCGGTTCGCTGCTGTGCGGCCTCGCGCCTTCGCTGGGGGCGCTGGTCGGCTTCCGCGCGCTGCAGGCGGTGGGCGGCGCGATGCTGAACCCGGTCGCGATGTCGATCATCGCCACCACCTTCACCGACCCGAAGGAGCGCGCCCGCGCCGTGGGCACCTGGGGGGCGGTGGCGGCTCTGGGCGGGGCCTGCGGCCCGGTGGTCGGGGGTCTGCTGGTCAGCAGCCTCGGTTGGCGCTCCATCTTCTGGGTGAACGTCCCGATCGGGCTCCTGGCCATTTTCCTGACCCAGCGGTTCGTCCCCGAGTCCAAGGCCGTGCGCGGCAAGCGGTTCGACCCCTTGGGCCAGCTGCTCGTCGTCACCTTCCTCGGCTCGGTCACCGCGGCCGTCATCGAAGGGCCCCGGCACGGCTGGAGTTCACCGCTCATCATCACGCTGTTCGTCGTGGGCGCCGTTTCGGTGGCCGGGCTGGTCGTGGCCGAGTCCCGGCGCGCCGAACCGTTGGTGGACGTGCGGTTCTTCCGCAGCCCGGCGTTCTCCGGAGCGGCGATCATCGCGGTGCTCGCGTTGATGACCATGGGTGGGGTCCTGTTCCTCAACACCCTCTACCTGCAGAACGTCCGCGGCTACAGCGCGTTGCACGCGGGCCTGCTCACCATCCCGATGGCCGCCTCGATGGCCGTGTGCGCGACGATCTCGGGGCGCATCGTGGCCGCCCGGGGCCCCCGGTTGGCGTTCGTGCTGGCCGGACTGCTGCTGACGGCAGGGACCGGCCTGCTCGCCGGGATCGGGCCCGGGACCGGGGCCTGGTACCTCGTGCTCGCCTACCTGCTGTGGGGCGCCGGCTTCGGGCTGGTCGGCACTCCGATGACCAACACCGCCCTGTCCGGGATGCCACGTGACCAGGCCGGGGTGGCGGGCGCGATCGCCTCGACGTGCCGCCAGACCGGCGGGGCGATCGGCGTGGCGGTGTGTGGTTCGATCGTCGCCGGAGGTTCAGCCGGGTTTCTCGCGTCGAGTCGTACCGCCTGGGCCATCCTGGTCGGCTGCAGCGTCGCGACCTTGCTGCTCGGTCTGCTCTCGACCGGGCGATGGGCGCAGGCCCATGCCGAACGCAGCGGCCGGCAGCTGACCACACACGCAATGGAGGCGCCCCGATGAAGCCCGAGCCGGCGGCCACGGACAACAGTGCCGCCGACGGCGCCGCGAACGCGCTCGCCCTGGCGACTCTGGCCTGGGCGGAAATCCAGGCCTTCGTCGCGAGCGAGGATCGCCGGCCTGCCCTGCGGGCCGAGCTCAACCTCGGGCCGGGCCGGGCCGGGGTGCTCATCCGGCTCGTCGACGGCCCGATGATCCTGCGCGAGATCGCCGAAGCCGCCGACGTCGACCCGCCGACCGCCACCATCGCCGTGGACCAGCTGCAACGACGCGGCCTCGTCCGGCGGGAACCGCACCCGGAAGACAACCGCCGCAAGCTCGTCTGCCTCACCGAAGCCGGGCTGCGGGCGGCCGAGACGGCCCGGCGGATCATCGCCGACCCGCCCGCGGTGCTCACCGCCCTCGACGCCGACGACCTGGCCGGTCTCACCCGCATCCTCGGCGCGCTGAACTCCCCGTCGCGGTCGGAGCCGACCGCGTCCGACCTCGAAGGAAGTTGACCACCGAGAAGGGAATCCCATGGCACTGCTCGGTACCCTCCTGCGCGGCCGCCGGCCCGAGGAGCGCAACCACGCCTGGAACCACCCACGGCTCGCCGCCCCGGAAACCATCGAGATCACCAGCCACGACTTCGTCCACGACCACCCCCTCGGCACCCGGCACGTCGGAAAGCGCGTCGGCGGCGACAACATCTCCCCGCACCTGGCCTGGAGCGAGCCCCCGGCCGCCACGGTCGAATTCCTGCTCCTGGTCGAGGACGTCGACGCCCCGCTGGGCGCCAACCCGCCCGTCCACTGCTCGGCGATCGTCGACCCGGTCGGTCTCCTGACCCCGAACGAACTGCCCGCCGGCGCCCTCGGCCGGGACAACCCCGCTTCCGGAGTCACGCTCCTGCGCCCCACCATCGGACGTGGCTACGTCGGCCCCGAACCCCTCAAGGGGAACGGAATCCACCGCTACGTCTTCGAAATCTACGCACTCGGCGAGAGCCTGTTGCGCGGGCCCGGCCGTGAGGCGCTGGTCAAGTCCCGGCCCCGCGCTCTCGTCGATTCCCTCGGGTCGGGAGTCCTCGCCCGCGGCCGCATCACCGGCACCTACGAGCGTTAGCGGGCAAGGGAAGTCCGCCGGCCGGGTGCCTTAGCCCGGCTTTAGGCGCTGTTGCCAGCATGGACCTCGCGCATCTCGCGGGAGGTCACGGTCCTATGGCGTCAAGTGAGGCGACGGCCGGGCACGGTGCCGGGCCGCCGGCCGGGTTGTCCGAGCTTTTCCGCGGGGGCGACCTCGCTGTCCGCTACCCCGAGGTCCCGGCCCTGCTCGAGGGCTTGGACGGCCTGGAGATGACGCGGGCCGGGCAGCTGCTCGGCCGGCTCGATCCCGCGGACGTCCTGAGCCGGCACCCGGCCACCAGGACCATCGCAGTCGCCGTCACCGGACACGGTTCGGTGGCGCCCCTGCAGCCGGCCCTGACCGCGGAGCTGGCCCGGCACGGCCTGCTGGCCCGGACCGCGGTTTCCCCGTTCGGCAGCTACCTGTTCGACCTGGCCGATCCGGCCGGACGGCTCTACGCGGACCAGCCCGACCTCACGATCTGCCTGCTGGATGCCGGGGTGGTCTTCGACGAGCTGGCCGTACCGTGGCGCCCGGAGGACGTCCGGCGGGTCTTCGCCGAAAAGCTGCGCACCCTGGAAAAGATCGTGGCGACCTTCGCGGAGAACGGCCGCGGCACGCTCGTGCTGAACACCCTGCCGCTGCCGTTCGAGATCGTCGCCCAGCTCGTCGACTACCGGTCGCGGGCCGCGCTCGGCGCGGTGTGGCGGGAAGCCAACGCCCGGCTGCTGGGACTCATGGAGACCGGCCCCGCGGTCGTCGTGCTCGACCTGGAGCCGATGGCGGAAGAGCTGCGCCTTTCCGATCAGCGCTTCCGGGTGTACGCGGGCACGCCGTTCACGACCGAGCTGATGGCCCGTTACGCCCGGGAGGTGGGCCACCTGGCCGGCGGACTGGCGGGCCAGGGCCGGAAGTGTCTCGTGCTGGACCTGGACGGCACGATCTGGGACGGCGTGCTGGGCGAAGACGGCGTCGACGGCATCGCGATCTCCGACGGCAGCCGCGGGCAGGCCTTCCGCGCGTTCCAGCGGGTGGTCAAGCAGCTCGGCGCGCAGGGCGTCCTGCTGGCCGTGGTCAGCAAGAACGAGGTGTCGGCGGTCCGCGAGGTGCTGCGGGACCGCGCCGACATGGTCCTGCGCGAGGAGGACTTCGTCCGCATCGCCGCCAACTGGCGCCCGAAGCACGAAAACCTCACCGAGCTCGCCCAAGCCCTGAACCTGGGGCTGGACAGCTTCGTGTTCGTGGACGACAGCCCGCACGAGTGCGGGCTGGTCCGCCGGGAACTGCCGGGGGTCGCGGTCGTCTGCGTCGACGGTGACCCCGCCCTGCACGCCGGACGGTTGCTGCAGGACGGCTGGTTCACCACCCGCGAGGCCACCGAAGAAGACCGCGCCCGGACCGAGCGGTACCGGGACGAGCTGGTGCGCAAGGACTTCCTGGACGGCTTCGAGTCCATTGAGGACTACCTGCGGGAACTCGGGATCGTCGTGCGGGTGCGCCGCGCCGGACCGGGTGACGTCCCCCGGCTGTCGCAGCTCACGTTGCGCACCAACCAGTTCAACCTCACCACCCGGCGCCTGCAGCAGCCCGAGGTGAGCGCGTTGCTCCGCGATCCCGGCCGGCTGGTCCTGGCCGTCGAAGCGAGCGACCGGTTCGGCGACAACGGTCTCGTCGGCGCCGTCTTCGTCCGCCGCGAAGCCGACGTGCTCCACATCGACAACTTCCTGCTGAGCTGCCGGGTCTTTTCGCGCGGCATCGAGCGGGGCTGCCTGGCCGCTCTCGTCGAGCACGCGATCGCCACCGGCGTGACCGCGGTGTCCGGCGAGTACCGGCCGACGGCGAAGAACGGCATCGTCGGCGACCTGTACCCGCGGTACGGGTTCCGGCCGGTGCCGGCCGAGGCGGGCGACGACGGGGTCGCCCGGTTCCGGCACGACCTCCGCGAGCCGCTCGAACGCCCCGCGCACCTGCAGCTGGAAGCCGACTTCTCGGGAGGCACCCGGTCATGAACGGCATCGACGACCTGATCACGCTCATCCGCGACGAACTCGGCATCGCCGTGACGGCCGGCGATGCCGGCCGCAGCCTCGACGAGATCCCGGGCTGGGACTCGGTGCACCTGCTCTGGCTGGTCACCGTGGTCGAGCAGCGCACGGGACGGCCGGCGTCGTTCCCCGACCTGCTCCAGGCCCGCGACATCGAGGGGCTGTACGCCGTCCTGGGGGGAGCGTGAGGTACCCGGCCATGGCGGCCGAGCGCCGCCACACCCTGTACTTCCTGGGCGAGACCCGGGCGTTTTCGCCGGTGTTCCTCGATTCCGAGATCGACATGACGGCCGTCCTCGGCCACCGGGCCGCCGAACGGGAGGCCGGGCGAGCGCTCTCGGTCGTCTCCTACGTGGTCCACGCGGTGGGGCGCGCCATGGCCCGGCACCCCGAGGCGAACGCGGCCGTGCGCGGGCGGTTCCGGCCGCGGCTGGCGAAGTACGCCGAGGTGAGCACGAAGGTGACGTTCGACAAGACCATGAACGGGCACCGGATCGTGCTCTCCGCGGTCCTGCCCGGCGCCCAGGACGCGACCCTCGGCGAGATCCAGGACTGGCTCGAGGCGCGCCGGGAGGGTGATCCGGCGTCGGCCCCCGAATTCGCGGCGGTCCGCCTGCTCCACCGGATGCCGGCCTGGCTCGGCAGGCCGGCCTTCCGGCTGCGGGCGCGGTCGCTGGCCCAGCGCCAGGCGCTGTTCGGCACCGTCGCCGTCACCTCCCTCGGCCACCGGCCGGTCGACGGCTTCCACTCGGTGGGCGGCACGACCGTCACCTTCGGGGTGGGGCGGATCGCGGACCGGCCCGTCGTGCGCGAGCGGCAGGTGACCGCCGCTCCGGTCATGCGGCTGAGCATGGCCTTCGACCACCGGGTGATCGACGGGGCGGAGGCGGCCGACCTGCTCGCCGACGTGAAAGCCGGTCTGGAGGGCTTCGACGGCGTCACAACCGCTCGAACGCGAACCCTGCCTTGATCCATTTGCTCGACTCGACGGCCAGCGCCAGTGCGCGATCGCCCGGTGCCATCGCGGCCAGCGCGTGCTCGACCTGGATGAACGGCAGGGCGTTGCCCGTGTTGCCGGTCTCGAGCACGCAGGAGATCTCCTCCGCCCCGGGGACGTCGAGGCGGTCGACGATCGCGGTGGTCATCCGGCCGGACAGCTGAGGGGGCAGCAGGAACTCGAAGTCGGTTTCCGCCCAGTTCAGGTCCTCGAGCAGCTCGCGCAGGATTTCGCCGGTCATGACCGGCACCGATTCCTCGATGGCCTTGTACTCCTCGGCCGCGGGCGGGCGGCCGGAGTCGCGGTCCGCCAGCCCGTACCACTCCAGGGTCTGCCCCGGTTCCCGGCCGAGGCCGGTCAGCCGGGTGAACACCCGGTGGAGCACGGCCTGGCCACCACCGGGCCGGTCACCCGAGCGCAGCACCAGCGCCCCGGCGCCATCCCCGAAGAGCAGGAGGTTCACCAGCTGGGGCGGCGGCATGCCGGAGATGTCCGCGGCCGGGTCGAAGTGCTTGGCCGTCGTGTCCGCGCCGATGATCAGCGCGGTCCGGTACCGCCCGGTCAGCAGCAGGTGGTAGGCGACGTCGAGGGCCTGGACGGCGCCCGAGCAGCCGGACTGCAGCTGGTAGGTGGGCACCTCGTTGACGCCGAGCCGTTCGGCCACCATGTTGACCGTCGCCGGCATGAGCAGGTCCGGGGTCGCGGTGCCCATCACCATGAAGTCGACGTCTTCCGCGGCGACCCCGGCGGCCGCGAGGGCCGAGCCGGCGGCTTCGGCCGCCAGCTCGGTCAGGGACGCCCGCTGCGCACCGGTGTCGAGGTCGCGGGCGAAGTGCCGGGTGCGCGTGCCGATGAAGTGATCGACCCACTGCTCCCAGGTCCGGTCCTTCCCGAAGTGGCGGGCCAGCCGCGCGTTGTCGACCGGCGGCCCCGGCAGCGCACTCGCGGCCGACAGGATGCGGACTTCTGCCGTGTCTTCCATGGGCCCGAACTTCCCCTCTCCGGCGCCTAGCGCGCCCCTCCGCTGCCCAGTTCCTCGTCCAGTGCGTCGAAGAGCTCGTCGTCGGTCACCGTGCCGAGGTCGGCCGGGGCGCTGTCCGGGGGCGCGTACCGCCGCAAGAGCGTGCGCAGGCCGGCGATCAGCGGCTCCCGGGCCGCCGGGGAGGCGGCTGCCGAGATGGCCGCCTCCACCGTTTCCAAGACCGTGGCGGACGGCTCGGCGACGGCTGCGCCGCCGTTCAGCCCGTCCCGCAGGAACTCCGTCAGGAGCGCGGGGGTCGGATAGTCGAACACGAGGGTGTTCGGCAGTCCGAGGCCCGTGGCGGCCGCCAGCCGGTTGCGCAGCTCGAGGGCCGTCAGCGAGTCCAGGCCGAGGTCGAGCAGCCCCCGTTCGGGCGTGATCGCCGCCGGTTCCGGGTGCTCGAGCACGTGGGCGACCTGCTCCTGGACGAAGCGCAGGATCGCCGGGCCGTGCTCTTCTCGCGGGCGGTGCGCCAAAGTCCGCACGAAGGTGTCCGGTTGGTCGCGCTGGGCCGGGGTGACGGGCCGCTTCGGAGTCACGAGACGCCGGTAGACCGCGGGCAGGTCCTTGAGCTTCCCCAGCGCCGTGGTGTCGAGGGCCGCCGGCACGAGCAGGGACCGGCCGGGCACGGACAGGGCGGTGTCGAACAGCTCCAGCGCCTCCGGGGCCGGCATCGGCGTGACTCCGCGGCGCGCGATCCGGCGTCGCCGCGTCTCGTCGAGCGCACCGGCCATCCCGCCCTCGCCGTCCCACACGCCCCAGGCGAGCGACAACGCGGCCTGTCCCCGAGCCCGGCGATGGGCGGCGAGCGCGTCCAGGAAGCTGTTGGCCGCGGCGTAGCCGGCCTGACCCGGGTTGCCGGCGACACCGGCGATCGAGGAGAGCAGGACGAAGGCCGTGACGGGCAGGTCCGCGGTGAGCTCGCTCAGGTGCCAGGCGCCGTCCACCTTGGGCCGGAACACCGTGTCGAAGTCCGCGGCCGTGAGGTCGGTCAGCACGCCGTCGGCCACCGCGCCGGCGGCGTGGACGACCGCCCGCAGCGGCCGCTCCTCGGGAATGCCGGCGAGCAGCTCGGCGACGGAGGCCCGGTCGGCGACGTCGCAGGCGACGACCCGTGCCTGCGCACCGGCCCGTGCCAGGTCGGCCAGGAGCTCGTCGACGGCGGGTCCGCTCCGGCCGGCCCGGGAAGCCAGCAGCAGGTGGCGGACGCCGTGCGCGGTGGCGAGGTGCCGGGCGATCCGCCCGCCCACCAGCCCACCGGCCCCGGTGACGAGGACGGTCCCGTCGGGCCCGAACGCGGCGGGCGGCTCAGGCGGGCCGGCGACCGGGACCAGGCGCGGGACCCGGCACTGCCCGGCTCGGACCGCCACTTGCGGATCGTCGCTGCCCAGCGCACGGGCCAGGGCATCGGGAGCCGAGCCGTCGTCGACGTCGATCACCCGGAACCGCCCCGGGTGCTCGGTCTGGGCGGCTCGCACCAGGCCCCAGACGGCCGCCTGGGCAAGCTCGGGCGCGTCTTCGTCCGCCACGGCGACCGCACCCCGGGTGAGCACGGCCAGCCGGGCCGGGCCGGGTTCGGCGGCGGCGAGCCACTCCCGGATGACGGACGTGGTCTGTGCGGTGACCCGGCGGACCGCGGCGGGGAGATCCCGCTCGTCGCCGGAGTGCTCGAGCCCGAAGGCCGGCACCACCACCGTGGCCGGGACCGGGGTGCCGGCCGCGAGCGCCGCGCGCAGGGCGGCCAGGTCCGCGAAGCGGGGCGCCGCCAGGCCGAGATCGGCGTCGCCGAGGACAGCCCAGGCGGGGTGGACACCCGTGGCCTCGTCGGCCGGTACCCAGTCCACACCGAACAAGGCGCCGGTACTCGCGGACCGCCCCGCCGGGGCCGGCCGGGTCGTCAGGGTTCCGGCCGTCAGCACCGGAGTGCCGGTTTCGTCGGTGGCGACGAGGGCGGTTCCCGGCCCGGCCGGGGTGAGCCGGACGCGCAGCGTGGTGGCGGTGGTGGGCCGCAGCCGGACCTCGGACCACGAGAACGGGACTTCGGCCGAGGCGGCCGGCTCGGGCACCCGCGCCGATCCGGGCAGCACCGCGTCGGCGAGCTTGGCGTGCAGGGCGGCGTCGAGCAGTGCCGGGTGCACCAGGAAGCCGGCGCTGTCGACGTCGTCGGCCAGGCTCACCTCGGCGTACAGCTCGCTGCCGTGGCGCCACATCGCCTCCAGGCCCCGGAACAGCGGGCCGTACTCGTGCCCCCGCTCGGCGAGGAGTTCGTAAGCCTCGGTCACGTCCACCGGCTGCGCGCCCGACGGCGGCCACGGCCCGGCAGGTCCGGGCGGGGCGGCGGGGCGCGAGCCGAGCACCCCGGCGGCGTTGCGCGTCCAGGCCGGCTCGCGGCCGGTGCCGGAGGCGCGCGAGTACACGCTCAGCCGCCGCCGCCCGGCTTCGTCGGGCTCGTCCAGCGTGACCTGGATCGAGACGGCTGCTTCGCCCGGCAGCACGACGGGGGCTTCGAGGATCAGTTCCTCCACCGTGTCGCAGCCGGCCTCGGCCCCGACGCTCGCCGCCAGTTCCAGGATCGCGGTGGCGGGCAGCAGCACCGCGCCGCCGATCGCGTGGTCGGCGAGCCAGGGGTGGGTGCGCGTCGAGACCTGTCCGGCGTAGGCCGAGGCGGCCGTGCCGGCGAGGCTGACGTCCGCTCCGAGCAGGGGGTGGCCGGCCGGCGCCAGGCCGAGCGCGGCCAGGTCGGCCGGGCCGGGAGCCCCGGTGAGCCAGTACCGGCGGCGCTGGAAGGCGTAGGTGGGCAGCTCCGCCCGGCGCGCGCCGGAACCGGCGAAGAAACGTGCCCAGTCCACCCGGACCCCGCGGACGTGCGCCCGGGCCACCGCGGTGACGAGTTCGCGGGCCTCGGCCCGGTTCCGCCGCATCAGGGGGAGGAACCCGGCCCGGCTCGCCGGCGCCGCGGCCTCCTGGGCCATGGCCGACATGGTCCCGCCGGGGCCGAGTTCCAGGAAGGTGCGGACCCCCTCGCCCTCCAGCGTCGCCACGGCGTCGGCGAACCGCACGGTGCCACGGGCCTGCCGGGCCCAGTGGGCGGGGGAGCTCAGGTCGTCGTCGCCGATCCGGGCGCCGGTCAGGGTCGAGACGACGGGGACGGCCGCCGGCCGGTAGGTCAGGCTCGCGGCGACCGCGCGCAGCTCGTCGAGGATCGGGTCGACCAGCGGCGAGTGGAACGCGTGGCTGACGCGCAGCCGCCGGGTCCGGCCGCCGCGCGTCGGCTCGATAGTGCGGGCCAGGTCGTCGATCGCGGCCTCGTCGCCGGAGAGGACGACCGACGACGTGCCGTTGACCGCGGCGATCCCGGCTCGGTCCGCGAACCCGTCGAGCCACTGGAGAGCTTCTTCTTCCGACGCCCGCACGGCGAGCATCGCCCCGCCGGCCGGGAGCGCCTGCATGAGCCGGCCGCGCGCGGCCACGAGGGTGCTCGCGTCGGCCAGTGACACCACGCCGGCGGCATGGGCGGCGGCGATCTCGCCGACCGAGTGCCCGGCCAGGAAATCCGGGCGCACCCCCCAGTGCTCCAGCAGCCGGAACAGCGCGGTTCCCGTGGCGAACAGCGCCGCCTGGGTGAACGCGGTCTGGTGGAGGAGTGCGGCTTCGGGGGAGCCGTCGGCGGCGAACAGCACGTCCCGCAGCGGGCGGTCGAGGTGCGGGTCGAGGTGCTCGCAGACGGCGTCCAGGGCCGCCGCGTAGGCGGGGAAGTCGCGGTAGAGCTCGCGCCCCATCCCCGCGTGCTGGCTTCCCTGCCCGCTGAAGAGGAACGCCGTGCCGCCGGCCACCGGAGAGCCGAGGACGACGCCGGGCGCGGTTTCGCCGCGGCCGAGTGCGGCGACCGCTTCCCCGAGGTCGGCCGGGCCGGCGCCGATCGCGACCGCGCGGTGGTTCAAGGCGGCGCGGCCGGTGGCGAGGGTGTACCCGACGTCCACGCCGCGCAGCCCGGCAGCCGACCGGGCGAGCCGGGCGGCCTGCGCGGTGAGGGCGGCATCGCCGGCCGCGGACAGCGGCCAGAGGGTGACCGGCGGGTCCGCTTCGGCGGCCGCCGGCTCGGCATCGGGCTCGGCGGGTTGGCGGATGACGACGTGGGCGTTGGTTCCGCTGATGCCGAACGAGGAGATCGCGGCCCGGCGGACGCGGCCCGTCTCCGGCCACGGCACCGGGTCGGTCACCAGCGAGAGCCGGCCCGCTTCCCAGTCGACGTGCGGGGACGGCGCGTCGACGTGCAGGGTCCGGGGAACCCGGCCGTGGCGCATCGCCATGATCATCTTGATGATCCCGGCGACGCCGGCGGCGGCCTGGGTGTGGCCGATGTTGGACTTCACGGATCCGATGTGGACGGTTCCGGTGGTCCGGTCCTTCCCGTAGGTCGCCGCGATCGCCTGCGCTTCGATGGGGTCGCCGAGGGGGGTGCCGGTGCCGTGCGCCTCGACCACGTCGACGTCGCCCGGTGCCAGGCCGCCCGCCGCCAGCGCCTGGCGGATGACCCGCTCCTGCGCGAGCCCGTTGGGCGCGGTCAGGCCGTTGCTGGCGCCGTCCTGGTTGACCGCGGAACCGTCGAGGACCGCGAGCACCTCGTGCCCGTTGCGGCGGGCGTCGGCCAGGCGTTCCAGCAGGAGCAGCCCGGCGCCCTCCGACCAGGCGGTGCCGTCCGCGCCCGCGGCGAAGGACTTGCACCGCCCGTCCGGCGACAGCCCGCGCTGGCGGCTGAATTCGACGAACAGCGACGGGTGGGCCATGACGGTGATCCCACCGGCCAGAGCCAGCTCGCATTCGCCCTGCCGGAGCGCCTGAGCGGCGAGGTGCACGGCCACGAGCGAAGACGAGCACGCGGTGTCCACGGTGACGGCCGGCCCCTCGAGCCCGAACGTGTAGGCGACCCGCCCGGAGGCCACGCTGGCCGTGCTGCCGATCGAGAGGTAGCCCTCCAGGGTGGCGGGGGCGCCGCTGACCTTCGCCGCGTAGTCGTTGTGCATGACACCGGCGAACACGCCGGTCCGGCTGCCGCGCAGCGACGTGGGATCGATCCCCGCCCGCTCGAACGTTTCCCAGGTGATCTCCAGCAGCAGGCGCTGCTGCGGATCCATGGCCACGGCTTCCCGCCCGCCGATGCCGAACAGCTCCCGGTCGAACTGCGTGGCGTTGTCGAGGAACCCGCCTTCGCGCGTGTAGGACGTCCCGGGGTGGTCCGGATCGGGGTGGTACAGCCGGTCCAGGTCCCAGCCGCGGTCGGTGGGGAACCCCGAGATGGTGTCGGTGCCGGTGGCCACGATCCGCCACAGGTCTTCCGGGCCGGCCGCACCGGGGTAGCGGCAGGCCATGCCGACGATGGCGACGGCGTCGCCGGCGACGCGGGCCGGCGCCGCCGGCTGCGCGGTGCGTGCGGTCGCCGTGTCCGCCAGCCCGGCTCGCAGGAAGTCCGCGAGCCGGTCGACCGTGGGGTGGTCGAAGACCGCGGTGACCGGGATCCGGTGGCCGGTGGCCGCGGTCAGCCGGTTGCGCAGCTCCACGGCGATGAGGGAGTCGAAGCCCAGGTCGCTGAACGGCACGTCCGCGGGGATGTCCGCGGCCGCGGCGTGGCCCAGCACGTTCGCGGCGCTGCTCCGGACCAGTTCCCGCAGGGTCCGGGCCTGCTCGTGGCCGGGCAACCCGGCCAGGCGTGCCGCGAACGAACCCGGCGCCGTCCGGGGAGCGGCTCGCCGCAGCTCGGGCACGAGACCTTCCAGCAACGGCGGCAGGGTGCCGTCGGCGGCCCTGGCGCGCAGCGCCGGCAGGTCGAGGACGGCCGGCACCACCGTGGGCCGGTCCGCGGCGAGGCTCGCGTCGAGGAGGGCGAGCCCGGTTTCCGGCGCCATCGGCTCGATCCCCGCGCGGTGCAGGCGGGCCCGGTCGCGGTCGCTCAGGTGCGCCGTCATCCCGCTGGCCGGCGCCCACAGGCCCCACCCCAGTGCGGTGGCGGGCAGGCCGGCCTCCCGGCGGTGGGCCGCGAGGGCGTCCAGGAAGGCGTTGGCCGCGCTGTAGGCGCCCTGCCCGGGAGCGCCGAGGGTGCCCGCCAGCGAAGAGAACAGCACGAAGGCCGCCGGGGCGGCGTCGCGGGTCAGGTCGTGCAGCAGCCAGGCTCCGGTCGCCTTGGGCCGCAGCACGGCACGGAGGCGTCCGGAGTCCATGGCGGCCACGGTGGCGTCGTCGAGGACTCCGGCGGTGTGGACCACCGCGGTCAGCGGCCGGTCCGGCGGAATGCCCGCCAGCAGGGCGGCGAGCGCCTCGCGGTCCGCCACGTCGCAGGGGGCGAGGGTGACCTCGGCGCCGGCCTCGGTCAGGTCTCGCACCAGCTCGGCGGCGTCCGCGGCGGCCGGCCCCTGCCGGCTGACGAGCAGCAGGTGGCGGGCGCCGTGCGCCCGCACCAGGTGCCGGGCCACGAGCCGGCCGAGCGTGCCGGTGGCCCCGGTGACCAGGACGGTGCCCGCCGTCGCCGGGCCCGCGAGCGGCGAACCCGGGTCGCCGTCGGCGGCGGCAATCCGGTCCAGCTGGGGAAAGAGCAGGTCCCGGCCGCGGATGGCGAGCTCGGGCCGTCCGGTGCCCAGTGCCGCGGCGACGAGTGCCTCGGGGGTGGCCCAGTCGTCGACGTCGAGGAGCCCGAACCGGTCCGGGTGCTCGGCCTGGGTGGCCCGGACCAGTCCCCAGGCGGCCGCGGCGGCCGGGTCGGCGGCCTCGCCGTCGACGGCGGCCACCGCGTGCCGCGTGACCACGACGAGCCGGGACGCGGTGAACAGGTCGCCGGTCACCCATTCCTGCACGAGGCGGAGCACTTCGCCCGCGACGTCCAGCGCGGCCTCGCTTCGATCGCCGTCCCGCGGGACGGCGACGGGTGCCAGCACGAGCGGCGGCAGCCCGCGGCCCGAAGCGGCCTCGGCCCGGACTTCGGCCAGGCTTTCCCAGGCGCCCAGCCGGGCCGGCAGGCCGAGGCGACGGGCGTCCAGCACCGCCCACGACGGGTCCTCGCTTCGGCGGGCCGCCGGGACGGCCTTCCAGGAAACTCCGAAGAGGGCCGGCGGCCGTGGGGTGCCGGCCGGCTTCAGCCGGTCCAGGGCGACGGGACGCAGGGTGACGGCGTCCGCCGAGACGACCGGCTCGCCGTCGGCGTCGTATCCGGTCAGCCGGCAGGACCCCGCGGCGCCGGGCGACAGCCGGACGCGCAGGAAGGAGGCGTCCGAGGAGTACAGCCGCACCGCCGTCCACGAGAACGGCAGCGGCACGGTGCCCCGCTCGCCGTCGGCGAGGTGGTCCAGGGCCAGCGGGTGCAACGCCGCGTCGAGCAGCGCCGGGTGCACGCCGAAGCCGTCCGGGGGCACCGCATCCGGCAGCGCGACCTCGGCGTAGAGGTCCCCGTCGAGCCGCCACAAAGCCCGCAGCCCGCGGAAGGCGAGGCCGTACTCCAGGCCGGCGTCGGCGAGCGAGTCGTAGGCGCGGTCCAGGTCGACGGCGGTGGCGCCGGCGGGCGGCCAGACCGAGGGACCCGGGCCGGGGACGTCGTCGGCGGGTCCGAGCGTCCCGGACGCGTGCCGGACCCAGGCGGGCCCGTCCGGCGCCGAGGCGTCCTGGAGAGCGGAGAAGATCGTGAGGGCCCGTCGGCCGTCCTCACCGGGAGCGTCGAGGATGACCTGGAACCGGACGGTGCCGTGCTCCGGCAGGGCGAGCGGGGCCTCGAGGGTCAGCTCGTCGAGCCGGGGGAGACCGGCCTGCCCGCCTGCTCGGAGGGCCAGGCCGGCGAAGGCGGTGCCGGGGAGGAGCACGGTGCCGTCGACCGCGTGGCCGGCCAGCCACGGGTGGGCGTGCAGCGACAGGTGCCCGCTCAGGACGGTCGTGTCCCGGTCGGCCAGCGCGGTCACGCCGTCGATCATCGGGTGCGCGTCGGTGCGCGGGCCGGTGCCCGGCCCCTGCGCCGCGAGCCACAGGCGCGTCCGTTCGAACGGGTAGGTCGGCAGGACGACCGTGCGCCCGGCGGGCAGGACGGTCTCCCAGCCGACGGCCGCCCCGTGGGTGTGCGCCCGGGCCACGGCCGCCCGGAAGTGCCCGAGGTCGCCGTGGTCCCGGCGGAGCGAGGCCATCGCGACGACGTCCGGTGCGCCCGCTTCCTCGATCGCCTGCGCGAGGTCCCCGACGAGCACGGGATGGGGGCTCGCCTCGATGAACAGCCGGTGGCCGGTGGCCAGCAGCGACCGGACGGTCTCCGCGAACCGCACGGGCTGCCGGAGGTTGCCGAACCAGTAGGGCGCGTCCAGCCGGCTGCCGTCGATGCGGCCGGCGGTGACGGTGGAGAAGATCGGTACCGGCCCGTCGGCGGGCGCGATCGAGCCGAAGCCCGCCAGCAGCTCGTCCTCCAGCGGGGCCACGTGGTGGGTGTGTGACGCGTAGTCGATCGGCACGCGGCGAGCCCGGATCCCGGCCGTCTCGCAGTGGGAAAGCAGCGCGTCGAGGGCACGAGCGTCCCCCGCGACGACCGTGGACCGGGGGCTGTTGACGGCCGCGACGGACAGTTCCCCGGACCACGGCCGGACGAGGTCCGCGGCCTCCGGCGACGGCAGGGCGACGGCCGCCATCCCGCCCGTGCCGGCCAGCCGCGCGAGGGCGCGGCCGCGGAAGGCGACCAGCTGGGCCGCGTCGCGCAGGGACAGCGCCCCGGCGACGTGGGCCGCGGCGATCTCCCCGAGGGAGTGGCCGGCCACCGCGTCCGGGGTGACGCCCACCGAGCGCCACAGCTCGGCCAGGGAAACCATGACGGCCCACAGGGCGGGCTGGACGACGTCGACCCGGTCGAGGGCGGCGGACCCGCGCGCGAGCACGTCCGGCAGCGACCAGTCCACGAACTCGGCCAGCGCCCGCCCGCACCGCTCGAGGTGCGCGGCGAAGACCGGGGACGACTCCAGCAGGTCCAGGCCCATCCCCGGCCACTGCGCGCCGTGGCCGGGGAAGACGAAGACCGTCGGCGGCCGCCCGGTCGCGGTTCCGTGGGACACGGCGGCAGCCCGATCGCCTTCGGCGAGCGCGGTCAGGGCGCTGACGGCCTCCTCGCGGTCCCGGACCACGAGGGCGGCGCGCTCCCGGAAGCCCGGCCGCCGGGTCGCGAGGGTCCAGGCGACGTCGGGCAGGGGGTGGTTGCCGTCCTCGCCGTCCAGGCAGGCCGCCAGCCGGCCGGCCTGCGCCTGCAGGGCAGCGGGTGTCCGGGCCGACAGGACCAGCGGCAGCGCGTCCGGCTCGGCCGCGTCCGGCCGTGGCGCTGCGTCCGCCGGGGGCTCCTCCACGATGACGTGGGCGTTCGTCCCGCTGATGCCGAACGAGGAGACCGCCGCGCGCCGGGGCCGCTCGCCGCCCGGCCACGGCTGCTCGCCGGTGAGGAGCCGGATCGCGCCGGCCGCCCAGTCGATGCGCGGCGACGGCTCGGTGACGTGCAGCGTCCGCGGCAGGCGCTCGTGCGTCATCGCCATGACCATCTTGATGACACCGGCGACGCCGGCCGCGGCCTGGGTGTGCCCGATGTTGGACTTGATCGAGCCCAGCCACAGCGGCTCGTCGCGATCGCGTCCGTAGGTGGCCAGGAGTGCGTGGGCTTCGACCGGGTCGCCGAGGGTGGTGCCGGTGCCGTGCGCTTCGACGACGTCCACGTCCCGGGCCGAGAGCCGGGCCGCCGTGAGCGCCTGGCGGATGACCCGTTCCTGCGCCGGGCCGTTCGGGGCGGTGAGGCCGTTGCTGGCTCCGTCCTGGTTCACCGCGGACCCGCGGACGATGCCGAGCACGGGGTGCCCCAGCCGGCGCGCGTCGGAGAGCTTTTCCAGCAGCAGCAGTCCCGCGCCCTCGCCCCAGCCGGTGCCGTCCGCATCCGCCGAGAACGATTTGCAGCGGCCGTCCGGGGACAGGCCGCGCTGGCGGCTGAACTCGATGAAGGTGGTCGGCGTCGACATGACCGTGACCCCGCCCGCCAGCGCCATCGAGCATTCGCCGTTGCGCAGCGCCTGGCCGGCCAGGTGCAGCGCCACCAGCGACGAGGAACATGCCGTGTCGATGGTGATCGCCGGCCCCTCGAGGCCGTAGGTGTAGGCGACCCGCCCCGACGCCACGCTCGGGAGCGTGCCGGTGAGCACGTGTCCCTCGAAACCGGCGGGTACCGCGCTCAGCCGGGGCCCGTAGTCGTTGTACATGACGCCGGCGAAGACCCCGGTCCGGCTGCCCCGCAGGGCCGGCGGGTCGATCCCGGCCCGCTCGAACGCTTCCCAGGCCACCTCCACCAGCAGCCGGTGCTGCGGGTCGGTGGCCATCGCTTCGCGCGGGCTCAGCCCGAAGAACTCGGGGTCGAACAGGTCCGCGTCGTAGAGGAAGCCCCCCGATTTCGTCGTCGACTTGCCCGGCCGCGCGGGATCGGGGTCGTAGAGGTCCTCGACCGGCCAGCCGCGGGTGGCCGGGAACCCGCCGATGGCGTCCGTGGCCGTGGCCACCAGGTGCCACAGGTCTTCGGGCGTCTCGACGCCTCCGGGGTACCGGCAGGCCATGCTCACGATCGCGATCGGATCGTCGTGGCTTTCGTCGCGGCCTTCGTCGTGCCGGGAGACCGCCACGGCGGTGCCGGCCCCTTCCGGGGTCGCGGTGCCGGTGAGCTCGTCGAGCAGCATCCGGGCGACGGCGGCGGGCGTCGGGTGGTCGAAGACGACGGTCGTCGGTATCCGCAGCCCGGTGGCCGCCGCCAGCCGGTTGCGGAACTCCACCCCGGCCAGCGAATCGAAGCCCAGGTCCCGGAACGTGCGGGTCAGGTCGACGGCGCTGCCCGCGGCGTGCCCGAGCGCGGGTTCCACCGCGGTGCGCACGAGCTCCTCGACGGCGGCCGGCCGCTCCTCGGACGGCAACGCGCGGACGTCCCCGGCCCAGGACGAGCCGTCCGGCGCCGGCCGCGCACCCGCCCGGCGCCGGGGCGCCCGGAACAGGTCCCGCAGGGCGGCGGGCAGGCCGCCCTTGGCGGCGAGCGCTTCCATGACGGCCGGCCGGAACCCGGCCGGCACCACGACGGCGTCGTCCGCGGCCAGCGCGGCGTCCAGCAGCCGGAGCGCGTCGTCCGCCCGCAGCGGGGCGTGGCCGGTGCGGGACCACCGGTCCCGGTCGGCCTGGCTCAGCCCGCCGGCCATGCCGCCTTCGGTGTCCCACAGGCTCCAGGCGAGGGACACGCCGGGCAGGCCGAGCGCTCGCCGGTGGCGCGCGAGCGCGTCGAGGAACGCATTGGCGGCGGCGTAGTTCGCTTGGCCGGCGCCGCCGGTCGTCGCCGTGCTGGAGGAGAACAGGACGAAGGACCGCACCGGCCGGTCCCCGGTCAGTTCGTGCAGGTGCCAAGCGGCGTCGGCCTTCGCACCGAACACCGTGGCCAGGCGATCGGGGGTGAGCGAGGAGAAGACGGCGTCGTCGAGCCGTCCGGCCAGGTGGACGACGCCGAGCGGCTCGCTCGCGGGGATGGCGGCGAGCAGGCCGGCGACGGCCCGGCGGTCGGCGACGTCGGCCGCCGCGAGCGTCACCTCGGCGCCGAGCCGCGCCAGCTCGGCCCGCAGCGCGGTGGCGCGGCCGGTCGCCGGGTTCCGCCCGGCCAGCACCAGGCGCCGGACGCCGTACCGGCGGACGAGGTGGCGGGCGACCAGGCTGCCGAGCGCGCCGGTGCCGCCGGTGACGAGCACGGTGGTGTCCGGACCGAACGCCGCGCCGGCGGGCGGTGGTTCGGCTGGGGTGAGGGGTGGAACGGGGGGCTGGCTGTTTCGGGTTTCGGTCTCGGGTTCGTTTGTGGCGGTGGCTGCCGGCGGGGCGCCGGGGGAGGTGTCTTGGTCGGCGGTGGTGTCCGGATCGGACGCGGCGGTGGCGGGTGGTGGTTCGGCCGGCGTGAGGCGTGGAACGGAGAGCCGGCCGTTCCGGATCCCGATCTCGGGCTCGTCCGTGGCGATCGCCGCCGGCAGGGCGCCGAGGGAGGCGTCCTCGTCGACGTCGACGAGGACGAACCGGTCCGGGTGCTCGGCCTGGGCGCTGCGGACCAGGCCGCGCAGGGGGGCGTGCGCGAGCAGGCCGTCCCGCGTGACGAGGACGAGCCGGGCGGTGCCGAACCGGTTGTCCGCCAGCCATTCCTGCATCAGCGCGAGCACTTGCGCGGTGGTCGCGTGTGCCGCCGCGAGTGGCTCGTCGTCGAGGGGCGCCGGCAGCACCACGGCCACGTCGGGGGCCGGCCGGCCGGCACCGAGGGTCGCGGCCAGTGCCGGCAGATCCGGGTGGTCCTCGGCCGGGACACCCGCGAGGCGGGGGCCGACGACCACCCATTCCCGGGCCGCGGCGGGGGCGGTCGCCGGCTGCCGGGCCATCGTGTACAGCCGCCCACCGGGCCGGGCGGCCGCGGCGGCGCCGGTCAGCACTTCCTCGGCGGCCGGGCGGAACGCGATCCGCTCGACGGTCGCCACCGGGGCGCCGGCCCCGTCGAACAGGTCGAGGCGGAACGTGTCGGGGGTGAGGCGGGTGCCGACCGCCCGCAGGGCGGTGGCGCCGGCCGCGTACAGCGAGACGCCCGACAGCGAGAAGGGCAGGTTGACGTGACCCGGCCGGGACGGCAGCCCGGGCAGCAGGACGTGCAGAGCCGCGTCGAGGAGCGCCGGGTGGAGGCCGAAGCCGGCCGCCTCGTCTTGCGCCTCCGCCGGCAGCGTGACGTCCGCCCAGAAGCGGTCCGGTCCGGCCCACGCCGCCCGCACGCCCCGGAGGGAAGGTCCGTACTGGTAACCCTTCGCCGCCAGCCGGGAGTACAGGTCGGCCACCGCGACGGCGTCGGCGCCGGACGGGGGCCGGCCGTCCGCGGCGGGCGGTGCGGTCGCGGTCGCCGTCAGCACGCCGCTCGCGTGCCGCGTCCACGCCGCCTTGCCGGGGCCGTCGAGCCGGGCGTGGACGGCCACCGTGGCCCGGCCGGCGTCGTCCGGCCTGCCCAGCCGGACCTGGAGCTGGACCGTGCCCTCGGCGGGCATCGGCAGCGGTGCTTCGAGCGTCAGCTCTTCGACGTGCCCCAGTCCCGCGTGCTCGGCCGCGTGGCCGGCGAGCTCCAGGAAGGCGGTGGCGGGCAGCGGCACGGTCCCGGCGATGCGGTGGTCGGCAGCCCACGGGAGGCTCGCCGTCGAGGCGGTTCCGGTGAAGAGCGTCCCGTCGCCCGAGGCGAGCTCCGTCACCGAGGCCAGCATCGGGTGCCGCGCCCGCGCCAGGCCGGCCGCCCGGAGGTCGCCACCCGCGGACGGCGCCAGCCAGAAACGCTTGCGCTGGAACGGGTAGGTCGGCAGATCCACGGCGGCGGCGTCCGGGCACAGCCGCTCCCACTTCGTGCGGACGCCGTGCCGGTGCACCGAAGCCAGCGCCGTCAGCACGGCGACGGAGTCGGGCACCCCCGGCCGCAGGGTGGCCACTGCCCGGACGGTGCCCGGCGCGTCGCCGAGGCTGGTCCGGACGGCCGCGGTCAGGGTGGCGTCCGGGCCGGCCTCCACGTAGGTGGTGACGTCGTGGGCGGCCAGCCAGCGGACGCCGTCGTGGAAGCGCACGGTCTCCCGGATGTGCCGGGTCCAGTACTCCGGCGTGCCCATCAGGGCGGGATCCGCGGGTTCGCCGGTGAGGTTCGACAGGATCGGCCGGTCCGGCGCCGAGTAGCTCAGTCCGGCGGCGACCTGCCGGAACTCGTCGAGGATCCCGGCCATGTGCGGGGAGTGGAAGGCGTGCCCGACCTCGAGCCGCCGCGTCTTGCGCCCGCGCCCGGCCCACCGCGCGGCCAGCCTCTCCGCGACCTCGGCGTCCCCCGCGATGACGACGGACCCGGGGCCGTTGACGGCCGCCAGGCTCACCGTCTCCTCGTGCCCGGCCAGGGTTTCCCCGATCTCCTCCTCGGTGGCCTGCACGGCGATCATGGCGCCCCCGGCCGGCGCCGCCTGCATGAGCCGGCCGCGCGCGGCCACCAGCGTGCACGCATCCGCGAGCGTCAGGACACCCGCCACGTGGGCCGCGGCCAGCTCGCCGACCGAATGACCGCCGAGGTAGCCGAAGGTGACTCCGTAGTGCGCCAGCAGACGGGCCAGCGCGACCTCGAGGGTGAACAGGGCCGGCTGCGTGTACCGCGTCTGGTTCAGCAGTGCGCCGTCGGGGGAGTCCCCGGCCGCGAACATCACTTCCCGCAGCGGGCGGTCGAGCTGCGGATCGAAGTGCCCGGCGATCTCGTCGATCGCGGCCGCGAAGGCCGGTTCGGCCCGGTAGAGGCCGTGTCCCATGCCGGGCCGCTGACTGCCCTGCCCGGCGAACAGTAGCGCGGACGCACCCGGCCCGGCGGTCGTGCGCACCACGGCCGGCGTGTCCTCGCCCCGCGTCAGCCGGTCGAGGCCGGCCACCAGCGCCGCCTTGTCCGGCCCGATGACGACCGCCCGGTGCTCGAACGGGGCTCGCGTGGTGACCAGTGACCGGGCGATTGCGGCGGCGTCGAGGTCCGGGTGCGCGGCCAGGTGGGCACGCAACCGGCCGGCTTGCGCCCGCAGCGCGTCTTCGTCGCGGGCGGAAACGACCCACGGGACGGCGGTCCGGGAGGGCGCGGCCTCCGCCGGTGCGTCCGCGGGCGGGGCCTCCTCCAGGATCACGTGCGCGTTGGTGCCGCTGATGCCGAAGGAGGAAATCCCGGCCCGGCGGGGGTGGTCCTCGCGCGGCCACGGCCGGGCGGTGTTCACCAGGGTGATGGCCCCGGACGACCAGTCGATGCGCGGCGACGGTTCGCCGGCGTGCAGCGTGGCGGGGAGCCGGCCGTGCGCCATGGCCATGACCATCTTGATGATCCCCGCGACCCCGGCCGCGGCCTGGGTGTGGCCGAGGTTCGACTTGACCGACCCGAGCAGCAGCGGCCGCGCGGCCGGCCGCGCGCCGTAGGTGGCCAGCAGTGCTTCGGCCTCGATCGGATCGCCGAGCGTCGTGCCCGTGCCGTGGGCCTCGACCGCGTCGACCTGCTCGGCCCGCAGGCGGGCGGCGGACAGCGCCTGCCGGATGACCCGCTGCTGCGCGGGCCCGCTCGGCGCGGTCAAGCCGTTGCTCGCACCGTCGGAGTTGATCGCCGAGCCGCGGATCACGGCGAGGACCCGGTGCCCGTTGCGCCGCGCGTCGGAGAGCCGTTCGAGCACCAGCGCCCCGGCGCCCTCGGCCCAGCTCGTGCCGTCCGCGGCGGCCGAGAACGGTTTGCAACGGCCGTCGGCGGCCAGGCCGCGCTGCCTGCCGAACTCGGCGAACATGCCGGGCGACGCCATGACCGTGACGCCGCCGGCCAGCGCCATCGAGCATTCCCCGCGGGCCAGCGCCTGCACCGCCAGGTGCAGCGCCACCAGGGACGACGAGCACGCGGTGTCCACCGTGACGGCGGGACCTTCGAGACCGAGCGTGTAGGCGAGCCGTCCGGACACGATGCTGGGCGTGTTCCCCGTCAGCAGGTAGCCCTCGTGCCGTCCGGCGGCCTCGTGCAGCCGGGGACCGTACTCCTGCGCCGTCGCGCCCACGAACACCCCGGTCGGGGTCGCCCGCAGCGAGGACGGGTCGATCCGGGCGCGCTCGAACGCCTCCCACGCCACCTCGAGCGTCAGCCGCTGCTGGGGGTCCATCGCGGCGGCCTCGCGCGGTCCGATGCCGAAGAAGGCCGGGTCGAACTCGCCGGCCCCGGGCAGGAAGCCGCCCGCACCGGCCTCGCTCCCGAGCGTGGCCTGCAGTGCCTCCAGGTCCCAGCCACGATCGCGGGGGAAGGGGCCGATGGCGTCGCCCTCCGCCACCAGCAGGTCCCACAGGGACTCCGGTGAGTCGACGTCCCCGGGGAACCGGCAGGCCATCCCGATGATCGCGACCGGCTCGTCGGCCGCGGGGAGCGCCGCGGCGGGCTCGTCGCCGGGGCGGCCGCCGGAACCGAGCTCGGCCGCCAGGTGCTCGGCCAGGGCCAGCGGGGTGGGGTGGCTGAACACGAGGGTGTCCGGCAGCCGCAGGCCGGTGGCGGTGCCGATCCGGTCGCGCAGCTCCACGGCGCCCAGCGAGTCCAGCCCGAGGTCGCGGAACGGCAGCGTCATGTCGACGCCGTCGGCGGTGAGGTGCCCCAGGACGATCGCGACGGTCGTCCGCACCAGTTCGTGGAGCCCCGGGGTGCCGTCCGCGGCGGGCTCGGCGGGCTCGGCGGGCGGGACGACGTCGTGGGGCCGATCGGCCGTCGGTGTTTCCCGGGCCGGTGCCGCTGCGCCCAGCCAGTGCTGCTGCCGCTGGAACGCGTAGGTCGGCAGGTCGGTCAGGCGCGCGTCGGCCGGGAAGAGGGCACGCCGGTCGACCGGCACGCCGTGCGCGATCGCGTGCGCCAGCAGCATGGCCACCGTCCGCCGCTCGGGCTCGCCTCGCCGCATTGCCGGGACGAACACGCGGCCGGACCGGTCGGCGACGGATTCCCGGCCCACCGCGGCCAAGGTCGCGTCGGGGCCGATTTCGGCGAACACGGTGACGCCGGCGGCGTCCAGGTGCCGGATGCCGTCCGCGAACCGCACCGGCTGCCGGACGTGCCGCACCCAGTAGCCGGCGCCGGCCAGGTCGGCAGGCCCGGCCACCGTGCCGGTGACGTTCGAGACGATCGGGATGCGGGGGGTCCGGTAGGAAACGGCCTCGGCGACTTCGGCGAACTCGGCGAGCGCGGGGTCCATCCGGGCCGAATGGAACGCGTGGCTCACCCGGAGGCGGGAGGTGCGGCGACCCCGGTCGCGGAGGACACCCGCCACCCGGGCCACGGCGTCTTCGTCGCCGGCGAGCACGAGGGAGGTGGGGCCGTTCAGGGCCGCGATGTCCACCTCGGGCTCGGCCTCGACGAGCGGCGCGACCTCGTCCTCGGTGGCCTGGACGGCGATCATCGCCCCGCCCGGGGCGAGCTGCTGCATCAGCCGCCCGCGCGCGGCGACCAGGGTGGCCGCGTCGGCCAGGGACAGGACGCCCGCCACGTGCGCCGCCGCCAGCTCGCCGACCGAATGGCCGAGGAGGTAGCCGGGCCGCAGCCCGTAGCGGGTCACCGCCCGGTAGAGCGCGACCTCGAGGGCGAACAGCGCCGGCTGGGTGTACCCGGTCCGGTCGAGGCCGGCGGCGAGGGGCGTCCCGGGCTCGGCGAACATGACCGGCTTCAGCGGGGCGTCGAGCCGCGGGTCGAAGGCCGCGCAGATCTCGTCCAGTGCCGAGGCGAACACCGGATCGCTCTCGTAGAGATCGCGACCCATGCCGGGGCGCTGGCTGCCCTGGCCGGAAAACAGGAAGGCCACCTGCCCGGCCGGGCCGCTGCCGGACGCCGCATGGGGAACGCCCCGGCCCTCGGCCAGCGCGCCCAGCCCCGCGAGCAGCTGTTCGTGCCCTTCGCCCACGAGCACCGTGCGATGACCGAACGTCGTCCGGCTCGTCGCGAGCGAAAGCCCGACGTCGGCCGCGGACACCGAAGGTTCCTCGCCCAGCCAAGCGAGCAGCCGGGCCGCCTGGCCGCGGATCGCCTCCGGATCGCGTCCGGACAGGAGCCAGGGCACCGGTGGGGAACCGGCCGGCCCGGCGGTGACCCGGCCGTCCGGCGCGGACGGCGGCGGGGGTTCGCCGAGCACGACGTGGCAGTTCGCGCCGCCCATGCCGAAGGAGCTGACCCCGGCGACGAGCGGCGCGTCCGGACGCGGCCAGGGGCCGGTGGCCGAATGCACCGCCAGCCGGAGCGCATCGAGGTCGATCGCCGGGTTCGGGGTCTCGAAGTTCAGGCTCGCGGGCAGCGCGCGGTGGTGGATGCTCAGTGCCACCTTGAGCAGCCCGGCGAGGCCGGCCGCGCCTTCCAGGTGCCCGATGTTCGTCTTGACCGATCCGACGTGCAGGGGCTGCCCGGGGGGACGGTGGACGCCGAGTTCCGCGCCGAGGGCCGCCGCCTCGACCGGATCGCCGCGGCGGGTTCCCGTGCCGTGCAGCTCGACGTACTGGATGTCCGCGGCGGTGACTCCGGCTCGCTCGCGCGCCAGCCGGAGCACCCGGCGCTGGGCTTCGACGTCCGGGATCGTGAGCGAGGCGGTGGCCCCGTCGTTGTTCGTCGCGCTGCCGCGGACCACGCAGAGGACCCGGTCGCCGTCCGCGAGCGCGGCGGCCAGCGGCTTGAGCAGGACCGCAGCGCCGCCCTCGCCGCGGACGTAACCGTTGGCGCGAGCGTCGAACGGGGAGCACCGGCCGTCGGGGGAGAGGGCGCCGAACCGGGCGGCGGTGACGGTGGAGAGCGGGCTGAGGATGAGGTTCACGCCGGCGGCGAAGGCGAGCGTGCACTCGCCCCGGCGGAGGCTTTCCACGGCCAGGTGGACCGCGACGAGGGAGGACGACTGGCCGGTGTCGACCGTCAGGCTCGGGCCGCGCAGGTCCAGGGCGTAGGAGACCCGGTTGGCGATCATGCTGCGGTGCAGCCCGGTCATGGTGTGGCGGGAGACGGATTCGACGCCGCGCTCGGAGGTGAGGGCCGCGTAGTCGTCGGCGATGACGCCCGCGAAGACACCGGCCGCGGTGCCCCGGACGTCGGCGGGAACGATCCGGCCGTGCTCCAGTGCCTCCCAGGCCAGCTCCAGCACGAGCCGTTGCTGCGGGTCCATCGCCGCGGCTTCGCGCGGACCGATGCCGAAGAACCCGGCGTCGAACCGGCCGACGTCGTCGAGGAAACCGCCGTGGCCCGTGCCGGGCGTCGTCGAACCGCGATCGGCCGGGATCTCCGTGACGGCGGATCGCCCTTCACGCAGCAGGCGCCAGAATCCGGCCGGGTCGCCGGCTTTCGGGAGGCGGCAGGAAAGACCGATGACGGCGACCGGGAACTCGCTTTTACTGGTCATCACGTTCCGTGGGCTCCGAGCGTTCGCGAGGAATCGTTGTGCCGCAAGGCAAAGGCGTTCGGTTTACGAGTATCGCCGCGCCTTCTAAAGCGGTCCTGAAGCCGCCTTGACCGGACCGGCGGCGTGGGTGACGATCGCCGGGAAACCTGGGAGGAGCGCAATGAGCCGAAGTTCCGGCGAACCGGGCGGGGAAACCGACGAAATACCCGAAATCGAGCCGACGTGGGTGGACTGGCGCCGGGAGTTGCGGGCCGGTCAGAAACGCCTGCAGGCGCAAGCCACCCCGCTGTACGAGAAAACCGGGCTGCTGCGGGCCTACGATTCCATCGTGGTCCCGGGCATCCTCGAGACGCGGGACTACGTGGTGGCGCTCTACAAGGCGGTCGATCTCCTGTACGGGCTGCCTGCGGGCAACGATCCCGAGGACGCCGCCGACGCGCGGATGGCCCGGCAACGCCTGGTCACCGAGCCGACCGGACGCAACGAGTTCTCGTTCGTGGTGGAGTACACCACGCTGACCACCGTCATCGGCGGTCCCGAGGTGATGGACGAACAACTGGGCTTCCTCGCCGAAGTGACGAAGCTGCCCCACGTCTCCTTCGGGGTCATCCCGCCGGACGCCACCCGCACGATTTACGCCGGCGAGGGCTTCTACCTCTACGACGACGGGTTCGTCCGCAGCTCGATCTGGTCGGGCGAGATCAGGTCGGACCAGCCCGGGGAAATCGCCTTCTTCGGCAAGCTCTTCGGTCTGCTGAAGGACCAGGCCGTTTTCGGCGACTCCGCGCGGGAGCTGATCGAGGCGGCACGGGCCGGCCTGCGCACCCGCTGAAACCGCTTCCCGGTGCCGCTTCAGGCGGGCTTTAGGGAAACCGCCGATCCTGATCGTGTGCCTACCACGAAGGAGTCCACGTGAGCCACCCGGTAGTGATCGCGGGCGGTGGCCCGGCCGGTCTCATGCTGGCCTGCGAACTCGGTCTGGCCGGTGTCGAGAGCATCGTCATCGAGCGGTTCGCCGAACCCAGTGGCTATTCCCGGTCGCTGACGATGCACGCCCGCACGCGCGAGGTCTTCGAACAACGGGGAATCGACCAGTTCAGCGATTTCCCGCCGGTCTGGACCTACAACTTCGGGCTGATCGAACTGCAGGACCACGTCGCCGACACCGGTCTGCTGCCGCTGTTCGTCCCGCAACGCGAAATCGAGCGCGTGCTGGAGAAGCACGCCATCGGGCTGGGCGCGGACATCCGGCGTGGCGAGGAGGTGACCGGGTTCGTGCAGGACGAGTCCGGCGTCCGGGTGACCGTCCGCCCCGCGCACGGCGCCGCCTACGAACTCGACTGCGCGTACCTGGCCGGGTGCGACGGCGGGAGCAGCCTGGTGCGCAAGCAGGCGGGCATCGCGTTCCCCGGCACCGAGTCGACCGCGGACGGCCTGACGGCCGACGTGCTCACCGCGGAGGACGAGGACGTCATCATCCCGCCGACCCTCTGCCCGGCCGGGCTGTACGCGGCGATCCCGCTGCGGCCGGGCGTCTACCGCGTGAGCGTGATCGAGTTCGGCGTCCCGAAGACCAGCAAGGCCGTCGAGCCGACCGTGGCCGACTTCCAGGCCCAGTTCCGGAAGTGCGCCGGCCACGACCTGGACATCCTGGCCACCGGTGAGGTCCGGTACCTGTCGAGGTGGGGGAACGCGACCCGGCTCGCCGAGCAGTACCGGTCGGGCCGCGTGTTCCTGGCCGGCGACGCCTGCCACGTGCACCTTCCGATCAGCGGCCAGGGACTCAACACGGGGATCCAGGACGCGCTGAACCTCGGCTGGAAGCTGGCCGCCGAGATCAACGGCTGGGCACCCGCGGGCCTGCTCGACAGCTACCACACCGAACGGCACCCGGTGGGGCAGCGGCTTTGCTGGAGCACCCGCGCCCAGGACGCGCTGCTGCACCCCGTGGACAAGGTGGCCGAGCTGCGGGAGCTGTTCGCCGAGCTCGTCCGGATCGGTGCGGTCACCGGCTACCTCATGGACCTGCTGTCCGGCTTGAGCGTCCGGTACGCCATGGACTACTCCGGGCAGCCGCCGGAGCTGGCCGGGCACCCGTTGCTCGGCACCCGGCTGCCGCCGGCCGTCCTGTCCACCGAGGCGGGCGACCGCACGGTGTCCGAGCTGCTCCGGACCGGCCGCGCGGTGCTGCTCGTGTTCGGTGACCAGCCGGTGCCGGACTTCGTGGCCGAAGGCTGGCGCGAACGGGTCGACGTGGTCCGGGCGGCGCCGGCCGGCGACATCGACGCGCGCACGGTCCTGGTGCGGCCCGACGGCTACGTCGCCCACGCCGATTCCGCCGGTGGTCACGACGAAACCCTGCGCCAGGCGCTTCGCACGTGGTTCGGGGAGCCCGCCCGGTAAGCCCGCCCGCTCACTGCCCGAAAGAGGACACCGTGCCCCAGAACGTCATCATCGCCGGAGCCGGCCCGACCGGCCTCATGCTGGCCGCCGAACTCCGGCTGGGCGGAGTGGACGTCACGGTCGTCGAGCCGAGGGCCGGCATCGACGAGCATTCGCCGGGAATGGCCGTCCACGGGCGGACCCTCGAGGTCATGAACCAGCGTGGCCTGGCCGGCGAGCTGCGCTCCGAAGGCCTTTTCGCCTGGCCGAGGACGCCGTTTTCGATGCTGTGGCTCGACCTGGACGGTGCCGGGCCGGAGGACTACACCTACGGCCTGCCGCAGTGGCGGACCGAGCGCGTCCTCGCCCGGCACGCCGCCGCGCTGGGCGCGGACATCCGCCGGGGCCACCGGGTGACCGGGCTGACCGAGGACGACGACGGCGTCCGGGTCGAGGTGTCCACTGTGGACGGCGAGCGGTCCTGGCTCAGGGCCGGCTACGTCGTGGGCTGCGACGGCGCGGACAGCACGGTCCGCCGGCTCGCCGGGATCGGGCTCGCGGAACACGAGGTCTCCCGGTACTACGGCGTCCTGGGCGACGTGGAGCCGGAAGAGGGCGAGGAGTTCGCGGCCGGGCTGTACCCGGCCGGGCTCTTCGGCGCGATACCGCTCGGCGAAAGCACGTTGCGCCTCATGACGGTGGAGTTCGGCGCCGGTCCGCCGGACGCCGGTGGCCCGGCGACCGAAGCGGAACTGCGCGCGAGCATCGAGCGGATCACCGGGACCGCCCCGCGGCTGCGGCGGGCCCGGTACGTGTACCGGTACGGACGCCCGAGTGTGGTGGCCCGGAGCTTCCGGAAGGGCCGGGTGCTCTTGGCCGGGGACGCCGCGCACGTCGTCTTCGTGTCCGGGACCCAGGGGCTCAACGCGGGCATCCAGGACGCGGTCAACCTGGGCTGGAAGCTCGCGGCCGAGGCCGGCGGCCGGGCCCCCGAGGGCCTGCTGGACACCTACGAGGAAGAGCGCCGCCCCGCCGCGGCCCGCGCCTGCGCGCACGCCCGGGCGCAGCTGGCGCTGATGCACCCGCTGGAACAGGTGCAGCCGCTGCGGGAGCTGTTCACCGAACTGCTCCGCTTTCCCGAGGTCAACCGGCACCTGCTGGGCATGCCGGCCGAAGCGCGCTACCCGGCACCGGAACCGGGCGACCACCCCCGGCACGGCTTCCCGATCGAGGACGCACCGCTGTCCTGCGCCACCGGACGGACGACGATCGCGGAGGTGCTGCGGCCGGCCCGGGGCGCGCTGTTCTGGTTCGCGGGGGAGCCCGGGCCGATGGTCGACCGGTGGTCCGGGCGGGTCGGCATCGTGGTGGCCAAGCCGGTGCCCGGGATCGACGCCGACTTCGTCCTGGTCCGGCCGGACGGGCAGATCGCCGCGGCCGGATCCGATGTCGCCCGCCTCGAACGAGGACTGCGTTCCTGGTTCGGCTGACGGACCTTTCACCACGGAAAGTGCGAGTACCATGATCCGCTTCCTCTCCCCCACCGAAAACCGGCACGCGAAAAGCGGTGTCTACGTCGGTTATGTGGTGCAAGCTCGGGGGGCGTTGAACACCGATGCCCTTTCCGTGGCACTCGGGTCCGTGAGGCGTGCCTACCCGGTGCTGGGCGCGCAGATCAAGCCGGTCGGTGACCGTTACGCGCTGACGGCCGCCGTGGGTGACCTGCCCGGGGTCAGCCAGTGCTCCGGGGACCTGTCCGATCCTCTCGCGGGCTTCGGCATCGATCAACGCCACGGCCTCTGCGCAGTCCACGTGGTGCGCGACGGCGACCGGTCCGGTGTCGCGTTGGTGATCCACCATGCGATCGCCGACGCTCGTCACGCGGTCGCCGTACTCGAGGCGTTCTGGGCGAGCTACACGCTCACGGTCGAAGGGGGGAAAGCCGATCTCGGCGGCCACGGTTATCCGGACTCGGTCGAGAAGATCCTCTCGGATCGTGGCATCGGGACCTTCGAATACCCGCCCCACCCGGTGCACTCCCCGGCCGGGTCCGGCGCGGCGGTGTTCGCCGGCCCGCCCGTCTCCGCAAGCCGGATGATCTCCTGCGACACCCCCACCGCGGACCTTCTCGGCTTCGGTCGCCGGGTGAACCTCACCCTCAACGCGCTCGTGTCCGCCGCCATCATCCGGGCCGAGGCGGAGGAACGCGGGAAGCCGTGCAGCGAGATTCCGTACTACATCACGGTCGACATGCGCCGAAGGCTGACGCCGCCGGTGGAGCCGACGGCGGGGACCAACGTCATCAGCATGGTCGGTTTCACGGCGGCCGGCGAAATCGGGAGTGATTTCCTCGGCCTGGCGCGGGGTGCCGCCGAGCGGGTCCACGATGCCTTGGAGGAC